>ENA-OFCD01000317-OFCD01000317.1-metagenomes-genome-assembly--contig:-NODE-317-length-32364-cov-6.801789_pt1 | contig 32364 bp, 32 predicted proteins | sample MGYA00153392_OFCD01 | MGnify analysis MGYA00153392
ACGGCCTGCCAGTCGCCACGGCGCAGGAAGTAGGTCGGGTTCGACATTCCGCCCACGGTGCGGTCGACAACCAGTTTCCCTGCCAGCCCCGGCAACGCTTGCCGCAGGTAATCGTCGAGCCGGCCGATCTCGCGCCGCTCACGCCCATCGACGATCTGCGGGCCAGCGCGGCCTACCGCCTCGACGCCACACTGACGTTGTTGCGCCGCGCGCTCGGCAGCCTGGACGCGGGTGGCGTGAAGGCCGTGCAATGACCGCACGCGACTGGCCGCCGCACGAAGCGACCGCGACGCCGGCGGTACAGGTCGTGCACCTTCACGTCAACGCCGCCGCGAGCGCGATCATCGAGATCGGGTCTTGGCCGGGGGTGGCGATCGCGGCGAACACGAACAGCCCGAAGATCAGGCCGCGCCGGGACGCCGTGAGCTTCGCGTAGCTGATCACACCGACGAGGTTGAGCATCACCACCAGCAGCGGGAGCTTGTGGCGCAGGGTCGACTCCCGGCGCAGCAGGTCCAGGGCCCGGTGGCGGGCCACCGTCGTCAGCCACGCCCCCGGACTGGCCGGCACGCCGGCCGAGGACCAGGTCGTCAGGGCGCGGGCAAAGGCGTCCTGCACGCACTCCTCGGCGAGGTCCAGGTCATGAGTGACGCGCACCGTCGCGGCGAGCACGTACGCCCACTCGCGGCGGTGCGCATCGGACAGGACGTCGCGGATCAGCCGAACACCATCACCGGACGGACCTCGACGCCGCCACCGGGCATCGGGATGTCCTTGGCCATCGCGATGGCCTCGTCGAGGTCGGCCGCCTCGACGAGGTAGTAGCCGCCGAGGGCCTCCTTGGTCTCGACGAACGGGCCGTCCATCACGGTGAACCCGCCGGCGGCATCGGTACGGATGCTCGTCGCGGTGTCCGAGCCCTGCAGCGCGTTGCCACCGACGAGCTTGCTGGCATGCGCGCCGGCGAACGCGTCGTGGCCCTTCATGACGTCGTTCTGCAGGGCCTGCCCGCCATCGGCATAGACCTTCTCGTCCCCGTAGATCAGCACCAGGTACTGCGACATGTCGCTCTCCTCGCTCCGGGCCCGGCCGTCCGGGCCGCTCACCAGCACGACGTACGGCGGCGCCCAGGATCGACAGCGGGCCCCTCACGAGCATCGACCGGTCAGCACCTCGGGAGCAAGCGTCGCGTCCGCGGCGCCGCCGGACTATGGTTAGGCTGCCCTAAGCAAACGGACCTCGAGGAGCTCACATGCGACGGCTGACCCTGCTGGTCACCGGCCTGACCGCGCTGTCGGTGAGCCTGACCGCCTGCGGGAGCTCCGGCGCGTCGTCGGCCGCCGGCGGTGGCAAGCTCACGGTCTACAACGCCCAGCACGAGGACCTGATGAAGGCCGTGCTGGATGGGTTCACCAAGCAGACCGGGATCGCTGTCGAGGTACGCAACGGCGAAGACCCGGAGATGGCCAACCAGATCGTCCAGGAGGGCAAGGCCTCGCCGGCCGACGTCTTCGTCACCGAGAACTCCCCGGCGATGACCCTGGTCGACAGCAAGGGCGACTTCGCCAAGCTCGACCAGGCGACCCTGGACCAGGTGCCTGCCCGCTACCAGCCGAGCACCGGCACCTGGACCGGCTTCGCCGCGCGCGCCACGGTGCTGGCCTACAACGGCGGTCAACTGACGAAGGACCGGCTGCCCGCCTCGATCCTGGACCTGGCGCAGCCGCAGTGGAAGGGCAAGATCGGCTTCTCACCGTCCGGCGCCGACTTCCAGGCCATCGTCAGCGCCGTCGTCGCCACCGCCGGCGACCAGAAGGCCGCTGCCTGGCTCAAGGGCCTCAAGGACAACGGCAAGGTGTACCAGGGAAACAGCGCAGTCATGCAGGCCGTCAACAACGGTGAGATCGCGACCGGCATCATCTACCACTACTACTGGTACAAGGACCGTGCCGAGTCCGGTGCCAACAGCAAGAACGTCGAGCTGTACTCCTTCCCGGCAGGTGACTCCGGCGCGTTCACGAGCGTCTCGGGAGCGGGCGTGCTCGCCTCCAGCGACCAGAAGCCCGAGGCGCAGCAGCTGGTCCGCTACATGACCAGCAAGGCCGGCCAGGAGGCGCTGTCGGGCAGCACCGCGCTCGAGTACAGCGTGGCCAGCGACGTCCCGGCCAACCCCGCACTGCCGCCGCTCGCCTCACTCGGCGCCCCGGCTGTGCAGCTCGCCGACCTCAACGGCCCGCGCGTCATCGAGATGATGCAGACGGCCGGACTGCTCTGAGCGTCCTTGCACTCTCGGTCGCGACCGGGCCGCGGCGGTGGCGCAGCGCGTACCCGCCGGTGCTGCTCGTCGCGGCCGCCGGCGTGGCCCTGCTCGCGCTGGTCCCGCTGCTGTTCGTCGTCGCGTCCGCGGTCGGCCTGGGCGCGGGCGGCACCTGGCGGCTCGTCGTACGGCCGCGTACCGGCGAGCTGCTGTCCAATACCGCCCGGCTGGTCGTCGCCTGCGTGCTGATCTCGGCGGTGCTCGGCACCGCCGCGGCCTGGCTGGTGGAGCGCACCGACCTGCCGGGACGGCGCGCCTGGAATGCGCTGCTGGTCGCCCCGCTGGCCGTGCCGGCATTCGTCAACAGCTTCGGCTGGGTGTCGCTGACCCCGCGGGTCGAGAACTACGGCGGGGCGCTGCTCGTCGTGACGCTGTCGTACTACCCGTTCGTCTACCTGCCGGTCGCGGCGACGCTGCGCGGCCTGGACCCGGCGCTGGAGGAGACCGCGCAGGCGCTCGGGCACGGGCCCTGGCGCAGCTTCGGTCGGGTCGTGCTGCCACAGCTGCGGCCGGCACTGCTCGGCGGGGGCCTGCTCGTCGGGCTGCACCTGCTGTCGGAGTTCGGCGCCCTGCAGCTGCTGCGCTTCCCGACCTTCACGACCGCGATCTACGACCAGTACCGGTCGACCTTCAACGGGCCGGCCGCCAACGCGCTCGCCGGGGTGCTGGTGCTGTGCTGCCTGCTGCTGCTGGTCGTCGAGCTGCGGCTGCGCGGCCGGTCCCGCTACAGCCGGGTCGGCGCGGGCGCCGCGCGGGCCGCGGTGCCCGTACCGCTGCGCCGCGCGACCGTACCGACCCTGCTCGGGCTCGGGCTCGTCGTCGTGCTGGCCGTCGGCGTACCACTGGCCAGCCTGCTGCGCTGGCTCGTCGAGGGCAGCTCGGTGGCCTTCCCGGTGGGCCGGCTCGCAGCCGCCGCAGGCACCACCGTCGGTCTCGCGGTCGCGGCTGCAGCGCTGACCTCGCTGCTCGCGCTGCCGGTCGCCTGGCTCAGCGTGCGGCACCGCGGCCGGGCCAGCACGGTGGTCGAGCGCTGCACCTACTTCGGCGGCGCGCTGCCCGGCATCGTGGTGGCCCTGGCCCTCGTGACGGTGACGCTGCGCTTCGCCCAGCCGGCGTACCAGACGACCGGGCTGCTGCTGGTGGCGTACGCCGTGCTGTTCCTGCCGCGCGCCGTCGTCTCGCAGCGCGCCGCCGCTGCGCAGGCCCCACCGCTGCTCGACGACGTGGCACACGCGCTCGGCGCCGGGCCGCTGGCGACGCTGCGCCGCGTCACGCTGCCGCTGCTGGCGCCCGGCGTCGGCGCCGGCGCGGCGCTGGTCTTCCTGGCCGTCGTCACCGAGCTGACGTCGACGTTGCTGCTCTCGCCGATCGGTACGCACACCCTCGCGACGGAGTTCTGGCGTGGCTCGAGCAGCATCGAGTACGGCGCCGCCGCCCCGTACGCTGCGCTGATGGTCGCCATCTCCGGACCCGCCACGTACCTGCTCACCCGGGCAGCGACGCGGTGACCCGACCGCCGGTCAGGTGACCGCGCTGTCGGTGCGCGGTGTGACCAAGGCGTTCGGGCCCGTGCAGGTGCTGCGCGGCGTCGACCTGGAAGTGCCGGAGCGCAGCTTCACGGCTGTGCTCGGACCGTCGGGCTGCGGCAAGACGACGCTGCTGCGACTCGTCGCCGGCTTCGACGCCCCCGACAGCGGCACCATCTCCTTCGGCGACCAGGTCGTCGCGGGCTCGGGGCGCGCGGTGCCGGCCCAGCGCCGGCGGGTGGGGTACGTGCCGCAGGAGGGTGCGCTGTTCCCGCATCTCGACGTCACCGCAAACATTGTGTTCGGGCTGCCGCGCTCGCAGCGCCGGGCCGGCGGGCGGGTCGCCGAGCTGTTGGAGCTGGTCGGCCTGGACCCGGCGATGGGCGACCGGCCGCCGCATCAGCTGTCGGGTGGGCAGCAGCAGCGCGTCGCGCTGGCCCGCGCGCTGGCCCCCCGGCCGTCCGTCGTCCTGCTCGATGAGCCGTTCGCGTCGCTGGACGCCGGGCTTCGCGAGGAGACCGGCCGCGCCGTTGCCGCGGCGCTCTACACGGCCGGGGCGACGGCTGTGCTGGTCACCCACGACCAGGGCGAGGCGCTCTCGCTCGCCGACCAGGTGGCGGTCATGCGCGACGGCCGGCTGGTGCAGGTAGGCCGCCCGGAGACGCTGTACGGCGCGCCCGTCGACCCAGCGGTCGCGGAGTTCGTCGGCGCGGCCGTCGTCCTGCCGGCCGTGGTGGTGGGCGTGGCGGCGTCCTGTTCGCTCGGCGAGCTGGCCGTGCCGGCGGGCTGCGCGCAGGGACCGGTGCGGATCCTCCTGCGACCTGAGCAGCTCAAGCTCGCGCCGGCGGGCACGGCGGCGGAGGTCGTGGAGGTCAGCTACTACGGGCACGACGCGACGGTGCGGCTGCGGCTGGCCGGTGGCGAGCAGGTGCTGGCCCGGGTGGACGGTCCGGACGTGCCTGCTGCGGGCGCACGGGTGCACCTGCGGGTCAACGGCCCGGCGCGGGTCTACCCGGCGGCCTGACGTCGGTCCCGGCCAGTCCGAAGGCCGTGGCCACCCGGGCGGAAGTACCAGACCGCACGGGTGCACCCGTACGCCCGCGAAGCGTGCGCCGGCATGCACCGACCACACTGCCGGCATGGACGAGCTCGCAGGGCGGACAGCCGCGGTCATCGGCGCCGGCACGATCGGTGTCTCCTGGGCGACACTTTTCGCCGCGTACGGGATGCAGGTGCGGGTCAGCGACCCGCGCGAGGACGCCCAGGAGGCCGTCGAGCAGGCGGTCCGGCGGTTCGCCGAGACACTGCCGGGCGGGCCGCGCGACCCGGCCGAGCTACTGGCGCGGGTTGCCGTCACCGGCCAGGACGAGGCGGTCGACGGCGCGGACGTCGTACAGGAGAACGGTCCGGAGCGACTGGAGCTCAAGCGGTCGCTGTGGGCCGGCGTCGAGCGGGTCGCCCCAGCGCACGCGCTGCTGCTGTCGTCGACGTCCGGGCTGATGCCGTCGGAGATGTCGACGGAGATGGCCGAGCCGGGCAGGCTGCTCGTCGGTCATCCGTTCAACCCGCCGCATGTCGTACCGCTGGTGGAGGTCGTGCCCGGCGCCGCGACGACGCCGGAGCAGGTCGAGGCGGCGGTGACGTTCTACCGGGCGCTGGGCAAGGCGCCCGTCGCGCTGCATCACGAGATCGGCGGGTTCGTCGCCAACCGGCTGCAGTCGGCGCTGTTCCGGGAAAGCGTGCACCTGGTGCTGTCCGGCGTCGTCACCGCCGAGGAGCTCGACCGGGTCGTCACCGAGTCGATGGGGGTGCGGTGGGCGACGGCCGGGCCGTTCGAGAGCTACTCGCTCGGCGGTGGCCCCGGCGGCCTGCGGCACCTGCTGGAGCACCTCGGGCCCGGGATGGCGCGGCGCTGGAAGGACCTCGGGCAGCCTGAGCTGACCGCCGATGTCGTCGACGAGCTCAGTACCGCCACCGAGGAGCGCTTCGCCGGCCGGCCGTATGAGGAGCGCGTGCAGGCCCGCGACCGGGCCCAGCTGGCCGTGCTCGCCGCTCGCAAGCAGCTCTGACCCCGGGCGCGTCGCAGTGCTGCCTTCAGTCGCCCACGGGGTGAGCTCTCGCCGAGCGCAGGCCGTCATCGAGCAAGATCACAAAGATCGTGCCGCGTTGAGGCGCGGCTCGCTTTTGTCTGTGTCGAGGTGTACAAAACGCCCGGGACGCCGACACGATTCGGCGGCTGCCGCGCGGCGAGATCCGCTGCGCGAGAAGGGTTGACAGATGTTTCGAGGACGACGCCGCCTCTTGCTGGTAGCGCCTGCTGTGCTCACCGTGCCGCTGCTGTTCGCGGGGTCCCCGGGGCTGGCCTTCGCCGCCGTGCCGGCCCCGACCCACCTGTTGCCCAAGCATCAGACCGGCTCGCCGGCCGCCCTCATGTCCGGGCTGGCAGCGGCGGGAGGCGGCGAGGCGGCGGGCGAGCTCGCGGACCGCGCCCACCAGTACGCCGAGGCACGCAGCCTGCCGGCCGCAGCCGTCTCCGCCGAGGCGCTGGTCCAGGCCCAGCAGCAGGCAGCGGCACTTCCGGTGCTGGGTGGCTCCTGGACCGAGCAGACCACTGCGCCCTACGACGCGGAGCCCGCCCGCTTCACCGACCCCATCTGGAGCAACAAGGGTGCGGGCTTCGGGGTCGTGGGTGGGCGCGTCACGGCGCTCGCGAAGCAGAAGGGCGAGCTCTACGCAGGTACCGCCGGAGGAGGTGTCTGGGCGAGTGCTGACACGGGCAGGAACTGGGCGCCGCTGTCGGACGACCAGCCGTCGCTGTCGACCGGTGCGGTCATGGCGGCCAGCGACGGGGCGGTCTGGATCGGCACCGGCGAGGCCAACACCAACGCCGACGCCTACCTCGGCGCGGGTGTCTACCGGCTCAACGCCGACGGGCAGGGCAAGCCGGTCGGCAAGCCTGTGCTGGTCGGCGGCAACGCTCTGGTCAGCCACCAGATCTACCGGATCGTGCAGAACGACAACCAGATCTATGCCGCGACCAGCCAGGGGCTCTACCGCACCTGGATCACCGGCGGCGGCACGTGGGCCCGCGTCCTCACGCCGACCCCGCCTTCACCTGATCCCGCGGTCAATTCCTACATCAACCACATCACTGATGTGGCCGTGCGACCCGGCACGAGCGGGAACGAGATCGTCGCCGTGAACGGCTACCGCGGCGGGAGCGCCGACAACGGCGTGTTCCGCAGCACCGATCGCGGCGACACCTGGTCGAAGGTGACGCCGACCGGCGCTCTGGACGGGAGCGACATCGGCCGGACGACCCTGGCCTACGCGTCCGGCGGCGCGCTCTACGCGCTGATGGAGTCACCGGCCTTCCTCAAAGCCGGGAGTACGGACGGCAAGGGCAACAGCACGGTCCTGAAGGGCTTTTACGTCTCCAAGGACGGCTCGGCGGCCGGCCCGTGGACGCTGCTCGCAGACTCGGCGAAGCTGCAGGCGTCAGGCTCGGCGGTCACCACGAAGACCTCACCGGGCTACAACGTCGGCATCCAGGCCTGGTACAACCAGGCGCTCGCCGTTGACCCCGCCGATCCCAAGACCGTCTTTGTGAGCCTGGAGGAGGTCTTCAAGACCACCGACGGCGGCGCGACCTTCACCACGGCGAGCCCCTACTGGAACTACGGGCTCGCCTGCGGCGCCAACTGCCCACCCACCACGCACCCCGACCAGCACGCCCTGCTGGTCGACGGCGGGTCGATCGTCATCGGCAACGACGGCGGTGTCTACTCACGCCCGCTGGGGCGTAGCGGTTACGGCGGTTGGAGCGATCTCAACGCCACGCTGCACAACCTGCAGTACTACGACGCGAGCGCCGCGGCGACCCCCCGGGGCCTCACCTTCTGGGGTGGGCTGCAGGACAACGGCACCAGCGTCGTCAAGCCGGGCGCCCGGTCGTACGAGCCGGCCGGTGGTGACGGCTTCCACGTGATCGTCGACCCCGCAAACCAGAACCGGGCAGTCGGTGAGTACACCAACCTCATCGCCTACCGGACGACAGATGGTGGCCGCACCTTCACCCAGGCCAGCCCGGCCTGCGCCGGGCAGAGTCCGCCGCGCACCGACTGCGACCCGCAGCCGCGGTTCGAGGCCCCGCTGGCCCGTGATCCCGGCAATGTCAACCACTGGGTCGCAGGTGGCCGCTACGTGTGGGACACCACGAAGGGCTGGGACACGGTCTGCACGACCGCCAGCTGTGATTGGAAGCCGGTGTTCGACCTGGGTTCGGCGGCCGGCGCCACCGACGTGCAGACCGCCGGTGGCGTCACGTACGCCGCCTGGGTCGTGAGCGGCAATCCGGGTCCGACCTTCGCCCGGGGCATCGCGACCAACTACGGGGGGACCTGGCACCAGCTGGACGTGAGTGGCCTGCCCAACCGCTACATCAACGGCGTCACGGTCGACCCGGCCAACGGCGCACACGCGTACGCGGTGATGAACGGCTACAGCCGCCGCTGGATCCCCGGGGGCGGCCAGGGCGTCGTCTTCGAGACCGGGGACGGCGGCACGACCTGGCACGACCTGTCGGGCAACCTGCCGGACGCCCCCGGTGACACGCTCGTGCTCACGGGTCGCACGCTCGCGCTGGCCACCGACATCGGTGTGTTCGTCGCCGACACCAGTCGTCCGACCTCCTGGTCGCGGCTGGGCGGCAACCTGCCGCACGCGTCCGTCAACAACCTGACCCTGGCGCCGAACGGCGACCTCGTCGCCGCCACACACGGCCGCGGGATCTGGACGATCGGCACCCGCTAACTCCAGGAGCGACCGAGGGGTGTCCCGCCGACCGGCGGGGCACCCCTCGGCGGCTCAGCGCGGTCTCCGTGGCGCAGCGCACAGGAACCCGGACGGCTGTCTGACCTCACGGCGCAGGCGCGGTGACGGCAGCCACCACCTGGGCGTACGCGGCCTCGGCGAGCGCGCGTAGCTCGTCGTCGGTGCGGTCCTGGATCGGGTGCGGCACCAGCACGTACGAGGCGGGGACGCCGAGCGCCGCGGACTGCGCCTCGGCGGCCTGCGCGAACTCACTCGAGGCCAGGAAGACCCCGACCAGACCGCGGGACTCCAGATCGGCGATGTCGTGCACACTGCACGACGTGCACGAGCCTCAATCGGCGAGCGCCTCGATGACCATGTCGCAGTGCCTCGCGATCTCGTACCGCAGGTCCACCGGCGCCGGCTTGGCGAAGGTCGGCTTGCGGTAGCGCAGGGTGCGTACGCCATCGCTGCGCAGCAGGACGTCGAGCCGGTCCAGGAACACATCGCCACGGGCCTTGCTGATGTCGAGCAGGCCCACGGTCAGACCGGCCAGCGACGCCGGCCGCGGGTTGGCCTGCCGGGACGACGGTCTGCGCTCGGCGGTCGGGTCCAGGACGGTGCGCGCCATCTACGTCTCCTCGATCGCCACGGTCACCGGCTCGCTGCCGGTCGCCCCGCTCACCCAGCCGCCGATGACGGCCGAGAACATCCCTGCCGTCCCGCCGGCGTGCGCAAGCAGCAGCCCGCCGGGCCGGAACTTGGGCAGCGGCGCCGCGTCGAGCCCGGGCGGCATGCCCTCGTCGATACCGCCGCTGCCGCGCCGCAGCTCCTCGGGAGCGAGCTGCAGCAGCGGCTCGAGCTCGGCCAGCAGCCGCTCGCGGTCCCAGCCGGCCTCGCGGAAGACTCGGCCGTGCTCCGGGCAGACCACCAGCAGCGCGTCGAAGGCCACGGCGAGCTTGGGGTGGGCAACTGCCCGCAGCGCGAGCGCGAAGGTGCAGGCCAACGAGGCAGGCGCACGGCTGATCTGGTCGACGACCGGGGAGGCACCCGCGCCGGCGAACAGCGTGACCGCCGAGCCGGGTACGCCGCGGGACGCCCCGAGCGGGGCGAACGGGGAGCCGGTCTCGGCCTCGGCGAAGCAGAACGTGTACTTGCCGGGGTTGCCCAGGGTCGCGCGGTCGACCTCGCCGGGCCGGCCGCCACCGAGGTTGCGGATCACCAGCTGCAGGGCGCGGCCGATCGTGGCGTTCGCGCGGTTGCCCTGGCCGAGGGCGTTGCCCCCGCTGTTCATCCCGATGCGCTCCGCGACCGGGCCGTTGACGACCAGCACCGGGCCGGCGGGGTAGGTCGTCGCCAGCAGCCCGTGCATGTTGAAGTCGTCGCTGCAGGCGCCCGCGACGGCGGCCAGCACGACCGGCAGGTGCTCGGGCAGGCAGCCGGCGAGCACCGCGTTGACCGCGACCTTCTCCACCGTGCAGGGCGCCAGGTCGGGCGGGACGACGGCAACGACCTCGTCGGGGTTGCGGGAGGTACCGGTCAGCATCCGCAGGACGCGCTGCTCGGTCGGTGCGACGACCGGCAGGCCGTCGGTCCAGCCCCGGGCGTACAGCGCCTCGCTCTCGTCCTCGAGGTCGGCGATGTCGACTCTGCGGGAGGCCAGGACGCGGCCGCCGTACCGCCGCTCGAGCTCCTCTGCCAGACCCCACTCGACGCTGCGCGACCCGCAGCCCGGCCGGTGGTCGGGCAGCCCTTCGCCGAGGCCGGGCACCCCCGAGAGCCGCTCCCAGTCCTGACGCCACCAGCCCTGCAGGCGCTCGACCTCCACGCCGTCCCGTATCCGCAGCAAGGTCGGCACGGTGTCGATGCCGAGCCGCCAGCTGCGCTCCAGCTCGGAGTCGTCGACGACCGTCGTACCGACAGGGAAGCCCGGGTCGTCCTGGCTCCACACGGTCAGCGCCGTGGTCGCCGCGAGCCGCTGCAGCACCGGCTCGACGAGCAGGCACGTCGGGCAGTCACGCTTGACGACGGCGAGGAGCCCCTCGGGCAGCGGTACGGCCATGACATCCGGGACGCTAGACCCCGACCACCCCGTCGGCCACGAGCGCCGCCACCTCTTCGGGCGTGCGGCCGAGCTCGGCAAGCACCTGCGCGGTGTGCTGGCCGAGGTCGGGCGCCGGGCCGCGGGGTGCGATCCGCGCGCCTCGTACGGTCATCGGCGCCGCGACAGTCCGGAACGTGCCCGCGGTCGGCGACACCACCTCCGGGAACAACCCGAGCGCGGCGGCCTGCGGGTCGGCGGCGAGCTCCGCGACGGTCGAGGCCGGCGCCCAGGTGAAGCGCTCTGCGTCAAACAGGTCTCCCCACTGCGCGAGCGTGCGCGAAGCGAACAGCTCGTCCATCAGGTCGGTCAGCTCGGGCATGTGCTCGCCGCGCAGCGCGAACGTCTCGAACCGCGGGTCGCTCACCCACTGTCCGCGGCCGACCACCGCGCAGAACCTCGGCCACCAGTGCGGTTCGGGCATGAACAGCAGCACCCAGCGGTCGTCCGCGGTACGGAAGCTCTCCTGCAGGGCGTGTACGCGCAGCCGGCGGCCGAGCGTGCGGGCGTCCTTGCCGTCGACCAGCGTGGACGACAGGTCGGTCGACATCGTCCAGGCCGCCGTGCCGAGCAGGCTGACGTCGACGACCTGGCCCTGCCCGGTGCGCTCGACCAGCCGCAGCGCGGCCAGCACCGCGGTCGTCAGCGCAAGCGCCGCGGCATGGTCGCCCTGCGCCGGTCGGGCCCGGGGAGCCTGGCTGCCGGGCTCGGTGATGGAGTGCGTGATGCCGCCGCGACCGAAGAATGCGGTGATGTCGAAGCCCGGCCGCCAGGCGTCCGGGCCGGTGAGGCCGTAGCCGGTCAGGGTCGCGTGCACCAGCCGCGGATTGACCCCGAGCAGCGAATCGGAGTCCAGGCCGTACTTCTGCTGCCTGCCGACCAGCAGGTTGCACAGGAACACGTCGGCGTTGGCCACCAGCGAGCGCACCAGCCGCTGGCCCGCCTCGGTGTTGACGGCCACCGCGATACCGCGCTTGCCGCGGTTGTCCATCTGGTAGCCAGCGTCGATCGGCGCGTCGCCCGCGGGCTGCTCGGGCTTGCGGATCACACCCCGCACCGGGTCGCCGCGCAGCGGTTCGACCTTGACCACGTCGGCGCCCATGTCGGCGAAGATCGCGGCCGCTCCCGGGGCCGCCATCCAGCCCGCCAGCTCGACGACCCGTACGCCGTCCAGCGGCCCCAGCGGCTCGCTCACCGCCCGGTCCAACGCGGCGGGCGCTTCTCGGCGAACGCCCGCGGGCCCTCCTGCGCGTCCTCGCTCTCGCGCGCGTGCTGCATCGCCGCCGCCGATCGCTGCCAGGCCTGCTCGTCGGTCATCATCGCGGAGTCGCGGATAACCGCGAGGCTCTCGCGCACCGCGACCGGGGCGTTGCGGCAGATCCGCTCGGCCAGCTCGCGGGCGGTCGTGAGGACGTGGTCGGGCTCGACGACGTGGTTGACCATCCCGAGGCGCAGCGCCTCCGCGGCGGGCAGCCGGTCACCGGTGAGCACCAGCTCGCGGGCCCGCGCGGGCGGGATGGCGCGCGGCAGCCGGAACAGCCCGCCGCCGGCTGCCACGATGCCGCGGGTGACCTCCGGCAGCCCGAACGAGGTGTCGGTCGAGGCGACGACCAGGTCGCACGCCAGCACCAGCTCGGTGCCGCCGGCGAGCGCGAAGCCGCGCACCGCGGCGATGACCGGCTTGGTACGCGGATAGCGGACCCACCCGGCGAAGCCGCCGTCGACGGTGCTCAGCTCAGCGCCGCGCCCCGCCGCGATGGTCTTGAGGTCCGCGCCCGCGCAGAAGTTCGGGCCGGCGCCCGTGAGGATTCCCACCCAGACGTCCGGGTCGGCCTCGAATCGCGCCAGCGCCGCACCGAGGGCCGCCGTCAGGTCCGGGTCGACCGCGTTGCGCTGGTCGGGCCGGTCCAGGGTGAAGGTCGCGACCCGTCCGTCGACCTCGTACCGCACGCTCATCGGCTCTCCTGCAGGTAGTCGTGCACGACGGCGGGCCGGCCGAGGGTCAGGTCGCACAGGATGTGGCTCGCGGAAAGGATCTCGCGTACCGGCAGGTCGGCAAGCGGCGCCAGCGCGTGGGCCAGCAGCTGCAGCCGGGCTGGTCCGGTCCACGCCCCCTTGATGGTGAGGTCGGTGATCTGGCTGCGTACCAGCTCGCAGATCCGCGGCCGCCGGTCATAGCCGGGCAGCAGCTTGAGCGCGTACGTCGGGCGGGTGATCTCAGCGCGGGCGAGCTCGACGTCCAGCGGGGCGTGCTTGTAGCCCATCGTCGCGGTCGCGACCCGCAGCGAGCGGTAGTCCAGTGTGCCGACCAGGGTGTCGACGTCCAGGTACAGCCGGGCAGCGCCGAACTTCTTCGGGAAGGCGCTGATCTCCCGGCCGCTGGCGATCGAGCCGAGGTTGTCGACGTACATCGCGTGCAGGTACGCGGCGGGCGCGCCCTCGTACTCGACGGTGAGCACCTGCCCGGACTCGGTGAACGCCCCGAGGCCGGTGACGTCCGGCATCTTCATCACCTCGAAGGTCACCAGTGGGTCGCCGACGGTGAGCGGCTCCGGGACGACCGCCCGCATCGCCTCGGCGTCAGTCCGGTAGGTGATGGTGAGGTACTCACGGTCGGTGAACCGGTACGCGCCGCCGGCCGGGTAGGCGGGGGCGCCGAGCGGGGTGGTGAGCTGGCGGCGTACCTCGTCCGCGTCCACAGGGCTCCTTCTACGGGGGTTGGTGCCTGGCGGGAACGTGCCACAGTGGGAGCGCGGGCACACGTGCGAAGGGACGGGCGATGGCAGGCAGGGCGCTCTGGCGACGGGCGTACGACGCGGTGGAGCGCCCGGTCGGCAGCCGGCTCGAGACGGCGGTGCAGACCGACGCGTTCGCCGACGTCGCCGGGATGCTGCTGCGGGCTAGGGCCGGCATCGAGCGGCGGATCGAGCGCAACACGCGGCGCGCGCTGCACCGGGTCAACCTGCCGGCCGCCAGTGACGTGTCGCGACTGCGCGAGCAGGTCGCGGACCTGCACCGCACGGTGCGCCGGCTCGAGGACGCCCTGACCGATGCCCGAACCGGGGTCCGGCCCGACGCGCTGCTGGCGGCCGGCCCTGTTGGAGGAGGATCGACGCATGGCGACGACGACGGATCCGGCCGACCTGGTGTCCCGCGTGCGCCGCGACGTCGGACGCAGCCTGCTGCGCGCGCGCAACGGGGCGAAGTACGTGGCGGGGATCGACCGGCCGCAGGTCGGGACGACGCCGAGGGACACCGTCTGGCGACGTGACCGGGCCGAGCTGTGGCGCTACCGCAGCGACGCCGTCACCGAGGGTGTCCCGGTGCTCATCGTGATGAGCCTGGTCAGCCGCAGCTACGTGCTCGACCTGTCCGAGGGCGCGAGCTTCGTGGCCGCGCTGCGTGACGCGGGCTTCGACGTCTACCTGCTGGACTGGGGCGTCCCGGACGAGCGGGATGCAGGCAACGGCCTGACGACGTACGTCGATGAGATGCTGCCGGCCGCTGTCGACAAAGTGGTCGAGCTGTCGCAGGCCGAGGCTGTCAACGTGATCGGCTACTGCTACGGCGGGGTGCTGTCGCTGCTGCTGGGCGCCGCCCACCCGGAGCTGCCGGTCGCCTCGCTCGTGACGATGGCGACGCCTGTCGACTTCATCGAGATGGGGATGTTCGGTCGGATCTTCGACGCGGGCCGGCTGGGGCCGGACGACGTGATCGACGAGACCGGCAACGTGCCGGCCGACGTCATTCGCAACTCCTTCCGGGTGCTCAAGCCGACCGCCGACCTCACCCAGTACGCCACGCTGTGGGAGAAGCTGTGGGACGACCGGCAGCTGGCGGCGTTCCAGCGGATGGGCCAGTGGACCCGTGAGCACATCCCCTTTCCCGGCCAGGCCTTCCGGGAGACCGTTCAGCTGATGCGCGATGGCGCGCTGATGGCCGACACCGTCCGCCTCGGGGAGCGGCAGCTGTCGCTGCGCGACCTGACCTGGCCGCTGCTCAACATCGTCGCCGGCAAGGACCACATCGTGCCGTGCGCCGCCGCCCTGCCGGTCACGGACCTGGTCGGCAGTACGGACGTCCGCACCCTGCTGCTTCCGGCCGGCCACGTCGGCCTGGTGATGGGCCGGGCCGCCGCCACGACGACGCTGCCCGAGCTGTTCGGCTGGCTGCGCGCGCACACCGACCTGGAGGAGCACTGATGGACGTCCGGCCGCTGGAGGACGATCTGGTCGCCGAGGTCGAGGCATTCTTCGCCCGCGTCCCGGAGTCCGACCACAACAGCTTCGCCGAGGACGTGCTCGCGCCCGGCGCCGTACGCGCGTGGCTGGGCGACCCGCGCGGCCGTCGCTCGGTCGCGGTGGACGAGGCCGGCCAGGTCGTCGGCTACGTCGCGGTGCTGCCGCTGATCGGCTGGTCGTCCCACGTCGGCAGCCTGCGGGTCGTCGTGGACCCTGCCAGCCGGGGTCGCGGCGTCGGTCGCCTGCTCGCCCGGCACGGCCTGCTGACCTCGCTGGACCTGCAGCTCGGCAAGGTCGTCGTGGAGGTCACCGTCGACGCGCTGCCCGCGATCGCGATGTTCGAGGCGCTGGGCTTCGAGCCGGAGGCGCTGCTGCGCGACCACGTACGCGACCGCACCGGTGGCCTGCACGACCTGGTCGTCCTCTCGCACCTGGTCGAGGGCACCTGGTCGGGGATGGCGACGGCCGGCTTCGAGGACGAGCTTGGTTGAGGCCCCCCGACGTCGGGCACGCCTCCGGCATGGAGCACTTCGAGATTGCCGCCGTCGCGGAGAAGTCCGCTGATTTCCGCCGGGTCCTGTGGACCGGGGAGCACACCCAGCTGGTCATCATGACCATCCCGCCGGGCGGGGAGATCGGCGAGGAGGTCCACGACGCCAACGACCAGGTGCTGTCGTTCGTGAGCGGCCTGGGTAAGGCCGTCATCGAGGGGGATTCCAAGCAGGTCAAGGCCGGCGATGTGGTCGTCGTACCGGCTGGCGTCAAGCACAACTTCCTCAACGACGGCCCCAACCCACTGGTGCTCTACACCGTCTACGGCCCCGCCGACCACGCCGACGGCGCCGTGCACAGGACCAAGGAAGAGGCCGACGCGGCCGAGGCGGCCGGAAAGGACGAGCCGTCCGCCGGCTGATGCGGCCCTGGGCGGCCTTGGCTCCCCGTCCTGCGATCGACGCACGCCGGCGATGGACTTTGTGTGCTTCCTTCAGTGCTGCAACACACAAAGTTGGTGCCGATCTCCCTTTCGCACGCTGACGGTGACCAGAGCTGGCCAACATTGTGTGTTAGATCTTAAGAGTTAGCACACAAAGTCCAGCTGCCGTCCGGGTAGCTGCTCAGCGAAGGCGCAGGCGCCGCAGGCCGGCGGCGAGTGCACCGGCACCCAGGGCGCCTACGACCAGGGCGCCGACCATCGCGGCCCGGACCGACAGGTCGGTGACCTCGCCGACGAGGTACAGCCCGGCCAGGAGCACGGCGAGCAGGCCCGCCACGAGCGAGACGAGGTCGAGTTCGTGGCTGGCGTCGGGCCGGGGCGCACGGGGCGTACCAGCCGACTCGGGGTGGGGGATGTCAGGACGCGTCACGGCGAACCTCCAGTTGTCCAGCGCCCACGCGGGCGTCGACATGGACGAGGGGGGCGTCATCGGGGCCGTACACACGCACCACCCTCAGCTCGGTCCCCTCGACGGGTACGGGCTCGCCGGGTAGCACGATCTGGCCGGCGCTGACCCGGGCGGTGACCTCGACGTGCAGCCCGGCGGGCAGGACCAGCCGGAGGTTGCCGGCGCCGACCCGCGCCGTCACGTCGGTACCCGGCTGCGGCGCCGAGCCGAGCGGACGCAGGTCAAGGACGGCGTCGCCGAGGCCGAGGCTGTGGAAGTCGCTGCCCTGCACCAGCCAGGTCCGCTGACCGGCAGAGAGATCGACCGGCGCGTGGGCGCCTGTCGTGATGCCCAGGGTGGCGGCCAGCAGCGCTGCCAGCAGCACCAGGCCGCGGGACCGACCCCAACGCGCCCCGACAAGCAGGCCCACCCCGACGGTCGCGAGGGCGGCGGCAAGGACGCCGCCGACCGTCAGGTCGATCCGGTTCGCTGCCTGCAGACCGAGCAGGACACCGACGACGAGGAGAGCAGCACTGACGGTCAGCAGGCCGAGGGCCGAGCGAGGCCGGGGCGCAGGCGGTGACCATCGCGCACCGGGCGGGGCGGCTGCCGTGACCGGGACGGTGTCCGGACTGCCCGCGACGGACCCACCGCCCGCGTCGGACCCAGAGCTCCCACCGGACCCACCGCCCGCCACCGATCCGCCGGTCGGCGAGTACGCAGTCTTTCCGTACGACGTGCCGGGCGGTTGGCCGAGCACGACCTGGCCGGTCGGGAGCCCACGCAGGACGATGTACGCCAACAGTCCGGCGGCCAGGACCGGCGCCGCGTCGCCGCTGCCACCGGTGGTCAACCCGAGCACGGTGGCTCCGACGACCGTCAGGGCGATGACCGCGGTGCGCGACAGCCCGCGGCCGCGCAGGTGGCGCTCGGCGATGGACGCCTCCGCGCCCTCCTCGGGGATGAGCAACCACCCGGCGACGTAGATCAGCAGGCCGCTGCCGCCGAAGATCGCCAGCACCACCAGCACCACCCGCCAGAGGACGGGGTCGGTGCCGGTGGTGCGGCCGATGGCCGCACAGACGCCGCGGACGACGCGATCGTCCGGGCGGCGGACCAGGGGCGGTGGCGAGGCTGATGTCGGTGCGGTCATGACGGCAGGCTCTCGCCTGGGACGGCCCGCCGTATCCGGGGTTGACCCCGGCCGGTCCCCGAGCCTGCCCGGGGGTCTGTGCCCGATGCGCCGGGCGGCTCGCACGTGCAACCCTCGGACGGGGAGGTGAAAGCCACGACCACACCGGCCACGACCACACCGGCCACGACCACACCGCCGACGTCCGCGATGACGACGGGCACGACGGCGAGCTGGGCCCCTGCGCGCAGCGCAGCCGGGCGTGAGCTACCCGCCCACCGGCGCCTGCAGCGTCGCCGCTCCGGCCGCCTGGTCGCCGGCGTCGCCACCGGGCTCGCTGCGCACCTCGGCGTACCGGTGCTGTGGGTACGGGTCGTGCTCGTCGCCCTGACGCTGGCCGGCGGCTCCGGGGCGGTGGCGTACGCCGTGTTCTGGGTGGTCCTGCCGCAGGCCGAGGCCGAGCAGGGCGCGCCGCCCCAGGACACCGGCCGCTGGCAGGTCGTGGCGTTCTCCGCGGTCAGCGCCGTGGGGCTGCTGGTCCTGCACGACCTCGGGTTGGACAGCCCGGCGGTGCTGCCGCTGGTGGCCGCCGCGGTGGGCGTGGCGCTGGTGTGGCGGCAGTCCGACGACGCGCAGCGCGCCGGGTGGCGGGCCAGCGCGACCGGTGCGCCGGGCCGGCGGTGGCCGGTCGTGGTCGGCGCCGCGCTGCTCGCCGCCGGGCTCGCCGGGTTCCTGGCGTCGCGGGGAGAGCTGCGGGCGGCCCGCGACGGGCTGCTCTCCACCGTCGTCGTAGTCGGCGGCCTGGTGCTGCTCGGCCTGCCGTGGGTGGTGCGTACCACCACCGACCTGCGCGCGGAGCGGCGCGAGCGGATCCGGGCCTCCGAGCGTGCCGAGCTCGCCGCGCAGGTGCACGACTCGGTGTTGCAGACCCTCGCCCTCATCCAGAAGGCCGCCGACGACCCGCGCGAGGTCGGCCGGCTGGCCCGCAGCCAGGAGCGCGAGCTGCGTGGGTGGCTGTACGGCCCGGCTACCTCGGCGTTGACGTTCGCCGCCGGGCTCGAGCGGGCCGCGGCCGAGGTCGAGGAGGCCTACGGCGTGCCCGTCGAGGTCGTCGTGGTCGGCGACGCACCGCGCGACGAACGGCTCAGTGCACTGACCAGCGCGGCGCGCGAGGCGGTGGTCAATGCCAGCAAGCACGCCGGCGCGCCGCTGGTGCGGGTGTATGCCGAGGTCGAGCCGGACCACGTCACGGTGTACGTCCGCGACCGGGGCTGCGGTTTTGACGTCGCCGCGGTGCCGGCGGACCGGTTCGGGCTGGCCGAGTCGGTGGTCGGCCGGGTCGAGCGGGCCGGCGGTGAGGCCCGGGTACGCAGCGCGCCCGGCGAGGGCACCGAGATCCGGCTGCAGGTGCCGCGTGCCTGAGCTGACCGACCTGCCCAGCGCCTTCGCCCGGGTACGGGTCGTGCTCGTCGACGACCACCGGCTGTTCCGGGCCGGGGTACGCGCTGAGCTGGCGTCCGTCGTCGACGTGGTGGGGGAGGCGGAGACCGTCGACGAGGCCGTCGAGGTGATCCGGCGGACGCTGCCCGACGTCGTGCTGCTCGACGTGCACATGCCCGACGGCGGCGGGCTCGCGGTGCTGGTCGGCATCGGCCAGGACCTGCCGGCGACGCGATTCCTCGCCGTGTCCGTGTCGGACGCCGCCGAGGACGTCATCGCTGTCGTGCGGGCCGGGGCCCGCGGCTACGTCACCAAGAACGTCTCGGGCGACGAGCTGGCGGATGCGGTGCGCCGGGTGGCCGGCGGCGACGCGGTGTTCAGTCCCCGGCTCGCGGGGTTCGTGCTGGACGCATTCGCCTCGCCCGACGTACCGGCGACGGCCGGCGAGCTCGACATGCTCACCGCCCGCGAGCGTGACGTGCTCCGGCTGATCGCCCGCGGGTACGCGTACAAGGAGGTCGCGAAGGAGTTGTTCATCTCCATCAAGACGGTCGAGACACACGTGTCGTCGGTGCTGCGCAAGCTGCAGCTGAGCAACCGTCGGGAGCTGGCCCGCTGGGCCGTCGGCCAGCGGCTCGTCTAGCGCTGCGCCAGCCGCTGGAGCAGCAGCGCCTCGGCCAGGCAGGCCCGCCGCCACATCGCCAGGTCCAGGCTCTCGTCGATACCGTGCCATCGTGACGCCGGGTCGCCGACGCCGGTAACCAGCACCGTGGCGCCGGGGAAGTTGCGGGCGAACTCGGCGATGAACGGGATCGACCCGCCGATCCCGGCCTCGACCGCGGTGTTGCCGTACGCCTCGGCGAAGGCCGCGCGAGCGAGGTCGTAGACGTCGCCGGTGGCCTCGAGCGCGTACGGCTCGGCGACCGCACCCGGCGCGACGACGACCTCGGCGCCCCACGGCGCGTGCTCGTGCAGGTGCGCGGTGAGGGCGGCCATCGCCCGTTGCCCGTCGTCGCCGGGGGCGATCCGCAGGCTGATCGTCGCGCGGGCCCGTGGGAGCAGGACGTTGCTGGCCTGCTCCACACCGGGCGCGTCCAGCCCGATGACCGCGACGGCCGGGCGGTGCCACAGCCGCTCGTTGATCGTGCCCGAACCGATCAGGGTCGCACCGGGCAAGAGGCCGACCTCGGCGGTGTAGATCTCGGTCGTGGTGTCCGGGGCGGCCGAGGTGCCGACGTGCAGGCCCTTCACCGCGACGTCACCCATGTCGTCGTGCAGGGTCGCCAGCAGCCGGCACAGCCCGGTCAGCGCGTCGCCGACCGGGCCGCCGTACACCCCGGAGTGCACCGGCTGAGCCAGCAGCCGTACCTCGACCCGCAGGTCGACCAGGCCGCGCAGGCTGGTGGTGAACGACGGGACGTCGACGGCGGCGTTGGCCGCGTCGGCGATGACGATGACGTCGGCGCGCAGCCGCTCGCGGTGCTGGGCCAGCAGGGCGGTCAGCGTCGGGCTGCCGACCTCCTCCTCACCCTCGACGAACAGCACCACGCCCACCGGGGGCTTGCCGCCGAAGGCCCGCAGCACCGCGAGGTGCATGAGCACGCCGGCCTTGTCGTCAGCGGCGCCCCGGCCGTACAGCCGGCCCGCGCGCTCGGTCGGCTCGAACGGCGGGCTGGTCCACTCGCTCAGCGGGCCGGTCGGTTGCACGTCGAGGTGGGCGTACAGCAGGACGGTGGGCGCGCCGTCGGGCGCTGGCCAGGTCGCGAGGACGGCAGGCGCCCCGCCGGCGTCGACGACCGTGACGTCTCGTCCGCCAGCAGCCCGGGCGTGCGCGGCGACCTCGTCGGCGGCGCGCCGGACGTCGGCGGCGCGGCCTGGGTCGGCGGACAGCGACGGGATCCGGACGAGCGCCTCGAGGTCGGTGCGGGCGCCGGGCAGGACGTCGTCGAGGGCGGCGGCGAGGTCGGTCACGTCGGCGACACTACGGCGGGTCGAGCAGCCGGATGCGGACCGCCCGGGCCAGCGCAGGGGCCGTCTGCAGGACCGCCAGCCGGGGATCCGGGACGTCGAGGAAGCGGCCCCGCGCGAGCCCGGCGAGTGGGCCGAGGCGCCGGTCGGACAGCACCGCGCCGACTGCCGTCCGCTCGCCGCCGGCGACGAGTCCGGCCAGGGTGCCGACGTGCGGGAGCAGGACGTCGACGGCCGTCTGGGCGGCCGCGTCGTGCGCCACCCGCACCTGGCCCTCCCGGCGCCGGGCGAACCGCTGCTGTGACCAGCCGCCGGCGGCCGAGCGGCCGTGCACCTGCCGGCTGCCGACCTTGCTGACGACCAGCCGGCTGCCCTCGGCGACCCCGACGGCGTGGCCGCCGAGGCGGACCAGCAGCAGGCCGAGCCGGCGTTCGCGCAGGCAGTGCACGACCAGGTCGCCGACCGGCGGCGGCCACGGCACCTCGACCTCCGCGACCGCGCCGTCCGGGGCGGTGTACGTCGTACCGGCTACCGCGGGGTCGCCGTGCCTGGCCGCGAACCCGTCCAGCCAACGGGCCAGCCGCTCCGGTGGCACCTCGACCCAGCGGCCGCCCCCCGCGGCGGGACGGGAAGCGGCCATCTGCCCAGCCTGTCAGGTGCTGACGGCCCCCCGAACCCGTACCGGCGCCGAGGACAGCCGTCACCGCCCTCCGGCCACGAGCAGCGGCACGCCGAGCACCTGCCCGGGCCTCCGCGGGCGCACGTGACCCGCCGCGAGCTGCTGCCACTGCGGTGCTCGTGGTCGTGCCCCGGGGCCTACTGGTCGGGGCCCGGGCGCGGTCCAACCGGGTTCCTGTGGCTGCTGCTGAGCCTGTTCGCGCGTGCGCGACGACGCGGCCCCGTGGCGAGGCTGCTCCACAGGACGACCCGGCGCGGGCTTGACCAGAGCTCAGCATCTACCGTCGCCGTCGTGACCGCTCCTGCGCCGAAGGTTCACCGCCTGCTCGCGCCGCCACGTCCCGGCCGCCACGGGGCCTGGCTCTACGCGCTGCGTACGACGAATCCGCCGCCCGGCCGCCCGATCGCCGAGCTCGACGGGGTGACCCGCTGGCTGGTGGTGACCCGTGCGGCGGTGCTGCCGATGACGCTGTTCGGCGGTCTGGTCGCTGGTCTGCTGGCGGTGCGCGCCGATGGGTTCTCGGCCGGCCTGTGGGCCCTCGCGACGCTGGGCATCGTGCTGGCGCACACCAGCAACAACCTGCTCAACGACCTCGCCGACACCGATGTGGGGCTGGACACCGAGAGCTACCCGCGGGCGCTGTACGCCCCGCACCCGTTCCTGTCCGGCCTCGTCACCCGCCGGCAGCTGCTCGGCGCGCTGCTGATCATCAACCTCGCCGACCTGGTGATCATGCTTGTGCTGTTTGTCCAGCGCGGCTGGCCGGTCATCGCGTTCGCGCTCGTCGGGCTGTTCCTGTCCTACGCGTACACCGCCCCGCCCCTTCGGCTGAAAAAGCGCGGCCTGGGCGAGCCCGACGTGCTGCTCACCTGGGGGCCGCTGATGATCGCCGGCACCTACTTCTCGGCGGTCGGCGAGCTGCCGTGGCAGGTCTGGGTGGCCAGCGTGCCGTACGGCCTGCTCTGCACCACCGTGCTGATGGGCAAGCACATCGACAAGATCCCGTACGACGAGCCGACCGGCACCCGCACGCTGCCGGTGCTGCTCGGCGAGCCGCGGGCCCGGGCGTTCACGCAAGGGCTGCTGATCTCGTTCTACGTGACCACGGTGATCGCCGTGCTGATCGGCGCGCTGCCCTGGCCGGTGCTGCTGGTCGCCCTGGCGCTGCCGACGTTGCGTCAGGTGCTGGTGGCCTTCCGTGCAGGTCGGCCGGAGCAGCCGCCTGAGGGCTTCCCGGTGTGGCCGCTGTGGTTCGCCGCCGTGTGCTTCGTCCACGTGACGCGGGCCGGCGCCGCACTGGTCGGCGGGCTCGCCGTCGCCGCGATCTTCGGCACAGGGCTGCCTCTGTGAGTTGCCCTCTGCCAACCGGACTTTGTGTGCTTGATCGCCGACCTTCGACACACAATGTCCACCCTGACGTTGCCTTGCCGAGCGTGGCTGAGCGGGCTGGGACGGTACTTTGTGTGCTTGATCTCAAAATGGAGCACACAATGTTCTGTGGCGGCCACAGCGGGGCCCGGCCGCGCCGCGGCCCGTCGCCGGGCCGGGCGCGGGAAGGCGGCATCGGTGGCCGGTTCGCTCACTGATCGGCACTCGGTGGCGCTCTGCCCTGTCGACGGTCGGCACGCCACGGGCGCCCGCCGGAACTCGTAGAACTCACCGTGGACGTGGACATGGACGTGGAAGTGGCAGGTGCCTGTGAGTGACGCGCTGCTCTCGACCGGCGCGGCACTGCTGCTCGCGGCGGTCGTGCTCGCCGGCCTCGGGGCGCTGACGCTCGTCCCGTTCGTCGTCACGGTCGGCCTCGCCGAGCGGCGGTCCTGCGGGACGGCCCGCTGGGGCCTGGCCAGCGCGGTGAGCAGCCTCGTCGGTCTGGGCGCAGCGGCCGTCGCTGTCCGGCACGGTCTGGGGCTGCCGGTGGCGGCGCTCGGTGCAGCGGCGACCTGGGCGGCCCCGCTCGCGCTGTTGCTGCTCGGCACCGGCGGCGGCCGGCTGGCCGGTGTACGCGGCCGGCACGAGTAGACCTGCTAGCGCGTGTCGACGACCCGGAAGCCCTCCGCCAGGCGCCCCTCCGGCAGTCCGGCGAGATGCGCGTTACGGGCCAGGAACCCGCGCAGCAGCCCCTCGAGGTCGTCCATGTGCGAGGTCTGCGAGACGTGCTGTCGAAGTGCCGCCACCTTGCGGTCGAACTGGTCGGTGATGTCGACCCAGGTGTCTGCCCCGGCGCCGGCCGTCATCACCCAGGTCTCCGACACCGACCAGGCCTCGAGCCCCTCCGCCGCCAGCTCCAGGTGGGTGTAGGGGTTGCGGGCGTCCGGGTAGACCGCGGCCAGGGACGCTTCGCCGGAAGCCCGGTGGTCGGGGTGCGACGCCCCGATCCGCTCCCAGTTGATCTCCGGTGACTGCATCAGCAGCCGCTGTGGCCGGACCTGCCGGATCACCCGGCTGATGTCGCGCCGCAGGTCGAAGCTGGCTGTCAGCCGGCCGTCCGGGTAGCCCAGGAACACCACCTCGTCGACGCCGACCTCCTTGGCCGCCGCCCGCTGCTCGCCCTGCCGGATGCCACCGATCTCGCCGCGCGGCACGGCCGGGTCGAAGCCGCCCGCGTCACCGTCGGTGCAGATGCAGTACGTCACCGCGATGCCGCTGTCGGTCCAGCTCGCGATGGTCCCGGCCGACCCGAAGTCGACGTCGTCCGGGTGGGCCACGACCACGAGGGCCCGCTCGACCTGCTCCTGCGTCACTGCTGCTCCTCTTGTCGATGCTGCGACGTAGGACATCATGCGTCGGGTGGGCGGGCGACCGGACGTGCGCGGGGGCCGGGCCACCCGCGGCTTCCCGCCGGGGTCCGCGCAGGCCCTCGTCGCGCTGGTGCTGGGGCTGGTCGCCGGCGTCGCCGGTGTACGACGTGGTCAACCCGGTCTGGCGGTGCTGTTCTTCGCTGTCGCCGCCGTCGGCGCCGGCGCCCTGGCCCGGCTGTACCGGCGTCGCTGACGGCCTGGCAGGGCGCGCCCATCCGCTACCCGGCGGTCAACATGCTGCAGGGCTACACCAGGACACCTGGCGATGTGGGGCAACCGCCGGCCGTACCGACTGACCTCCCCGGAGGCCGCCGACCGGGTCTTGGCCGCCGGCACAGCCCCGCCTGCGGTCGTGCTGCGTCGACGCCTGGACGCAGTACGGCGGGTCGCAGCCGCTACCCGCGACCTGATGCCGGCCGGCGCGGGAGACCGTTCCGACGGCCCGTTCCGGTAGTATCGAACGCGTGGGCGATGTGCTGTACGACGACTACGCGCCCGCCGTCCTCGCCCCCCGCGCGCCGTCGGCGGAGCGGCTGCTCGAGGGGCTCAACCCGCAGCAGCGCGAGGCGGTGGTGCATACCGGCAGCCCGCTGCTGATCGTTGCGGGGGCCGGGTCGGGCAAGACCAAGGCGCTCACGACGCGTATCGCGTACCTGCTGGCGGCCCGCGGGGTGCAGCCCGGCGAGATCCTGGCGATCACCTTCACCAACAAGGCCGCCGGGGAGATGAGAGAGCGGGTCGCCGGTCTCGTCGGGCCGCGCGCCCGGGCGATGTGGGTCAGCACGTTCCACTCCGCGTGCGTACGCATCCTGCGCGCCAACGCCAAGCAGCTGGGCTTCACCAGCAGCTTCTCGATCTACGACCAGGCGGATGCGCAGCGGCTGATGGCGCTGGTGTGCCGCGAGCTCGACCTGGACCCCAAGCGGGTCCCGCCGCGCGCGATGAGCAACCAGATCAGCGACCTGAAGAACGAGCTGGTGGACGCCGAGGCCGCCCACGACCGGGCGGTCAACGGCGCCGAGCTGCAGGTCGCCGAGGTCTACTCGCGCTACCAGCTCCGGCTGAAGCAGGCCAACGCCTTCGACTTCGATGACCTGATCATGACGACCGTCGACCTGCTGCAGGCCTTTCCTGACGTCGCCGAGCACTACCGGCGGCGCTTCCGGCACGTGCTGGTGGATGAGTACCAGGACACCAACCACGCCCAGTACACGCTGGTGCGCGAGCTGGTCGGCGCCGGCGTCGGCCGCGAGAAGGGCGGAGTCAGCACGTCCGCCGCGACCGGTGAGCTGTGCGTCGTCGGCGACGCCGACCAGTCGATCTACGCCTTCCGGGGCGCCGACATCCGCAACATCCTGGCCTTCGAGGAGGACTTCCCGGACGCCAAGGTTGTGCTGCTCGAGCAGAACTACCGCTCCACGCAGACCATCCTCACGACCGCCAACGCGGTCATCGCCCAGAACGATGGGCGCAAGGACAAGCGGCTGTGGACCGATGCCGGCGACGGGGAGCAGGTCGTCGGCTACGTCGCTGACAACGAGCACGACGAGGCGGCGTTCGTGGCGCAGGAGGTCGACCGACTCAGCGATGAGCACGGCGTCCAGCCCCACGACGTGGCGGTGTTCTACCGGACCAACGCGCAGTCGCGGGTGTTCGAGGAGGTGTTCATCCGGGTCGGTCTGCCCTACCGGGTGGTCGGCGGCGTGCGCTTCTACGAGCGCCGGGAGGTCCGCGACGCGCTGGCCTACCTGCGGGTGCTGGCGAACCCGGCCGACCTGGTGAGCCTGCGCCGCATCCTCAACACGCCGCGGCGAGGCATCGGCGACAAGGCCCAGGAGTGCCTGACGTCGTTCGCCGAGCGCGAGCGCATCGGCTTCGCCGACGCCGTACGGCGGTGCGAGGAGGTCCTGACGCTGGCTCCGCGGTCGGCCAAGAGCATTCGGGAGTTCGCCGACCTGATGGACGAGCTGCGCACCCTGGTGCAAGGCGGGATGCCCCCGGCAGAGGTGCTGGAGGCGGTGCTGGACCGCACCGGATACCTCGCCGAGCTGGCCGCGAGCCCCGACCCGCAGGACGAGAGCCGCGTCGAGAACCTCTCCGAGCTGGTCGGGGTCGCCCGCGAGTTCAACGAGCGGGTGCCCGACGGCGGCGTCCCGGAGTTCCTGGAGCAGGTGTCGCTGGTGGCCGACGCCGACCAGATCCCCGACGCCGACGGGACCGGCGGCGTGGTCACCCTGATGACGCTGCACGCGGCCAAGGGTCTGGAGTACCCCGTCGTGTTCCTGACCGGCCTCGAGGACGGCGTCTTCCCGCACCTGCGCACGCTGGGCGACGCCAAGGAGCTGCAGGAGGAGCGCCGGCTGGCCTACGTCGGGATCACCCGGGCCCGCGAGCGGCTCTACCTGTCGCGGGCCGCCGTACGCAGCGCCTGGGGGCAGACGTCGTACAACCCACCGTCGCGGTTCCTGGAGGAGGTACCGGCGGCGGCCGTGGACTGGCGGCGCGCCGAGAGCACCGTCACGAGCACGCCGGCGCTCAGCAGCCTGGCCACCCGGATGACCGGCAGCGCGCGGGCGGTGAGCGCGGGCCCCGGGCTACGCGCCGTGCCCTCGCTCGACGTCGGCGACCGGGTCAACCACGACGCCTTCGGCCTCGGCACGGTCACCGCGACCCGGGGCGGTGGCGACAGCGCGCAGGCGGAGGTCGACTTCGGCGCCGGCACCGGCCGCAAGTGGCTGCTGCTGCGGTACGCGCCACTGCAGAAGCTCTAGCCCGGTCCGCCGTCGAGTCCTCTCTACCCGGCGCCCGGCGTGGCCGCGTACTGTCCGAGCGCAGGTACGTCCCCCTCGAGGAGGCCCCGTGAGCACCGTCGCCCCGGCCCAAGGCCGGATTCGCGTCGTCGTCGCCAAGCCCGGCCTGGATGGCCACGACCGTGGGGCCAAGGTCGTCGCCAGGGCGCTGCGTGACGCGGGTATGGAGGTCATCTACACCGGCCTGCACCAGACGCCCGAGCAGATCGTCGAGACCACCATCCAGGAGGACGCCGACTGCGTCGGGCTGTCGGTGCTGTCCGGGGCGCATATGACGCTGTTCACCCGGGTCATGGCGCTGCTGCGCGAGCGCGGTGCCGACGACGTCGTGGTCTTCGGTGGGGGCATCATCCCCGTGGACGACATCCCGGAGCTGGCTCGGATCGGCGTCGCAAAGGTGTTCACGCCCGGCGCCACGACCCAGTCGATCGTGGAGTGGGTACGCGCCAACGTCGGCGAGTCGGCGCCCGCGCAGGGCTGAGGCGGCGCCGGGGCACCCGACCCGCGGCTGCCGCCGGGGAGGTCGTTAGCCTGCGTCGACACTGTCGTCGAACGGACTGGAACCCCTGTGGACCTCATGGAGTACCAGGCGAAGGAGCTCTTCGCCAAGCACGGCGTGCCCGTGCTGCCCGGCGAGACGGTCGATACCGCCGACGCCGCGCGCGGGGTCGCCGAGCGCATCGGCAAGGCCGTCGTCGTCAAGGCCCAGGTGAAGACCGGCGGCCGTGGCAAGGCCGGCGGTGTCAAGCTGGCCGAGACACCCGACGAGGCCGTGGAGAAGGCCCGGGGCATCCTCGGCCTGGACATCAAGGGTCACGTCGTGCACAAGGTGCTGGTGACCGAGGCCAGCGACATCGATACCGAGTACTACGTGTCCTTCCTTCTGGACCGGGCCAACCGCAGCTACCTGGCGATGGCCAGTGTCGAGGGCGGCATGGAGATCGAGCAGCTCGCGGTCGAGCGCCCCGAGGCGCTCGCGCGGGTCGCTGTCGACGCGGTAACGGGCTGCGACGAGGCCAAGGCCCGCGAGATCGTCGCGGCCGCCGGCTTCCCGCCCGACGTCGCCGACCAGGTCGCCGCGGTCCTGGTCAGCCTGTGGCAGGTCTTCACCGGAGAGGAGGCCACCCTGGTCGAGGTCAACCCGCTGGTGAAGACCCCCGACGGCCGCATCGTCGCGCTGGACGGCAAGGTCACCCTCGACGCGAACGCCGAGTTCCGGCACGCCGACGTCTTCACGGCGTACGCCGACCCGGTGGCGGCTGACGACCTGGAGGGCCGCGCCAAGGCCAAGGGCCTGAACTACGTCAAGCTCGACGGCCAGGTCGGCATCATCGGCAACGGAGCGGGCCTGGTCATGTCGACCCTGGACGTGGTCGCGTACGCCGGCGAGGCGCATGGCGGCGTGAAGCCCGCCAACTTCCTCGACATCGGCGGCGGCGCGTCGGCGCAGGTGATGGCCGACGGGCTGGAGATCATTCTGTCCGACCCCGACGTGCGCTCGGTGTTCGTCAACGTCTTCGGCGGCATCACGTCCTGCGACGCGGTGGCGGACGGGATCGTGCAGGCGCTGGCGATGCTCGGCGACAAGGAGACCAAGCCGCTGGTCGTACGTCTGGACGGCAACAACGTCGAGGAGGGGCACCGCATCCTCGCCGAGGCCGCGCACCCGCTGGTCACGGTCGTCGACACGATGGACGGCGCCGCCGACAAGGCCGCCGAGCTCGCGAACGGCGGTCGCTGACATGGCCATCTTCCTGACCGCCAGCAGCAAAGTGATCGTCCAGGGCATCACCGGGTCCGAGGGCACGAAGCACACCCGCCGGATGGTGGCCTCCGGCACCCAGGTCGTCGGTGGCGTCAACCCGCGCAAGGCGGGTTCCGATGTTGATGGCATCCCGGTCTTCGCCACGGTCGCCGAGGCCATGGCGACGACCGGCGCCGACGTCAGCGTGGTCTTCGTACCGCCGGCGTTCGCCAGAGCCGCTGTCGTCGAGGCGATCGATGCGGGCATCGGGCTGGCCGTCGTGATCACCGAGGGCATCCCGGTGCATGACTCCGCATGGTTCTGGCAGTACAGCCAGGGCCGGAGCACCCGCATCATCGGCCCGAACTGCCCCGGTCTGATCAGCCCCGGCAAGAGCAACGCGGGTATCATCCCGGCGACCATCGCGCCGAACCCCGGCCGGATCGGGCTGGTCAGCAAGAGCGGCACGTTGACGTATCAGATGATGTACGAGCTGCGCGACTTCGGCTTCTCGACCGCGATCGGCATCGGCGGTGACCCGGTGATCGGTACCACGCACATCGACGCGCTCGAGGCGTTCGAGGCGGACCCCGAGACCGATGCGATCGTGATGATCGGTGAGATCGGCGGCGACGCCGAGGAGCGGGCCGCCGATTTCATTGCGGCCTCGGTCAGCAAGCCGGTCGTCGGCTACGTGGCCGGTTTCACGGCCCCCGAAGGCAAGACGATGGGTCATGCCGGCGCCATCGTCTCGGGCTCGTCGGGCACCGCGCAGGCCAAGCAGCAGGCCCTGGAGGCCGCCGGCGTCAAGGTCGGCAAGACGCCGTCGGCCACCGCCGAGCTGATGCGCGAGATCATGCAGACGATGTAGCCGGGTCGGCCGGCAGCGGCCTCGATGCCCCGGTGCCCGCGCGGCAGTGTTCGGCGAGCCGCGCGGGCGAGGGCGGCGCCGGCTGGGAGACTGCCTGCCGATGACCGACACCGTCTCCCGCCCTGCCCGGCCCGCACGTCCGCCGTCCCGGAGCCGGGCCGGGTCTCGCCCGGGCCTGCTGCGGGCCGGCCTGCCGGCAGCCGCCTGGGCGCTCGGCGCCGGGCTGGTCGCGGTGGCTGTACCCGTCCTGCTGGTCTGGGCTGCCGACAGCCGCTCCGGAGCCGGTGTAGGCGCCGCGGTCGGGATGGTTGCCCAGATCTGGCTACTGGCGCACGGGACCGGGCTTGCGGCGACCGGGGGGATCATCGGGCTCGTGCCGTTGGGCTTGTTCGCGCTGCCCCTGCTGTTGCTCGAACGGGCTGCCCGCCACGCTGCGTCCCAGCACGAGGTCACCGCGATCCCGGACGCGGCCCGGCTCGCCGCGGGGGTCGCAGGGCCGTACGCCCTCGCCGTCACCGTGGTTGCCGGGCTGGCCCGCAGCGCACACGTCGAGCCCGCGGCGGCGCAGGCTCTGGTCGGCGCCAGCGTGATCGCGCTGATCGGCGCGGGTACGGGCGTGCTGCGCGGCGCGCAGCTCGGGCCGGCGCTGCGGGCTGCAATACCCACCCGGGTAGGTGGCGCGCTCGCGCCGGCCGCCGCGGCTCTGCTCACGCTGCTGGGAGCGGGCGCGCTGCTCGCCGGGGGCTCTCTGGTCCTCCACCTCGGCGAGGCTGCGGACCTGGCGGCGGCCTCCTCCCCGGGCGTCGTCGGCGGCTTCGGGCTGCTCCTGCTCGGCCTGCTGATGGTGCCTACCGCCGCCGTCTGGGGTGCTTGCTACCTGGCCGGTCCCGGCCTGGCTGTCGGGGTGGGCACCGCGTTCGGGCCGTTCGGTGTGACGACCGGACCACTTCCGGCGGTCCCCCTGCTCGCCGCCCTACCCGCTGCTTCCTTGCCGATCGGAATGGGGCTGCTGGTCCTCGCGATCCCGCTGCTGGCCGGGGTGATTGCGGGCCGGCTCGCCGGGCGGCGCAACGGTCGGCTGTCCGACGCGTTGCTCGCCGGTCCGCTGGCCGGTGCTGCGTTCGCGCTGCTCGCGGTGGTGTCGGGGGGCCCGCTCGGCGGCGGCCACCTCAGCCAGGTCGGCCCGTCCGGCTGGCGGATCGGGCTCGCCGTGGCCGTCGAGGTCAGCGCCGGCGCCGCGTCGTTGGCCGGCGTCCAGCGACGGTACCGGCGGCGGCAGTCTCGGGCTTCCTCAGCCGCGCAGCCGCACGCGTAGGCGCAGGCTCGGGCGCGCACGCCGGCGCCGGCGCCGGCGCCGGCTCGGCTCGGCTGCCCCACACCCGCGCGACCTCACACGCAGTGGTGGTCCTAGCCGGAATGCACCCCGGGGCCGCATCACCCGCCGCGCACCTGCCCCGTGGCAGACCCGAACCCCCGCTCGACCGGCGTTCCCGCCCCGAGGATCCAAGGCCGGTGATTGCGGTCGCCTCGGCCGCTTTCCGGTCACCCGCGCCGTCGGATCCGGCGGCAAAAAAAGCCAGCCCGGTAGCACCGGCATCTGACAAGGCGCGTCAGTTATCCACAGTTTAAACTCGTCGCGGACGTCTGCCTTATACGTCGAAAGGCGCGCCCCAACGCGGTAGTCTTCGAACATGCGATCGACACCGGTGGGGGGTGGCAGGGCATGACGGCAGTGCTGTCCGCGCCGCTCGGGCTGCTGGTCGCTGGGGTCGCGGCGGTCCGCGGCCAATGTGCGGTGGAGCTGTCGGGCGCGCAGGCGCTGGCGGAGGCGGCGGTGGTGTTGGCTGAGCTGGAGAAGCTGACGGCGGTGTCGTTGGCCCGGGTCGCCGATGTGCACAGCCGGGGTCTGCACGCCCTGGCCGGGTCGCCGTCGACGTGTGCGTGGGTCGCCGCCCAGCGGGTCGGTCTGCCGGCCAGCTTCGTGGCGCTTGCCAAGAAGCTGGAGGCGGTGCCGGCATTGGCCGCGGCGGTCGCCGAGGGCCGGCTGGCGTTGCCCTCGGCCGGCAAGGTCGCGACTGCGCTGGACAAGCTCCGCCGGCACACCGACCGGCCGGACGGGCTGGTCGACGGCCAACCGGGCGAGCTGGCCGTCCGTAACGTGATCGTCGACGGGGTGCTGGCGATGCTCGCCGAGGCCCGCGGTGGCCTGGGCGACGACGACCGGCAGCTGCCCGCGCTGCTCGCCGAGTTGACCGTCATCGCCGACCTGCCCGGCTCGCAGCTCGGCCGGCTCGAGCTCGCGCTGCTGCTGCTCGCGCAGCACCTGGAGCCCGGCCAGCTCGAGCAGGCCCTGGACCGCCTGGTCGATGCGCTGCTCCCGCAGCAGCTCACCGACCGGTGCGAGTCCGCCCACGCGCAACGCGCCTTCAAGATGATCCGGAGCTACGACGGGACCGGCTGGCAGGTCAGCCGCGGTCAGCTCGATGCCGAGTGCGGGGAGCTGCTGTTCACCGTCCTGGCCGCCGCCCGCGCGACCGACC
>ENA-OFCD01000318-OFCD01000318.1-metagenomes-genome-assembly--contig:-NODE-318-length-32289-cov-3.649687_pt1 | contig 32289 bp, 29 predicted proteins | sample MGYA00153392_OFCD01 | MGnify analysis MGYA00153392
GTGGTCGAGCGTTCCAAGGGCTCGCAGTTCTGGGACATCGATGGCAACCAGTACGTCGACGTGCTGAGCGGCTTCGGCATGAACCTGTTCGGCTGGCAGCTCAATGAAGGCCTGACGGTAGCAGGTATTGAAATATCTTTTTATGCCAACTACGCGCTGCTCAGCCTGCTGATCTGCCTGCTGGCTTTCGCGCTGGTGCTCACGACGAACCGGGCCGCCATCGCCTGGAGCTTCGCCGCTGCCGCCGTGACCCTGGCCTACCCGTTCAGCAAACGAGTGTTCGCGATGCCGCAGGCCGTCCTCGGCGTGGCCTTTAGCTTCGGTATTCCGATGGCCTTCGCGGCGGTGCAGGGTCGCGTGCCGGCGCTCGCGGGGTGGTTGCTGCTCGGCAATCTGTTCTGGGTGCTCGCCTACGACACCGAGTACGCGATGGTCGACCGCGACGACGACCTGCGGATCGGCATCAAGACCTCGGCGATCACGCTCGGCCGCTTCGACGTGGCCGGTGTGATGGCGTTCTACGCCGCCTTTCTCGCGATCTGGTCGGTGCTCGGCTACCGCGAAGGGCTTCGGCTGCCGTACGCGGTCGGGCTGGCCATTGCCGCGCTGATCGCGCTCTGGCACTACACGCTCATCCGCTCCCGCAGCCGAGACGGGTGCTTTCGCGCCTTCCGACTCAACCACTGGCTCGGCTTCGCGGTCTTCGCCGGTGTCGCCGCCGACTTCTTCCCGCGCTGATGCCGGGCGCCGCTCAGGCCGCAACCGGCTCCGCAGCTTCGATCGCCTGCAAAGCCTTGCTCAACGCCTCGACGGCGAAGTCGATCTCGGCGCGTTCGATGGTGAGCGCCGGTGCCAGCCGCACCACGGTGCCGTGCGTGTCCTTGGTCAGCACGCCCAGGCCGACGAGTTCGTCGCAGATGCGGCGCGCGCTGGCGAACGCCGGATCGAAATCGACGCCGACGAACAGACCCAGCCCGCGAATACCGGTGATGGCTGGATGACGCAGGCTACGCAGGCGCGAAAGCAGGTACTCACCTTGCGTGGTGGCGTTGGCGCAGAACGGGCCGTTCTCGAGCAACGCCAGCGCCGCCTCGCCCACGGCCGCAGCGAGCGGGTTGCCACCGAACGTGCTGCCGTGGTCGCCAGGCCGGAACACGGCCATCACGTCTTCGCGGGCGAGAAAGGCGCTCACCGGCAGCAGGCCGCCGCCGAGCGCCTTGCCGAGCGTGCCGGTCAACACGTCGACGCGATGCATGACACCGCAATGTTCGGGCGTTCCGCGCCCTGTTTTTCCGATGAATCCGGTCGCGTGGCAGTCGTCCACCATCACCATCGCGTCGTACTTCTCGGCGAGATCGCAGATCAGATCGAGCTTCGCGATGTAGCCGTCCATGGAGAAAACGCCGTCCGTCGCTATCATCCGCAGGCGCTTGCCCTGCGTCTTCTTCAGCGCGTCCTCGAGGGCTTGCATGTCGCCGTTCGGGTAGCGGTGGCGCTCCGCCTTGCAGAGTCGGATGCCGTCGATGATCGACGCGTGGTTGAGCGCGTCGCTGATGATCGCGTCCTCCTCTCCGAGGAGCGTCTCGAACAATCCGCCATTCGCGTCGAAGCATGACGTGTAGAGGATGGTGTCCTCCAGCCCGAAGAACTTGCTGATCGTGTGCTCGAGCTGTTTGTGGATGTCTTGGGTGCCGCAGATGAAGCGCACGGACGAGAGTCCGAAGCCATGTGTGTCGATCGCGCGCTTCGCCGCGGCGATCACCTCCGGATGCGACGACAGGCCGAGGTAGTTGTTCGCGCAGAAATTGAGGACCTCTTTGGTCGGCTCGCCTTCGCGCGGTGAGCTCTTGATCGATGACGACTGAGGTGTCGTGATGATTCGCTCTTCCTTGAAGAGCCCCGCTTCGCGGATTTCACCCAGCGTCTGCACATAAACCTTCTTGGCGGCATCGAACATGGCGTCACTTATCCGCGAGCGCGGGGACTCCGTCAAACGTGGCGAGGGCGCCGGCTGCGATCTTCCCGTGCGCCAGCCAATGGCGAATCTTCAATGTCTCCTTCAACTCACCCGCACGACGCACTCGCTCTGCGTGCTTCCGAGCGAGGTCGACAAACGCCGGACCCGGGCCCCCCCTTTGGACGTCGGTCAACGCGATTTTGGAAATCGACCCGCACGATCGCTTCGAAGCTCGCGAGTAGAGCAAAGCTCACCTGGCGATCGAGTTCGTCGTGAAGGTCGAGGGGGGCAGCCCGACCAAGCTTGCTGGCCGTCAGACACGACCCCAACGAGACGCTCGGCAATCGCTTCGGCGAGCCAACTCCGAATCGTCCGTAGAATTTCTCGAGATCGGCGAGCCAAGGCTCCCGGCGTTCCCGCCAGTCGACCCCCCAGCTTGTCCTCCTTTTTCCTCCGCGCGCGCAACTCCGCAAGTAGCTCGGCCTTGCTGTTGTTCATGACACGATCATGGCGCAATTGCGCCGGCTCGGCGCTGTCCGGTGTATCGTTCGAGGCGTGAAAATCTGGACCGAACGGGGCGACGCGTGCGTGTCTTTGTTGCAAGAGCTTCTGCGAATCCCCACCGTCAATCGCGGGACCGAAGAAGACGGCGACGGCAACGAGTCCGTCGCCGCGGAGCGCTTGGCCGACCTGTTTCGCTCCGCGAAAATAGAGCCGAAGCTGGTCGCGTCGAAGAAGGGGCGCTCTTGCGTCGTCGCGCGCGTGAAGGGCAACGGCTCCAAACCGCCCGTGTTGTTGAACGCACACCTCGACGTGGTGGAGGCGGATGCGAGCCAATGGCGGCACGACCCGTTCGGCGGAGAGATCCACGACGGCTACCTATGGGGTCGCGGGGCCATCGACATGAAGAACATGGCCGCCATGAGCGCGAGCGTGCTCTGCGCGATCAAAGAAGACTTCGGCGAGGGCAAGCTCGACCGAGACGTCATCTTCGCGGGCGTCGCCGATGAAGAAGCGGGCTGCAAGCACGGGAGCCTCTTCTTGGTCGATCAGCACCCCGATCTTGTACGTGCAGAATACACATTGGGCGAAATCGGGGCGTTTTCCCAGCACATTTTCGGCCGCACCTTCTACCCGATCCAAACCGCCGAGAAGGGCATGGCTTGGCTGAAGATGACGTTCACCGGCGAGCCCGGCCATGGCTCGATGCCCAACCCAAACAGCGCCGTGATCAAGCTCGGGCGCGCGCTGGCAAAGATCGGCGGCAATCGACTACCGCAACACCCGACCGAGGCGACGCGCAAATTCATCCACGCGATGGCCAAGGAGCTTCCCTCGCCGCAGCGGCAGGTGCTGAAGCGATTGACGATGCCGCAGCTGTCCGCGCTCATCCTCGACTACCTGATCAAGGACGACAGCCAACGGCGCGTGTTCGGCGCGCTCTTGTCGAACACGGCGTCCCCCACCGTCGTGCGCGCCGGAAACAAGACGAACGTCATCCCCGGAACTGCGACGGTGGAGATCGATGGGCGCACGTTGCCCGGGCACTCGAGCAAGACGCTCATCGCCGAGCTACGCGCGCTCGTCGGCGATGACCCGACGATCGAGGTCATGCGCGAGCTACCCCCGGTCGAGGTGAGCGAGGAGACGCCCATGTTCGAGCGGCTCGCCCGCACCGTTCGCGAGCACGATCCCCTAGGGATCCCGATCCCGTTCATCATCAGCGGGTTCACCGATGCGAAGGCGTACGCCAAGCTCGGGAGCCAATGTTACGGCTTTTCCCCCGTGAGATTCGATCCCACGCACGAGATCAGCTTCGCGCGCATGTATCACGGGCATGACGAGCGCGTACCCGTCCAGGGTTTGAAGTGGGGACTGCGCGTGCTTTATGACGCGGTTGTGGGGTTTTGTCGGCCCTGAACGGTTTGAAATCGGGCACGGACACGGGCACGTCCACATGTACGGATCGGAGAACGATACCGTGGGGGTAGACTGGCCGTAGGCCTATCGGATAGAACATTGTTCTCTGCCGTTGTCGCCACGGAGTTACGTTCGGCGAAATATGAAAGCATAGTGGGAGCGTCGGATGGTCAATCCCCAGATGGTGATGTACGAGGAGGAGTTCAATCAGATCCAAACGGTCGTGGACCGTCTGGTTCGGGATGCGAACGCCAAGGTCGTCTTCATCGTCGATAAGAACGGGCAGCTGATTGCAGCCGCCGGCGACATCGACAACATCGATACGACGAGCCTGGCTTCGCTCACCGCCGGTAACATCGCGGCGACTGGCGGCATGGCCAAGCTCTTGAAGGAGAACGAGTTCGCGACTCAGTTCCACGAGGGCGAGAAGGCGAACATCCACATTCAGCTCGTGGGGAACCGCGTCATCCTCGTCGTCATCTTCGACACGCGATCGAGCCTCGGGCTTGTTCGGCTCCGCGTGAAGAAGGCGACCGAAGAACTCAATCACATCTTCGAGTCGCTCTTGAAGAAGGTCTCGGAGCCGGGGACGGATTCACCCTTCGCGGAAATCACCGACGAAGACATCGACAACCTCTTCAACGACTGATCCGGAGTGGGCCCCAGCCGATGAGTTTCATCAACTACATGGCGCGAGAGATCAACTGCAAGTTGGTCTACTACGGGCCCGGTCTCTGCGGGAAAACCACCAACCTGCAGTACATCTACGAGCGCACCAACCCGGACGCGAAGGGCAAGATGATCAGCCTTGCGACCGAGACCGAGCGAACGCTGTTCTTCGACTTCTTGCCGCTGTCCCTCGGAGAAATCCGCGGCTTCAAGACGCGCTTTCACCTCTATACGGTGCCGGGACAGGTCTTCTACGACGCGAGCCGCAAGCTCATCTTGAAGGGCGTGGACGGCGTCATCTTCTGCGCGGACAGCCAAATCGAGCGCACAGAAGCGAACATCGAGAGCGTCGAGAACCTGCGCACCAACTTGGCCGAGCAGGGCTACGACCTCAACAAGCTCCCCTACGTGATGCAGTACAACAAGCGCGACCTACCAAACGTCGCGAGCGTCGAGGAGCTACGTCAGCTGCTCAACCCGACCACCGTCCCCGAGTTCGAGGCCGTGGCGCGCACTGGAGTGGGCGTGTTCGACACGCTCAAGGCCGTCGCCAAGCTCGTGTTGACCGAGCTCCGCAAGGGCGGTTGACGGCTTCTTCATCAATGGACTTGCGAGGCCGGCAGCCTTCGGCTATCTCCTCGTGCCCTTCCTAGTCTTCGGTTCGAGGATCTCCCCATGTTCATCATGCTCAGCAAAAAGCCCCGCAAGACCAACCGGGGCAAGACCAACCGCTTCCGCGCCGCGATGAAGTCGAAGAACGCCGGTCGGCGCGCTCGCCTCCACGCATGGAAGACGCCGAAGAAGCCCAGTGGCAAAGGTCGCCACCAGTAAGGCGGCGGTCTTCTCGCGTACCCTGCGAGAGAGAGCCCACCCTGCGAGAGCAGGCGTGGGCTTCATGCTTTTGTGCTCGCCGTTGTGCTCAGCTCACTGAGGCGCGGGCGCGCCTGGCAAGAAGTCGAGGTCGGGGAGCGCCACGCCGCCGCACGCGCCGCCTCCGACGCCGAGCACGGAGCCGTCCAGCAGCGTGACGGCGTTCCACTCCGTGTTGGGAGTCGGGAGTGTGCCGAAGGAAACGACCGTGTTGGTGATCGGGTCGACCTGGTCGACCGTCGCGGCGGGAGCGCACGAGCCGCCGAGTGTGTATCCACCCATGACGAGGATGGTGCCGTCGCGCACGAGCGCGCTCGCGTGCCACGTTCGGCCCGAGCTGAGTTTGTACGTCTGCTCGGTCCACGTGTTGGTCTTCGGATCGTAAGACTCGATCTCCGGCATCGGATTGGTGACGCCGCCCGCGGAGCTCGACGCGCCGCCGAACACCATCACGCGACCGTCTGGGAGGGTGTGCGCCGTGAACTGCGAGCGACCCTTCTTCATCGGCGCAACGAGCGAGAACGCGGCGCCGTCGAACACCTCGGCCACGTTCTGCGCGAGCGTGCACGGGTTGGCGCCGTCGCAGCCGTCGCCGCCCATCACCATCACGCGGCCGTCTCGCATCCGCACGATGCGCTGCCCGAAGTAGTGAGGCACCTTGAGCGCGTATTGCGTGACGGTGTCTTTGTCCGGATCGTAGACGTCCACGCTGCCTGCCTCGTTCACCGACTGCGCAGAGGTGAACATCACGCGGCCGTCCGCCATCAACACGCCCCACACGCTCGACCGCGCGAGCGTGAGCAGCGCCTTGGACTGCGTGAACGTGTCCGTCGCCGGATCGAAGATGTCGATCGTCTTGCAAAGATCGCCTGCGCAATCGCCGTAGCCAGCGATCGCCACTCGCCCGTCCATCATCGTAATCGCGGCGTCGTGCCAGCGCTTGACCGCCATATTGTTCTTGGTGGGAACGACGGTGTCGCTGGAGCGCGTGTAGATCTCCGCAGTCGTCAGTGTCTGCAGCGCGTTGTCGGGGATGGTGGTGCCGCCCGCGACGAGCACTCGCCCGTCTTGGAGCACCGCGATGCCGGGGTGCTCTCCGCGCACCGAGGACATCGGCTTCTTCTGCCAAGGGAGCATCAGACCGGCTGTTTGATAGACGAACGCGCTGCGCGTCAGCGAGCTGCTCATCGAGTTCTTGATCGAGATGTCGTACGTGCCGATCGGCCCCGGTGGCGTCTGGATGATCGCGTGCGTCGCGTCGTTGACCTTGACGGGGGCCCGACCGTCGCCGATGTACACGGCCATGTCGGGCGTGAAGCCTTTGCCCTCGAGGTTGATCCAATCGCCGCCGCTCTGGTTGCCCTTGAACGGACTGATCTTCGTCACGGCGAAATCGCAGCTCGAGCCGTTCACGCACTTGCCGGCGCAACAGAGGTCGCCCTGTTTGCAGGCGTTGCTGCACCCGCCGCAGTTCTGCGGGTCGCTCGTGGTGTCGGAGCACGCGGAGCCACAGAGACTCTTCCCTCCTTGACATGTCAACGGTGCGTCTGGGACGAACGTATCGGCGCCTGCGTCGAACTCCGCCACGATGGGTGCGTCAGAGCCGCACGCCGCGAACGACGGGAGTAATGCAGCAACGACCACCACCCAGCTAAGAGCAGACTTCATACTCTCAGCTTAGCGCGTCGAACGCTCAGCCGCGATACTCGCAGCGCGCCTCGCACGTCTCCCACAAGGTGACCTGCTCGAGGATCGGCAACGTGGGCTTGAGCCTGTCCCAGAGCCATTTCACGAGGATCTCGCTCGTCGGGTTCTCGAGACCCGGCACCTCGTTGAGGTAGTGGTGATCGAGCACGTCGAACATCGGCTTCCACGCGTCGGAAAGGTCGCTGAAGTCGATGAGCCAGCCCGTGTCTGGGTTCACGGGCCCGCTGATCGCGAGCTCGACCTTGAACGAGTGACCGTGAAGCCGCGAGCACTTGTGGCCGGGCGGCACCTTCGGCAAGCGGTGGGCGGCTTCGAATCGGTACTCGTGGATGAGGCGGACGTTTTGCATGGCGGATACGAACTTAGGAAAGGAAGGGCCGTTCGTCGATACAATCAGCGCATGTCGAAGACGCTCGTGTGCCGGTGCGAGGACGTGACGCTGCACGAGCTCGACGAAGCCGTGAGCCGCGGATACACGGACATCGAGTCGCTCAAGCGTTACACGGGCTTCGGTACGGGCTGGTGCCAGGGCAAATCCTGCGTCGCTCTCTGCGCGCGATTGTTGGTCGAGCGAGGCGGAACCGTGGCGCTCCCGATCACGCCACGACCCCCGTTCCATCCGACTCGATTGGCCGATCTCGCGGGCCTCGCGGACGTCGCGGACGAAGACGCGAAGGCGAATCGCCCTCCGCACTGACCCCATCGCGGGCGATGTTGCTTCGCATCAGTCGCGAAGACCCATTCACACCCGACAGGGCCCCACCCCACGAATTGGGCTGTTTTTGGCCTCGTCCGAAATATGTGAGGTGGTCCTCATGTTGCAACGCACAGAGTCATGAACAAGCCCGGTTGGCTTCGAGAGCTGTTGCAGTGGTTGCGCTCGGGGTTGGCGGGCGCGCTCGCCACGGGCGTGGACCTCGGTGTTCTGGCGCTCTTGGTCAGCGGCTTCGGCGTCTCTGCACACTCGGCGAACGTCCCCGCGCTGGTCGCGGGAGGCATCGCGAACTTCTTGGGCAATCGCCACTTCGCGTTCCGCGCGCACGGCGGTTCATTGACGCGTCAAGCACTAGGCTATACCGCAGTGGAGATCGTCGCGCTCGTGCTCAATGGCGTTCTCTACGATGTCGCGCTTCGCGTGTTCCCGGGCGCGCTGCACCTGTACTGGTTGGTGCGCATCGTCACGAGCCACCTCGTGTTCTTGTGTTGGAGCTACCCGCTCTGGCGAAGAGTGTTTCGTGCGGAGGCGCCTATCGCGGCGTGATAAGCCGCTAGCCATGGCTTCCGTTTTCGTCTCGGGGTTGTTGGTCGGCAAGGTCGCTTTCGTCACTGGCGGAGGCAGCGGCATCGGCGCGGGGATCGCCAAGCGGCTCGCCGAGCAAGGCGCGAAGGTCGCCCTTTTAGGTCGCACCAAAGACAAGCTCGACGCGATCGCGGGCGAGATCCGCGGCAAGGGGGGCATCGCCAGCGTGCACCCCTGTGACGTGCGCGAGTACGCGAACCTCGAGAAGGCCATCAACGACTGCAACGCAGAGCACGGCTCGCTCGACGTCCTCGTGAACTCCGCGGCCGGCAATTTCCTCGCGCCCGCGGCCTCTTTGAGCGCGAACGGCTTCCGCGCCGTCATCGACATCGATCTCTGCGGCACCTTCAACGCGTGCCGCGCCGCGTTCGCGCACCTCTCGAAGAACGGCGGCGCCATCGTCAACATCACGGCCACGCAAGCGGAGGTGCCCACGCCGCTGCAGTGTCACGCGGGCGCCGCGAAGGCAGGGATCGAGAAGCTCACGCGAGACCTCGCGCTCGAGTGGGCGCGCTTCCGCATCCGCGTGAACTCGGTCGCGCCAGGCCCCATCGCGGACACCGTGGGCATGAGTAAGCTCGCACCCGCCAATGCGGAGACACACCTGAAGCAGCGCGTGCCACTAGGTCGCTGGGGAACGATTGACGAGGTCTGCGAGGCCGTCACGTTCTTGGTCTCGCCCGCTGCCGCGTACATGACCGGAGCCTCGATCCTGCTCGACGGCGGCACTTCACTCTTGGGTGCAGCTCCGTTCCTGGACATGATGGGCGGATGACGTGCTTGGTCACCCCGCGTCGAGCTGTGACGCTCGCGGTGGTGGTCGCGGCGCTCGGGTACTTCGTCGACATCTACGATCTGCTGCTTTATGCGATCGTTCGGCGTCCGAGCCTCCTGGACCTCGGCGTCGACAAAGACCACCTGCTGGAGACAGGCGTACGCCTCGACAACATGCAGATGGGCGCGCTGCTCCTCGGCGGCATCGTGTGGGGAGTGCTCGGCGACAAGCGCGGCCGCTTGAGCGTGCTGTTCGGGAGCATTCTTGTCTATTCAGTCGCGAACATCGCGAACGGCTTCGTCCAGACGATTCCCCAATACGCGGTCGCGCGCTTCGTCGCAGGGCTCGGACTTGCGGGCGAGCTCGGTGCGGGCATCACGCTCGTCAGTGAATCTTTGCCGAAGGAGTCTCGCGGCTACGGCACCACGATCGTTGCCTCGGTCGGGATTACCGGCGCTGTCGCCGCGGTGCTCGTCGGCAAGCTGACGCATTGGCGTACTTCGTATTTCATCGGCGGTGGTCTCGGGCTCGGTTTGCTCTTGTTGCGCGTCGGAGTGCTGGAGTCTGGACTGTACGAAAAAGCCAAGACGCACGGCTCCCGCGGCAACTTTCTCATGTTGTTCTCGTCGTGGCGTCGCTTCAAACGCTATGCCGCAGTCATCTTGGTGGGCATCCCCATTTGGTATGTAGTCGGCGTCCTCGTGAAGTTCAGTGACGCAATAGGTGGGGCGCTCGGCGTGGCCGCGGTGGACCCCGCAATGAGCATTCTGTTCTGCTACTCGGGACTGGCCATTGGAGACTTGTCGAGCGGCGCGCTCAGTCAATGGACCAAGAGTCGCAAGAAGAGCGTTCTCGTCTTCATGACCATCACCACGCTCGGCGTCATCCTCTACTTCACGCTCGGCGGCGCGTCCTTGACCCTATTTTACAGCTGTTGCGCGATCGCCGGCTTCGGCAGCGGCTATTGGGCCGTCTTCATGACGAGCGCCTCCGAGCAGTTCGGAACCAACCTGCGCGCCACGGCCACGACGACTGCGCCCAATTTCGTCCGCGGCGCGACAGTGCCGATGACGGTAGTATTCATTGCATTGAGAACGGGCGCGCTCGGAGTCGCCGGAGCTGCAATCGCGGTCGGCATTCCGTGCCTATGTTTGGCGTTCTTGGGACTGTGGTCTTTAGACGAGACCTACGGAAGAGATCTGGACTTCAACGACTAGTCTGATCCGCGCGCGGCCCTCGCCCACCCGCGACTCGCGCGTTGCTCGCGTCCCTCCCAAAATGGGAGAGGGATACATTTGGGTCTTGAGCGGCCCTCTCTACTTGTTGGAGATGACTCGCGAGAATCGCACGAATCACGAGGGGTGAGGTCCGCGAGTCATCAATGCGCTCCAATCACCTCAATCATCGAAGTAACAAAAGTGGTCGTCGCGACAGCCGAAGTCCTTCATGCAGTCTTTGGGAGTGGTGCACTTCTTCCGGCACGTGCCTGGGTTGTCCATCGAGCCTTGCGCATAACCGTCAGGGCACGGCGCGCCTTTGCTGTCGAAGGACATCGAGAGTCCCTTCGGGACGACAGCGACCGTCTCCTCCGAGCAGACCTTGCCGTCACCGACCATCGAGTCGTCGCACTTGTGGCCATGACAATCCAAGTCGGTTTTGCAGTCGCGCGCGCAGGTGCTGTATTGCTCGGCCCCCGGCTGCTCGGTGAACCTCGGCGGACAAGGCAAGTCCTTGTCGCGGTTGCGCGGGATGCGATCGGTCGTGGGAGTGGGGACGCTCATGGCCGTCGCTTTGGGCTTCTCCACAACGGGCTTCGCAGACTCCGTGGGAGCGGCGCTTGCGGTGTCAACGGTCGTCGCCGTAGCAGTCGCCGCGGCGGTCACGACGGGCTCCGGAGCGGGATCGTCCTTCTTTCCGCCTTTGCAGGCCAACACTGCGACGAGTAGCGCTCCGCAAGCCGTGAGCGTGAAGGCGACTTCTTTCATGATGCCCAGACTAACCGGGTTTCGCAGACGTGGGTGAGACCGCCACGCGGATGCCACGTGTCAGCCGAGGCGCTCGAGAACGGCAACTACGTGCTCGGGGCTTCGCTCGCACAAGGCTCGTAGTCTGGTTGCGTCGAAGAACGCGACTGTCGTGTTGGGTCTCGCGATCGCGGAGACTGCGCCGGCAATCTGGTGCAGTGCGTCTCTCACGCCATAGAACGAGTCGGCGCCAATGATGCCAATGGGCTCGTCGGGCTTGCCGTCCTGGAAGAGAGCGATTTCTCCGCGCGCCACCAAACAAGCCACTCGAGGGACTTCATTCGCGGGCAAGAGGATCGTCTCTTCGTCGAACGTCTCGAGTCTTTGAATACACGACAGCATCTCGTCTCGCACTTGAACGTCGAGCTGGCCCATCGTCTCGTGCATCGAGAAGAAGCTGTCAATGCGGTGAAGCTGCTTCGTCTGCGCGATGCGCGCGGCGAACTCCGACTCCTTCTCCATCGCCTTCTTCATGATGTCGGCGGGGATCGTCCACACCTCGCTCACGCGCTCGGCGCGCAAGGTCGCCGTGCAGCGCGGGTCCGTCGGCACGAGCACACTGGACTCGCCGAGCAGCCAACCCGGAAAGCAGCAGCGCACCATCCACTGGCCGCCCGAGGGCTTCTCGAGCCACACGCCCAAAAGGCCGCTCTTGACGACGAACACGTTCTTCGACGGCTCGCCCTCGCTCACCAACACCTCTTGCGGCGCGAGCGTTCGCAGCTTGATCTGCGGCTCGATCCACGCGCGCATCACGGGCGACAGCTGTTGGAAGCTCCGCGCTTCGAAGATGGTCGCCACGGGTCGGAGGCGAGCGCGGCTCTCCTCGAGCAGAGCGTGGATGGACGATCCGACGAACGCTTCTTTGCCGAGCAGCTCGAGCCCGAGGGCCGCGGCCTTCTCCAGCGCGGGCATGTCGAAGCGATCGGCGAACTCGCGCGCGGCAGCTTCGAGGTAGCCCTTCGCGAGCATTGGCTCTCGGAGCTTGATCTCGACCTCGGCCATCGTGAGCAAGGTCGCGCCGCGCTTCTCGGGGTCGATGAGCAAGCGCGGCAATAGATCGCGCGCCTCTCGTAGCGACGCCGGATCGCCATTTTTCAAGGCGATTTCGACGCGCACCTCTACGGGGTCTTCCATCATCTCGAGGTTGTCGAGCCCGTCGGCCTCCTCTGGCGCGTCGCCAAAGTCGCTCAGCTCGTCGGGCGGTGGAGGTGCGAGCGACGCCGAGGCTTCCGCGCGACGCACGGAGTCCACGACGTAGTCGCCGTCCAACTTGGGAGTCATCGCGCCGCTCTCGTCCACGGAGAGATCCGCGACGTGCAGGTCGCCGCTCGGGGCCGCGAGCACCACGGTCACGACCCAACCATCGCCGGCCACGCGCCTCACGCGCCTCACGTCACGAACGTCGAGCAGTCGCCCGAACTCGCCGCGAAGAAAGCTCGATACGGTTTCCCAAACCTGCTCTCGCGTCACGTCACGAGCATAGACGAAACGCTAGGGCGTCGCGCTTGGATCTCTCAAGATTGCGCCGGTGAATCGCGCACGCAAATAGAAGCCGCGCGGCACGGTAGAGATGAGAGCGTCGTCGGGCCCGAGCGCCAGAGCTCGAGCGTGGGAGTCCGCGGCCTTGGGTCTCAATTGGAGCCAGCGACCCATGTGCGCAGTCACACCCTCGATGCCCCCGATCGCGATCGCGCCCAAAATCTCGTCGAAATCAGCTTGCATTATACACGTTTGCTCGTGCGTCGGCGTCCACAGCACGGCACGCCCGACGACTCGTTCGTCGTCCGCATGATGCACGATCGGCATCCACAGCACGCGCGAGAGCTTGCGCTTGACCCAAGAGTCGGCCCACTCCTCGCGATCGGCGTGCGCGAGCTGAATCGCGCAAACGAACGTCGACTCGCGCGGCTTCTCATTCGGCTCCACGGGGATCGTCTTGAGCTCCACGCCGAGCTCCGGGAAATCGAGATTCGCCCCGACACCCGTCGCCCCGAGCGCGCGCTCGATCGCCTCGCCCGCTTTGCCTTTGGTGTGCAGCGGCAATCCCGACACATCCATCAACGCAGACAAAGCGACTCCTTCGAGCGCACGAGCGCGCGCCATGAGCTCGTCCTGATCGCGCGGCGGGTGGATTGCCAATCAGCGACCACGATTCTGGAACGCGGTGTCATCCTGAGCGAGGCGAAGGATCCGCCGCGGTATCGCGTGCTCACTTTGCTCGGGGGCTCCTTCGCGTTGCTCCGGATGACCACCCGTTCCACGATCGCGCTCGCTCATCGAGAAGCGATGCTACCTTGCCGGCATGAGCTTTCTCTCTGCCTTCACTCATTCAGTCGAAGAACGCCTCGTCCGGCTCTGGCCAGAGCAAGAGCGTGCAGCTCTCGGGCGAGTGCTCTACGAGGTCTACAACGCGGACGGGAAGTTCACACCACTCGAGCGCAAAGACTTCGACGGCTTCCTCTCACGCCTCAGTTCGACGGCCATGCAAGTGCAAGCGCTCGACCTGGGCGAGTCGATGACGCTCCTGCAAAAGGATCCCAAGCATCGCAAGGTGGCCTACATTTGGATCGCCCACGCGCTCTTCGCCGACGGCGGCTACAACGCGGAGGAGAGGTCCTTCGTCGATGGCATCATCAAGAAATATGGTCTCGACGAGGCCATGCTCCGCGCGGAGATCAAAGAGACGCAGAAGCAGAAGGTCGACGAGGGGTTGAAGACCATCCTCGCCGAGCTTGGCGACTGAGCGACGCCTTCGCGCGCTTCTCACTCTGCTATCCTTCCTACGATGCGCTTGTTCGGCCTTCGTGCAGTCGTGGCGCTCTGCGCTTCGCTCGTCATTCCTTTCGCGGCAATAGCCCTCGCAGACCCGCCAAAACCTGCCGCGTCCGCGAGTAGTGCTCAGGCGAGAATCCCGCCGGACCCGCCGCCGCTCGTCGAGAAGAAGCAGTGGGTGTTCGACCTGCGTTGGGACCGCGGGGACGTCTATATGGTTGGCATTCACCCGCTGGGGCTCTCTGCGCCGCAGGCAACTCCGCGTGCGATGGGGCGCTTCGCGCTGGAGCTCTACGAGGGTCCGACGCTCCTCGAGCGCGTGCGCTTCGACTTCCCGCTGCTGATGCCGCCCGAGGCGGACGGCGCCGTGGACGTGCTGTCGGCGAAGCTCAAGACTCGCATCGGCGTCCTCTTCCCCGCGACGACGCGCGGCACCAAGATCGAGCTATGGGATCGCGCCACCAATCGGCGCTGGGCGCTCCCGTGGCCGCCGCCCGAGCCCGACGCGAGTGTGACGTTACCCACCGACGGAGCCAAACCATGAATCGCGCGCGCAGCATATTGGCCCTGTTCGGCTTCGCCTTCGCTTGCGGCTCCTCGCCAGACGTTCCTCCGAAAGGGTTGCCGTCCACCGACGACGTGATCTCGGACATTCTCGCGAACCGGTCCTGCGCACTGCAATGTGGTCGATGTCCGGAAGAGGCGCAGAAGCCGTGGACCTGCAGCGCAATGGCGGATTGGAAGTCGCTCCCGCACGAGGCGGCCTGCGGCGACTTCAACGGCAAGAATTATCCTGCAGTCGTAGCCGGTAAATGCAGAGCGACGGATCCGTCGGGCGAGGCCCTCGCCAAGGCCCAGATCACCCAGACGCCCATCGTTCTCCCGGACGGTCGGCGCCTGGCCCCCGCGGGCAAAGAGCTCCTCTTCCAAAGCGACGGCGGCTTCCCCTCTTCGATGATCACCATTCCGAACACCAATTACCTCGCAGTCAGCGACTCGGGCTACTTGACGCACTCGGTCCGCATCATCGACGCGGCGAAGCTGAAATCAGGCGGGCCGGCGGAGGTCTCTCGCATCGTCTACAGTCCGCCAGCGTCGCTCGACTATGGCATTGCGTACGTCACGCAGAAGAAGCTCTTGCTCGCTGCGAGCGGCTCACCGGACGACGCGATATACGCTTACGACCTCGACGAGACCACCGGCGCACTGACCAAGAATTCGGCCAAGACCATCGCGCTCCCCAAGACGTTCCCAAGCGCGATTGACGTATCGAAGGATGGCAAAACACTCTTGGTGGGTCAGGCCAAGGACAAGATCGTACTGCGCATCAGCCTCGACGACGTCAATTATGGTGCAGTGACCGGGGGGATCAACGTCGGGGCCACGGACCTGTTCGCGCTGCGCTTCGATCCCAATGACCCGACGGGCAACACCGCGTACGCGACGCTCTGGACGGGAGTCGTCTCGTTCGACGATCAGTCCAAGATGAAGCTCGTTCGCATCGACGTCTCGCAGCAGGCAGCGACCACGACCGTCGTCGGCAAGGCGCCGGAGGAGCTGGCGTACATCGACGCGCGCTGGATGGTGATCGCCAACGCTCTCTCGGACTCTCTCTCTCTCATCGATCGGACGAGCGGAAAGGTTCAGTCCGAGATCCCCGTGGGCACCAATCACGGCGCGAGCCCGACCACGCTCGCCTATGACGGCAAGTCCCAGAGGCTCTACGCTACGCTCGCCAACGAGAACGCAGTGGCTGTTTTCTCGGTCGATCCGACGGTGCCGTCGATCACGCCTATCGGGAAGTTCCCGACGGCGTGGTGGCCGACTGCCGTGCACGTCGACGCGAACGACGGCACCGTCTACGTCCTCAGCGGACGTGGTCACGGTGTCGGGCTCGACGACAAACAGTACAATGTGAGCGTCGCCGACGAGGCCACCCGCCTGGCGGGCTCCATCGCCGCGGTGCCATTCATGGACACGACGGCGCTAGCGACTGCCACGCAATTGGTGGACGCGCAGAACATGGTCGCCAAGGTGAGCGGCTATTCGACAGTCGACTGCGGCGGGGCACCGTATGACTTTCCCATCAGTCAAAAGCCCGAGGACGGACCGGCCACCAAGATCAAGCACGTGTTCTTCATCGTTCGCGAGAACAAGACGTTCGACGGCGTGATGGCGGGTCAGCCCAACGTGGACGCGAAGGCCGACTTGGGCCTCGCACCGGGCAACATGGACAAGCTCTGGCCCAACGCCTACGCCATCGCGTCCCAGTTCTCTCAGATGGACAACTACTACATAGACGCAGAGCAATCGATCCAGGGCCACGCGTGGACCGTCTTCGGGCGGACTACGGACTACGCAGAGCGCCGCTGGATCAACATCTGGGGCCGTGGCGAGTGGGGAGTCACCGACTCGCCCGGCGTGGGCGACGACACGACGCCCGTCGAAGGCAACCTCTTTCAGTTTCTCACCAAAAGCGGCGTCTCGCTGGACAACCAAGGAGAGTTCATCGGAGGCCTCTCGCTCCGAGACACGAAGTGGCCCGGCGGCACCACGGACGGCGTCGTTCCGGACACGCTGGGCGTTTGCTACGACGCGTGGCGACTGCGCGTCAGCTGCGACCCGAAGGACTTCACCTATAGTTGGCTCGTCAACGACCACACGTTCGGATTCGCGGCAAACAAGCCCAATCCCGCGATCTTGATCGCGACCAACGACGAGGCCACGGGCATGTACGTGGACGCGCTCAGTCATTCGCCGTTCTGGAAAGACAGTCTGGTTGTGGTGGTGGAGGACGACCCGAGCCAAGGCGGAGATCACGTGGACGTGCACCGCACCATCGCGCTCTTCGCCTCGCCGTGGATCAAACGCGGCTACGTGAGCCACGCGCACTACGATCTCGCGAGCGTGCACAAACTGTTCAGTCTCATTTATGGCAAGGCGTATCGGAATACGACTTTGGCGAACGCCCCGCTGCCGCTCGATCTGTTCACGTCCACCCCGGACTACACGCCATTCAACTACGTGCCTCGCAAGTGGACTGATTTATCGTGCAATCCAGGCGGGACCCAAGGCGCCAAGGCCGCCGAAGGTTGGGACTTCAAAGACGCCGACGATCAGCCGGGACTGTCACAACAAGTCTGGCAAGCGCTCCACGAATTACCCGTTAGTCGCTAAACGGTGGCGCGCGAATGCGGGTGTCGTCCGAGTACACAAGTGTCATCCTGAGCGCAGCGAAGGGTCCCCCGCCGTTTCGCACGTCCTCTCCAACCAGCGCTTACGCCCGGTTCGCGTAAGGGGACCCTTCGCTGCGCTCAGGATGACAGTCGCTGGGTTTGCGTGCGATGCGGTTGAGACTGCAGGTCACGTTCGCTAGACTGCCGGGTCCATGCGACGCCTCTCCATTGCTTTTGTCACCGGCCTCTTCGCGGCGTGCGACTACACGAGCCCAGACGGATTCAAACCGCCGGTGCCGAAGGACGATTGCGTCGATTACTCGACGCCTCAGGGCTACATCTCGGCGCTCAAATGCGACGCGCTCAAGAGCTGCGCGTTTCAATGCAAATGCGCCGAGCCCGAGACTCCTTACGTATGCCCCGCGCTGCGCCCTTGGGCCGCGATGGAGCATGCGTCTAGCTGCGGATCGTTCGACGGCAGTACGACGCCGGCTGTGGTGCAGGGGCGCTGCACGGCGAGCGCGCCCACCGGAGTCGCCGCGAAGCCGTTCGGGTCCGACGCTGACGGTCGCACCTATCTGCCAGACGGGCATTGGATCGCGCCCGCAGGTCACGAACAAGTTCTGCACGGTCCGGGCATTCGCTCAGCGTTCCTGATCGACGCAGTGTTGATCCCCAATACGAAGTACGCAGTTGCCGTCGATGCGGGTGTCGCCGACAACGCGATTTATTCGGTCGATCTGGATCTGCTCGCGACGGACAAGCCCGCGCTCGTCTCCACGCAGAAGGCGAGTGGGCAGCTCGATTACGGGCTCGCATTCGTGGCGCCCAATCGCGTTTACGCTTCGGGCGGAGCGGACGCCAAGGTGTACGCGTACACGATTGACGTGAACGGTGTGCTTGCTAGAGACGCGCAGAACGACCTGGATTTAGGCCCTTCGAAGGACCCTGCGAAGCGCTGGTACGTCGGCGGGCTCGCGGCGAGCGGGGACGGCACGACGCTCTTCGTGTCGTCTGCCGTGGGCGAGGGACAGGCGCGCATTGTCGACTTGACGAGCAAAGCTCAGAAGTCAGTCGACTTGGGACCCAGTGCGAGCGAGTTGTTCGGGGCGTTTCGAGACCCATATGACAAGAGCGGCAAGAGCTATTGGATCAGCGCGCTGGACGGTCATGATCTGCTGCACATCGATGCCAGCGCGGGCGCGGTGGTCGGCAAGATCAATGCGGGCAAAAACCCGGAGGGAGTCGCCTTTCTCGGCGGGACGCATCTCGCGGCCGTGTTCAGCGACGAGGACGCGATTGGTGTCTTCGAGGCCGTGAGTGGCAAGCTCGTTCAGACTCTGAAGCTCGCGCAAGACGCGCTCAATGGCGCTCAACCGGGAGCGCTCGCGTATGACGAGCCCAACAAGCGACTGTACTGCACGCTCTCGGGCGTCAACGCGATTGGTGTCTATGCGTTCGACGCGTCGTCTAGTGCGCCACTCACACCTTTGGGCAAGGTCCCGACTGCGTGGTTTCCGACTGGCGTGCGCGTGCGACCGGACGGCAGCCTCGTCGTCATCAACGCGAAGGGCCGCAGCACCGGCCCGGCGATCGGCGCGAACACGCCGGAGCTCACGAAAGGCTCGATTGCCCTCATTTCAAGCCCTACGTCGATGGATCTGTCGACGATGACGGCCATCGCGGAAGACTCGCGCAAGACCACGGTCGCCCAAGGGTTCCCGACCGTGAGCTGCAATGGGACGCCGTACGACTTTCCGGTGCCGAGCGCCGATGACGGTGCGCCGTCTGCGCAGATTCAACACGTCATCTATGTCATTCGAGAGAACAAGACGTTCGACTCGGTGTTCGGAGATTTGGACGGCGTCAATGGCGACAAGAAGCTCGTGATGTCTCCCGGCCGAATGGATGAGTATTGGCACAACGCACGGGCCATCGCGCGCGCGTTCACCAACTTCGACATGTACGGCATCAGCGCCGAGCAGTCCTTGCAGGGTCACGTATGGACGAGCCTGGGCCGCACCACCGATTGGATCGAGCGCACGTGGAGCGCGACCTGGGGCCGAAACGTGCGCTCACCGCGCGCCGGAATTGATCGTCAATTCGGCTCGCCCGCAGAAGGCGGACTGTTCACTTGGCTGGAGCGCAACAAGGTTCCCTACGAGAACATGGGCGAGATCATCGGACTGGGAGACCAAGGCTTCGACTTCAGCTATCCCGGCCTCGTCTACACGCAATCGATCCCGGACGAGATGAAGAGCTGCTATCTCGCCGCGCGCGCACGGGCGACTTGCGACTTGAAGTCACTGTCTTATGTCGTGATGCCCAACGATCACACGAAGGGCACGGGCTCACCGACAGACCCGACGCCCGAGCTCATGATCGCGGTCAATGACGTAGCGACTGGCATGTTGCTCGACGCCGTCAGTCACTCCCCCATGTGGCCGACTACGCTGTTGATCGTCACGGAAGACGACCCGCAAGACGGCTACGACCACGTGGACGGTCACCGAACCCCCTTGTTCATGGCCTCGCCGTGGATCAAGCGCAATTACGTGAGTCACACGCGCATCGACACCGCGAGCCTCCACAAGCTCTTCGCCCACCTCTTCGCGAAGCCCTACTCCAACGCGCGCCAAGCCGAAGCCGCCCTCCCCTACGACGCCTTCACCAGCACCCCCGACTACACGCCGTACACCTACACGCCACTGCAGACCAAAGTGAGCTGCAACCCGACGACGACAAAGAGCTGGTCCCCTCCCAACGCACCCAATTGGGAGACCCCCGATCAAACTCCGTGGATCCGCGACGAAGTGATGACTCACATGCGCGAGCTCGGAGAACACCCCGACCCGGCTCGTTGAAGAGGACGCCAAACGAGATCGGGCACGGGATAGCCTCTCAATTCCCCCCCCAGCCACCTGCGGCCGCGATGACCGGCGAGCGTGCGATGCTTTTCCTTTGGACCGCCGACCATGTCCCTCGTCACGATCACGACGCAGGCTCAAAACCCCGAGAGGCCTTTAGTGTCGGCGGGCCAAAGGAAAAGTACTGCGCGTCGCCGAGCCACAACCCCCACTCCCACCGAGCAGATGCCCCCTTCTTAGCCGCGCGCAGCGCAAAAAAGGGTACATTGCGGCCGTGAGCAACACACAAGAAGACCAACCGAGCGAAGCGCTCATCGGCCAGATCGTTGGCGGCAAATACAAGATCGTGAAGATCCTCGGAGAGGGCGGCATGGGCTGCGTCTACGAGGGCGAGCAGAAGCTCGGAGACACGATCCGCAAGGTCGCCATCAAGACGCTGCACCCGCACCTGTCGCATGATCCGAAGGTGCTCGCGCGCTTCGAGCGAGAGGTCGGCACGGTCGCTTCGCTGCAGCACCCGAACACGATCCAAGTGTTCGACTTCGGCAAGACGGACAACGGGCAGCTCTACATCGTCATGGAGTACGTGTCGGGTCGCAGCGTCGCCGATTGGCTGGAGAAAGACGGCCCGATGCAGCCGATGCGCGTGCGCAAGATCCTGGAGCAGGTGACGGGCTCGCTGGAGGAGGCTCACAACCTGGGTATCGTCCACCGCGACTTGAAGCCGGACAACGTCGTGCTCTGTGACAAGGCGGGACAGAAGGACTGGGTCGAGGTGCTCGACTTCGGCATCGCGAAGCGCTCCACCGAAGTAGACACTGAAGAGAAGAAGCTCACCCAACAAGGCATGGTGCTCGGCACGCCGCCTTACATGAGCCCCGAGCAGTTCACGGGAAAGCCGATCGACAAGCGCAGCGACATCTACTCGCTCGGGGTGATGTCCTACGAGATGCTCACGGGGCGATTGCCTTTCAGTGGCAACACCGCGTGGGAGTGGGCGACGGCGCACATGACCGCGCAGCCCATCTCGCTCGACGCGACTCCGCAGGGCGCGAACATCCCGCCCGCGATGAAGACGGCGATCACGAAGGCGCTCGAAAAAGATCCGAACGCGCGGTGGTCCTCCGTGAGCGAGTTCTATCACGCGTTCGCGGGTGACCCGCTCGACGTGCTGCACCCGCCCGTCTCGGGCACTGCGGCGATGCCGGTCGGGTCTATGCCGGAGCCGTCGGGACGCGTGAAGACGGAGATGGGCGCGCCGATGGGCGGACCCCCGCAAAATCAGGGCTACGGGGGCATGCAGCAGCAGCAAGGCGCGGGCACTCCACCTGGGGGCAGTCACGCGTACACGCCGAACGCGTTCCCTCAGGCGGCACCTGCGCCGATGATGGCGGCTCCACCGCAGCAACAACAAAGCGGCGGCGGCAAAGGTGCGTTGATCGCGATCATCGGCATCGTCGGTGTGCTCAGCATTGGCGCGGTGATCGCCTACTTCGTCAGCTCGGGCGGCGGCGGCAAGAAGCCTGTCATCGCGACGAACGCGGTGACTGTGACGGCGCCAACGACAACACCGACCGTGATCGACACGGGCTCGGGCACGACGACCCTCGACACGGGCAAACTGGCGCCGCTCAACACGACCAAGCCCCCGCCGTACATTCCGCCTGTCACACACAAGGACGCCGCCGTGGCGACGCATCCAACAGTGCCTACGACCACCACCGCGACCGAGACGCCGCAGCCGCCTAAGAACCCTGACGAGTGCGACGCGGCGAAGGTGATGCTCGCGAACGGCAGACAAGCCGAATACGAGACGCTCAAGCAAGCGTGCATCGGCAAAGGCGGTAAGCTCTGACTGCCAATGGCTGACGACTCGCCGCGCCTCGCAGGGTCCTGTCTGCCACGCCGGTGGACAATCACAGCTCGTCGTCCCGCAGGCCCATCGGCGACGGCAAGCTCGCGGGTCGCTACGAGCGGCTGGGGCTGATCGGCGGCGGCGGTATGGGTTCGGATTATCATGCGCAACGCTCCACCAGATCGCGGCAGAGGTCTCGGCGTCGACGCGGGCACGCTGGACGCGGTCCAAAGCGCGGTCGACAACGGCCGCTTCGACCTCGAATGGTTCGACAAGTGCCCGCCGTTCGCGTGCCTCCGCGCGAACGACCGCTTCGAGACGATGCGGGTACGGGTGCTCTCCCGGGCGAACGCCATCCGTTCGGCGCTCGGCATCCCGGTCGCGGTCTAACATTACAGTCGATCGAGAAGCTTCTTGGCGAACAGATAGGCGTCTCCCGGCCAGCGCGCCGAGACGTAGTTGCCGTCCTCGACGACGAACGCCGGACGATCGTCCGTCATCGTGCCGCGCGCCGTGAGCTCGCGCGGTCCGCGGATGAAGTCCTCGGGACGGGCCAGCGCGCCTCGCACTTCGTCCTCCACAAATGCGTCATAGGTGCGGTAGTAGCGGCCCAATTTCCATGCAGTCAGATAGTACGCAGTTCGCTCCATGTACTTGGGCAGACAGGTGGTCTTCTTACCGAACAATACGCTCTTGCTCGTAGCCGGATCCACCGCCCGCGCGAGCGGCAAGACGCCATGGCAGATCGCGGCGACCGGCTTTTTCGTAGCCCAGAATCGCGCGATGAGCGATTGAAGGGTCGCGGACCCGAGGTACTGACGCATGCCCGGGGCGTGCCCTCCAGCCAAGAGCAGCGCGTCAATCGATTGCAGATCAATATTTGACCATTTCAATGGCGCATTGAAGCGCTCGGTCGTGAGCATTTCGGCATAGAAGCGCTTGGGCTCCGGGAGCGCGCTCAATTGACCGAAAATGACGCCTTTGATCAGCAGCGGATCACACGCCGGGACGAGTCCATGCTCGGTCGCGAACACCACCTCGTGGCCGGCGTCGGTGAGGAGCTTCCACGGAACGGCGACCTCGGTCGTATCGAAGTCACTATCCGGTAATGGACAAAGGACGCGCTTCAAGGGGGGAAGCCGCACAGAGTCGCGAGCGACGTGTTCGTCGTGCAGGAGGGGCAACCCGGGTACTTGGCGATGTGGCTCTGCGTCGTGTTACCGGCCGTGTCGTCGCACGTGCACAGGCTGTCTGGGCACTTGCACGTGACGGTGTATTGATGCGGGCCGCACGACCAGCCCTCGTTGGTGGTGCACGCTCCGCTCGGAGAGACAGTGCCCGAGCCCGCGTGTGGACCGCAGGGGGTGGGCGGCATCGCGTCCGAGGACGGAGGAATGGAGCCGTCTCGTTTGGTCACGGACCCGTCGCTGCCGGGCGGGACGCTTCCGTCGCCGCCGGGGTTCGGGCTCGCGTCGAGATCCGTGACGAGCTGCCCACCGCAGCCGATGGCGAACACCAGCAGAAAAAAGCCTCGAAGTGACGTCATGGGACCCTGGTGACGATCTGAAAAATACCCAAGCACATCTCGTCGAGCGTGGTCTCCCCGAGCGCGATCTCTCTCGGCTGCGTGATGCCCTGCTGCTTCAACGCCTCGGCGACCTTCGGGTTGTCTAGCGTGTTGTCGTAGTTGCATTTGATCGTCAATTGGTCGAACTGCTTCAGTGAGGGCAATTGCTCGAGACTGGGCGCGTCGTAGTGGTAGATGCGCTGCCAGTTGAAGTCCCACTGAGGAATACCCATCAAGCACTCGTCTTGTGGCTCGTTGTCTGCGGGCGCCAAGCGGTGGAGATTGATGTCCACGTGCGTGCCGGCCCAGTGCATGTGGCCGCCAATGCCGTAGAGGAACAGAGGGGGCGTGGGCTTGTTGTCCACCACCGGCGGAACCACGAACTTCTGCGTGACCGTCTTGTCCTTCGCGTTGGCGGGGATCACGAAGCTGGAGAGCGCGTTCGGATCATTCTTATCGTAAGAGAAGCCGTCGCCATTCGCCGCGGTCTTGGAGAAGTTGCCAATGAGCTCGGAAACCAACGCCCACTTCGGCGTGCTCGAATTGAACCGCAGCTGGAGCTTCGTCACGTCTGGCTTGTAACCGCCAGAACCCGCCGCGCCGTGAGGGTGGTAGTGCACCTGCGCGACGAGCAGCGTGCCCTTCGTGATTTCCGTGCCCACGTCCGGCGGGAACTCTTGCGGGGTCATTCCAGGCGCCCAAGCCATCAACACGCTCGTGTTGCTGATGCCTACGCCGCCGAAGCAGTCGTAGCCGTTGTCCGGACCCAGCTTCTTCTTCTTCGTCTCGCCCACGGGATCGGTGAACACGACTACGTGGTGCACGACCTCGGCGTTGCCCGGGATGATGTTGGTGCCGTTGATCCAACTGTCCTGCGCGAGCTTCGGATCGAGCACGAAGCAGCGGAACGAGTCGTTGTTCTCGACTGTGACCGTGTACGGCGTGGGAGGCGTGAGCTCCATCTGCGTATTCGTGAGACCGAGCTGCTGCGAGAGGGCTGCGGGCGCGTCCTTCGGGTCGCCCTCGAGCGTGCCGGTCGTGGACCACTTCTTCAGTGTGTCGAGCTCCGCCTGCGAGAGCCGTGGGTCGTGTGTCCACTTCATGCGCGGCTTGCAGGTCGAGGGTTCTTGCGCGCCCCACGGCGGCATGAGCTTGCTCTGCGTCATCGAGACGATGACGCCGACTTTGCCCTTCGCGTCGTCGTAGCTCGCCAGCGTGAACGGCGCGATGCCGCCTGTCGTATGGCAGCTCTGGCAGTGCTGCTGGAGGATGGGCTCGACGTCCTTGTGGAACGTCACCGACTTCTCGCTAGACGATCCCATGAAGCAGCCCCCGCCGATGACGACCGCGACGCCCGCGAACAATGTGCATCCTGCAACTAATTTTAGCATGAGGTCAGTGTATTGCAGCACCTTCGGGCTGTCTTCGATCTAACCGGCTACGAGGCGTCTTTGAGACACTTGGAGAGCTCGGCGATCACCGTTTCGCAGTGAATGAGCCCGTTTCCATCGCCATCGAAGCGCCGAGACAAGCGCATGTCGGGCGTCAATCGATACGCGCTCCTCGGCGCACGCACGAGATCCATGATTTTCTTGGGGTCGAGCGGAGTGTCTTCTTTGAGGTGGAGGGTGACGTTCTTGCTGTTCGACTCGCAGCCGAGCACACGCAATCTGCGCAGCTCGGTCTTGAGCGACATGAGCTGCACCAGTCGCTTGGCCTCCTCCGGTGGGGGGCCGAAGCGGTTCTCCATCTCCTCGGCCATCTCGGCTACGTGCGCCTCGTCCATCGCGCTCGCCAAGCGTTTGTAGAGAGACAAGCGCACGCCGACGTCGCTCACGTAGTCCTCGGGCAACAGCGCGGAGACGTCGAACGAGAGCTCGGTGTCGACGTCGTGGACCACCTCTTGGCCGCGCATCTCGGCGGCGGCGTCCTCGAGCATCTGACAGAAGAGATCGAAGCCTACGCTCGCCACCGCGCCCGATTGCTCGCCGCCCAACAGATCGCCGCCCCCGCGCAGCTCGAGATCGAGCGACGCGATTTGAAAGCCGCTACCGAGCTCGGTGTGTCGCTCGAGCGCCTCGATGCGCGAGCGCGACTCGTCCGTCATCTGCTCGGCAGGCGGCACGATCAGGTAGCAATACGCACGCTCCTTGCTGCGGCCCACGCGTCCGCGCAATTGATAGAGCTGCGCGAGGCCGAACATGTCTGCGCGATCGATCAAGATCGTATTGGCGCGCGGGATGTCGAGGCCGCTCTCCACGATCGACGTCGCGCAGAGCACGTCGTAACGGCCCTCCACGAAATCGAGCATCGTCTTCTCGAGCGCGCCGCTCTCGCCCTCTTTGGTAGCACGGGTCATCTGGCCGTGGCCCACCGCGACGCGCGCCTGGGGGCAGAGCTCTTGGAGGCGCTGCGCCTTCTCGTACAGGCCATCGACGCGGTTGTAGACGTAGAACACTTGGCCGCCGCGCGAGAGCTCGCGCGTGACGGCGTCGCGCAGCACTTGGTCGTCCATGCGAGTGACGATCGTGCGAACGGCCCTGCGATCCGTGGGCGGCGTGGTGATGAGTGACAGGTCACGTAATCCGCCGACCGCCATCTGGAGCGTGCGCGGGATGGGTGTGGCGGTGAGCGTGAGCACGTCCACCTGCATGCGCATCTGCTTGATGCGCTCTTTGTGCGTCACGCCGAAGCGCTGCTCTTCGTCCACGATGAGCAGGCCGAGGTCCTTGAAGTGGATGTCCTTCGAGAGGAGGCGATGGGTGCCGATGACGATCTCCACCTTGCCGTCCTTGAGGGCGAGCATCGTCTCCTTCTGCTCTTTGTCGCCCTGGAAGCGGCTCATCACGCGAACGCTGATGGGGTAGTCGCGTAGGCGCGCCTCGAACGTGCGGAAGTGCTGCTGCGCGAGCACCGTGGTGGGGCATAGGAGCGCGACCTGCTTGCCGCTCATCGCGACGCGGAACGCAGCGCGGATCGCGACCTCGGTCTTGCCGAAGCCGACGTCGCCGCAGACGAGGCGATCCATCGGCCGCTCTTTGTCGAGGTCCGAGTTCACGTCGTCGATGGCGCGCGCTTGGTCCGGTGTCTCGTCGAACGGGAAGGTCGCCTCGAACGCGCGGTACTCGTCGTCGATGGAGCCTAGGCTCGGGCGCGACTGGCTTTGGCGCTCCGCGTACAAACGCAGAAGCTCGTCGGCCATCTTTCGCACTTCTTTGCGTGCGCGGGCCTTTGTCTTCGAGAAAGTGGCGCCTCCGAGGCGATCCATCTTCGGATTGGACGATTCACCGCCGGCATACTTCTGGATTTGATTGAGGCGATAGACTGGCAGGTAGAGCTTGTCGCCTGCCGAATACTCGACGACGAGCAGGTCCACCGTGAGGCCACCTACTTCCTTGTGGACGAGGCCATGGTAGCGGCCGATGCCGTGCTCGACGTGGACCACGAAGTCGCCGACGGCTAGGTTGCGCAGATCCTCGAGGAAGGGCCGCGCGGCCGACTTCTCGCGCTTCTTCTGGCGGTGCGTGCGCGCGCCGAACACCTCTTCTTCGGCGACCAGCACGTAGCCGTCCGCGGGAAACATCACTCCGCGCGAGAGCGAACCCGTGACGACTTGCACCTCGGCGGGATCGGCCGTCAGCACGGTCGGCCAATCGACAGCGCCGAGGCGAGCGCGGCACGTCACGCCTTGATGTCGCAAGAGGCCGGTCAAGCGCTCGGCCTGAATCGAGGCCCGCGCGGCCACGATCACGCGCAATCCGTGGGCGCGCCAGTGCGCGACGCGCCGAACGAGCGGGGCCAGCGTCGCGTCCTTGCCCTTGGACGCTCGCGACATCTTCACGGCACGCGAGAGGTCGTCGTGATCGCGCGCGCTCACGTCCAGCGTCAGCGCTGTCGTGGTCTCGAAGCGATCGAGGCCTGCACCGCCTTCACCCATAGTCGGCGTGCGGTGCAACACGACGTGCGGTGCGCGACCGATGCCGTCAGCGACTGTGGCCTCGTCGACGTAGAACGACGCCGGCAAGAACGTCACGTCTCGCGAGCGCTCCGCGTGGTCTCGCTCCGCACGGGCGATCTCGTCCTTCAGCGCGCGCGTGAGCGACGGCGGGTCGTCGAGCGCGAAGATCACCTCGCCCTCCCGCAGGTACGAGAAAACAGCCTCGAGATCCGTGTAATATGCAGGCAAAAAGCCGTCTGCGCCGAAGAACGCACGACCCTCGGTGACGTCGTCGATGAGCGCTCGCGCCTTGAGCGTGGGCATGTCGATCGCGTCGGAGATTTGCTGCACGCGATCCTTGGCGAGTGCGCGTTGCTCCTTGCCTAGGATCGCCTCGCGCGCCGGCGGAAGGGACACCTCAGCCAAGGGCGCGTCCTTCGTGGTCTTCTGCTCGTAGGGATCGAACGGCTTGATGGTGAGCACGAGATCTCCGTAGAGTTCGACACGCACCGGCTTCTCGAGGTTCGGCGGCCACACGTCGAAGAGCGCGCCTCGCACGGCGAAGCTGCCGGGGTCCTCGACGACCGGCACGCGCAAGTAGCCAGACTCCGAGAGGCGCGCGGCGAGGCGATCGCGATCGAGCTCTTCTTCTGCGACGATTCGTTGCGTGTGCGCGGAGATGACGGCGCGAGGCACCACCTTGCGAGACAGGCCAAAAATGGGGACGACGAGCACACGCCACGGTCGGCGCGCGGCAAGGTGAGCCAGCGTTGCCATCCTGCCCATGGCCGCGCGGCGATCCGTATTGACGTCCGCGTAGGGCGACGTGTCGTTCGCCGCGAAGACGAGGACGTCCCCCTCGCCGGTCTCCTCTTCGTCCACAGAAGCACGCAAGAAGAACCCGACCTCGTCGGCGGCGCGACGAGCGGCGTCGAGATCGCTCACCACGAGCACGACGCTCTTGTTGCGGTTCGTGGCGATGGCCGACACGATCGCCGCAGCCGCGCACCCGCGCACGCCGGACACGTCGACGCGCGTGCGCGACCCGATCGCGCGCACCACGTCCTCGACCTTCGCCGCCGTCACGCCTTCGGGCGGAAGGATCGCGGGCAGCGTGTCCGCCGAATTCGGGGCCGCCTCCTCGCCAAGCACGAGCTCGCCGACCGCGTCCTTGATGCTGACACCAAACGTCACGAGCGGCTTTTAGGAGAGCAACCCCTCTCCTGCAACCCGAGCGTTGCCGAGAGCGCGTGAATTTCCCGGCAGAAAATTCGCAAAAAGATCGGGAAGATCAAAAAGTGAATTTGGGGATCGACCCCCTAAAACCACTTCCCGATCTTCTGACCTTTTTGTGAATCCTCTGAGTTCTGGCGCAGTCGCGACGAACGAGACGTCGACGGTGATAGTTAGAACGAGACTTGGGGAGACCAGACTCGGGTCATGCTCGCGTTGCCCTTGGGGGCGACGAACAGCTCGAGCACGACGTCGTTGGTGTTGGTGAAGTAGTCGAGCGCGATCGTGTGTGACCCGTCGGTCCAGGTGAAGTCCGCGTTCTTGAAGGTGCGGCCGTGCACGCCGTCGTTGTCGATCGCGACCTTGCCGTCGATGGTCAGGCGCGCGCCCTCCTTCGAATCCAAGTAGAGCGAGTAGACGCCAGCCTTGGCGACCGTGAACGAACCTGTATAGCGAACGGCGAAGTTCGTGTTGCGAGGCCCATTCGGCCCGTTGAAGCCCGCGAACGGCTGCGGCCCCACCGAGAACAAGCGCGAGAACATCCGATACGTCGGCTGGATCGTGTTGAGGTCCGGCAGGCGATCGGTCGGGTTGGGTAGGAAGTAAACGAACCCGTTGAGCGAGTCGCTGTCTCTCCTCGGCGAACCAAATGCGGTGTCGTTGGTCACGAGCGGGATTGCAGCGTTCGCGCCGACGACGTTGAGCTCGGGAACGCGCGGATCGAACGGCGGCGCTGGTGTCGGAGCGCCAACCGTCACGCCGGCGAGCGGATTCTCCGTAACGCCCGGGGGAGTCGTGACCGTTCCGTCGCCCGGGAGCGGCGCAGGCAGCGGAGGCGCATCCACTGGGGTCTGCGGCGGCGCGCTTCCGCCACTGCCCATGTGCGCTTCGAACTGGCACGCGGCGAGGAACAGCGGAATGGCGATCAGCGAAATACGCATTGGGACGGTGCCTCCAGCGCCGCAACCTATCAGGGTCGGCAGAGATTGGACGAACGAGCGAGCCGATCGAGTCATAGGGTATGGCTGAGTCGCGCAGCCAATCCGCTCAGTCGTTGTCGTTCGCCGAAGGCGACGACAAGTGTGCTAGACGCCGAGATTCCCTATTTCACGGGGTCTCACGAAGAAACGCCGAGCCTGGCTCGACCTTGGAGTTGTTTACGATGACCTCGCTCCCCGACGCGCTCACTGGCCCCGAGAACAAGGCTGCTGTCATCGATGACTGCCTCGCGCTGATCGACGCCGAGGTGAGCGACAAAGGTGGCCTCTCCGGGCTCGCCATCAAGGCCGGTTACGCCGCCGTGAAGGGCATCAAGCCTGGCTTCGTGAAGCAAGCAGTGACCGATCTAATGCCGGAGTTCGCCACGGCGCTTCAGCCCATCTACGACGAGGCCAAGACCGCAAACAAGGCGGTCCGCGAGTACTTCGCGTCCAACAGCGAGCGCGTCGCGGACGCCTTGCTCGCCATCACGGACGCCAAGGCGGCGCGCAGCAAGCACAAGATCGTCAAAGGCACCTATGACAAGCTCCGCAACAGCGCGAAGAAGAATGTCGAAGCTGCCATTCCGCGCCTCGCGAAGATGATCGAGAAGCACGCGAGCTGAGTCAGCTCACTCGAAGGCGACTTCGACGTCTCCGGGCGCGCTCTCTTCGAGGCGCGGCGGGATGGCTTTGAAGAGCTTCACGAGCTCGTCGCCCCAAGCGCGTTTGTCGCCCTTGTTCGTGAGGTCCTTGGCGATCGCCTCGAGCTCTGCGCGCCGCTCTGCGCCGAAGCCGAACCGATTCGCGAGCATGTCGAGCACAACCTTCTCCTTCGCGTCGACTTCGTCATCCACGCCGCTCATCCAAGTCGCGGCGACGAACGAGAACGCCTTGTCGCGTGGAGAGAGAGTGTCGAGCAACAGCTGATCGAGTGGCATCGCCTTCAGGAGTGATTTGTCGAGCTTCTCGCGGGACTCTTTGCTCAAGTTGAGCACCTCTGCGGCGCCGCGAACGCCCGCTTTCTCACGGTCGTCCAGGCGGCCATCCGCCCAAGCCATGGCGATGAGGAGGGAGAGTGTCTCGGTGCACGCCTGCGCGCTGATGGTGAGCCTTCGCATGCACCCATGCATCCCACGCCAGCCTAGCCGTGGCAATAGCGCCGGGCCGTTAGGCAGAGGGAACGAGCGGAACGGCGACCATGTCCTTCTTGGCGTCTTCACCCGACCCCGCGAACTTCATTTGGTGGGTAGACTTCAGTAGCGGCGCCGCCGGCGTGACCAATGCCTCGAGCGACAACATGCTGTACTCCGGCCGCTGCGTCAGAGTCAGCGCCAGCGAAATCCGCCGTAGGGTTGGCCGTAGTAGTAAGAGCGGCTCGAGCGATCGCTCTTGAACGGCGCGGCCATCTGCGCGAGCGGATCGGGGTAGGCGCGCGCAGGGAGCGGCGTGTCGTGCATCACTCCATTCGAGAGCGGCTCGTCCCCGACGTACCCGAGCGAGACCGTCGACCGGAACGGCGTCGCGGGCGGCCGGTTCGCCTCTGCGATTGCCTGCGCGAGCCAGAACGAGTCGTCCGGTGTCGTGTGCGGGAGCTCGGCGCAATGCAGCTCTTGTTTCACGGGGGCGCGAACCTGAAACGACTCTTCGTCCTCGGCGCAGCCGGCCGTGAGCCCCCCGACTAGAAGGCTCACCGCGAACAAGCCCATCGCTAGCCTCTCCATGGGGACGTGCGTTGCAATGACGGCACCAAGGCGGAAAACGACGAATTTTTGGCGTTTCGCACACGCCAACCGAGACCGTCTGCCGGGTTTGGCGCGCTCAGTTGGGGCAAGTCGCGCCGAGGCACGCGGCGATCTCGGGACCGCAGACCTTCTGGAGGCAGTTGATGTCCGGACCCTTGCACTGAGCGATGCCCTTGAAGACCGCGCAGTTGAACGCTTGGTCGAAGAAGAACTGCGTGTCCGCGCAGCCTTGGGCGAGGCAGTTCGCCACGCAAGAGATGCTCACTTGCGGCGGATTGCTATTGAGCTTGATGCAGCCGATCGAGCAAGTGAACGCCTGAAAGCAGCTCTTCGTGGTGCAGGCGCCGCAGTCCTTCGGGCAGTTCGAGCAGGTCTCGAAGGGCTCGCATTTGTTGTTGCCGCAGAACGAGCAGACGCCGCAGTCGTGCTGGCATGACGCGCACGTCTTGCCGTTGTTGCAGATGCCGTTGCCGCAGCCTGTGCAGGCGCCGCAGTCCGCGGGGCACGTGAAGCAGTTCTCGTTCTTGGTTGCGTCGCACTTTCCGTCCCCGCAGCCCGCGCACGGCCCGCAGTCCGGTGCGCACGAGAGGCAGGTCTTGCCGTTGGTGCAGAAGCCGTTGCCGCACTCGGCGCACTTGCCGCAGTCTTGTGGGCAAGACGAGCAGGTCTCGGTGGACTGGCAGACGCCGTCGCCACACCCCTTGCAGAGCCCGCAGTCTACCGAGCAGTTCGTACAGCTCTCGGTGGGCTCGCACGTCCCGTTTCCGCAGGTGTTCGGGATCGCGCCGTCCGGCAGGATGCTTCCGTCGAGGCTCAAGTAGATGTCTGGATCCTCGAGCGACGCGCGAGAGCCGCAAGCGGCGACCGAAGCACACACCGCAAGGACGACGGGAATCACGCGGGCGAAGCGAGCAAGCATTCGCGAAGTATCCTCC
>ENA-OFCD01000320-OFCD01000320.1-metagenomes-genome-assembly--contig:-NODE-320-length-32238-cov-17.809589_pt1 | contig 32238 bp, 29 predicted proteins | sample MGYA00153392_OFCD01 | MGnify analysis MGYA00153392
TTCGGGCGCTGTCGATGACGGGTAGACCCTCGGTGATGCTGGTCAGTTGGGTTTTGTCGTTAGCACTGACGACCATCACACAGCCGTCTTGATATCGCTGACGGGCGATCGCGTCCCGTTGCTTTGCGGCGTCTTGGGCAAGGGTTAGGCGGGCCTGCTCTTGCTGCTGTGCGGCGCGGGTGACGCGGTTCTGTTCTCCTTGTACTTTCATTTCCTGTAAGCCAGAGAATCCACCGCCTAACCAGTTCTGAAGGGCGATCGCACCGAGGGCAATCACGATATTTCGGGTACTCAACATGCCGTCACCTCGACTTCGACGGCGGGCGATAGGGATGGGCTTGGCCGGATGGGGGACCGTTCGTCCCCATTGCCGAAAAAATCTGTAAGGTCGATCGCATTGATGCGCTGCTTTGCTTTGCCACGGCATTGAGTAAGCCAGTCCTTCACCATGGTTTCAGCGCGATCGGCGTAGTCTTCACTCAGACTGTCCAAGGTTGTTTGAAGCTGCGTCAGTTCCGCTTCCATCTGCTCACGCGCCGATCGTAAGAGATGCCCATTCTCGCCAGCAACGGGCGGTTGCAATAATGGCGCGATCGTTGGGTCATGCGCCAGGTCTTCACTGACTTCCGGCGCTGGGATGTCGATCGGTTCGTCGGTAGATGCGATCGCTTTCGGTTTGTTTGCCATAAAATAAAAGCTCCTGAATTACTGATGTGGTTTGGGTTTGGGGCATTTTGCTTGGACGGCGGTGCCCCTTTTGATTAAGCGCTTCGTCTGGGCAGTTCCCATGGATTAAGCAAACGCCCATGGGTTGCTGCATCGATCGCCGTTCTTAGCTTTGTCGCAGTGTCAGTGCTGATTTTGCGACAGGTGGTCAAGTCGTTGATTGGGGTTGCGTAGAACTTTCCGGTCAGCATGTTTCGAGTGCATTCGTAGCCGCGATAAAGAGTTGCCATGGTGGATTCAGATTGAGAAGCTCGATCGGGTTCGCTTGGGGGTGGCGATCGGTTTGCCCTTGAAATCACTATAAATCAATTGGTACCAAACTGGTATTTGTTTGATATAAGAATATCGTATCTGTATAATTTGCCTAAATAGCTTTAAATACTGTCTGGAAAAGATTCTATCAATTTAGCCCAGATAAGACTATTTTATCTATTTGGTACCAAATTGGTGTGTTAACCTAAGAATAGGTTTTAATTAATGGAGAAATAAGCAATGTTTTGTGACGAGATGCCACGCAAGCGATTCCCCATTACAATCGACACCCGTTTAATAGACGGCGTGAAGTTAGCCGCTGAAGATGCAGGTATCAGCATCAATGGCTATATGGAGCAGTTGCTCATGGGTCATTTAAAGAATCTGGGCAAGCTTTCAATGGATGCCCGTCCACTGCCTGAAGTTCGCGGAGGAAAGCGGGAAGGGGCAGGCCGGAGGCCAAAAGCGGATGATGGTGCGATCGAATCTTCCGACGACGATGACAAATACTAGCTTATGAAATTTGAGTCTATGAAAATCAAAGAAATTAGACGCTTTCCCACGCTTCCATTCCCGGATGGAGAACCTGAAAAATTACCCATCTGGCAAAACGCCCTTAAAGAAACTGTGGGTTATTACCCAAAAGGTCATCCGGACCTTGAATATTCGCTCTACTGGCAATGGCAAGTTTGTATGCGTTGGATCGTTAAGCTCAAATGGAATCCAACGATTGAAATCCCGGACGTTACTGATTTCAACAATCTGAAGCCACAATCTGAAGTTCTTCTCGCGATGTTGAACCTTTGTATAGAACTCCATCCCTTAGGATTTGGATCTGAATTTCAGAACGCTGGTCAATGGTGGCGCGAATGTGCCCGTGAATTCCAATGGGCGCGACGCAGTGACTATTATTTCGGAACCGAGAACTTAGAAGGCAAGGGGTCTAAATCCAAAATCGCACGTTGCATAAAAAATACAAACAATCCACGTAACCCGTTTTCTGAACAAGGGATGTCCCGTTGGCATGATGTCGCCAAAATCATTATCGATAACAGGGATACGATCCCCGCACTTTATGAGAATCTTTATTGTGGAAGTCAACGAAAAATTCCAAAAGGTTTAGGCAGTGCTTTTAGTGCATGGGCATCTGCCTACGATCGCGGGTCTACGATCGCGATCGCTTTGGATAGAGAGACAGGCCATCTTCATCAAGATGGTGAAGGTAAGCTGATAACCAATGGAAAAGGCGGTTATTCTATCCTCAGATTTAAATAACTCGGCGAAATGCCTTCTGCATGAGGGTTCTAAGTGGTCGGGCTTGAGCCCGGATTTCTCACAAGAGGTCGAGAGATTTCGTAGAACCCTTGATATGAGAGGGTTTCAGGAAATCTCTAGTTGTATACAGAGTGTAATTTCACACAAATGGCTCAGACCCTTTCAGCGCATAGCTTCTAGCCATTTTCGACAGAGGTTTGTGAGAAATCCGGGTTGAGTGGTCCGAAACTCAAAATTCACTTGTTTTTTCGGTTTATATTCGATCGCATCCCCACAGAACACCCGTTCCATCCATGACCCAAAAATTTGCGACTAGTGCTGAGACTGCTCAAATTTTCTCAATTTCCCGATCGACTCTCAAAAAATGGAGATTGGGGTTAAACCAAACCCCGGCCTGCCTTCAGGAGGGGATTCACTGGATTCGTCTCGACGGCGGCGATGTCCGATTTAATGTGTCGCTAATGGAAGATTTCTATAGCAATAAATCCAACCCCGGCGCACACGAAAAAGCGATCGAAAACTATCTTCGATCGCTCCCATCATCCCAATAAATAACCCTCTGCTACTAGACATAGCGAGGGCGATCGGCATGAGGCCGGGTAATCAATTTCAACAATCCTATTACGAGCATTATGCACCAAAAATATCGCAGATGGCAAGCCCCGCAATGCGTAGAGGCGGCTACATTATTGCCCTGGAACAAGGTCCGATCGCTCCACGTTGTCCTAATTCTGAGTTTGAACGATCGGATTTCTGAATTGAATAATCGAGGTGGCAACCATGGCTGATTTCAACATTCTGGACCACCTCGACGCGCTCACGTCAGACGGTGGAAGCGAGGGCAAAAACGAGCGATCGTATCAATGCCCTGTTTGCAATGCGACCAACTTCAAAGTCACGATCGCAGGACCAAAAGAAGGTCAATACTTCACCCGTGGATGTAGCTGCATGGACACGGACGCGGGCAAGCAATCCATCATTGATGCAATCTCGCCACGATGGGAAAAGCCCGCCCGTGCCAAGTCATCCCAGACCTTCACATACGAAACCCTCAATGACACGACCCCGATTTCATTGGTCCAAGTCCGACGAAATGACGACGGACAAGGGAAGCGGAAATTTAGTCAGTGGCATAAAGCCGATGGTAAATGGGTGACTGGTTTCCCTGAAGAATTAAGGGACAAGGTTCACCTATATCGAATCTTTGACAAAATCAATCAAAACGCGATCGCTAATAGTGAACTAGTTTTATTAGTCGAAGGGGAGGGACTGGTACACGACCTTCATAAATTAGGCATTGCTGCGACCTGTTCGATCGGCGGCGGCGGGAAATGGACAGAATACGGCTACCCAAATTATTTGAAGGATTTGGATGGGGCGATCGTTATCATTTGCCCCGATCGTGATGTGCCAGGAATGAAACATGCTGAACTCATTGCAAAAGACTTCCCTGATGCGCCCTGGCTCTACGCCAACCCAACATCCTTCAGGTGGGACCAAATACCAGAGACCAAAGGATTTGACCTTGGAGATTGGATAGAAGACGGCGCGACCAAAGAGCAAATTCTAGGCGCGATCGAACCCCGGCGCATTCCAACGACTCAGGAAGAAAAGCCAAAATCGACCACTAAGAAACGACCTAAACCCGATGATGATGACGACGAGAAATCTGCAAAAAGGGCGATCGCAGATCAGCTTATTGATATTGGTCGAGAGTCAAACGTCAGCTATTTCGTGACACCGGAAGACATTGTATTTGCGGATGTCATGGACGCTGAAACCCGCTTCACCCTTGCGATTCGAGAGAAAGCATTTAAGCAGTACTTACGATCGAAACTATTCGACAAAACCGAAAAATCCCCCGGCTCTGAAGCCGTGCAACAGGCGATCGATACGTTGGAAGCGTTGGCCGTCCGCAAACCTGAAAAAAGACCAGTCTTCGTTAGACTCGCAGGCTATGACGATCGAATTTATATCGATCTGGCCGATGAATCGTGGAAATCTGTTGAGGTTTCGTGCGACGGATGGCGAGTGGTGAGTGATGCTCCATGCCGATTTATGCGTGGCGCGTCGGCCCCATTGCCCATACCGATCGAAGGTGGTGACGTTCAGGACTTTAAAAATCTCTGCCAGTTCGACGACGACACATGGGCTTTAATTTTGGCCTTCCTGATCCAGGCGTTGAAACCCGAAAAAGGATATCCCATCCTGTTGCTACATGGCGGTCCTGATGCCGGAAAATCCACCCTGACTCGTGCGATCAAGTGCCTCATCGATCCGGCTGCAAGTAAGAGCCGAAAATCAGTCGGGGAGATTCGTGACTTTGCGATTCATGCAACTCGTCGCCACGTCATCACGATCGATAACTTATCCGGCATGAGTGCTGACCAAAGCGATATTCTCTGTACCTCTTCCACAGGCGGCGGGCACTCCCAACGGGCATTACATACTGACAGCGGCGAAACCACATTCAATTTCTGCAACCTGCTGATTCTGAACGGGATTGATTCGATCGCAACCCGTGGCGATCTACTTAGTCGATCGTTCCCCGTTACCATTCATCCCCCTCAAAATCGGCTCTCTGAGGCTGATTTTGAGGAGCGATTGGAGTCCATGAGACCCGCCGTATTCGGTGCGTTGCTCACAATCCTATCCAAAATTTTGGCAATTCTTCCGACAGTCAAAGGAAGTTACGTCGGAGGTCGGGAACGGTTCATGGGATTTGTCGAGCTGGGTTTGGCACTAGAGCAGGTCATGAGCTGGGAGCCGGGAATTTTCCTACGGGTCTTGGGTGAAACCCGTGATGACGCCCATGAAACCGCGATCGAATCTTCCCCCGTGGGTCAAGCGATTCAGGAACTCATGCATGGACGCGATGTATGGACCGGAACGATGGGGCATTTGTTAGAGAACCTGCAAGAGATGGTTTCAGATCAGGTCAAGCGATCGAAATTCTTTCCTCAGGATGCAACGCGATTGTCGAAAACCTTGATTCGACTCACTCCGGACCTTAAAGCGTTGGGCATCCATGTCACCACAGAGAAGAAAAAACACGGCAAACTTGTCACCTTGGAACGTATGGCAAATTTAGCGCCACCAGCATCACCAGCGTCACAACCCTCTCAGGGCAAGGTTTTAATGGGTGACGCTAAATTTGCCGATGATGCTAGCGTCACCCTTCTCCCTCAGTCATCGAAAAAAGGTGACGCTAAATCACCCACGGGTGACGCTACGAAAAAGCCAGCGTCATCGCTGAAACCCTTGCAGCATAAGGCGGGTGATGCGGGTGACGCTGGTGACGCTAAAAAAAGAGCAATTTCACCGGATGCAAAACAGATCTAGGTGAGTGGGAAATTGCTGAAGAAATTGGTGAGTACGAATACATTGCTGACGACAAATAACGAACCGATCGCACTTTGAGAGACGATCGCACCTGCAAACCCATAACACCCTGATAGACCATGCCCAAAGTAAAACGACGATCGCCCCATGGTTCCGTCTCGATCATGACTCTCTCAAACCACCTCCATCTCCGGTGGAGTTATCAGGGACAGCGATTCAGACTGGCGATGAAGTTGCGCAACAGTCCAATCAACCTGCAAGCTGCCCGCGCCAAAGCTGCGGAAATTGAACAAGACATTGCCCGCGAACAATTTGACCCAACTCTAGAGAAATACAGACCCCAACCGATCGCATCTGTAGAGTTACTCAGACGCACGACCACGATCGCCCTTTGGGAACGGTGGATGGAGAAACATCGACTCGACGGCGTTGCACCTCAAACCCTTGCGAACCGATATCAGACCATGGCGAACCTACTCACCCATTTCAAGCGCAACCTCGAAACCGAACAGGATGCCCGCGACTTCCAAACCTTCCTACTGACCCGACAATCCCCCGCGACTGCGAACCGATGTATCAAAATGCTCAAAAGTTTCTGCATCTGGCTCGTGAAGTTGGGCGAGATGGAATCTAATCCCTTCGACGAAATCCGACCCGCCAAGGATTCCGGATTGCGATCGACTAAAAGGGATTCATTCAGCTTCGACGAAGTACAACGAATCTTGCAGACCTTCCGGCTCCACCCGCTCCACTTCAAATATCACGACTACGTTCTAATGCTCATGACCTTCGGATTGCGTCCGTCTGAAGCGATTGGCCTGCAATGGAAAGACATCAACTTCATCCAACGCACCATCACGATCGCAGAATCATTAAGCCGCACCGGAGAAGGTTCCAGACGTTCCCGTCGCGGTCGCAAGAATGGAATCGTTACCGTTTTAGATCTACCAGACCACATTTTCACCATGCTTCAAGGTCGATTTACTCCAACCTCCAAACCCAACGACCTGATCTTTGCTGGACCCAAAGGTAAGGCGATCGACGATGGAAACTTTGCCCAGCGGATTTGGAAGCCTCTTCTAAAACAGTCAGGTATTCCACACAGACCGCCCTACAACTGTCGGCATAGCATGGCGAGTCATGCGATCGATCAAGGCTTGACCCTACCCGAAACCGCTTACCTACTTGGACACAAAGACACTACCATGGTCTCAAAGGTTTACGGTCACATGGTCAACCGCCCCGAAGTTCCCAAACTCACCCTCTAACCGTTTATCCAGATTTTATCCAGATAGCATGTCCAACCGCACCCGATCGCACCCAACTACAACCTAGTACCCAGGTACTAGAAATCCCCGAAGCGGTTGCGATAAACCAGTTCGAGGACTGAAAGCCTTGCGTATCAATAAGCCTGTGATGAGGATTGAACTCATGACCTCATCCTTACCAAGGATGTGCTCTACCACTGAGCTACACAGGCATTGTGTGGATGATGGGCCGAGCTAGATTCGAACTAGCGTAGGCGTAGCCAGCGGATTTACAGTCCGCCCCCATTAACCACTCGGGCATCGACCCCCGCATCCACAGAACTAATATTACCGGGGCCACCGAGGTTTGGCAAGGGGTTGACCGAAATTTCTTTCAGGAGGTGCGATCGACCCCCGATTTATCTCAGCCTTTGGCTCTAGCGATCGTTTAAGAGCCTTTCGGCTCCATCATCTTCATGTACCCGATCGTCGCCACGATAAAAAATGGAACAAAAAACCAGCTCGGCGAATTTAAGTACACCCACAGCATCAAAAGAAACCACATCGAAATATTAGTCCCAGCAAGGAATCCTGGCATAGTCACTTCTCCTAGAAATCAGAGGGTTATTGCGTAATTACGCTTACGTGAAAACCCAAGAGCCATCCGGCTAAAGTGCTAGAAAAATCGATAAATTTTCAGTGAGGATCCGGAAAAGCTATTTCAAGATAGATACACCTAGGATTTAATCTATCCAATCTAAAGTCGATGAACACGGACTAGCTCCCGTTAGAGAGGGACCCAGAGGTCCAAAGCTGGGAAAATCTTCTCAACTTAAAATTCGCCTGTTTTCCGTTTCGGGAGAGCGCTAAAATTCTTTGAGTATGCACAGCTCGTCTAGCGGGACTGCGCAATCGATCAGCTATTAATCCGTTTTGTTTCCAGTTGTAGAGATTTTATGAAACGACACCCGAGAACCCTAATAGTCTGTGCAAAATCGCAGCGAATCGGCTTAATTCTTAGTCTATTGAGCCTCAGTATTAGCGCCTGTGCGCCTTCAAAGCCCTCTGCCCCCGCCAGTCCATCATCACCCGAGGCTACTTTATCGCCTAATCCTAGCCTCAGTCCTAGCCCTAAAAGTTCACCTAAGCCATCGCCAAGCCTCCCGAGTGGAGCCAGCCGATCGGACGGTCCAGTCGATGCGGGGAATCAGCCCGATCGCTCCGACAGTTCGGGCACGCTACCCACAGAATATGAAGCACCCACAAAAACCAAAGCTATTAAGCCAGAGGGTCCTGCACCAAAACCCGCCCCTCAGCAGGTTGAAGCCGCTCCTCGGGAAGCCCAACCTCAGGTTCCCCAGCCTCGGGTAGTCCCACAACCGCGCACTGAAGATCCCGCTCCACCTACCGTTCCCCAACGAGATCCTGCACCGCCGTCTCGATCGGATGCCGCTGATCCCGAACCCCCCGCTCCCCGCCCCTAAGGACCGAGAATCACCTCGAATCTTTATCTTGCTAGATAGTTTGAAACCATAGCCATACAGACAAAACCCGCGCAAGCGGGTTCACAATGCTCTCTTCGTCTGTCACGGCGGACTGGCATTATGTAGCCGTAATTTCAACCGCCGGATAGTCTTTTAATCCAACTCCGCCTCACCGCCGACCACGACATTTCCAATGCGCAAGCTCGGCCCGCCGCAGCCGACCGCTAATCCGCTCTGTCCACCCTTCCCGCAGCCGCCTGACTCATCCCAGAAGAAATCATCACCGATGTCTTCAATGTCCGCCAGCGTCTGGAAAGCATTTCCCGAGAGCGTCACATCTCGCACTGGCTCCGCTAGTTGCCCATTGCGGATCATCCACGCTTCTCCGGCTGTGAACGTAAACATCTCGCCATTGGTCATCCCGCCAAGCCAATTTTTGGCGTAGACCCCTTCATCAATGCCCTCAAACAGGTTGGCCACTGGAGTCGTCCCTCGATCGATCCAAGTGTTCGTCATGCGAACAATAGGAGAGTAGTGATAGTTAAGACAGCGGGCATTGCCTGTCGGCTTCTCCCCAAGTTTCCCGGCGGTCTCCCGTGAATGCAGTCGTCCGACGAGGAGGCCATCTTGAATGAGCTGGGTTTGGGTGGCAGGCACGCCTTCGTCGTCGTAGAAATAACTGCCGCGATGGCCTGAAAGCTGCGCCCCATCGAAAATTTGTAAATTCTCCGGTCCAAAACGTCGGCCTAAGCTCATAGTCTCCAGCAAGTCTGGGTTTTCGTAGGCCATATCGGCTTCTGACAGGTGACCAAAGGCTTCGTGAACGAAGAGTCCCGTGAGAACCGGATCGATCACCACTGTGTAAGTCCCACCTTGAACCGGAGGCAAGCTTAGCGCCGTCACCGATCGTTCTGCCGCACTCCGAACCTGAGCGTCTAGATTCCGGAGTTCATCAAAGCCCCGACGCGATCCGACGGTTTCCCGGCCCGTCTGCACCGCATCGCCCGATCGAGCCGTGGCCGAAAAGCGCATTTCCAAATCTGACCACGTTTGATCAATTACCGTGCCGTCCGACGTGATTAAAATCGATCGCTGGGTGATGTCGCCATACCGCACTGACAGCGTTGCAATACGGCTGTCTACGCTACGAAGCACTTCACCATAGTGTTCACACAGCGCTTTTTTCTCAGACAGTGGGACGTGCCGAGGATCACGCCTGTCGAGAGGCATCTGACAGACCGCCTGAACGGCCTTGATGTCAGCTAGAACCGTTTCCTCGACGCCCACCATTTTTGCCGCAACGATCGCTTCTTCAACTCGCGCTACTAGATCCTCCACTCGGTTAAAGCTCGAAAAACCCCAGCCGCCTCGATGACAGGCTCGCACATGCCCCCCGATCGCCATGCCTTCACTAAGGGTTTCGACCTTCAGCCCCCTCAGTAGCACATCGGCCCCTTCTGATGCCTCCAGCCGAATCGCCAAGTAGTCAACCTGCGACTGGTAGCGTCGCATTAGGTCAAGGGCATGGTCACGCGCACGTTCTAAAATAGCCGTCATAGCGAAAGACCTGTAAGGAAAAACCATGTATGACTCTAGGTTAGACCAAATCCTTCGAGTTCCGCAGCCGAATCAACTGCCGACGCATTTCAGGAGACGCCTCGACCTCCGAAACCTCAGTCACGTTCACGGCAACCTGCAACGGCTCTAAATACTCATCACCGCCATACCCAAAGGCATCCAGCAACAATTCCAACAGTTCTTCACGATCGGCGGGCAGATTTTTTTCTTCGATCATTCGGAATTTAAGATGAATGTCGCATTCATAGATGACAACGGGCGAGACGCCTAAGGGCGATGAGATCGGAGGTCGGGTAAGAGATTTGAGTTGCTGCATATACCAAGTTCGCTGGGTGAAATTAAAAGGTTCAGGAGATTGAAAAGCTTAAAGAGCACTTTACGTATAAATTTAAGAGAAATCACGTCCTTCCTCTCTTTTATAAAGGTCAGGCCGGAATGGGCATACCGTAATAACACTCATCTTCTCGCCGCCTAAAACTATAAAGTATTAATGAAGTCCTTTGAGGCTGAATGGCTTGACAGGTAGGAATCTTAGGCTTATTCAGGGCTACTGTCAGCGCGTGATTGAAAAGACATGCGTACTGCTATCGTTATAGGATTGGTCCGATAATGGTAATGAGACTCTAAACCCCTGCGAAACCCACGATCGCCCGATTGATTTGTGGCGTTCAACAGGTCAGAATAACGCTGCGATCGGTTCCTTAGACAGTAGTAATAAGCACATCGCATATCAGCCAGTTGGGTAGTCCTGCGCAATTGATTAACCTAAATCAGTCATAAATCATCCATAAGATAGATGCATTCCCCATATGTTGCTAACGTGAAATGAGGACAACAGAGGATCGGACGGGTGGAGCGAGCGGAGGACATCACTGTTATTTATCTATTTCTGATAAAGAGGACGAGAATTTTATGTCTTAGGTTTTAAATTTATAAAGAGTTGAACAGCGCGGCTTTAGACACCCTAAAGACTGATTATACTGAGACGATTTTCCTACTACAAGGTGTCATTAAACAGCTCAGTAGTATTCAGTACGGAGTGAAGGTATTCGCTCAAGGGTAACGGTAGCAGCTAGATCCGTAATTATACTGAGAATTCCAAAGAATTGTTGAGGCTTAGACATTGGGACCTTGGTTAAATTAGGCCGAGGTCCGATAAACGGGTAGGGTGAAGTGAAAACAACTGCCCTTTCCCGGCACCGAATCGACCCAGATTTGTCCGTAGTGCGCACAGACGATCCGCTGACAAAGGGCGAGACCGAGGCCATAGCCTTGGCGCTGTTCATCGCGTTCTAATCGGTAACGGTCTTCAAAGATTCGTTTACATTTTTCTTCCGGGATTCCGGGTCCATTATCCGCGATGCTGACCTGCACTTTTTGGGTAGTGCGATGCATGATTGACAAAGTGATTTGGCCGCCTTTGGGCGTGTATTTGATCGCATTGTCTAGGAGGTTGGTAATGACTTGTTTAATTTGCTCAGGATCGCCGTAGACCGTGGGCAGATCGGTCGGAAGGTCGGTGCATATTTGCTGCGATCGTTCTCCAATGCGGCCTTGGAGATTGGTCAGTGATTCTCGGCAAATGGCAGATAGATCAATAGCGCTAGACTGTAGCCGCGCCCCGGCTTGGGTGCCTCGCGTGGCTTCCAAGATATCGGTAATCATGACGTTCATGTTGCGCAACTGGGCACGAGCTTGCTTCAGAATTTGGGTGCGTAGAGTCGGCGTGAGGTGAACGGATTGTTCGGAGCTAGGCTGGTTGGCGAGTTCTAAGGTTTCGACGGCGATCGAGACGGCGGTGAGAGGATTGCGAATGTCGTGGGCCAGCATGGTGATGATTTGATCGCGGAAGTTGAGCTGCGCTATGAGTTCTTCGCGTTCTTGGCGCAACTTGAAGACCTGATCGGAGAGGGTAATCAGTTCGGTGTGGCGCTGAATGCCTTCGACATCTTGAAGGCGAGAGAGGCTGTTGAAATTGCTCGGCTCAGACGGGAGGGCAATCGATGAACCGATGGGTTCTGGAATCTCTTGCCAACGCTTCCAGTAGCGCTCAATTTGTTCTGGAAGATTTCCGCCGACCATGGTTTGTTTGGGTTCGGGCGCGATTTTGACCAGGGTAGGCGTGGTCACGATACGATAGCGTTCAGCGAGGTTAGGATGTTCGATAACATCAATGACTTTAAGGTCAAACGGCAAGTCCTGTTGAAGATGGGTTAACAGGTCCTGGATTTGCCCAATTCGGTCATGAGTTCCTGGACGACGATCGACAAACAGCAGAAGCTGAAGTGAGGGTGGGGCGATATGAATAGACATGCCCAAATGTTCCGCAATTGAGTGGCCCGGATTAGATCTGCAACTGTAACACAATGCTTATCCCATGGGCGCATGGCGCAATCAATCCTGTCCGAGCAGCGACAGTTGGCTAGCGGGAACATCAAAGCCTAAATGTTTCCAGGCGGCGGCGGTAGCGACTCGTCCGCGTGGGGTGCGGGTGAGATAGCCGATTTGCATGAGGTATGGCTCGTAGACTTCCTCGATTGTCTGCGGATCTTCACCCGTGGATGCGGCCATGGTTTCGAGTCCGACCGGTCCGCCATTAAAGCGCTCGATCATCACGCTCAACATCCGCCTGTCAGTCCAGTCCAGTCCGCAAGGATCGACGTTAAACAGTTCCAAGGCTTCAGCGGCGATCGCACGGTTGATTTCACCGCTCATTTTGACCTGTGCATAATCCCGCACGCGCTTAAGCAGACGGTTGGCAATTCGGGGTGTGCCGCGCGCGCGACGGGCGATTTCTTCGGCTCCTGAAAGGTCTATTGGCGTTTCGAGGAGAGACGAGGTTCGCAATACAATTTGCGTTAACTCATCGAGTTCATAAAAGCGGAGTCGTTGAATCAATCCAAAGCGATCGCGCAGAGGTGAACTGAGTGCGCCGACTCGGGTAGTGGCCCCAACTAGGGTAAATCGGGGCAGTGGGAGCGATCGGGTACGGGCACTTTGGCCTTTGCCGATGGTAATTTCGACTCTAAAGTCTTCCATGGCAGGATACAAAATTTCTTCGGTGATGCGCGGGAGGCGATGGATTTCGTCAATGAAGAGAACGTCGCCTTCTTGTAAATTCATGAGTAATCCCACAATGTCACGGGGACGCTCTAGCGAGGGCGCACTGCTAATTTTACAATTTACGCCCATCTCACCTGCGAGGATGAGTGACATAGTTGTTTTGCCGAGTCCAGGTGGACCGTAGAGCAGCAGGTGATCGAGACATTCGCCTCGACCTTTGGCAGCTCGGATGGCGATGTCTAGAACATCTTTGAGATCTTTTTGGCCGACATATTCTTGGATGGTTTGGGGACGGATTTTTTCGTCTTGCTTCTGCGTTTCCTCAACAATTCGATCGCCTTTAAGAAGTTCGCTATTAGTCTTATCTTCGGGTGCGATCGTCGTTTCTTCTTGTTTTTTTTTCTGGCTTCTTCGGCCTCCTTTCGCGATCGCAGAATCCAGCGGCAACTCCTGCTGCGCCTCCTGCAACACATCTAACAACGCGTCAACCGCTGACTCTTCAGCGGCTGGACGATGGTTTGAATGGTCTGCGGGTTTTGAGGAGATGATAGCCATGATTCAGGAGGGTTGAGTAGTTCTAGGATACTATGCATCGCCCATCCCTACGCGGAATTTCTGTCGTCCCTGGCTGGTCAAACTCTTTTCTAAAAGGGTATTTTAAAATGTTCTCAATCAAATGATGTATGACCTTCCGTCTTATCTCACCGTTTATTTCACCCACGATCGTTACGCTAGCCTGCACCTTGGGGATGATTCCGATGGCGGTTATTCCCGTACAGGCTGCAAGCGCTGCTGATTATGGGAGTATGGCGGCTCCCATTACCTTTCGGGAAGAAGTGTTGAAACTCGTCAACCTCGAACGGAAGAAAGTAGGCGTGCCGCCTCTTGTGCTCAATCGGCAACTGAATAATGCCGCTCAAAACCATTCCGACGAAATGGCGCTTCGAGGGAAATTGGCTCAGACGTTACCGAGTGGCGGACCGCTAGAACGCCGAGTGAAGCTGGTGGGCTATCCGGCGTACAGTGCGATCGCTCAGAATATTGCCGTTAGTTCGAGTTCTGCGGCTGACACGGTGAGGAGATGGATGGGCGATCCGATCTATCGGACCAACATTGTGAATCCTGCATTTAAAGATCTAGGGGTCGGCTCCCGCCAGTCCGATGACCTAATACGAAAGTGTGATCAGGGAAAATCTAAATTTTCGTGCATTTTCATGTCGGGCTACATGAATAATGAAACATCATCTCCCTATTACTGGACCCAAATTCTTGGAGCGCCGAAATAGATCGTGACTTCAACCTTCCAAATTGGATTCAAAACGTCGCGTCGAGTCCAATGCGGAAGTTGGTCGCGGGTTCGTAGATACGGTTTGTTTTTTCATAGGTTCCACCGAAGAGGTTTTGGAGGTATGCGGTGAGTCCGATTTGGGGGGTGAGAGGGATGCGAGCGTTAACATCAATATTGAGCCAGGAGGGGGAGTAGGAAAGCGAACTGTCGGTGGAGTTTAGGAAGAACGATCGGCGCGATCCTCTGTAGTAGTTGGCGAGGAGATTTGCTTGCCAACCACTCCGATCGTAGCCGACGCCAAACTGTGCGACACCGAAGGGGATTTGGGTGAGCTGGAGTCCTTTTTCAGCGCCAGATTCAATCCGGGCATCGGTGTAGGTATAGTTTAGGAAAGTGCGCCATTCGGGTGTAATTTTGTATTGCAGGGCGAATTCGAGACCGTTGGTGTTGACTTGGCCAACATTTTGCCATTGGCTGACGGTGCGTCCGTTAAGCAGAGTCGGCTGAGTCGCGATGCGATCGTTTAGGCTATTGCCAAAATAGGCAAATTGCCCCGTAAATTTATCATTGAGTTTGACGTCAACTCCGGCGGTCCAAGCCGTACCAAACTCGGGTTTAAGATTGTCATTTGGAAACCAGCCGTGAACGGTGTCGTAGGCATACAGTTGATCAAGTCCAGGAAGACGATTGACAGAAACTACATTTCCTCGAACATTGACATTAGGAGTAGCGGCCCAGTTTACGCCTTAGCTGGGGTTGAACGAACTCCCATGATGCTCACTAAAGTTTTGGCGTAGACCCAGTTCAATTTAGAAATTTTTAGCAATATCGATCGTGCCGAGGGCAAAGAGCAATGGAAGAAAACGCGATTGGTCAATTCTGCCATTGTTAACGATCGCGCTAGGATTTGTGCTAAGCGCATTAGAGATTAATGATTCATTTTTGACGTCTGTTCCCCATCACAATTTAAATCCTTTTGCAACTTGCCAATCATGAGCAAGGTGGAAACTGAAGCGTTGACTATCGAGATCTCCTTGACGGTAGAAAGCTGCGCCTGTCGGGCCATAGGTGTTGAAATAATAACGGTTGTAGCCGATCGTAGTATTTAAAATTGAACCTTTTGCAAGTTCCGATCGTAAGTTCAGCCCGATACTATAAGCATCATGATCGAGTCTATTTTTTTGCAGTGGAAATCCGAAATAGATTAAACCTTTCTGGCTGGTGAGTTTAGTCGCATCAAATGTTAACGTATTGCGAGGATCAAGGGCTGCGCTAATGCGTCCGTAGAAGCTGTCACTGGCCGTATCTGCATTGAACAGTTTGCCATCTGACCCTCGGTTTGCGGCACCTACAGGGACATCATAGCTGTTGTCCGATCGAGATTGCTATAACGATCGTCCCATTGATGGATGTTGTGTTTGCAATTTTGACATTCTTTATCATGTCATCACTATACCTAACTAAATCAGAAGGATTGCTGGTGAACTTGCCTAAGACATCGCAATCACAGCAGCAACCGCAAACTCGGGTAAACGTCACAGTGCTTGCAGATGGAACGTTAGCACTCAACAAACGCATGATTGGGCTTGATCAATTAGGAGCCAATGTTCGATCGCTTATGGTCACGACTCAGCAAACGATTGTTATCATCAATGCCGATAAAACAGTGGAGCATGGAAACGTGGTGGCCGTACTCGATCAGGTCAAAAAAATTGATGGGGTAAAGGTTGCGATCGCCACTAAGAAACCAGAACTATCTTATTCTAAATAGCGTTTTCAATACCTCTAGACCATGGCATGCGAACCGTTGTGCTGCGGTTTCAACCGTTGAGCAAATCTGTGCATTTTATTAAATTCTCATTCCTAACCCAAAACCCGAATCTGAAGGGCTTTGAAGGAGTCACAGCTTGCACTCTCCCAACGGCTCATTCCCACAACCTCTTGAATGGGAACAATTCCCACCACGCAATTTGAATAAGCGATCGCGTCTAGGGTCTGCACGAGATCCGGTGTCCAGAATTCACCGGAACGACCGGATGAGTCTGCCAAAATCCACTCCCGCATCACGCCGCCCAAAACCCCGGACTCTAACGGCGGTGTGACCCAAACGCCCGATCGTAAACCCCACAGGTTTCCAGTTGTGGTTTCCAGCCAGTTCCCCGCCGCATCCACAAAAATCCCTTCCTGTAACCCCGCCGTCTGCGCCGATCGTAAACCGAGCCAAGGAGCTAGATAGTTTCCAGTTTTCCATTGTGGCAGCGATCGACTCCACGAAGGGTCCAACACCTGCGCCCGAATGCCTTCGGTTTGGCGCGTGAGAAGATCCTGTGGCAGCGATCGACCGGTAATCCATTCTCGGCCATCGGGAAAAAGGGTGATTCTGAGAATAGGACATTGAGCACTCAGAAGTTCACAGCCTTGTCGGAGCCGAGTCCAGTCCGGCTCAACCCAAAACGGGGGAAGCTGTCGGAGGCGAGTGAGGTGCGCCTTCCAATGGGTCCGAGGATGGTCGAGATTGTGTGCAAAAACCCGCAGCGTTGTAAAAACGGTTGCACCATAGAGCAAACCGGGATCCTGGATGTTGAGGGTGATACGATCGCCCTTGTGGAGGTGTCCGTCATACCAGAAGCCTAGAGAGCTTGCGTCTGAAGGATTTGGGCTTAGAGCTTCTCTTTCTTGAGGCACAGCGTGTCTTTCCCGATTGTAAGATAGGATTTTAAGAAAATTATTGCGCAGGTTCGGACTCATGGCCTCTAAAAAACATCTTGCACTCTTGAAAAAAGCTGAAAATGCGATCGGTTGGAAGCAGTATCCACAAGCCATTAAAGCCTATGACGAAGCCATTAAGGCGAAATCAAATTGCGTCGAAGCGTGGAATGGGAAGGGGCAAGCTTGGGCTGAACTAAAAGAATGGGATCAGGCGATCGCCGCTTTTGATAAGGTGATTAAACTGAAACCGGATAGCTTAGATGGCTATTTAAACAAGGCAACGACACTCGAAGAGAGCAACAGGAATGCAGAGGCAGAGGAGCTTTATCGAAGTGCAGTCGATGCAGTGCCGGATCATAAAGGCGCGAATTTTTTGTTCGGTACTTACCTTAACCGCCAAAAACGTTATCTCGAAAGCATTGAGGTGTTGAATCAGGCGATCGATTCGGAATCGGACCCGATCGTTCTCATGGCGCGGGCTTTTGCCTTGGAACAGACGCAACAATATGCCCTCGCGCTGGCGGATGTCAACTTGGTGATGGTCTACGGTGATTTCTTTGTGGTGTATCACACGAAGGGTCAACTCTTAGAAAAGTTAGGTCGCGATGAAGACGCGCTTGAAACCTACCACCGGGGAATGCAGGCCGACCCAAACCCTGTCTTGCTCCTGAACAAAACCTACCTGCTTGAAAAACTCAACCGTCCTGCCGAAGCCCAACGGATGTACGATATGGAGCGCCTCGTTGGATTTGAATGTGGCGTTCCCCATCGTGGATTGGAATTGAAGTCACAGGTGTATCGTAAGCTCAAACGCTACGATGATGCGATCGCGATTTATAATGAAATCCTAGAAATGACGCTAGACAATGCAGATACGAATGCAGATACTTACTATGAGCTAGGGATTTGCTATGCCGAAAAAGGGGATCTAGAGGCCGCAGAAACCTATATCCGTAAAGCCTGTGCGATCGGCGGGGATCTGTTCAAAAGTTTTGTTAAAGATGAGCCGAGTTTAGGCCCGATTCGAGAGCAAGTTCTTGACCTGATAGAATCTTAAATTATCCTACACCCAACCCCTATGACCAGTATCCGTTACGACATTGAGCAAACGGTTCGCGATCGCTATGCCGACGGTGCGCGGGTCGTCCAACCCTTATTGTGCTGTCCGAGTGATGGCTATGACGGGCGGTATTTGACAATTTTGCCCGATGAGATTGTTGAAAAAGACTATGGGTGCGGTGATCCGACGCGCTATGTGAATGAAGGGGAAGTAGTGGTGGATCTTGGATCGGGCGCAGGAAAGAACTGTTATATCATCGCGCAAAAGGTTGGAATGTCCGGCCAAGTGATTGGCGTTGATATGAATGATGCCATGCTCGATCTGTCGAGAAGCTACATCGATTCGATCGCACAGAAGATTGGGTATCACAACACCAAATTTGTACGTGGCAAAATCCAAGACCTCGCCCTCGATCTCGATGCGCTAACGCCTTGGTTGCAAGCCCATCCTATTCAGACCATTCAGGATGTGGCAGTATTTGAAGCTGAGTGCGATCGAATGCGTCGAGAGTCGCCGTTAATTCCGTCGGATAGTGTTGATGTTGTTGTTTCTAACTGCGTGTTGAACTTGGTCAAACCTCAGGATAAAAAAATCCTGTTCCAAGAGATCTTCCGAGTCCTCAAATGCGGAGGTCGTGCGGTGATTTCCGATATTGTCTGTGACGAAGCGCCAACGATCGCCATGATGAATGATCCCGATTTGTGGAGCGGCTGTATTTCGGGAGCGTTCCTGGAAATTGAGTTTCTACAAATGTTTGAGGATGCAGGGTTTCATGGCATTGAAATCTTAGTTAGGCAAGAGGAGGCGTGGCAAACCATCGATGGCATTGAGTTTCGATCGCTGACCGTCCGAGCCTATAAAGGCAAGCAAGGTCCATGCCTAGAGCGCAATCAGGCGGTGATTTATAAAGGTCCCTGGAAGTCGGTGCAAGACGATGATGGCCATACGCTGTGGCGCGGCGATCGCATGGCGGTTTGCGACAAAACCTTCAAGCTATACACCGATCCGATCGGGCCTTATAGTGAAAATATCATTGCCGTTGCGCCTTATTCTGAGGTGCCGTACGACGAAGCCACCCATTTTGACTCTCGCCAGAATGTCACCCGATCGCCGCGTCAGACCAAGGGCTTGGACTACCGTGAAACGATCGCTCAAGCAGAAAACTGCTGTTAGATGAATGAATCATTGCCCGATCGCGAATTCAGGGGACAAACTAAGGAATTTCGATCGGGTTGGTGTTTTGGACGTGAAGCGATCGTTTAGAAACGTGATGGTCTTGAGTTCTTAACGTTCCCAATTACCCGCCGCAGATGACCTCAAACTCGCAGCCAATCACCTCTTAGCAGTCGGTACGCAAATCGACCTCTCGGAACCGTCCGACTGCTTTGTCCTCTGGTAATAACGGTTCTATGATCGCCCATTCGGCATCCGTTAAGTCACTCGTGTACTGTTTATAAACACTCTCTAATCGTTGGTACTCACTGCTATGTCTCAAACACCGTCTCAAACGCTGAGTTTTGTCAAATATCAAGGACTAGGCAACGATTTTATCCTGGTCGATAATCGCCATGCACCCAGCCCGATCGTCACGCCTGAACAAGCCGCCCTGATGTGCGATCGACATTTTGGGATTGGGGCGGATGGGGTTATTTTTGCGCTACCGGGACAAAACGGCACGGACTATACGATGCGGATTTACAATTCGGACGGGTCAGAACCAGAAATGTGCGGCAACGGCATTCGCTGCATGGCGAGGTTTTTGGCGGATCTTGAAGGCAAAAACGCCAAATCTAGCTACACGGTGCAGACGTTGGCTGGATTGATTACGCCCAAAATAGAAAATAATGGCCAGATTACTGTGGATATGGGTAAGCCACGGCTCTCGCCTGCTGAGATTCCAACGACGCTCACGGGCGGCGGTAACACGGTGATTGCGCGATCGCTGGAGGTGGCGGGAAAAACTTGGGCCGTCACCTGTGTCAGCATGGGCAATCCCCACTGCATTACCTTTGTGGACGATGTGTCTGCGATAAATTTGGAAAAAGTGGGTCCGCTGTTTGAAACCCATGTTGCGTTCCCCTCGAAGATTAATACCGAGTTCATTGAAGTGGTGAATCCGGGCTATCTCAAGATGCGGGTATGGGAAAGGGGCGCGGGGATTACGCTAGCCTGTGGAACGGGAGCCTGTGCGGCATTGGTGGCGGCAGTGTTGAATGGGAAGTGCGATCGGACGGCGACGATTGAATTGCCCGGTGGACCGTTGAAGATTGAGTGGGCGGCGGACGATCGTATTTTTATGACGGGTCCGGCGATGCTGGTGTTTGCGGGGGCAATGACGATTTAGAAGGTTTGGAGGGTTGATGCAAAAAACCGATCGCACTTTAGAGGAGGCGATCGGTTTTTTGTAGGAATTTCCGATGGAATTTTCTATTATTTCGTTGGCAAACTGCTGACTATTTTGGGACTGGAATTCACGGCCACAGGCTTTGTGATCCGTGCTGCGTGAAGCATTGGGGTCCGGGCCACGGCTGAATTGGCAATGGAGAATAGCGGGTTAGAAAGAATTCCAGCGATCGAAGTGGCGACGAGCGACACGATCATCCCGACTTGAAGCGGTCGTAAACCAACGCCGTCAAAGGTGGGAACTGGATAATTTTTCACCGAATCCGACATCTCGTGTGGCTCTTTGACAACCATCATCTTCACCACGCGAATGTAGTAGTAGATGGAAATCACACTTGTGACTAAGCCCAAGAGCACTAAACCGTACGCGCCCGCCTGCCAACCTGCCCAGAAAATGTACAGTTTCCCAAAGAAGCCCACGAGCGGCGGAATTCCACCGAGAGACAGGAGACACAGCGACAACGCAAGCGTTAGGAAGGGATCTTTTTGGTAAAGCCCTGAATACTCGCTGATTTGGTCCGTTCCGGTGCGCAGTGAGAACAGAATCACACAGCTAAAGGCACCCAAGTTCATGAACAGATAGGCGATCAAGTAGAAAATCATGCTGGAATAGCCAGCGTCCGTTCCAATGACCAGACCAATCATGATGAACCCGGCCTGACCAATGCTCGAATAGGCCAGCAGTCGCTTCATGCCCGTTTGCGCCAAAGCAACGACGTTTCCCAGAATCATACTGAGAATTGCCAGCGCAGTCATGACAAATTGCCACTGATCGGCCACTAGCGGGAACGCCGTGACGAGCAACCGAATCGCTAGGGCAAACCCAGCAGTCTTGGATCCGACAGACAAAAAGGCCACGACGGGGGTCGGAGATCCTTCGTAGACGTCCGGGGTCCACTGGTGGAAGGGCACGGCGGCAATCTTGAAGGCGATTCCGGCGATCGCAAAGACCAGCGCCATCACCAAGCCAATGGAGCTGCCTAACTGCGCATTGCTCATGGCTAGGGCGATTGAACCCAGCTTGGTTTCGCCGCCCGACAATCCGTAAAGCAGCGAAGAGCCATAGAGGAAAATGGCCGAACTCGATGCGCCAATCAGCAAATATTTTAAGGCCGCTTCATTCGATCGGGGATCGCGCTTGGTGTAGCCTGTGAGCAAGTACGACGAAATACTCAAGGTCTCCAACGACACAAAAATCATCACCAATTCATCCGCGCCCGACAGGAACATCCCGCCCAAGGTCGCTGACAGCAAAATTGTGACAAATTCCGATACGGGCGTCCCAGACTGTTCCACATAGCGCACCGACATCAAAATCGTCGCCACACTCGATAGCGCAATGATGCTTCGGAACGCCACGCTCAAGGGGTCACTATTGAACGCCCCGAAGAATGCGATCGGGTCTGCGATGTTCCACTGCGTTGTGTAAAGGGCTACAACGGCGGCGAGAAGACCCGCGATTCCGAGGTAGGGCGTGAATCGTGCAGAACGCTTCCGTCCGGCGATCAGATCGCTCACCATCACGATAAGTAAGGTTGCGATCACGATACCTTCCGGCAGGATCGCGCCAGCATTAAGTTGGCTGGCAAGGGTTGCGAAATCCATAAACTCGGCTCTAGGCTGATTTTTTGTTATAGCTTGAGAAAATGACTAATTCTCCCGTCAGCCATTGTACCGCGCAAGTCTGCCCGTACCGCACTTAAGTTCCTATTCTGCTTAAGTCTTTATTCCTAGGGGCCACAAACTAACATTCCTTCTTTGATGACACCACCCGGCTTTGGCATCAAAACGAGATTAGGCTTCTGTCCTGGATAACAACGGACTAACACTTTATCGCCGCTGCGAGTCATGGACAAAACATAGACGGGTTTGTTATTGAGCACCGCTGGATATACATTTGGCGGCGTGGGTGCAGTTGCGATCGCAGGCTTGAATGTCTCCATCCCAACGATCATGGCGATCGATCCGAAAGCAACTTGTAAAAACCGAGCTGTAATAATTTGCATTGGATATCCTAACAAAAGACTATAGATGAATTGCAATGAATTGAATGATGTAAAACCAATAATGTTTTTGACATTAGTCTTTCACATTATCAACTTCTAGATCGCGGTAGAAATGAATCACAAGTTTTTTATAATCCACTTTTTACCCATTAGACAGTAACACAGATTACCTAATATTCTCTCTATCTCTTGGATAAGCAGACCTGAGGGACAAAGAAGACTCCGACCCTCAACGTTAGAGGTCAGCAAGTCCGATCGCTTCTAAAAAATGTGACTCAATGCCGCGTCTAACTGAGCGATCGTTCGATCGAGGTCCATTAATTTATCGAGTCCAAATAATCCAATGCGGAAGGTTTGAAAATCAGCAGGTTCGTCACACTTAAGCGGGACCCCTGCGGCAATTTGGACGCCTTCCATCATAAATCTCTTCCCCGTTTGAATCTCCGCGTCCGTGGTGTAGCTCACAATCACGCCGGGAGCTGTAAAGCCGGGAGCTGCAACACTCTTGATGGATTTGGTTTGAAGTAAAGCTCGGACCCGATCGCCGAGTTCCTGCTGTTTCAGGCAAGCCTGTGCAAATCCAAATTCACCCGTTTCATGAATCACATCTCGAAAACGAGCGAGTGAATCGGTGGGCATCGTCGCGTGGTAAGCATGGCCGCCACTTTCGTAGGTTTCCATGATTTGGAGCCACTTGCGCAGGTCACAGGAGAAGCTGCTGCTTGTAGTGGAATTAATGCGATCGCGGGCTAAATCACTCAGCATCACTAGTCCAGCGCAGGGCGGACCGCTCCAGCCTTTCTGGGGCGCACTGATCAGCACATCCACCCCGCAGGCTTTCATATCAACCCAAATGGTCCCCGAGGCGATACAATCCAGCACAAAAATTCCACCGACGGAATGTACGGCTTCGGTAACGGCGCAGATATAGTCATCGGGCAAAATGATTCCGGCAGACGTCTCAACGTGGGGTGCAAAAACGACATCCGGCTTTTCGGCCAAGATTGCCGCCACTACTTCAGCGATCGGGGCCGGGGCAAAGGCAGACTGAGAGCCAGAGTTCACAGGACGCGCCTTAATCACCGTCTCTTTCGCCGGAATCTTTCCCATTTCAAAAATCTGACTCCAGCGATAGCTAAACCAGCCATTGCGAATCACCAAACAGTTTTTCCCAGTCGCAAATTGACGTGCCACAGCCTCCATGGCAAAGGTTCCACTTCCGGGGACGATGACCGTAGATTTAGCGTTGTAGACCTGTTTGAGGGCCGTTGAAATCTCGTTCATCACCCTTTGAAAGGACTGTGACATGTGGTTCAACGATCGATCGGTGTACACCACAGAATATTCTAGAAGTCCATTCGGATCGAGGGTGTTCAGTAAAGCTGGCATAGGGTTCTCTTGAATCTAAAGCGATTTAAACATACCTTACGATTTAAACGTATCGAAAAAGACACGGTCCCTATTTCTGGCAATCTCGATCGAACGCGCAATATCATGAGGTTATCTACCCAAACCCGTGAACGATCCCATGCTTCAAGAACTGCTCCAAAACGCCCTCACTTGGGTGGAGAGCCTCGGGTCCATTGCACCGATCGCCTTTATCGTGCTGTACAACGTTGCGACGGTCCTATTGATTCCGGGATCGCTGCTGACGTTGGGTAGTGGCGTATTGTTTGGGCTAGTTTGGGGAAGTGTTTATGTGTTCTTTGCGGCCACTCTAGGAGCAACTCTAGCCTTTTGGCTAGGTCGAACTGTGGCGCGGGATTGGGTGAGTAAAAAAATAAGTGCTTATCCGAAGTTTGCAGCGATCGACACAGCAGTGGCCAAAGAAGGCTTTAAAATTGTTTTTCTCACCCGTCTCTCGCCGCTGTTTCCATTTAACATTTTAAACTACGCTTTTGGGATTACGCAAGTTTCGTTGAAGGATTATGTGCTGGGATCAGTAGGAATGATTCCGGGAACTATTCTATATGTCTATATTGGATCGCTCATCGGCAGTGTGGCCCAGATTGGAATGAAAGGAGCAACTCTAGATCCACAAACGCAAAAGCTTCAGTGGATTGCTAAAATTATCGGTTTTATCGCCACGATCGCCGTTACGGTATACATCACTCGTATCGCAAAGAAAGCACTGAATGATAGTATTTCTGAATCACAATCGTAGATCACTCATTATAAATCTTCATTCTGAATCCCAACGATGCTTAACCCCTTAGACTCTTATAACCAAAGCCTCATTGCCCGCGTTCATCCACCGGATTGGGTTAATCCCATCCCACAAGATCAGTATGATCTCATTGTCATTGGTGCCGGAACGGCTGGACTCGTCATTGCGGCAGGCAGTGCAGGGCTGGGAATTGGTTTAAAGATTGCCCTAATCGAAAAAAACTATATGGGCGGCGATTGTCTAAACGTTGGCTGTGTTCCGTCGAAGACGATGATCCGATCGGCGAGAGTCGTCAATGAACTCAAGAAGGCCGCTAATCTCGGTGTGATAGCTGGAGACATCACAATAGATTTTGCCACCGTGATGGAACGACTGCGAAAAGTGCGATCGGAGATTAGTGAAGCCGATTCCGCCCAGCGTTTCAAAAATCTCGGCGTAGATGTATTTTTCGGTGAAGCACAGTTTACAAGTCGCCATACGCTTCGGATTGTAAATAGTGATGACAATACTAATCTCACTTTCAAGAAAGCTGCGATCGCAACGGGAACTCGCGCAATCAGTCCTAAGATTAACGGGTTAGCGGCAGCCGGATATCTCACTAATGAATCGGTTTTCAATCTCACCGAATGCCCAAAACGACTGCTAGTTGTCGGCGGCGGACCGATCGGGTGCGAACTAGCACAAACCTTTCAGCATCTAGGTTCCCAAGTGACACTGGTTCACAAAAACAGCCAGATTTTAAATAAAGAAGATCCCGACGCTGCATCCATTATTCGATCGCAGCTAACCCAAGATGGCATTGATATTTGGACTAACACCGAGATCTTAGACATCGAAGTCACCTCCGACGGTAAAAAAGTGCAGATTAAGACTCCCGACGGATTGCGATCGATCGTGGTCGATGAAATCTTAGTCGGCGCAGGACGACAGGCCAACATTGAGAGCTTAAACCTAGACGCGATCGGCATTGCCACCCACCCGCACAAAGGCATCCTCGTCAACGACTTTCTCCAAACTGCACAACCCCACATCTATGCCGCAGGCGATGTCTGCATGGATTGGAAGTTTACCCATGCCGCAGATTTTGCCGCGCGCATTGTGATCAAAAATGCATTCTTTTCACCCTTTGGACTGGCCAAATCCAAACTCAGCAATCTCGTCATGCCGTGGGTCACGTACACGCACCCTGAGGTGGCTCACGTCGGTCTCTACGAGCATCAAGCCACGGTTTCAACTACAACAATCACCATCTCAATGAACACGGTCGATCGGGCCATTACCGACGATGAAACTCAAGGTTTTGTCAAACTTTTACTTCGCGCCGGAAGTGACGAAATTCTTGGCGCAACCATCGTGTCCGCCCACGCGGGAGAGATGATTAGTGAAGTCACAACGGCTATGGTCAATAAGATTGGATTAGGAAAACTCGCGAGTGTAATTCATCCCTATCCAACGCAGGCCGACGCGATTCGGAAGGCGGCGGATGCCTATCGAAAAACGTTGCTCAGTGATCGAACGCGATCGCTCCTCAAGCTGCTTTCTAAATTTGCACATTGATTTTCGATCCCACCGATCGTATTATGAACCGATGAATCAATACTTTGCGACCGTGGCTAGGGGTTTGGAAGCGCTAGTGGCTCAGGAATTAGAAGCACTGGGAGCACATGCCGTGGAGCCGGGATTCTGTGGAGCATCGTTTCAGGGCGATCGGGCCTTGCTCTATCGGGTCAATTTGTGGGCGAGATTACCCTTTCGGATTTTGATGAAAATCCAAGAATTTCCATGCCAAGATGCGGACGATCTCTACCGAGGCATTCAGGCGATCGATTGGTCTCAATATCTCACGCCCGAACTCACTTTAGCAGTCAATGCGACGGGCAAAAGTGACCAACTCAACCATACGCATTTCACCGCACTTCAAGTCAAAAATGCCATCGTAGATCAGCAGAAAGAGCGTTTGGGTGAACGATCGGATGTCGATATTCATGAACCCGATGTGCAGATTGGCATCCATCTCGATCGCGACATCTGCACCGTCAGTCTCGATAGTTCGGGAAATAGTCTCCATCGTCGCGGCTATCGGCCTGCGGTGGGTGCGGCCCCGCTGAAAGAATCTCTAGCTGCGGCCCTCATTCAGATTTCAGGCTGGCAACCGGAGCAAATGTTCTATGATCCAATGTGTGGATCGGGCACATTGCCCCTTGAAGCCTGTTTAAAAGCACTGAACATCGCACCCGGACTCTTTCGAGAAGGATTTGGGTTTGAAACTTGGCCTGATTTTGACTCTGATCTGTTTGAAACGATTATTCAAGATGCAGAAAGTAAGCAATTAAAAACCTTGCCTGCACCCATCTGGGGAAGCGATCGAAATGAATCAGTGATCGAACAAGCAACGGCAAATGCAGCCAATTGTGGCGCATTGAATTACGTTTATTTCTCGCAACTTGAATTGTCTGATGTCGTCGCACCTGCCCCAAGTGGCGTCTTCTTTTGCAATCCACCCTACGGCGAACGTCTCGGTCGAGACAGTGATTTAGGATTGTTTTATAAGGAATTAGGCAATACGTTAAAACGAGAATTTAAGGGCTGGACGGCATTTGTACTCAGTGGAAATAAAGAACTTTCACAATCGATCGGCCTCAAATCATCTGAACGAACAGCGGTTTATAATGGAACATTGCCCTGTCAGCTCATGAAGTATGAACTGTACTAGGACAGAGCTATCTCTAGAGAACAGAAATGGCCTTACGATCGTCATCTTTTAAGCATTAGAGTTTGCTCATTTTTGGTAAGAGTTTGTGATGCTGTTGGACGAGACAGAATCCAATTAATTAATCAGATATAGTACTTTTCTGAATAGCCAAACGATCGATCAATCATGCCCACCAAACCCTTCGACCAATTCAACAAACGCCTCTTCCAAGAACTCCTCTCCCCCTTCGGACAAGTCATCCCAAACCTCGCCGTCTTGGGATCCGAACGCACGATCGACATCTTCTTCGCCCCCCACCCCGGAGCCATCCTCAACGAAACAGAACTAGGAACGCTGGCTAAAATGGTCAGAAATCCCGCCCTCCTCGAACCCTTCCGCAGCGCCCTCACGGACCGGGACCTCGAAACCTGCACTATCAAACTCTTCACCCTCACTGCCGAACTCCCCCAAGACTATCCGCAGATTCCCATCACGACCCCACCCTACCTCTGGATTCTCGCCGCCGAAGTCTCCGACAGGCTTCTCAAGGACTTCAAAGCAGAACTCGATCCAACCTTGGGAGAAGGATTTTACCTCTGTGGAAAAGGGTGGAGAACGACCATTGTCGCCATTGACGAACTCCCCAACACACCCGACACCCTCTGGCTCCGACTGATGAGCAAAGGTCGAGTTCAAAACGACGCCATCGAAGAACTCATCCTCCTTCGAGACACCGATCCCAAACGCACCAACGCCTTGAACCTCTTAACGTCTTGGCGTATTAGTATAGAAATAACAGGTCAACTCACCACAGAAGAGGAGCAAACTCTAATGGCACTCTCACAAGCCTACCTAGAATGGGAAAAACAAACCGTTCGTCGAGGTCTCGAACAAGGTCTCGAACAAGGTCTCGAACAAGAACGCCGATCGACGATCGAAAGCGTCATGAAACTGCGGTATGGCGCGATCGATGAAGACCTCCGCTCCCTCATTCCTCAATTGATGACATTATCGAATCCCGATTACATGGCATTGCTATTGCAATCCTCTCGATCGGAACTCCTCGCCTACTTCTCAACCCCCCATTAGCCCCAAAAATTCCCCCGTCACCTCCTGCACCGAAGCAACGATCGCATCTGCCCCCGCCGATCGTAACCCCATCTCGTACTCCACCCGAATCACAACCTTACCCGACTCGGTTCCCCCTTTCCAAAGAGGTCAGGGAATACGGTTCGATCGGTTCAATGCGTTATTTCGATCGATGCCTCACTGTAATCGTACCGTTTTCGCCATTTGTGATTGCATGGGATAAGTCGGAAGCTTTCGCTACGATATTGATGGCATCTCCACTAGTGCGTGAGGCTTCTGCCAATCTTTCCCAAACGGGTCCGATGTATTTCTTAAGTGCAACTTCTATGCCTTCATTCACATCATCTACAACTATGTCAGCGACGCCGCCAACAATTGGATTTTTCAGGGGATCCTCACCCAGCGGCTTACCTTCAGCAGTAAACGAGTAGGCAAAGAATTTCTGTAGAATCTCAGCCATTTTTCTTGGATCTATGAAATCTAGACTAAATACAGCTTGAGCATTTGGAGCACTTTTGAAGATATTGATTTTTGTATTTTTTCCACTCTCTTTTACAAATCGGATTGCCATTTGTCGATAGCTTGTCAAGCTTTTGAAGTCAGATTTTTGAGCCAGCTTTGATGTGTCTAATGACAACATGAGCGTATTGTACAGTTGAGCATAGGAACTTGATTTTGTGATTTTGATGCTACCACCTGGAGGAAGCGTCATTTCAATTTCGTTGGGTTCTTTTCCCAGTCTCCGATCGTTCACATTAGCCTTTTCCAAATCTCTTCTAATATCACCAACAGGATATCGGCTAAAAAAGGAAAGCGGATATCGTCCAAACATATCGCCGAACGTCTTTAGTAGTCCTGTGGGCGGTTTGTTGCCATCAATGATTTGAATTTCTTGGAGCTTACCTTGAGCATCATAAATCTCAATTAAGGCGTCGGCAGAACCCCGATTAAAGGCAATGAATTTGATATCAATTGAACCATCAGATTTTTTGTCGAGTTAAATGTTTCAAATAGGATGCCAGAGTCTGCGGAAAGACTTCGACAATAAGGAATCTTCAGATTTTCAGTGCAGCCAAGGTTACTGATTTCGATCGGGGCAAGGTTTGCAGTCGTAGCACCAGGATTCTGAGGGGCGGGCTTTTGGGCGATCGTTCCGCCGGGAAGTTCAGTGATACATTTTGCCAGTTTCATGGACTCGATCGTGTCATCAGAGAGATCGGTTGCAGATCCCGGTATGGCAAAAGCAGGTGTCAAACCACTGGATTTTGAAGCTCGTGCGGCTACCATATCACCGCCATCCGCACGAGTGAGGAATAGTCCTTTGTCACCATCGTAGCGGAGTTCACTTCCGGTCACTGTGCCGATCGAAAGTTGGGTTTGGGTATTTGATTGGGTGATGACGCAGACTCGTCGCTGCTGATTCGAGGGATAAACGTAAATCTGGTTTCCATCTTTCACTTGCCATCCACCGAGAAAAGAGGCGATCGGTGCATTGTTTCGTCTCCAGACGCCTTTGAGTCCTTGGCGTGCGTTACGATCGCTATTGCTCAAGCCTTTCCCTGGGTTTGCTCTCGCAATTTTATCGACTCGATCGAATTCGGCTTGGGTTGGAAATTGTACGGGTGTGGGGAGTGCGGGAACATTAGAAGGCTTTGGTTGCGGGGGTTCAATCGTAGGTGTGCGATCGGCAAAAATTGATTGGCATTCTTGAAATCTTTTCACAGCGAATGAAGGAATTTTATTGAAGCTGATTTGGTATTTAACATCTGCTTTGTTCGTATTTATAGAATGAAAGTCTATCGTTTCCCCTCGATAGAAGTCCCATTTAGGAGTCTCTCCCATTATTGGATAAGCTTTAGTAGCATTAATGATTTTGTCATTTTTAGACTCACCAGCAAAGCAACTAAAACTCCCTGAGTTTGTATAATATTGAAGACCAACAAGGGTATTACTCATTTTTCTAAAGACCACATAATTCCTGGCGGACGCACTTGGATCTGGGTTCTCCCCATATAAATAATTACCATCTGGCAGATCTTCAATTGTCTTAGACGCTTGCTTAGTTCTTTGTCCAATCGCACGTCTAGATAATAATATTTTTCTAAGCTGGCTCTTGTTTAGAGAAGAAGCTGTAAGACAACTAATTTGAAAGCATATGGTTCCAGGTGATATGAGGGTTGATGATTGAGGAATTCTCACGTCCTTGTCGCGACCATAACGACTAAAACCAATTGGATTCCAAAATATTTTTATTGCGTCCCCAGATCCAACATATTCTTCCGCATCATCTGGAGAAATTTGATTCAGTTCCTTCTTCAAAGTTGGATAATTGGATAATCCTGATTTTAGGATATAAACACTAATCCAGTTTGCACCTTGAGTTGTATAGACAAGCCCATTCCTAAACTCGGAGGGGAGATCCCAATCGTAATTGATTTCTCGATGAATTCCACCTCGATCAATATGTTGCTGCCAGGTAAGTGGTTGTGTTGATTGCGCTACAACAGGTAATGACAATGCCCCAACCATTGCAAAACCGATCGGAATTCCGAGAACCGATCGTCCAAATTGTCCATTTATACGCATGTCATCATCCCATCATGAAATAAGAAGTTTATCGTTATGATACAGATAAGACTCCGTATTTTTACGAGGACGACATGAAGATATACAATTTTGTGGTCAAGAATTGATAGTGCAATTGAGGTTACTCAAAGAATCCTCGATCGATGAACTCTCTGGGCGTAACTATCTCAATCCCAAAAACTGTCTCCAAAACCAATAAATCCTCATCCCCACTCACCATCACCGAACAGTGTCCTGCGATCGCTGCCGCAATAACGATCGCATCCTTCGGATCTCGTAAATTATCCACAGTTAAGGGTTCAGTCACAACAAAAGTACACATCTCTCTCGCCATTTCGAAAATGACCTCAGCATTCATTCCAAGTTGATTAAGGCGTTTTTGAAATTTAGGACGATTTAAAATCAAGCTAAACTCCTCCAGAATCTCATCAGAACAGATGATTTCAATTTTTCTCATCTCACGAAGTCCAAGCACTTGACGCGGAATTCCACCCCACAACAGACCCGAAAGCCAAACATTCGTATCCAGAACAACCCGAATCATACCGACTGTTCATGACGCACTTCACGAACCATTTGACTGATTTCCTGCAAAGTCGGCTCTTCTGAATCAACGCCAAGAGCATTGATTCGTGCAGTCATCTCGGCAAAGGTAATCGGTCTATTGACCTTCTTGAACGTTAATGTGTCTTCAGTTTGAAATATTACATATTCATCCCCCGGCTGAAGCATCGCTTGAATCTCGGAGGGCAATTCAAGCTGACGATCGGAGGTTACACTGACGCGAATAGATACGGCGATAGGTTCTATCATAGATTCAGGATATCGCTAGGATTAGTATTAATCTTAGCGCAAATCTACGATCGGTTTATTGTCGTCCAAATAAGGAAACCACCCTTACAACCCCCGCAAAAATTCCCCCGTCACCTCCTGCACCGAAGCAACGATCGCATCCGCCCCCGCCGATCGTAACCCCATCTCGTACGCCATCCGCACCGCAGGCTCCCCCGTCACCACATGGGGCGGCAACGACCCAACCGCCAAAAATGATCGACCCAAATCTTGCCCTCTCGCACGCGCAATTGTCGCCATATCTGCCACTGTATCGCCCACGTACACCACCGTCTCATCGATCGCCGCATTCAACCGCTTCATCGTCTCAAACAACCCCGCAGGATCCGGCTTTCCCGGCGCATCCTCCATCGCTACCAACAGCGGATTCTCCAATCCCACTCGCCCTTCCAACACAAACCGCGCCGAAACCGTCGTCG
>ENA-OFCD01000322-OFCD01000322.1-metagenomes-genome-assembly--contig:-NODE-322-length-32208-cov-3.714086_pt1 | contig 32208 bp, 31 predicted proteins | sample MGYA00153392_OFCD01 | MGnify analysis MGYA00153392
ATTATAAAAAATTTCACGTTAATACAATCCGCGTAAATCTTGTTGCGAGTTTGACCTAAGACTGAAGTGCCATGAAAAAGTGGAGCTGAGGGTGTTCTGTTCCACGACATATGTCTCTCATGTCTCGAGAGATAGGTCTCTCTACCCTCTTTAATAAGGGATGCCTGAGAGTTCTCGTCCCAATTCCAAGTCCCAAGTCATCGTTTTGACCCTTCTCCACGAAGGGCTTACTCCCACGCAGGTAGCCCTGCGCTTTTCCATAAGTCGAAGACATATCCATCGCCTCCTTGTTCGCTACAGGGCCGGTGGTTTGGAGGCGCTAGAGCCGCGCTCTAGGCGACCCAAGGCAAATCCCAGGGCTCCGACGAACGAGCTGCGCGGTGAGATCATCAAACTGCGTATGCAACTTCTAGCCCAAGGTTTAGATGCCGGCGCTGCCTCGATTGCTTGGCACCTCAAAGAGGCTGGTCAATTGCCACCTGCCCTATCCACGATCTGGAGGATCTTGAAAGCAGAGGGTCTTATTACTCCCCAACCGAAGAAGCGTCCCAAGGCCTCCATCACTCGCTTTGAGGCAGTGCAGCCCAATGAAACCTGGCAATCTGATTTCACCCACTGGCGTTTAGCTAATGGTCGCGACGTTGAGATCATCAACTGGCTTGATGATCACTCCAGACTCCTTCTGCACTGCACCGTCCATAAGGCGGTGACTGGCAAGATCGTGATCGATTCTTTCAATGAGTGTCGAAAGCTCTTTGGAACGCCATTTTCCACGCTGACAGATAATGGCATTGTCTACACAGGGCGCTTTGTGAAGGGGAAGAATGGCTTTGAGTATCTCCTCTCAGAGCTAGAGATAGTCCAGAAGAATGGATCTCCCGGACATCCAGAGACCCAAGGCAAGATAGAGCGCTTTCATCAGACTCTTAAGAAGTGGCTCACAGAGCAAGAAGCAGCAAAGGATCTAAAAGAGTTACAGAGTCAGCTCGATGAGTTTCGGATGATCTATAACACCAGGCGACCGCATAAAGCACTCGAGATGCGAACTCCACAGAACTCTTACGAGGCGACAATCAAAGCAACACCTAAAGCCGCGAAGGATAAGGAGCACTACCGAGTACGTCATGACTCTGTGGATCAATTTGGCAAACTCTCACTGCGAAGAGCGGGAAAGATGCATCATCTTGGAGTTGGAATTGAGAACCAATTCAAAAAAGTTTATATCATCGTGGATCACTACGGAGTTACCGTGGCCGAAAAGAAGACTGGAGAGGTTCTCTCTCAGCACGTTATTGAACCAACCCGAACGTATTGGACGAATTACTTGGTTGATGAAGCAACTAAAAGGACCAGAAAACCGAAGTGAAAAGAGTGACACATCTCCCGAGACATAAGAGACCGATGTCCCGAGACATCACATGGTGGAGCTGAGGGGATTTGAACCCCTGACCCCCTGCATGCCATGCAGGTGCGCTACCAGCTGCGCCACAGCCCCAATTGTCTTTTAAACGGATTTACCCGTTCAAGGTGCTTATCTTAATTCATCAAGTGTTAATGGCAAACGCGGGCAATCGTTCCAGAGGCGATCGAGCATGTAATAGCCACGCAATTCCTCGGATTGGATGTGAACCACTAGGTCGGAGTAATCGAGCAGAATCCATTGGCCTTTACCCTCTTTGCGAATCGGCTTTTCTCCGATTTCAGCCATCTTCTTGAAGACTTCATCTGCGATCGCCTCAACCTGACGTTCGTTAGAACCGGTTGCGATCAGAAATACCTCAGATAGAACCATCTGTTCGGTCATATCAATTGCGACGATATCTCGCCCCAACTTCTCGTTAACTGCTTCTGCGGCGCGCTGGGTTAGCGCTCGAACTTGCTCACTTGCTGCCATAGAGGCCACGCTCCTTGATATAGGTCAAAACTGATTCGGTGAGAAACTCTTTTGGATCTCCACCTGATTCAATAACTTCTCTTACTTTGGTTGCTGAAATATCTAACGCATCGATCTCGACCTCTGGAAAGCCAGAGTTCGCTGATTTTTCGCCCGGGCGGCGTACCACCAGAACTTCAACCAACTTCTTGAGCGCATCGGCCTTGTGCCATTTATCAAAATTTGAAGCGGCATCGCTGCCCAAGATCAAGGTAAAAGAATCCTTGGGAAAGAAGGGTTTCAGTTGGGCAATTGTGTCGATCGCATAGGTGGGGCCCTCGCGGCGAACCTCTAGGTCTGTCAGGACAACCTTCTCTTGCAGAGCATCCGATAGATCATCTAACGCCAGGGTGCACATTTCGATGCGATCAAAGCCCGATGCCTCTGGACTCGCGCTACGCATATAAGGATTGCCAGCGGGGACCACCATGATGGAGTCGAAGCGGTCAGCTAGCGATTCGATGATGTGGATATGTCCACGATGAATGGGATCAAAGGTCCCACCCAGAATTCCGACTTTTGCGATCTGCTTAGTCCCGATCTAGACGGAGAACAAGGAAGAGCAAGAGAGAAAAAATGACAAATGTGGTGACTCCGAAGAAGAGAGGAGAGGCTGGAAGCGGGCGAACGACAGCGTGCGCCTCACGCGAAAGTAGGTTCTGCAGCATTGGGCTACTTTAACCCATCGGGACCGTGGGCGAGCAATTGCCTAAATTGCGCCTCATTGAGCACCCGCACCCCTAACTCTGCGGCCTTTGCCGCCTTGGACCCAGGTGAATCCCCCACCACAACGAAGTCGGTCTTCTTAGAGACGCTGCCCGAACTCTTGCCACCATGCAGGGTGATCACCTCATCGATCCCGTCGCGGGTGAAGGATTCCAGTGACCCCGTGACGACCAAAGTGAGCCCCAAGAGGGTTTGCGGGTTAGTGTTTACAAAGGTGTTGACCATCGTGACCCCTGCGGCATCCCACTTTCGAATGATCTCTTGATGCCAGTCCACGGCGAACCATCGAGTGATCGATTCGGCGATGATCATTCCGACACCGTCGATGGCTGCTAACTCAAACTTGTTTGCCTTGGTAATTGCTTCAAGAGAGGCAAAGGAGTTTGCCAAACTCTGGGCTGCAGTTGGGCCGACATGTCGGATCGAAAGAGCGACCAAGACCCTCCAGAGAGGGTTCCCCTTGGCTCCCTCGAGTGCGATCAAAAACTTTTCCGCATTAGCACCCAGGGCGCCATCTTTCTTGGTGAAGAAATCGCTGGTTATTAATTGATCGGCGGTAAGTGAAAAAAGATCTCCTTCATCGGTAATCAAACCGCTTTCAAGAAGGGCGCTGGCTGCTTCATAACCCAAGACATCGATATCCAGGGCTGCGCGGGAGCCGATGTAGAAAATGCGTTCGCGCAGTTGCGCGGGGCAGGAGCGAGAATTTGGGCAGCGGATATCAATATCACCTGAAGAGATCGCCTTGAGCGCGGTGCCGCAATCAGGACAGTGCGTCGGCATGATGAATGCCCGCTCTGTTCCATCGCGCTTTTCAAGGACTGGACCCAACACTTCTGGGATTACATCACCAGCCTTACGAATCAGCACTGTATCCCCGATCAAAATCCCCTTGCGCAATACCTCTTCTTGATTATGCAGGGTGGCGTTAGAAACAGTTGACCCCGCAACAACAACTGGCTCCATAAAGGCGAAGGGTGTGACGCGACCAGTTCGACCAACGCTCACCTTTATATCGAGCAACTTAGTGGCGACTTCAACGGGTGGGTACTTGTAAGCGATGGCCCACTTCGGTGCGCGGGATGTGTAGCCAAGTTGCTCTTGAATATCACGTTCGTTTACTTTAACGACGACGCCATCAATCTCGTGTTCTACATCATGACGATGGGTTTGATAATAAGCGATGAATTTTTCTACCTCTTTGCGAGTTTTAACGACCTTGTAACGCGCACTAGTTGGCAGGCCCCAAGCCTTCAGCAGTTCATAACCTTCAGATTGGCTGGTGAAGGTAGCACCCTCAATCTCACCGATCCCGTGGACCACCATCGATAGTGGCCGACTGGCGGTCACGCGCGGATCTTTCTGGCGCAGCGAGCCGGCTGCGGCATTGCGCGGGTTGGCGAATGCCGCCTTGCCCGACTCCTGGATCTCCTCGTTAAATTCGTTAAACGCTTTGAGGGGGAAGAAGACCTCGCCGCGAACTTCGAGAAGGCTGGGATAATTTTTACCTTTTAGTTCATGCGGAATAACCGCAATCGTTTTGATGTTGAGCGTGACATCTTCACCGGTCCTACCGTTACCGCGTGTAAGGGCTTGCACCAACTTACCTGCGCGATAAAGCAGGTTGATGGCCAGCCCATCGACCTTTACCTCACAGAGCCAACTGTTCGTTACATCTGCCTTTTCGATCCGATCAAACCAGGTTTCAAGTTCGTCCAGTCCAAAGACATTGTCTAGCGAAGTCATCTTCTGGATGTGATCACGTGCTTCAAAGCCAGTGGCGAATCCACCGCCAACAATCTGGGTCGGAGATTCGGCCGAGCGGTATTGCGGGTATTTATTTTCTAGCGCTTCAAGTTCTTTGAGTTTGCGATCAAACTCTGCGTCACTGATGATCGGCTTATCAAGAACGTAGTAGCGAAATTGATGATCACGCAGCTCCTCGCCCAATGCGGCGACTTGTTCGGCTACCTGCGCTGACATAAGCAAAAACTACAGGGTTGCGCTGACGGTAGCCGACCCGACGACTCGATCGCCATCGTAAATAACTAGTCCTTGGCCAGTTGCCAGCCCAAATAGCGGTTCATCGAGTATCGCGGTGATTGAAGTTTCGGTCGTGGAATATGTACAAGGTAACGGGGCACCGTGAGCCCGAATCTGGGCAAAGCCGCGATGCTCAGTTTCCGTAACCGCTGCAACCCCACACCAGATTGGCGATTGACCAATAATCGTGCTGACTGCCAGTGCATCCTTCGTTCCGACAACGACGGTATTGGATTTTGGTTCAATCTTTAGTACGTAGCGTGGAACTCCGCCAGCTGCAGGAACGCTCAACCCCAGGCCACGACGTTGTCCAATTGTGTAGGTAAAAGCCCCTTGATGTTCACCAACCTGATTGCCATCTTCATCAACGATCGGTCCTGCCTCGCTACCAAGGCGGTCACGCAACCAACCCGCGTTGTTGCCCGATGGAATGAAACAGATGTCATGGCTATCGGGCTTGTTCGCGACGTAGAGCCCACGGGCCTTCGCCTCTTTGCGGACATCTTCCTTCTTGGTATCACCTAAGGGAAACATGGCACCAGCTATTTGGCGTGCCGTTAAAACCGCAAGAACATAGGACTGATCCTTCAGTGGATCCACAGCGCGATGCAAGGTTCTTCCGATTTCGGTCTCCTTCAAAATCGCATAATGACCCGTAGCGACCGCGTCATAACCCAACGCACTGGCGCGATCTAGAACCGCCTCAAACTTGATCTTTTCGTTACAACGCAGACAAGGGTTGGGAGTGCGACCCTGGGCATATTCTTCGATGAAATTTTCCACGACACCAGCATGAAACTCCTCGGCCATATCCCAAATATAGAAAGGGATACCGATCATATCCGCGGCACGACGAGCATCATGTGAATCTTCAATGGTGCAGCAACCACGAGCACCGGAGCGATACTTCTGGGGATTGGAAGATAGGGCCAGGTGAACACCAATTACTTCGTGGCCAGCATCCACCGCGCGCGCAGCAGCGACAGCAGAGTCAACGCCGCCGCTCATCGCTGCGATTACCTTCATGCTCTAACTCCTTTAGCTGCGGTTCGAACCTGAGCAACTACGCCAGCAATTACTTCACCGACACGATCAACTTCAGACTCGGTCGTCGAAGTTCCTAGAGAGAAGCGTAGCGAAGCGCGAACATCTCGCTCCTCTAGGCCCATGGCGAGCAGTACATGGCTTGGGCGTTGCACCCCTGCACTGCATGCTGATCCGGTTGATGATGCGATGCCAGCGTTATCGAGCATCAATAATAATGAATCACTATCGGTGCCGGGAAAGGTGATGTTTAATATTCCGGGAAGCATCGCAAGTGAACTTCCATTAACTCTCGCGTCTGGTACCGCGTCTATCACGCGCTTGGCGAGTAGTGATCGCAGCCCTGAAACCCTGGCGTAGTTCTCTTCGCGGTGTTCGGTTGCCCACTTCGCCGCAACCGCAAATGCCACTATTGAAGGTGCATTGAGTGTGCCGCTACGAATATCACGCTCTTGTCCCCCACCGTGCAGCACCGGAGTGATATCAATGCCGCGTTGCAATACCAACGCAGCAACTCCTAAGGGGCCGCCAATCTTGTGGGCGCTGATCGTTGCCGACGTTGCACCAAGCGCCGCAAAATCAAAAGGTACTTTGCCAAAACTTTGAACCGCGTCGGTGTGAACTGGAATATTCCCAGCTAGTGCTACGACTTCAGCGATCGGCTGGATCGTGCCAATCTCGTTATTGGAATGCATGACGCAGATCAGGGCGATATGTTCGCCCTCGGCCTTGATGATTTGGGCCAGCGCATCGAGATCCAATAACCCATGCGCCAAAATCGGAATATGGATCACGATCGCGCCTTCGTGATCTTCCAGCCATTCCACCGGTTCCAGAGTTGCGTGATGTTCAAAGGAGGCAACAACGATGACATTTCTCAGTAAATCTTCCTGAACCGACTTCCAATAAAAACCCTTGATCGCCAGATTATTGGCCTCAGTGCCACTTCCAGTGAAGATGATCTCGCTCGGGGCGCAGTTAAGGAGAGTCGCGATCGACTCTCGGGCCTCTTCGACCTTCTTGCGAACCGCCCGCCCTGCGGTATGCAGGCTTGAGGCGTTGCCAAACTCTTGAATCTGGGCTGTCAGGGCAGCTAGAGCCTCGGGGATCATCGGCGTGGTAGCCGCGTGATCGAGGTAGATATCCATGGGCCAAGTCTATGAGGGCAGGCCAGGTAAGAATTATCGGCTGATACTCGGCAGTAACCGATTGGCACGCCTAAACTCTCAAAATGCTCGCTCTCTTAGCCCCTGGTCAAGGCGCCCAAACCCCAGGATTTTTAACCCCGTGGTTAGAAGATGCGACCTCCCGCGCTCAAGTAGAGAGTTGGTCGCAGCTGATTGACCTGGATTTGATTCACTTGGGAACTGTGGCGGATAGTGATGAAATCCGCGAAACCTCCCATGCCCAGCCGCTTCTGGTTGCTGCTGGATTAATTTCTGCCGCCCAGACCTTTGGTGGCCAGAATATTAACTTCGGCTATTTCGCTGGCCACTCTGTTGGAGAGATCACAGCCGCTAGCCTCGCTCAAAGTTTTGACGATGACTCCGCACTCACCCTAGTGAATGTTCGGGCACGCGCCATGTCTGCCGCCGCCACGGGTAGCGGAACAGGAATGTCTGCGGTTCTTGGGGGCGAGCGCGAAGTCGTGATCGCTGCTCTCTTGGCTCTGGGTCTAACTGCGGCGAATGAAAATGGCGGAGGCCAGATCGTAGCTGCTGGCTCGTTGCAGGCCCTTGCCGCCCTCGGGGAGAATCCTCCCTCCGGCTCGCGGGTGCGCCCATTACAAGTTTCTGGCGCCTTTCATACAAATGTTATGCAACCAGCAGTGACAAAGTTAGCTGATGCGGCGCGCGAGATTGATGTTAATAATCCCAGCGCACCAGTGATTTCCAATAGAGATGGTGCGATCATTACCAACGGTGATGAGCTCATGGCTCGCATCATCGGTCAGGTCTCTGGCCCCGTTCGATGGGATCTATGCATGCAGACTCTTGCCGACCACGGTGTTACTGGTGTTATCGAGGTAGCCCCCGGCGGAACACTGACTGGTCTATTTAAGCGCGCTCAACCAAGCATTGAACTCTTTGCGATCAAGAGTCCAGAAGATATTGAAGGGGCTCGCGATTTTGCTCGCGCGCATGGTGGCAAGTAATGGCTATTCAATTCACGACGCCAACTCAGAACGCCCGTATCTTGTCGGTTGGTGCATACCGCCCACCGCGGGTTGTCCCTAACTCTGAACTAGTCGATCGCATTGAATCATCTGATGAGTGGATCCAGCAGCGCACAGGAATTCAAACCCGGCACTGGGCGGCGGCCGATGAGTCCGTTGCCGATATGGCTGTGAAGGCCTCGACTATCGCGATTGCCCGCGCTGGAATAACCGCCCAACAGATTGACACCATTATCTTCGCAACTATTACCTACCCCTACCAAACCCCCAGCGCTTCTACAGAGGTAGCGCAACGTTTAGAAATCAAGGGTGCGGCTGCTTTCGACATTGGCGCCGCCTGCGCCGGTTTCTGCTACGGCCTGGGACTAGCAAATGACATGATTCGATCTGGCTCCGCAAAATATGTCCTAGTAATTGGGGCGGAGAAGATTTCTGATTTTATTGATCTCGATGATCGCGCAACATCCTTTATCTTCGCCGATGGCGCGGGCGCCGTTATCGTTGGACAATCTGCCGAGGTTGGCATCGGACCCACAACCATGGGCTCTGATGTCGAAAACCGCGACGCCATTGCGATGGTTCCTTCGTGGGTAGATTACAAACCAGGGTCGAATCTCACGGATCTCGCCTGGCCAGTCATTCACCAAGAAGGCCAGAAAGTATTTCGTTGGGCGGTCTATGAAGTAGCGAAGGTCGGCAAAGAGATCATCGCCAACTCGGGCCTCACCACCAGTGATATCGCCGCTTTCATCCCCCATCAGGCAAATGAACGGATCATTGATTCGTTGGCCAAGTCAATGGAGCTTCCCGACAGCGTCATCATCGCCCGCGATATCCGTACTACTGGCAACACCTCAGCCGCCTCCGTGCCACTCGCCATGGACGCCCTGCTGACCGAACACCCAAATTTACATGGCAAAAACGCACTACTGATTGGCTTCGGGGCTGGACTGGTTTATGCCGGTCAAGTCGTGGAATTACCTCCTCTAGCAAAATAGAACCCCAAAAAAGAAAAGGAATAATGAAAATGGCACTAACTCAAGATGAAGTACTTGCAGGAATCAAAGATATCGTCGTGGAAGTTGCTGGCGTCGATGCGAGCAAGATCGAAATGACAAAGAGCTTCAGCGATGATCTCGAAGTTGATTCACTGAGCATGGTTGAAGTTATTGTTGCCGCTGAGGAGAAGTTTGGCGTAAAGATTCCTGATGAGGAAGTAACCAAGATGGGCACCGTCGCAGACGCCGTGAACTTCATTGTTGGCGCCTCTAAGTAGTCGAGAAGTAATTATTTAAATATGAGTGATAAAACTCGCGTTGTAGTCACGGGCCTAGGTGCAACAACTCCCCTCGGAGGAGATGTACCTAGTACGTGGACTGCCCTTCTTTCCGGCAAGAGCGGTGTCCGGCTGCTGGATGATGAGCCTTGGACGCAAGATTCCACCGTTAAGTTTGCAGCGCGGGTTGCCGTTGAACCAAGTGAGGTCATGGAGCGCGTTGAAATGCGCCGTCTTGATCGCTCTGAACAATTTGCGTTGATCGCAGCGCGTGAAGCCTGGGCTGATGCCGGCTCCCCCGATGTCGATAAAGAACGTCTCGGAGTTGTCATCGCATCTGGCATCGGCGGAGTAATTACGCTGCTCGATCAATACGATATCTTGCGAGAAAAAGGTCCACGCTCGGTAAGCCCGCATACCGTTCCTATGCTGATGCCAAATGGCCCAGCGGCAAACGTTGGTCTGGAACTTCACGCCCGGGCCGGCGTACACACTCCGGTTAGTGCCTGTGCATCTGGTGCTGAAGCAATTGGTTACGCAATGGAGATGATTCGTACCGGTCGCGCTGATGTGGTTGTCACTGGCGGGGTTGAAGCCGCGATACATGCTCTTCCGATTGCCGGCTTTGCTTCGATGAAGGCGCTTTCCACCCGCAACGATGCACCTTCCAAAGCTTCTCGCCCTTACGATCTCGATCGCGATGGATTTGTATTGGGTGAAGGTGGGGGAATTATTGTTCTGGAATCACTGGAACACGCCCAAAAGCGTAGTGCCAGGATTTACGCTGAAATTGCAGGACAGGGTTTAACTTCTGACGGTTATCACATCGCCGCACCGGATCCCGAAGGCAGTGGAGTAACTCGGGCCGTGAAATTTGCTCTTGAAGATAGTGGAGTGGATTTAGGAGAAGTTGTTCACCTCAATGCCCACGCTACTTCGACTCCGGTCGGGGATGTAGCGGAGGCAAATGCCTTAGCGGCGGCGCTGGGTGAACATATAAGCCATGTCGCGGTATCTGCCACGAAGTCGATGACCGGCCACCTACTTGGTGGGGCCGGCGCTATTGAATCAATCTTCTGCGTACTGGCTCTGTACCATCGCATGGCGCCACCAACAATCAACCTCGACAACCTGGATCCAGCGGTGCAGTTAGATGTCGTGAGGGGTACACCCCGCGAGCTTCCGAGTGGTCAGATCGCCGCCATAAATGACTCCTTTGGCTTCGGCGGACACAATGTCGTGCTGATTTTCCGCTCCTTCGAGGGCTGATCAAGCCTATTAATCGGGCCGTTTGGGGTTTCAAGCCCGTATTTTTCAGTTACACTTCTTGGTAGTCGGACGCTTGGCAGTACCCGTTTCATGGATTCGGTATCGCTGTAAAAGAGGAAGACCGGAGCTAAGGAAATCTTTAGCTTCACTCACATACCGAAGGAAATATCTACATGGCAACAGGCACAGTTAAGTGGTTCAACTCTGAAAAGGGTTTTGGTTTCATTGCGGTTGATGGCGGCGGACAAGATGTATTCGTCCACTACTCAGCAATCCAAGGCAATGGCTACAAGTCTCTCGAAGAGGGTCAAGCAGTAACTTTTGAAGTCGTACAAGGTCCAAAGGGCCCACAGGCTGACGCAGTTAATCCTGCTTAATTAACCATTAACCCAGAAAGGCCTCACCAGTAATGGTGAGGCCTTTTTTTAATACCCTATCTGCTTAGGAACGCGGCCCACCTTCTTCTCCAAAGCCGTCACTGATGCAGCGGGAGATAAATCTTTCCCCGCCTTCCATGCATCTAAATATTTCCAAGGGTATAACTCTCCACGCCGCACCCACCAGATTCCTTTAGGGGTGCTCCAGGAAATTCCAAAATGTAAGTGCGGCGCAGTTCCCCGTGCATCGCCGCTCACGCCGATCCGAGCCATCACCTCACCCACCGCGACTCGATATCCGGGGACCATCTTCGATGAGATGTATGAAAGGTGCGATCCGTAATAGCGCACTCCGTCATCTCCCATAATAGAAAGTGAAAGTCCTCCCCGATCCGCCCCGCGATCAGTCTTCCAAGTGAATCTATCGATCCTATTTACCTCATCAACTACGCCCGCCGTTGGTGCCACAAAGAGACAGCCCACATGGGTCAAAATGTCAGTAGCTGGATAATTGTGGTGATATCTGCCATATGTGTATTTGCATCCCTGGATTGGAAAGGTATAACGGGGTGCCGCCTGCGAGATTGGAAGTGCGACACCTAGCAAAAGTGCAGATAGCGCCGATACGGCCAGGACTTTGGAGAGAGTTCTCATACCCCGTACGATACGCAGGTACTCACCCGGTGCAGACCGAGTGAGGATATTGAGGCAATAGCTCAGTTGGTTAGAGCCCCGAACTCATAATTCGGTCGTCGTAGGTTCAAGTCCTACTTGCCTCACTTATGATCAGGGATTCTGTGTTCTATCTGTTCTTAAACATTTCATTTATTAAGCTTGTCTAACGCCTACCAAATCACCCCAACTAATTCGACTACAAAACCATAAATGAATTCGGACGTCTTTCAAGAACTTAAAGTATGCAGGCAAGTCGCATGAGCAAGATCACTACCCTCGTACTACATGGAATGAAAACTTGCCCTTACAGGGGAGACTTCAACGAGTTGTCCAGGATCTTTTGGCCCCCCTTTGCAGTAAGGGAACCCCCCGACATCGACGAATGGGGCTGCATTTCCAACGAGTTGCTGCGTCGTATTCGGCGGGTAAATTCGAATGGTTTTCGCGATCATTGCTATCCCTATGTCGCATCGGTATTTGGCTACAAGGAAGTACCCACGAGCACCTGGACGTAACACAACCATCATGGGTGGGGTTTGCGCCACATACTGAGTTCCTGCCCATGTGTACTTAAATGGCAAGACACGTCCTTTGTTATCGTAGAGACTTACACCGGGATGCCCGTAAAGATGACATGTAAACTCCCCATGGTTCGTCAATGTGAATACTACTGCGTGCTCTCCCGTTGCTTCTGAAACCTGGTCTCCGAGTCCAAGTGACAAATTCATCGTGCTGCAAGCAGGCGTTGCCGTAGATGCTTCACTAGGAGCGCCACCAACGCCAAGAATTAATACCAATCCAGCATTGACTGCGAATAGACGAATTGTCGTTGTCTTGATTCTCACGCTGAAACCCCATTCAATTCGGTCGTCGTAGGTTCAAGTCCTACTTGCCTCACTCAAATATTTCAGATATTTCAGATATACAGGTATTCAGATGGAGAGGGGAAGTACTTCACCTGGATTCCAAGAGCGCATGTAGTTGTATCGCCCGCTGCGCGGTGGCAAGCATTGCGATCGTGGACTCTGCTCCTTGATTTAAATTTGGTCCCGTCGGGGTCAATCCGTCATAGCCTGCGCCAGTCATTGGATCAAACATTGCGACACCAACATCATTCTTTCCCAAAAACCAATCCCACGCCCGCTCAATTTCGATCAACCAACGAGGATCCCCGGAAAACTCCCATGCCCGCATGCACGCATCGGCAATGGCGGCAATTTCTAGGGGTTGCTGGTCAAAGGCTGGAGCAAGATCTAAGGGACCGCGCCCGGTGGAGGGAGTTACCGAAAAGTGCCCGTCAAGAATTTGAGTCGACAACAAGAACTTCAACATGAGAAAGCCTTTTTTAAGTAAATCCATATCTCGTAGTGCCCACCCGGCGAGTAAGACCGCTTCGACGACCGAACCACTGCTGTATCGCAGCCGCGGTTCTGGCCAAAACCAATCTCCGGCGCCAGCTTCCGGAATGAGATGAAGTTCAGTCATCAAGAGAATTTCTCGAGCCGAGGGCTCGGAAGGATCTGAAATCAGTATCTCTCCTGCCCCCAGGGCGGCAAAAGCCAGAGACATCCGGTCAGCTGTCATTGTCCGAGTTAGCGCACGAAATCCTTTCAGGGAACGGCTTCGCATTTCTCTGTCTGCTCCGTGTACCGCACCGACTCCACATGCCCAGACCGCCCTACCCCAACAATCGGAAGTAGAGGGTTGGTCGGTCCAACTTCCAGCGGTATCCATCCTGTTGTGACATTTTCCACTAGGTGAAATTGAATCTAAGATAAATTCTAAATAGATTTTTTGAATAGCCAAGTTTTCCCATTCCGGATTGGGTTCTCGGCATAAAAGGATAAATGCACGCGCTACATCATCAACGCAGTAACCGTGCTCCTGCCGCGCCTGATTGAGCAGAGCATGCTCGAACAGTCCGCGGTCGGTTGTGAGACTTTGCAGGTGGGCAAAGACTGGGCGGCGAGTCAGAGTAGTGATCATGCGCTTACCCTCGCTTCTATCAGACTGCTCGCTAGGTTTGCATACTGCCGAGCAACTACTGGCCATTGAATAGCTCTGCCTATCACTCTAGTTTTCTGTGACATCTCTGCAGCTAGATCAGGGTCTAATACTATTTTGCGAATTGATTCGGCGATGGCGGTGGGATCACGGTAAGGAACTAACGTTCCAACATCACCCTCGAGTAGTTCAACTGCGTGCGGAAACCTAGTGGCGATGATGGGCCGTCCGGCGCTTACTGCCTCAACTAAAACCCCTGATGTAACCTGTTCGGAATTTTCATAAGGGAGAACGATAATGGATGCAGACGCGATCAAGTTATCTAGAGCCAGACTGGAGAGGAAGGCGGGGCGTAACTCCACCAGATTGTGGAGCGAAAGTTCGTCAATCAGATGGCTCAGGCCATCTCGGTAAATATCGCCATCGTGCTCCAATACCTTCGGATGGGTTCGCCCTGCAACCACATAGATGGGTGCTGGATTCATATCTCTCAATTGATCCATCGCCCGAATAACCCACTCAATCCCCTTGCCAGGACTTATCAACCCCCAGGTTAAAATAATGGGACGCCGACTTTCTCCCAGAAGTGAGCGGGAAAGAATCTGCCGGGAGCCGTGGTGGATCAAAGAAATCTTGGAAGAATCGATAGTCCCATCGGCAATCAACCGATTACTGGCTATCTTGCTCATGACCACGATCGCCGCAGCGCGTTCACACAGAGCACGGATTATCGATCTTTGGTGCGAGGTCGGTGCGCTGAGAACTGTATGCAGTACAACTATCACAGGGACTCTTAATTTCTTGACGAGTGTAAGTACTTCATCGCCATCTATTCCCCCATAGATCCCGAATTCATGCTGGATTACCGCGACATCCATCGCATTGAGCGCTGCTGCAGCTCTTACTATTGAACCCTCATCGCCATTCACCATAGTCGCGACGACTCCAGGTGACGGAGGATCTGACGGGGTCGCAAGCTCTACTAATCTGACGATCCTGGTCGAATACGAATCAATTGCGCCCATAGAGTTGGCCAACGAGGCTGTAAAAGTAGCGATGCCACAATTTGTTGGTTGGTAAGTGCTCACAATTCCAATATTTAATTTCATGCCCGTGACCCCGTTCGTAGTTGACTCATTAATGAAGGAAAATCTACGTATGCAAAACGCGTCTTGAGGTCGCTGCATCCGTAAGGCAAAATCAAAGTGTCTCCATGAAGGAGAGAGCCACATGAGTACACGACGTTTGGCACATACCCCTCACGCTCTTCCTCTAAGGAGACGAGTAGTGGGTATTTAAGAGCACCAATCAACTTGGTAGGGTCCGTGAGATCAAGCAGAATTGCGCCAATCGAATATTCGCGCATAGGGCCGACTCCGTGAGTAAGTAAGAGCCAACCCTCATCGGTCTCTATAGGCGAACCACAGTTTCCTAGTTTGATAAATTCCCAAGGCTCCTCCGGAAACTGGAGCGCTATTGGCGGATCCCACGAAGCCATATCAGAGGATTGCGCGACACTAATTGTTTCGTTGTCCCAACGCGAGATTGCAAAATATAATCCCCCTACCCGGCGTGGGAAGATAGCCATCCCCTTATTTCCTGCGGCTTGACCGTTAAGAGTTCTGATCTCGAAGTTTATGAAATCGCGCGTTTGAAGTAGGTGCTGACCAATCTGTGAACCATCAAATGCAGTATATGTCGCGTAGTAAATGACATCTCCATCATCTTCAATAAACCGCGTAAAACGCGCATCTTCCATACCCTGCCTCTCATCCGGGCTGGAAGGCATGATGATGTACTCCGAAAGTTTGCGATCGGATGGGAAACGTAGTTGATAGTTAGCTGATGCGATGTTGCGAATCTTCTTCGCAATCATCCCCGAACCTTCAGTGATCAGGCTATCTTTCTCAATCAGGGTCATCGCATCGCCCAAGTGGTCAGAATCGAAACTCTCGGGTAGAAGGCGAAGCAGCTCCTCATAGAGGACCGTGCCGATATGGTGATCGAGGGTTTGCATCAAAAAATCTCGAGTTAAGGTGGCGGGAGCTAGCGTCCCACTCACTACCCGAGTCCCAGGAGTATCTATCCGAATTCCCAGGGCTTCACTAAATACACCCGTCCTAAATTCAATGGATGAGACATGGCCTTCACCGATCGCGCGCAGACTCAAGACGATCCGAATTTCTCCGCTAGTTAAGCCGCTTTGATCGGGGTGCAGGACAATCGACGGGTTGAAAAGTGCAACCCCCTCGAATGAATACTCCTGGGTGAAGAAGGCTCCGATTAAATCGCGCCTCTCCCTAGAGATTTCAACACCTTCCGGCGCGTGATGCGCAACACGTTCGAAATGTCGAAAAAAGATCTCTTCCAGTTGGTAATGGCGCTTGCCAAAACGTTCAAGGGTCATCTGAAGCACCTTTGTGACCTCAGCGTCACTCATCTTGAGGACCCTCGCCATGATCACATCGACGTGGAGGGCCCCTTGCGGCTTGGTTTCAGATCCAGGCAGGAAGAACTTGGTAATGACCCGTGCCGCATCAGCGACAAGAACACCTTCGTCCCGTCTTACTAATTCAGAACTCTGAAACACGATGCACCTCATTCGTTAATGAATGTAACGATTGAGATTCTATAAAGCAGTTTCCTAAGTATTGGTAGTGGGAGCCTTAAGATCTTCTGTCAACAGACCGAAATGGGTAATCTTTAAGCCAATCCTCCACCATCTACCAGCATCGACTCACCGTGAATATATGAAGATGCATCTGAAGCTAGAAAACTAACAGCGTTAGCGATATCTTCTACGGTACCTATTCTCTGCGCTGGGAGTCGCTTCTCCCAAGCTTTCAAGGCCGACATATCCTCTTTGATCCAATTTGCCATAGGTGTATCAATCAAACCAGGACAGACGATATTTGCTCGAATTCCCTTAGAACCATAGTCAGCGGCGAGGGAACGAGTAAACATAATGACCCCAGCTTTTGAAGCGCAGTAGACCGCTCTATTTGTCCCGGAGTGCAAGCCCGCAGTAGAAGATATATTAATAATATTTCCCTTACCCGCATCTAAGAAATCCGGGATAAAGGTCTTGCAGGTAAAGAAAATTCCCTTCAAATTCACATCCATAATTAAGTCATATGATTCCTCGCTGAGAGTCACCACGCTATGTTCAAAGAAAACCCCCGCGGCATTTATCAAAAGTGTTGGCGCACCCACGGAGTTCAAAAGTTCCTGACGAAAGTTGATCACATCACTCTCTTTGGAGACATCAACTTTGAAGGCAAGAGCGCCAGGTATTTCAGCCGTCACTGCAGAAACGGCCTCATAGTTCAGATCAACACACGCAACAATGTATCCATCGTCAGAGAGCTTGCGGGCAATGCCAGCGCCAATTCCGCTACCAGCACCCGTGACGATAGCAACCAACTTATTTTCATTACTCACTTTTATTGCTCCTTTACTTGAACATGGAATCAGGTTTCACGACCAAAAAAAATGATCCGGATGACCTCCGTATGCTAGTGCTTGCCTCCCCTTCAAATCCGCTAGATACTTAAGGTATGCCTAAAGTTTTATGGGAAACCGAACCAGAAGATCATGATTATCCAGCAGCTCAGTCGTATCTATCCCTCCTGACAGATGCTGACGAGATCTCACGGATGGTAATTGAGTTGCGCAACTCCCCTATCGAAATAATCAAAGCAAAAGATGTTATTCGGGCCTCAGGATTGCCCTTGCTTGATCGCTCAAATTTTCATGTGAAGCGTGATTTGAAAAGGATTATGGAGAAGACAGCGCTAGTTCCTATCCTGCTCGTACGCGGAGATGGTGGAAAACACTTACCCCTCACCATCGCAGATGGTTACCATCGCGCTTGCGCGGTCTATTGGAATAATGAGGATGATTTTATTCACGCGAGAATTGCGAGTTGGTCTAGTTTATAAATTGCAAAACGAGTGCTTCACGCCTACTGTGCTATCGTGCATTAGTGATTGAATCTTCAACAACTAGTGCAGTATCTCCACGCTATAAGTGGGTCGCTTTAACAAATACAACGCTGGGTATCTTTATGGCGACGATCAACTCCTCCATTATCCTAATTTCACTCCCGGCAATTTTTCGTGGAGTGGGAATCGATCCGCTCTCCCCTGGCAACGTGGGTTATCTTTTATGGTTGTTGCAGGGGTATATGTTGGTTACAGCATCACTTGTGATCAGCCTCGGACGAATCGGTGACATCTTTGGGCGAGTGCGAATTTACAATCTTGGCTTCTTGGTTTTCTCTATCGCCTCAATTTTACTCGCTGTAGATCCCTATCATGGAGGAAGAGGAGCGCTCTGGCTTGTCATTTGGCGTTTAGTGCAGGGAGTCGGAGGGGCGATGTTATTTGCTAATTCCTCGGCGATCATCGCTGACGCTTTCCCCGTCAAGCAACGCGGGTTAGCAATCGGAATTAATCAAGTGGCGGCGGTCAGCGGTTCCTTTATTGGTTTGATCGCCGGCGGATTGCTCTCCATAGGTGATTGGCGCTTAGTTTTCTGGGTCTCCGTACCCTTTGGAATTTTTGGAACCTTCTGGGGTTACATCAGCCTCAAAGAGAACGGTAAGCGGGCGCCGGCCAAGATTGACTGGTGGGGTAACCTCACCTTCGCACTCGGTCTTACCTCTCTATTGGTAGCGATGATTTACGGGATTCAACCCTACAACGGGGCAAGCATGGGTTGGTTTGCACCCAAGGTACTTCTCGGCTTTGCGCTAGCGGTCATCTCCTTGGTTGCCTTTTTTATCCTCGAAACGAGGGTGGCACAACCGATGTTTAATTTACACCTCTTTAAGATTCGAGCCTTTGCAATGGGATCCGGTGCTGGATTCTTAGCCGCGACCGCCCGAGGTGGTCTGCAATTTATGTTGATCATCTGGCTACAGGGAATCTGGTTGCCTATCCACGGGTACGCATATGACGCTACGCCGCTATGGGCTGGTATCTACCTGTTGCCGTTAACGATCGGATTCTTGGTCGCCGGTCCTCTCAGTGGTTGGATCTCTGATCGTCACGGAGCTCGAGCGCTATCGACAGTAGGGATGTTGATCTTCGGTGCCAGTTTTGTTGGTCTGCTCTTTGTTCCAATTAACTTTCATTACTTATGGTTTTCTGTGCTCGTACTTGCTAATGGAATTGGTGGTGGAATGTTCTCCGCGCCAAACGCTACTGCTGTGATGAATAGCGTTCCCGCAGAAAATCGGGGAAGCGCCGCGGGTATTCAAGCTGCATTTATGAATTCTGGAATGGTGTTGTCAATTGGCATCTTTTTCTCTCTGATGATTGTTGGACTCAGCCGTGCACTCCCAAGTTCAATGTATCTAGGGTTAACGACTCATGGGGTTTCCAGTGCACAGGCGCACCACATCGCCAACTTGCCTGTCGTCGGAAGCCTCTTCGCCTCTTTCCTTGGCTATAACCCACTTCAGAGTTTGCTGGGAACTCAATCTGCGACACATGTCACTAATGGACAGTGGGCCACGCTCACGGGTAAACACTTTTTCCCTAATCTCATCTCTCAGCCATTCCATCATGGGCTGGTCATAGTTTTTACAACGGCAGTTGCGATGGCGCTCCTCGGCGCTCTGTTTAGCGCTCTGCGAGGCACACGATATGTTCATGGAGCAGGTGGCGAGAAGCGTTAAGCCATTGATCTACTCTTAAGGTATGTCAACGTTAACGCTCGATGAGGTCAAGGGCCGTTGGAATGAAGTTTTAGATGCGGTTCTCGAGCGCGATCGCATTGTCTGGCTTGCCTTCTTCGATGCCCGCATTGTTTCGGTGCAAGAGGGAGTCATCACTCTCAATTTCTCTGATCCCCAAAAGTTTAGCGGTGACCATAATTTTTCCATGGCTAGAAACCCGAGGCATATTGCTCTACTCCAGGAGATGATCGAAGAAGTCTTCGCCCAAACTCTCGAAATTCGCGAAGAATGAAACGCATCATTCTGATCGCGGGGCTCGCCCTCGCGCTAATAGCTAACGTCGCCTCCGCAGTATCTACCCCAAAAAAGATTGCCACACTTGGACCCGGATCTCGGATCCATGGGATGGACATTAGTTATTACCAGCATCCCGGCAATGCGAGCATTGACTTCAAAAAAATGTATGCCGCGGGGGTCCGATTCGTCATCATCAAAGGTGGCGACACTATAGATCCGTATGACGCGCAAGCCGTGAAGTACATGATCCCCGATCGCGCGGCCGCCCAAGCTGCTCACCTCTATACCTCTTTCTATTACTACGCCTACCTGCCGAACTCAGGAGATAGCGCCACAATCATCAAGGATGCAAAGGCACAAGCGCAGAAGGTGATTTGGCGAATTGCGGCACTCGGAGGGTATGGTCGCCGCGATCTACCGGTGGCACTCGACTTAGAGAACAACTGCATTCTCTATAGCGCCGGAAGTTGCGCCCGGTATGCCAAACCAGCAAATACCACCCTCTGGGCACAGACCTGGCTCGATACCGTAGCCGCGGCTACCGCCCGTAGGCCATTTATTTATAGCTACCCACAATTTCTAGAGAATGCGATGACCCGCTCCGTAGCACTACGCCAGTATCCGCTCTGGCTCGCCCACTATTCGATCGACCCAGCAATTACAACAAACCAACCGAATGCTAAGTCAGTTGGGTGTTACGCATATTCGTGGACTAATAACGATTGCACCGCTCAATGGCAGATCTGGCAGTACACCTCGTGTGGCATCGCGGGAAAGTATGGAGTACCAGGCACACGGGTCGATCTCAATGTCTTCTACGGAAATAATAATGACTTCTTTAAGTTAGTCCGCGGGCTCTGGCAGCCTTCCCAAGCCCAGATGTTGCCGTATAACGAAGCAACGGCGATCTCCATCACCGCCCAGTCGGCCCAAACATCCCGAGACCCGGTGCTCTTCTATGTCAATGTGGTCCGCCCAGATTTAACCCCAGTAGTTACTGGGACGGTTTCCTTCCTTCCTGCATCGACGATGATGAGCCCCGGTATTCAATCAATCACCCGCAATTCATCCGGGTCGTGGTTAATTAAAATTAAGAATTTGCCGGCGGGCGATTACGTGGGTACCGTCAATTTTACCGACTCCACTGGGACGGAGGCCGCTGCTCAGATTCCCGTACTTTTCACCGTGACCCAGGCTCCAACTCCAAGCCCCACTCCCACAAATTCCAAACCTGGAACACCATCTCCGACGCCTTCACCTAAACCAAAACCAGTTCCCTTTGATTCATGCGCAGGCCAAATCCGCAATTAATTAAAGTAGGCTAAAACTATGACGAGAATTTTGGTAACGGGTGGGGCTGGATATATCGGATCAACGGCAACCGCAATTCTCGCTGAACGAGGCTATGAGGTAGTTGTCTTTGATGACCTCTCCACCGGCCATGCCGACGCCGTCGACTCTGGTGCCGCCTTCGTTCAGGGCTCGCTCCTTGATCCAGATGCCCTGCGTAGCGCGCTAGCGGGGTGTCAAACGGTAATCCACTTTGCCGGCAAATCACTGGTCGGGGAGTCAGTTGAAAAACCAGAGCTCTATCACCATGTCAATGTGGATGGGACCCAAAACCTACTTAACGCCATGGCTAACCACGGCATCGAAAAAATTGTCTTCTCCTCTTCCGCGGCGACTTACGGTCAACCAGTGGATAATCCCATTACTGAAGAATCTATCGCGGCCCCTACCAATCCATATGGCGCTTCAAAACTCGCGATCGATAAGTTGATCAGCGCATCAGGGATCAGCGCAATCTCACTGCGTTACTTCAATGTGGCTGGTGCTTACAAATCACAGGGAGGTTGGTTGGCAGAACGCCACAACCCAGAGACCCATCTAATTCCGCTAGTTTTACGTGCCACTCCAGAAAACCCGCTCAAAATATTTGGAAGTGATTGGAATACCAAGGACGGTACGTGTATCCGCGATTACGTTCATGTAGTTGATTTGATTGAGGCACATATTTTGGCTCTTGAAGCGCTCCAACCTCGCGTTCACGAGATTGTAAACCTTGGTAGTGGTGGTGGTTACTCCGTGCGGGAAGTGATAGCCGTGGCCACAAAGGTTTTAGAACGTGAAGTCCCCGCGATCGAAAGTTCTCGTCGCGCAGGAGATCCTGCGACTTTGGTCGCCTCGATTAGTAAAGCAGGGTCACTTCTCGGCTGGAAACCCACCCGAGATCTCGAGACAATGATTAGCGATACTGTTAAATCGCAGGTTCAATAGAGCGAACTTCCACTCCACCGATTGCGTTTAATACTTCAAGTAAATCGGTTGGGTCACTTCCAGGAATCGCAACGGTAATATCGTCGATTCCTTTTCCATCTTCACTCTTGACGGTCACCAGTGAGCGAATATCCCCTCCTGCGAAACCAATAGCGGAGGCGACTGCTCCGAGAGAGCCCGGACGATCTGGAAGGGCGATCTGCAATTTAAATATACCCATGAACTAAACCGTCACAATCGAGTTGCCTTGAATCGCAACCTTGTAGGAAGCCAATGGTGCAGGGGGTGGACCCGCGAGCACCGCGCCGCCGTTGGCAGGGTCGAACATACCACCATGACATGGACATTCGAGGTTTTTGCTGGCCGGGTTAAAACCGACGATACAGCCCTGGTGGGTGCAGACCGCGGAGTAAGCGAATACGCCAGCGTTTGTTCTAAAGAGGTAAGCGGGGCCACCATCCGGAGCGGTGAATTGCATATTAGACCCGACGGGGAAGGCCGAGAGTGCCACAATCTTCGTTCCGGACTTGGGAGAAGAAATCGACTTCTTGAACCCGCCGGCGGCGAGCGCTGCTATAACCGCAGTCACGCCGACTCCAATCATCTGGACGACCTCGCGACGATCTGCCAGATTAGGAATTGGGCTCTTTCGCGTTCGAACCCCCGCCTCTTTGCGAACCAGGAAGAAGAGCGCAATCCACATAATCAAATAGGCGGTATCGGAGCCGAGGTAGTAGGGATACACATTCCAAGTAACCGACAACCAGAGGGTGAGCGAGATGGCGGCTCCCCCGATAATCGCTGCCTCCATGGCAATCCCGCTCAGAACAGCGATGCCAATTGCGATCTCACCAAGCATAATCATCCATCCCGCCAGCGTGGCATGGCTGATCAGGTGCTTTATAAGGAAGCCGATCGGGGAATTTTTGGAGAATCCAGTGAGCTGAGCACCGATATATCCAGCTGACCCCTTATGAAAGAATTGAGCGTCAGCTGCCTTCTGGATGCCGCCATATAGCCAGGTGCCGCCCAACATCAGGCGGAGAAGGCGGGTGGCGGCTGACTGTTCACGCCAAGATTGAGCAAAAGCATTGCGAGCCATGATGTCCCTTCGGTTATGGACAAATCGTACCGACCGAAGCTCAATTTGTAGCGCTGAAGTAAAGCTCCCTGACTTGGACTCGAACCAAGAACCTGCCGATTAACAGTCGGCTGCTCTGCCAATTGAGCTATCAGGGATTATCTAGAGGTTAGCGAAGGAATCCTAGCAACTTCTGGCCCGAGCGCTAAATCTGGTCGGCTCTATAGATCCCCAATCGCGAGATCCCGCTGGGCGCGCTTTTGCGCCTCTTTCGCTACTAATTCTCCGAAAATTTCATTGTAACGATCCGCTTCATCCACGGGGTTGATCCGCTGCAGGGTCGATTTGATCTCCGCGATCTCGCGACTAAGAGCTACTTCTCGCAGGCGGGCAATAATGCTGGCGACATAGCGCTCCGATACCTCGCCATCGGTACGAATTGGCTCAACAATCAACTCGGTAATTAAAGCGCGCAGCCGTTCATCTTCGGTCCGTTCCAGCAAGGAACTCACACTCATTTCTGGCAGCGAATCAATCTGAGAGCGGACCGCTTGATAAGGCGGATAGGTAAAGGCGTTGGCCTCAATTTCGGGCCATAGCACCGCAATCTCATTGACCTGCAACTTAGCCTTCAGCACCTCGCGTTCTAGCATCAGTAGTGGATCGCTGAGGTTAATCGCCATCGGTGGAAGTTCGGGCAACGGGCTATTGCTCTTACCGGCAACGCGCTTTACCGCAGCAGAAACGGTATCCACTTCCATACCGAGCCATCCTGCAACTAAGCGAATGTATTCAGGGCGAAGAGAAGCATCACGAATCTTCCCGACAAGTGGGGCTACTTGATTGAGCGCGCTCACTCGTCCCTCGGCGCTCTCCACATCATATTCCTTGATCACGCTACGCATCGCAAATTCAAAGAGCGGTACACGGCGGGCGATGAGGTCGCGGACGGCGATATCACCCCCACTTTGGCGCAGTTCGCAGGGATCCATGCCAGAAGGTTCCACAGCCACAAATGTTTGGGCCACAAACTTTTGATCATCATCAAAGGCGCGCAGCGCCGCCTTCTGTCCAGCTGCATCTCCATCAAAGGTAAAGATCACTTCACCTCGAAAGGCATCATCATCCATCAGTAATCGACGAATAATTCTGATGTGATCATCACCAAAAGCTGTTCCACATGTTGCGACTGCCGTCGTGATACCAGCAAGATGCGCCGCCATTACATCGGTGTATCCCTCGACGATAACAACTTGGCGCTTCTTTGCGATCTCTTTCTTGGCCATATCCAGTCCGTACAAAATCTGTGACTTCTTATAAATTGGGGTTTCTGAGGTGTTTAGATACTTAGGACCTTGATCTTTCTCATCGCTCGCTAACTTGCGTGCGCCAAAACCGACAATATCTCCGGAAATATCCTTGATCGGCCAGACCAATCGATTGCGATAGCGATCTATCAAGCCACCGCGCGATCCCTCCTTTGTCAGACCCGCCAGATTAAGTTCAGCGTCCTTATATCCCAGCCCCTGGAGGTGCTTGTAAAGAGCATCCCATTCATCAGGCGCATACCCGACGCCAAAGAGATCTGCAGCCGGTCTATCAAAGCCCCGTCCCGTTAAGAATTCGCGGCCAATCTGGGCGGGACCCGGCAGGGTGAGTTGTTCCCGATAGAAAGCCGCAGCTGCGGTATTTGCCGCGACCAGACGCGAGCGGTTGATTCCGCTGCCTTGCGTCGGACCCGCGGAGTCGTAGCGAAGTTGATAGCCGATGCGATCCGCTAGCCGCTCAACGGTCTCGGTGAAGGTGAGGTGTTCGAGCTTCATGAGAAAGTTGATGGCATCCCCGCCCACTCCACAACCAAAACAATGGAAATACCCCTTCGATGGGGTTACGTGAAAGCTGGGACTTTTCTCATCGTGAAATGGGCAGAGCCCCTTCTTCTGTCCTCCACCCGCACCCTTGAGTTGTACGAAGTCGCTAATGACCTCATCGATAGGGGTGTGATCGCGGATGTAAGTGACATCTTCATCTCGAATGCGCCCAGCCATGGCTTTATCTTAGACTTTTCAATTTAGCGTGCAGAGCGTAGGCACCGGGGTCGGTGAGCGAAGCAACTTGATCTACTACAACTCGTAATTTTTGGGCCTCACTCAGTGCATGCGACCAATCATCTAAGAAGAAAGAATCGAGTGAAGCTGGAGCTTGGGATAAGACCATCTCCACTAACTCCTTGATGACGATCTGTTGGTAGGCATAACGCTCCTGTGAAGCAGCGGCATTAATCACATAATAAGTAGCGATCGATTTTAGAATCGCCACCTCGATCCGTTGGGCTCGCGGCACCACCAGGTTACCGTTGTAACGCGTTAAGGGACCATCGCCAAATAAATCCCGGGTTGCGCTCTCGGCTGCTAAGGCAAAACGGCCGACGAGTTGTGAAGCTAAATCCTTCAGACGGGCGAGGTGGCGGTGTGAACCATCGTAATTCTTTGGCCAACACGAAAGCGCCTGCAGGGCCGCTAGCGCATCTTGCGCTTCGCGCTCCGTCATATCCCCCATATAAGAGTCGTGCGCGACGGCAAAGAGATCAGCGAGGTCATCGCTTAAATGCTCGAGCTTCACATGCCCAGTGACCAGAGCATCTTCTAAGTCATGCACGCTATACGCAACATCATCAGACCAATCCATAATCTGTGCTTCCATTGATTGCTCACCAACGGGGGCACCGATCCGGACCCAATCAAATACCTCTTGATCATCATCGTAAACACCGAACTTACGTAAATTCAGGGAGCGCGGCCACGGATATTTTGTTGCAGCATCGAGTGAGGCGCGAGTTAGGTTGAGACCGAATGAACGACCAGAACCGTCAACGGTCTTCGCCTCCAGTCGTACAAGTAAGCGAAATGATTGCGCGTTTCCTTCAAAGCCGCCGCAGATTTCTGAGACCGCGTTGAGTGCGTCTTCACCATTGTGGCCAAAGGGTGGGTGGCCGATGTCATGGGCCAAACATGCGCCCTCCATCAGGTCGGGATCAGCGCCCAACGCCCATCCCAGTTCGCGGCCGACTTGGGCGCATTCCAGGGAGTGAGAGAGTCGGGTCCGAGGAAAATCTGCCAGCCAGGGCACCGCCACCTGAGTCTTGGCAGCGAGTCGACGTAAGGCAAAGGAATGGATGATGCGCGCCCGATCGCGGGCAAACTCGGTTCTACCCAGACGTTTGGCGGGCTCACTCAGAAAGCGATCGCGATCGCGATCGGAATACCCAGGTGACTCCTGTGCCTGTCTAAGAACCATAAGGTGATAAGCCTATTTCTTAATCTGATCGCTGAGGTGAATTCCAAATCGGCCCACGGTTTCATAGGCGATATACGCGGACATTTCCCGGAAGATATAACGCGCGCCCGTTGATTTGAGCGACCCTGGACCGTTCCTGGACTCCGCGCAGGTGGCAGATATACCCAGTCCACGAGCTTCCGCGATAGCGCGGTAGCAGTGGTAGGGGTCTGTAGCGAGAATTACGCTGGTTAGATGGTGCGCCTTCAAATAAGTGACGTAGGCCAAGGTACTGGTCAGAGTGTCCTTGCCGATCGCAATCGCCACGACCGTTGAACGACTCACACCTTCGGCGATCAACTCATTACGACTAGCACCAGCTTCTGTGGAAAGGTCACCCTTCTGGCTCCCCCCGACGGTAATAATCAGCGGTGCCAGCCCCGATTCGTAGGCCAGACGAGCTTGGACAATCCGTTCAGCCAAGACGGGAGTGGGCCTTCCATTATCTTGCGCCGCGCCCAGAACCACAATCGCATCACTCTTCCTGATGACTGGATGGTGCGCGGTCCACCAGATCTGACTCGCGACGTAAAGTGGCACGATAATAATCAGCAGAAAGATTGCGGTAAATATCCTGCGTAAAATTTTAATGAGAAACATCTTTAGCCGCCAGAAACAGCATCGTCGATGGTGATCGATGCAAATTCATCAGGATCATTGAGCCATCCATCAGGGAGGCTCACGGAGCGGGCATGGCTACGACGCCCGCGCGGGGTTTCCGCGATCTGACTGGGATACTGCTGATCCTCTAATTGCGAGAGTAAGTGGCCTAACTCCCCCAGCGATTTCACCATTCCAAATCGGGCGCGCAACTCACGCGGGACCGAAAATCCCTTTAAATACCAGGCCATATGCTTACGAAGATCGCGCATCGCTCGGCCTTCGCTTTCAAAGAATTCAACGAGTAATTCACCGTGGCGATACATCACCTGGCGAACTTCAAAGAGCGTAGGCAGTGTCGGCGCTGGTTCACCGCTAAATGCTGCGACCAAGTCAGCGAACAACCATGGACGCCCGAGGCAACCCCGACCCACAACTACTCCAGCACATCCCGTCTCTTGCACCATGCGCAGCCCATCAGCGCCGCTCCAGATATCGCCATTTCCTAGGACTGGTACACCACTCGGTGCTAAGTGCGCAACAAGCTGAGCAATACGAGACCAATCGGCCTGACCTTCATACATCTGTTCCGCGGTTCGCGCATGCAGGGCTACCCACGCCACCCCCAGGTCTGCAGCAGACTTTGCTGCATCTAAATATGTGTGGTGATCGCTATCGATACCTACGCGCATCTTTACCGTCACGGGAATTCCATACCGCGAGGCGGCCTTTACCGATGAACTCACGATCGCGCTGAATAAATTTCTTTTAAATGGAAGCGCGGCTCCCCCACCACGACGGGTCACCTTGGGAACCGGGCAACCAAAGTTAAGATCGATGTGATCAGCTAGATTTTCAGAACCCAAAAGCTCAATCGCTTGGCCCACAACAGTTGGATCGACCGCGTATAACTGCACAGATCGTGGTGACTCGCCGACACCCGGAGTAATCAAACGCAACGTCTCGGGATGGCGCTCGATAAGCGCTCGCGCAGTAACCATCTCTGAAACGAAGAGCCCTGCACCCTGTTCGCGGCAGAGAGTTCTAAAGGCGGAATTGGTAATACCGGCCATCGGAGCCAGCACCACAGGGGTATCTAAGACCACCTCGTCGTTGGCAAATTGCCCGTTGGCAATGGGCAAACGTAGCGGAGCGGTCTTAGTGATCATTGCATTAAGCCCCAATAAGACGTGGAGTGAGCCAGGCTTGCACCTGATCAATTCCAATGCGCTCTTGCGCCATGGAGTCGCGATCGCGGATGGTCACGGCGTTATCTTCTAGAGTTTCGAAATCAATGGTGATGCAGTACGGAGTACCAATTTCATCTTGGCGACGATAGCGACGACCGATTGCACCCGCATCGTCAAAATCGACAGACCAAATCTTCCGCAATTCTGCGGCAAGATCGCGCGCCTTGGGAGATAAGTCAGCGTTGCGTGAGAGAGGCAGGACAGCGGCCTTAATGGGAGCAAGACGTGGATCGAGTTTCATGACCGCGCGCTTCTCCATTTCGCCCTTCGCATTCGGTGCTTCATCCTCAGTAAATGCATCCATCATGAAGGTTAGTGTGCAGCGATCAACTCCGGCCGCGGGTTCAATCACAAAGGGGGTCCAACGCTCATTTTTCTCTTGGTCAAACCAGGACAAGTCTTTGCCTGATGCAGCGCTATGCGCCTTAAGATCAAAATCGGTCCGTGATGCAATTCCCTCTAACTCACCCCACTCGGTTCCATTAAATTCAAATTTATATTCAATATCAACGGTGCGCTTGGAGTAGTGCGACAATTTCTCCGCAGGGTGTTCAAAGAGGCGTAGGCGGTCAGGATTGATTCCTAGATCGATATACCAGGCCAGGCGAGTATCAATCCAATATTGATGCCACTCTTCATCGGTACCCGGGACGACAAAGTACTCCATCTCCATCTGCTCAAATTCGCGAGTGCGGAAGATGAAGTTACCTGGGGTGATCTCGTTGCGGAATGACTTTCCGATCTGCCCAATCCCAAATGGAGGCTTCTTCCGCGAGGTCGTTGCTACATTTTCAAAATTAATAAAGATTCCTTGAGCAGTCTCTGGACGAAGGTAGGCGAGGCCAGATTCATCTTCCACTGCGCCAAGATATGTCTTGAGCAGACCAGAGAATTGGCGCGGAGCGGTGAACTGCCCCTTGTTTCCACAGTTCGGGCAACCGATCTCTTCCATAGAAGTTGGCTTGCGCTTGTGCTTGGCCTCGAAGGCCTCCTCTAAATGATCAGCGCGATAACGCTTGTGACAAGCAGTGCATTCGGTTAGCGGGTCAGAGAAAGTTTCAATATGGCCCGATGCCTTCCAGACTTCTGGGGCCAGAATGACCGATGAATCCAAGCCGACGATATCTTCACGACCTTGAACCATCGACTTCCACCACTGGCGCTTCACATTGTTTTTGAGTTCCACACCCAATGGCCCGTAATCCCAGGCGGCACGCAACCCACCATAAATTTCAGAGGAGGGGTAGACAAATCCGCGACGCTTAGCGAGGCTCACTATTGTTTCCAAACGATCTGCGGCCATAAATGCTCCTTTTGTCCGGCTGGCTGTCGGCTCTCTTGCTGCCTTGCAAGTCGCAAGACCGCCCAGTTTACCCTGTCAACTCCCCGCGAGTGAAGCGGCGCATCCGTGATACATCTTCCATGACCCAACATTGAGCGTATTCCAGAATTTGGAAGCCCAATCTGCGATAAAGCGCTCCTCCAGCTGTTGAAGATTGCAAGACCATCAATTCCTGGCCAAGTGCAGCATGAGTTGCGATTGCCCAGCGCATAAGTTGTTCGCCATGGCCGGCACCCTGTCGAGAGGTTGCGGTAACAACTTCAAAGCAGCCCAAGAACTCTCCACTTTGGATGAAATGCGCGGTACTGACCGGCAGGCCTTGATCGAACAAAAGGTAACGAAATGAATGAGCGCTTCCCAGCGTATTACCTGTGCTACTTATCGTAAATTCTGGTGAAGCGTTAAAGGCATCGATCATCAGAGCTTGGCAAAGCGCCAGTTCTGATTTAGTTTTGACGCGAGTGATAGTTAATCCTGTGTTCAACTCATGCGGATTCATCTGCGCATCTAACGCAAGGACCATAAGTGGGACGACATCTGTATTGACATATCCTTTGGTTAGCAGCGTCTGGGCATGTACGAGCCCCGCACCGCCGAGAAAGACGCGGTGCGCTAGATCTGGATCGTAGAACTTAGTGAGCGCCGCCTCCAGGACTTGGCTCGAGCCGTTATAAATCGAGAGTTCATTCGAAGAGGCGTTAGGAAAATTAGTGATAGACCAATAACAGTCATCCGCACCGCCGATGCTAACGAAGGCACCATCGCGCATCGCGGGAGTAAAAGAATTATGAAACAATCTGCGAATTCCATCGAGCTCTAACATCACGCCCCGCCCGCGACGACTGCCCACATAATTAAAACTCCGGTGATAGTTGCGAAGAGCGTCCAACGCGATGGGTGTCTGGAGTGGGCCTCGGGCAAAATATGGGAGGTCGCGATATAGATGACAAACCCGGCAAAGAGAGCCAGATACAGAGCAATCCAATTACTTCCAAATGCTACGTAAGAGCCGATTGCCGCGCCACTGATTCGCCCGATGGCATCAACAATTAGCAGCGCCCGCGCCTTCTTGGTCCACATCTGTTCTTTAATGAGAAAGGTCACGGTGTTGAGTCCGTCGCTAAAGGCGTGCACCATAATTGCTGCGAAGACCGCTAGCCCGAGTGAACTAGATACTCGAAATGCGGCTCCCACTCCTAGGCCATCGGCAAAGACGTGCCCCGCCATCGCCAACGCGGCAAGGCGTCCGGCATAGTGGTGATGATCATTGTCGTGATGCGAGTCGTAGGGTTCGTGCGTCGCAAACCAGCGCTCTGAAAAGTGCAGAATCAAGAAGCCCAGGACGATCGCTAGACCAACGGAGCGCACTCCCCCAAAATGAGTCGGATTCTGCTCAAAGACGGTCGGAAGCAAGTCAAAGAAGACCAAGCCGAGCATGAGTCCCGCTGCCAAGCCTAGAATTATATGAGTCCGATCTCGGACCCTCACCGCGAGAAAGCCACCGAGCGCAGTCGCCAATGAGGTGATGGCCGCGAGCAAAAGCGCCTTGTGCATTCCGCGAGTCTACTTCACTCACTCCCGGGCTTAACCAAAGGTGAAGGTAAAGGCCTGTATTCCTTGGTCCAGGAAGGTAAATTGCAGGTTACCGTTGGTAGATACCGCGCCGCTATCAAATATGTTGTACAGGCGATCTGAGTCAACCGTGAGAATTCCGTTCTTGACATCACTCCCCGCTAAAGGACCGACAAGAGGTTTGCCGTTATAGGTAACAGCAACTCGATTGGTCTTACCCGCCCCTGGTTTAAGAATCATAAATACCTTTGTGGCATCGAAGTGCTCGGTGATCGTCGCGCCCACCGACGCTTGTACATAGTCTGGTTGAATCAACCACTTGCCACCAAAGGCGAAGTGATCAAGGGGAACACTCTTCTGCCGCGCAATGGTGAAAGACCCGTTGGGGTAATTAGAGGTCGGATATCCAAACTGCGCCCGGTTACTACCGAAATAGGTCTCCGGAGTTAACTGAGTTTGTGGAGTGGTATCTGGAAGATCTGACGGAGCAACGGTGACCTTATGACCAGCGTTAGTTAATAGGGTGCGAATCGCCTGCTCACTCTGCGGGTAGTTGCCTTCACCAAATTCGGTACGACGAATCTGACCCGTTGCATCTATTAGATATTCCGCAGGCCAGTACTGGTTGTTATAGGCGTTCCAAGTGTCGTAATTATTATCAAGAGCGACGGGGTAGGGAATGTTGTATCGCTTGATCGCCGAGCTAACATTTCCCGCATCCTTTTCAAAGGCAAACTCGGGGGTGCTGACTCCGATTACTTCAAACCCCAAGGCGTGATATTTGTTGTACCAGGCTTCGATGTGCGGCAAGGTACGAAGGCAGTTGATGCAACTGTAAGTCCAGAAATCAACCAAAACAACCTTGCCTTTGAGCGAGGCTAGCGATTGTGGCCCTGATGTATTAAGCCATTGCGCAATTCCCTTTAGCTCTGGCGCCTTCGAGTTCGCATTAAATAATCCATCTTGATTACCCGTGATGGTTGCAGGAATTTCCTTTGAACCTTTAAGTTTTGTAAGCGCCTTAGTGACCCCAGAACCGCTTTCAATCTTGGTGAGCGCGTTGGAGTACGAGGGAATTGCGTTAAGCAACCTAGCTTCGAGGGTCTTGTCATAGTTGGTATAGATGGCCACAGCGGTAATAATCAACACCACGCCAGAGGCGATCTGAATTCGGCCTGTGTGCCTGGAAAGACGGCGGGATTTTGCCAATAACTTTTGTCCGCCCACCGCAAAGCCGAAGAGTGGGA
>ENA-OFCD01000324-OFCD01000324.1-metagenomes-genome-assembly--contig:-NODE-324-length-32175-cov-3.251245_pt1 | contig 32175 bp, 35 predicted proteins | sample MGYA00153392_OFCD01 | MGnify analysis MGYA00153392
GATTTTTACGCTGTTTAAAGCGGTATGAATCATTGCCTGTTTCCACTCGGTAATGGCTAAACATCTTGGGCCATCCCATCTTGCGTCAGTGCGTGCGCCAACGCTCGTCGTCAGCGTGCGTGACGACGGCTTCGGCACCTACGCAGGTGCGGAATACACGGCCAGCCAAATCAAGGGGGCAAAGTTCATCGGCTATGAGCAGGGTGGTCATATTTGGGTCGGGCATCAAGTCGAAGTGATGGCGGAGATCGTCAAGTTGCTCGTGCCGAATGAAAAGCCGTGAAAGCACAGCGGTCACAACGCAGCGCTACCAATTCCAAGGAAGTTCGCATGAGCGCGCGCACCCCGCAAACCGGCATTTGGGCCGCGATCGTGTCGGCGGTCTTCGCCACTTGTTTCAGTTTTGTCGCGCTTACGGCGAATTTCACAGCGTTGATCTTGAAAGCCTGGATCAATCCACTGAGTTTTGCAGCGCCCCTGCTGCTGGCCTGGATCTACCTTGTGCTTGTGGTGCATAGCAGTGGCCATAGCCTGCTGAGGACTAAAAACATTGGCCGGATATAATCGTACTTGAGGGCAAGCGTTTTGCTAGTCAGCTTTCACGCCCAATGTATTTAGTGGAACTTTGAGATAGCGAATACCGTTTGCTTCAGGAGCGGGCATTTCTCCGGCGCGCACGTTGATCTGAATGGCGGGAATGATCAGCGAAGGCATTTCAAGCAAAGCGTCCCGTTCGGTACGCATGGCCACAAACTGTTCCTCTGAAATTCCATCATGCACATGTATGTTTTTTTCTCGTTGTTCGCCCACCGTGGTTTGCCATTGCGCCACCCGCGAGTCCGGCGGGTAGTCATGGCATACAAATATTTTGGTCTCACGCGGCAAAGCCAGAACTTTATGGATGGAGTGGTACAGCGCGTGAGCGTCGCCGCCCGGAAAGTCCGCGCGCGCGGTGCCCACATCGGGCATAAACAGCGTGTCTCCCACAAAGATTGAGTCATTTATTCGGTAAGCCATGTCAGCTGGCGTATGGCCCGGAACCAGCATGGCCACAGCCTCGACGTCGTCTATTCTGAAGATTTCCCCATCCTTGAACAGGTGATCAAACTGTCTGCCATCGGTTGCAAACTCGGCGCCCAAGTTAAATATTGCCTTGAAGGTGGACTGCACGGCACGAATATTTTCACCAATTGCAATGCGTCCGCCAACCTGCTTTTTGAGGTAATGCGCACCTGACAAATGGTCGGCGTGGGCATGAGTTTCAAGAATCCAGTCTACTGTCAGATCGTGCTCTTTGAGATAAGCCAGAACCTGGTCAGCCGATGTGGTGCTGGTGCAACCTGACTTGAAGTCATAATCCAGCACCGGGTCAATGATGGCTGCATGGCGACTGGCATTACTTGCCACCACGTAAGTTACCGTCCAGGTGTTAGGGTCAAAAAAGGCTTGAGTTGAAATGCGGCTGTTCATAGTAAGCAATGCCAGTGTTTTGTGTTTAGGTGTCTTGGAACTTTTAATTACATTGACTTATATTATATTGATTGATATATTAAAGTCAATCATCCCCAAGCAAACTCCTTTATTAAACCGTTTTTTTACTTTTTCTTTAGCTTACATGCGCCGATCTCATCTTTTGATTGATCCCCAACTCTTACGCAGCGGCGCCGCGCAAGCAGTGGGGGTTCTCAAAATATTGGCCAATGAAGATCGGCTCATGCTGCTCTGCCAACTCTCGCAAGGAGAGCATTGCGTCAGTGAATTGCAAGAAGAACTGAGTATTAGCCAGCCCACCTTGTCGCAGCAACTTGGCGTGCTGCGCAACGAAGGCGTTGTCAACACCCGCCGTCAAGGGAAAAATATTTACTACAGCGTGGCCGACCCGCGAACGCTCGAAATCCTGGTGTTGCTAAGTCGGCTGTATTGCCCTGTGGAAGAAAATTAATGTCTATCGACTGGAATGCATTCACGCCGTGGTCGTCGCTGTTCGGCGGCATGTTGATTGGCTTGGCAGCCGCCATGTTTGTATTGCTTAATGGTCGCATTGCAGGCATCAGTGGCGTGCTGGGTGGTTTGTTGACTCCGGTGCGGGGCGATGTTCTGTGGCGGGTTGCGTTTGTTTTTGGCATCGTTTTTGCACCAACAATCTTCGCCCTATTTCGGGCCGTGCCGCAATTGCAGATTGACGCTGACTACGCCGCGCTGGTGGTTGCCGGGCTGTTGGTGGGCGTGGGCACGCGCTACGGTGCGGGGTGTACCAGTGGTCATGGCGTGTGCGGTTTATCACGCTTATCACTGCGCTCATGGGTGGCCACCGCTATGTTCATGGGGACAGGCTTTGTCACCGTATTTGTTCTGCGTCACCTCGTTCATATTTGAAGGACATTCCCATGTATGCAATAACTGCTTTGCTATCGGGTCTGGTTTTTGGCCTGGGACTGATTGTTTCTGGCATGGTGAATCCGGCTAAAGTTCTTGGCTTTTTAGACCTTGCGGGCGCATGGGATCCTTCTCTGGCCTTGGTCATGGCGGGGGCTGTTGCAGTTGGATTTTTTGCTTTTTTAGCGGCCAAAAAACGTACGCGCTCGTTGATCGGCGCAGAGATGAAATTGCCCACTGCTTCCGCCATAAATCGCCGTTTGCTGGCGGGAAGTGCGCTGTTTGGTGTTGGCTGGGGAGTTGCTGGTTTTTGCCCCGGTCCTGGCCTGGCAGCACTTGGCATGGGCGAGCCTAAGGCGCTGGTATTTGTTGCTGCCATGCTGGTGGGAATGGGGATTTTCACATGGCTTGAAAATCGCGAGCGCGGCATGAAGGCTGAGCCATGACTGCCGTAACCGCCTGGCTGGCGGCAGGCATTACTGTTGCGATGCTGGTTGCCTACGAGCTGTCATTGCTGTGGATACAGCGCCGCAGACCAACCACATTGGCCCGCTTGGCACACGCCAACTTGCGGGAGGAATGGTTTGAGGCCCTTTCAACGCAGCGAGGTTCTGAAATTTTGGCAGTGCAAACGCTGCGCAATTCATTGATGTCCGCCACCATGACGGCATCTACTGCAGCGTTGGGTTTGATTGGTTCGGCCACGCTGCTCGCGCCATCAATCAATTCCTCATTCGGTACATTCGATAGCATGGAACGCCACTTCACAGCCCGCCTGGTCATGGAGCTGGTGCTGATGGCAGTATTGTTTACATCATTGGTTTGTTCGGCAATGGCGGTGCGCTACTACAACCACGCAGGGTTCATTTTGTCGATGCCGGTTGGGTCAGAAGCGCGCGGCCGCTGGGGGCCGACTGCGGTTGCCTACCTGCGTCGCGCGGGGCTTCTGTACAGCTGGGGCCTACGGCATTTGCTGATGGTCGCCCCCGTATTGGTGTTTATCATTTATCCATGGGCTGGTCCATTGGCAGCCGCCCCGGTGGTGGCTGTACTGTTTGCATTTGATAGATTCCAGGCTTAGATAGGTACGCCCAATTTCGCGCTGCTGCTTTTGATTTTAATGGTGCGCATCTTTCGGCTTGTTTCTCTGGGGTCAGTCTTTCACTTTGCCTTTGTATACTGGCCTTGCCGGATGGGTGAAATACTCGGATAGGTCAATGGCGTGCTGATCACTGCGCAGCGATGGAGATAAACATGATCGATGAAAAAGTAAATGCACCCAAGCCTAAGCTACATTTCGACGTAGTGGCTCGACGCCTGAGCGTCCACGTTAGCCAAGCGAGCTGCAAGCGCGCCACTATCGCGCTGGATACCGACCTGTCTGGTAACCCTGATGCTTTTAACCCTGCGGAACTGCTGCTAGCAGCGCTGGCGGCCTGCATGATAAAAGGCATTGAGCGGGTGGTGCCAATATTGAGGTTTCAGTTACGTGGTGTTGAGGTTCGTGTTCACGGCGTGCGACAAGATGTGCCGCCGCGCATGGAATCCATCACCTACGAGATTGAAGTTGATAGCGATGAAGATGAGGCAAGGCTGGCACTGTTGCATGACAACGTAAAAAAGTACGGGACGGTATTCAACACAGTGGCATCGGGCACTGTGCTGTCTGGACGAATAATGCGTAAAAGGACTTCATTGAGCGATTAACAATTTGCGTAAAAATGTTATTTGCTATTCATCGGCCTTGAGACAAATGCAAAATCATGTTGAGGCTGAATAAATTCAGATGCAAACAGCGATGCATTTGATCGTGAACGATGCCGTTGCCACTGAGTGGTGCGGGGATGCTATTGGCGCCTGTTACTGATGCTTTAAGCTGATTATTTTTTTCACAATGCATTGCCGCGAAAAGGTTTTATCGGCAGCTTCCATAATCAGCGCATGGGTATTGAACGACCTGCTAAAAGCGTTGGCTGACAGTGCGCAACTAGTCACAATCACACGGCTTCATCCTACTGCTCGCCATACTCTGGATCAGGCTAGTGGGCTATCAAGTCTGGTGCCGGACGTACATTGCAATCGGATGTGCTGGCGGTTATCTGTGTAAGCGTATTCGTGCCATTGGCTATCAGCATAGCGCTTGATCTTAATAAACATGATTCAGCCAAAAATGATTCCACGTTTTGCAGGCTCGTTGATCGCAATGCGGCAAACCTGATGATTGCGACAGCGAACACGCCTGCTCAGCTAAAGACGTCAGTTTGGCAACGCATTAACCCGCGGGGTTTAACCTCAAATGCGATCAGGAGCCTGTATAAATCAAGGCTATTTAAATTAAAAACACAAGCACTGGAGCGGCGTTTGAGGCACTTTAGGCTGAAGAATGCCGTCCTTATTAGTATTTAAAAATTTATTTTTAAATGATCAAGCGGGCGGTTTCAATCCGGTGTGGGCTTGTTGCGATCATGATGAAGCTCATCAGTTGAAAAACGTTGCTTTGCCACAACCTCATACCAAGTCTGTTTTCGCCCATGAGCAACTGTTAAAATTCATTAATGTCTACACTCTCCTTCCCCAACTCCCCGTTTAAACTTCATCAACCGTTTCCACCTGCAGGCGATCAGCCCGCCGCTATTGATAAATTGGTCGAAGGCATCAACGATGGTCTTGCCTATCAAACCCTGTTGGGCGTAACCGGTTCCGGCAAGACTTACACAATGGCGAATGTGATCGCGCGGATTGGCCGGCCTGCGCTGGTGATGGCGCCGAATAAAACCTTGGCGGCGCAGTTGTATTCGGAAATGAAAGAATTTTTCCCCGAAAACGCGGTGGAGTATTTCGTTTCTTACTACGATTACTACCAGCCGGAAGCGTATGTGCCATCGCGTGATCTGTTTATCGAGAAAGATTCCTCGATCAATGAGCATATCGAGCAGATGCGGTTGTCGGCGACGAAATCATTACTGGAGCGTAAAGACTCGATCATTGTGGCCACGGTGTCCTGCATTTATGGCGTGGGTGACCCAACCGATTATTATGCGATGCGCATGATCGTGCGGCCCGGCGATAAAGTGGTGCAGCAAGACATGATTCGGCAGTTGATTGCTATGCAGTATTCACGTTCAGAGCTGGATTTCCGGCGCGGTACGTTTCGGGTGCGTGGCGATAATCTGGATGTATTTCCTGCTGAAAACGCCGATGTCGCGCTGCGTATTTCGATGTTCGATGACGAGGTGGAATCGCTCACCTTGTTTGATCCGCTTACCGGTCACACTGTACAAAAAACGCCGCGCTACACGGTCTATGCGAAGAGCCAGTATGTGAGCACGCGGGCCACCACGCTCGGGGCGATTGAAGGCATCAAAGCTGAGCTGCGTGAGCGTATTGATTATTACACCCAGGAAGGCAAGCTGCTGGAAGCGCAGCGGATTCAGCAACGCACCACCTTCGATCTGGAAATGCTCAACGAGATCGGTTTCTGCAAAGGTATCGAAAACTATTCGCGGCATTTGAGCGGTCGGCCCGCTGGTGCACCACCACCGACGCTGATTGATTATTTGCCCAAAGATGCGCTGATGATTATCGATGAAAGCCACGTCACCATTCCGCAGGTCGGCGGTATGTACAAAGGTGATCGCGCCCGCAAGGAAAATCTGGTGGGCTATGGATTTCGACTGCCGTCAGCGATGGATAACCGGCCACTGCGCTTTGATGAATTTGAAACCCTGATGCGCCAAAGCGTGTTCGTGTCCGCCACCCCCGCCGATTATGAGGCGAAGCATGCAGCGCAAATTGTCGAGCAACTGGTGCGCCCAACCGGGCTGGTTGATCCGCAGATTTTTGTCAGGCCTGCTTCAACCCAAGTTGATGATGTGCTGTCAGAAATCAACAAGCGGGTGGCGGTGGGCGAGCGGGTGCTGGTGACCACGCTGACCAAACGCATGTCCGAGGATTTGACCGACTATTTATCCGAGCACGGCGTCAAGGTGCGCTATTTGCATTCGGATATTGATACGGTTGAACGTGTCGAAATTATTCGCGATTTGCGTATGGGTTTGTTTGATGTGCTGGTGGGGATTAATCTGCTGCGGGAAGGTCTGGATATTCCGGAGGTATCGCTAGTGGCGATTCTGGACGCGGATAAAGAAGGATTTTTACGTGGCTCACGTTCGCTGATTCAGACCATCGGCCGCGCCGCGCGTAATATCAACGGAACCGCGATTTTGTACGGTGACAAAGAAACCGATTCAATGAAGTTCGCGATTTCAGAAACCAATCGCCGCCGCGCCTTGCAGATAGCGTTTAATGAAAAACATGGCATCACGCCGAAATCAGTATCCAAGAAAATCAAGGATATTATTGACGGTGCTTACGATATTGATGAAAAGCGCGCTACCCAGACCACCGATAAAAAAGCCGCGCAGGATCGTAAAAAATATGAGGTCATGAACGAGAAGCAGATGGAAACAGCAGTCAAAAAAATCGAGCGGGAAATGATGGATGCGGCGCGCAATCTGGAGTTTGAGAAAGCCGCCAAACTGCGCGATGAGCTGCGCTTGTTGCGTACCAAAATGTTGGTGATGGGTGGGCCAGATGGGCCCTCCGGAGAAAGTGCATGAGCGGTGGCAGCGGTGTTGATACTGATGATGTAAGTGCGGACGGTGTAAGTGACGGTAGAGTCAGCGTCCTGTTTGTTTGCATGGGCAATATTTGTCGCTCTCCCACGGCGGAAGGCGTGTTCCGCAAGCTGGTGGCTGACAGCCCATTGGCAGGCCGCGTGAATATGGATTCCGCGGGTACCCACGGCTATCACATTGACGCAGCGCCTGACGCACGCTCCATTGAGCATGCCGCTCGGCGTGGTTACGATCTCACCCCTCTGCGCGGACGCCAAGTGAGTGCGGCTGATTTTGAGCGCTTCGATTACATTCTCGTCGCTGACGCGATGAATATGAAGCTGCTAAAAGCCATGTGCCCGACCCGGCTTCAGCATAAGATTGACTTCCTGCTGGATTACGGCAGCGCGCAGCATGAAGATGAAGCAGAAGTACCCGACCCGTATCACGGTGACGCGGATGATTTTGAAATCGCGCTGGATTTAATCGAAGACGGTTGCAAGGGATTGCTGGAATTTCTGCTCGATCAACAGCGCATGCGCGGCGGATTATCATCACCGGCACCAACACGCTAGATTTTTTTTACTTTACTATCCACCGTCACAAAATCTGAGCGACTCAATACATTATGGATGGACTACTTTCCGCTGCCGCTTACGTTAAAATTTTTGTCGCCATGATTGTCATCGTCAATCCGCTCGGCATTATGCCCGTGTTCGTCGCTATGACGGCGCATACCTCGCAGGATGAGCGCAAGAAAATTGCCCGTATCGCCAGCGTTAGTGTGTTTATCGTGCTGCTGATTTCAGCGGTGCTGGGCGAGCGCGTACTGGAAATGTTCGGTATCAGTATTGCCAGTTTTAAAGTAGGCGGCGCGATTCTGGTAATGACAGCCGCGCTGTCGATGATGCAAGCTATGCCTACGCGCGATAAACAAACTCCGGAAGAAGCCAAAGAAGCGGAAGATAAAGCCAGCATCGCCGTGGTGCCACTGGCGATCCCGCTACTGGCGGGCCCCGGCGCGATGTCCACCATCATTATTTACGCCAGCGAGAAAAAAACTTTTCTGCATATTGGCGCAGTCTGCCTGGTAGTTCTGGGTATTGCTATCGCGACCTGGCTGGCGCTACGGATTGCCACCAAAGTCGGCAGCCGCATGAGCAAAACCACTGTCAACGTCGCCACCCGCATCATGGGGCTGCTGCTCGCTGCGCTGGCGGTGGAGATTTTTGCAGGTGGGATCGTGGAGCTGATTCCGGCGCTGGGCAAGCCGGATGTGTTCAGGTATTAATGACGCGTTCAAATCCTGTCAACACGTATTCGCAATCTGGATTGCAATTTGATCTTCTAGCGGCAGTACGCTGCACAGACTCCTCTCTTTGAAAAAAGTCGGTAGAGATTTGCGATCATCGTTGATTGCGGTATGCAGCGAATGCTGCATGGCATCCTTTACCACCCACCCGTTTTAAGCCAAGCATCAATCTGCTCCAGACGATCACTTCCCCAAAACGCTTCGCCGTCCACCACAATATAAGGTGCTCCAAATACTCCGCGCGCGAGGCTTGCTGCCACTTCGTTTTTCAGTCGCTCCTTGATCGCTGGGTCGGCCAATACTGCGACGATTTCATCAGGATCAACACCCAATGTCGCCGCAATCTCAACCACCACTTCAAGTGCGCTGATATCGCGCCCATCGACAAAATAAGTTTTGAACAGCGCAGACGCTAACGCCTTTGCCTGAATCGGATCGCGATCATTGAGCCAGTAAAAGACGCGGGCGGCATGATGCGTGCTGATCGGGAAGGGCGTTGGCATATTAAATGGCACGTTCATAAATTGCGCCGTGCGCGGCAGATCCCGCAGTGCATAGGTGCCTTTGAGTGGCTGTGCTACCAAAGGCGCGTTTCCGCTGGCTTTGAATGCGGGGCCGAGCAGAATAGGGTGCCATGCAACCTCGCGCCCATGCCTCGCGGCCAGCGCATCAATTTGTGTGGCCGCCAAATAACCATAAGGTGACGAAAAGTCAAAATAGAAATCGATCGGGGCCGGGGCGATGGATGTATCGGTTGGTGCGGGCGTTGGCATTTAATGTCCTTCGTTAACAGTTACATCCATCTTAATGGAGTCGCCCTTATAAAACGACGGGCGTCATACGCTCGGCATCAAAATGATCGCCGAAGGTATCGAGACCCCATCAGTTTGCGGCATTGCTCGATATCAGCTGCAAGGCATTTCCGGATTATTTTTGCGGCCGCGCCAGCCCATGGTAGCGCTGCAGAGTGCTGGACGGCTAAGGCGTTGTTTGTGCGCGCGTGGGCCACAAAAAAATGCCCTCCAAACGGAGGGCATTTTTATGACTGCAATTTGACTTCTAGCGCTTAAGCTTGCGGCCCATGGTCCGGGCTGCTGGCGGTGTTGCTAGTGCCATTGCTAGTTTCGACAAATACCAGAGGTTCATTTACGGTATCACGCGTTTTACGGGGGCGTGGTGTACGACGTGGCGCGGATTCATCTTCAGCCAGGTTAGGTGGCTGCGCATTAGTATTGGCAGCTGAGGTTTCGATGAATACCAGCGGCTCCTGGACCTGCGAAGATTCGTGACTGCGACGCGGGCGCGGGGCGTTACGGACGGGCGCTATATCGCCAATCTGGTCCACCGCCGTAACCGAACCAAACACCATTGGCGGTGCGCTTGGTGGCGTTTCAGCAAGGTGCGGCATGGCAGCTGCGGCAACCGGGACAGGCGTTGCGGCTTCCGCTATGGCTTCGGACCTCGCTGCTGGGGCTACCGAGGCGATGCTGGCCGCTGCCTCGATCGGTGCATGGCTGGCTGATGTCACGTGAGCGGTTGGTGCTGCGACTGCGGCGGTGTTGATCACATGATCGTCATGGTGAGTCGGGCTATCGTGGGTTACCAGAGTTGCCGGTGTTGCATGGCTTGGCGCGTCGTTGCCATGATGTTGAGTGGCTTCTGCGGGCACCGCTGCGTTTTCGACACGACCTTCCTGACGGGGGCCGCGCTCACTGCGCTCACCACGTTCCCCACGATCGCGCCCACCGCGACCACGACGACGACGACCGCGGCCTTCGCCTTGGACGCCATCATCACTAGCGGCTTCAACCGGTCTGGCTTCCAAAACGGCCTTCGGTGCTTGCGGCTGGCGCGGCTTTTGTGCTTCGCTCGTATCGGGGCCCTTGGCTTCCTGATTTCGCGGCTCCTGGCCTTTAACTTCACGCGGCTCGCGATTTTGTTCGCTGTCTTTGCGTGGGCCTCGGCCTTGACCTGTTTGTGTGCTTTGGCCGCCTTGACGGTTGCGCTCCGAGCCACGCTTGTCTCGTCCACCGTCACGTCCACCACGTGCATTGGTATTCGCACCGCGATCGCGACTGCCTTCTTTTTGATCGCGATTGGCGCGTTGTGGTGCGATAGGAACTGGTGCGGCTGCGGGCTCGCCGGCGAACATACCTTTGAAACGCTGCCATAGTGATGGCGCCACTGCGGCGCTATTCACAACTTTGGCTGCCGCGCGTTCAGCACGCGGTGTGGGTTCTGGTGTATTCGGTGCGGGCTGATCGGGCGTAATGCCTTTCACAATCGGTTCCGGGCGTTGCGGCTTGGCCTCAGGGGTCGCGCTCGGTTTGGCAACGGCGTCTTCAACCGGCTTAAACACCAATTGATAGCTTGGCACCGTCACATCAAGCTTTTCAGAATCGTGGCGCAGGCGCTCGATCTGATAATTAGGCGTTTCCAGATGTACGTTTGGAATCAACAACACATTGACCTTGAAGCGCATTTCGATGGCGTGAATATCCTGACGCTTTTCATTCAGCAGGAAAGTCGCTACATCAACCGGTACCTGTGCGTGAATCGCCGCTGTGTTTTCTTTCATGGCCTCTTCCTGAATGATGCGCAGGATGTGCAGGGCAGATGATGAAGTGCCGCGAATATGGCCGATGCCGTGACAACGCGGGCAGGGGATATAGCTTGATTCCGACAGTGCCGGTTGCAGGCGCTGACGTGATAGTTCGAGCAGGCCAAAGCGGGAGATTTTACCGGTCTGAACGCGAGCACGGTCGTAGTGCAACGCATCGCGCAAACGGTTCTCGACTTCACGCTGGTTTTTGGTGGATTCCATGTCGATAAAATCGATCACCACCAGACCACCCAAATCGCGCAAGCGTAATTGACGTGCGATCTCGTCGGCCGCTTCGCAGTTGGTGCGGAACGCGGTGTCTTCAATATCGTGGCCTTTGGTAGCGCGGGCGGAGTTGACGTCAACCGAGACCAGTGCTTCGGTGTGATCAATCACGATGGCGCCGCCTGATGGCAGTGACACATCGCGACGGTATGCAGTTTCAATTTGGTGCTCGATCTGAAAGCGCGAGAACAAGGGTACATCGTCTGTATACAGCTTGACCTTGCCGACGTTGGCCGGCATGACGGTGGACATGAACGATTGTGCCTGTTCGAAAATTTCGGGCGTATCGATCAAAATCTCACCAATTTCCGGATGGAACAAATCACGGATGGCGCGCACCACAAGGCTCGATTCGAGGTAAATCAATTCGGGCGCTTTGACTTCTTTGCCAGCGCCTTCGATGGCTTCCCAAAGCTGCTTGAGGTAGTTCAAATCCCACTGCAATTCTTCAGCGTTGCGGCCAATACCGGCTGTGCGTGCGATCACGCTCATGCCCTCAGGCAAATCGAGCGAATCCATGGTCTCGCGTAACTCGGCACGGTCTTCGCCTTCGACACGGCGCGAAACACCGCCACCGCGCGGGTTATTCGGCATTAGTACCAGATAGCGTCCAGCGAGTGAAATATAGGTAGTGAGTGCGGCGCCTTTGTTGCCACGCTCGTCTTTTTCGACTTGCACCAAAAGTTCAGTGCCGACTTTCAGGTTCTGCGCAATTTTGGCGCGGGTGCCTTCACCGTCTTCACCCTGAATATACTGCCGGGTTAATTCTTTGAAGGGTAAAAAGCCGTGGCGCTCTGCGCCGTAGTCAACAAATACGGCTTCCAAGGATGGCTCAACACGGGTAACTTTCGCTTTGTAAATATTGCTCTTGCGTTGTTCCTGTCCGGCGTGTTCAATATCGAGATCAATCAGTTTCTGACCGTCTACGATGGCGACCCGAAGCTCCTCAGCTTGGGTGGCATTAAATAACATTCTTTTCATGAATTCTTCTTTCCTGCGCTCATTTTTCAATGAGCTTTCAATGCGCCAAACACAAAATCTGCCGGTGCTGAAAGCGGGTGAAGAAAAACGCTGAAACCATGATTAAAATTCATCAACCATCGCGCACCCGTTAGAGCGCACTTTGTGCAGGTGGAGCTAACTGAGCAGCAGGCGGGGCGCGGTGCCATAACATCTGGCGTCGGCGTGGGCCTTCACGGCATCTGCAACTAAGCCGCTAAAAATCTGGAATGTCCGGATGTAAAAGGATTTCACAAACTTGCTCTTGCACATAAACCCAACCGGGGCTGGATTCATAAGATTAAATTTAAAATTAATGTAGGTTCAGTTCCAAGACATCAAGGTTTGTGTGTCGCGCATAACGTGCATTACCTGCATACGTATTGCGCAATCCCGACAAATCATGCTGCCTAAATCGTTCTGTCTTCACGCCTTCGCCAGATTTTGCAACTCCGTGTCAGAAACCTTGAGCTTCCGACCCCGAAGGGCGCGCGTAAATCGTTTAATATCGCTACTTCATTGGTGTGTGCGTTGGCAAATGCATAGCAAATGTCTTAGCAACTGCCGCGGTGAGCAAAAACGACCGCACGTTTTCCGGGTACGTTTCAATTTTTTCAAGCACTGGCGATGGGTTTAGAAATCGCGCGGGGATAAAAACACTGAATTGAGCCGGTGATCTGACTGGAATCCGGCATGCTTGGCAGGACTAACCTTACACCGAGCGGCTGCTGTACTCTGTTCAAAATCAACGAGATAAAAGTATAACCTAACATGGCACTTACCGGAAAAATAAGCAAAGGCCATGCATTAAAGGATTTCAGGCCATCTGCCGTGAGTGCCGTTGTGTCTACCGCCGGACCCTCTGCCGAGGCCGCCGCTTTTATGACCATCGACGAAGCTAACGTGGGTCAGCGCCTTGATAATTTTCTCGCGGCCAAACTCAAAGGCGTGCCGAAAAGTCATGTCTATCGGGTGATTCGATCGGGTGAGGTCAGGGTGAACAAGGGCCGGGTGGATGCAGCCTACAAGCTCGAAATGGGTGATTTAGTGCGGGTGCCGCCGGTGCGCCTTGCAACCCCAAATGAAAAAACAAACCCTAGCAATGGCGCGGCGTTTGAGGCAAAAATGGCTGAAAAAGCCCGCCAATCATTGGGTATTCTCTTTGAAGACGACGCCTTGCTGGCGATTGATAAACCGGCGGGGTTGGCCGTCCATGGCGGCAGTGGCGTCAGCTTTGGGGTGATTGAAGCCTTGCGTGCGCAGCGGCCGGAGGCGAAATACCTTGAATTGGTGCATCGGCTGGATCGGGAAACATCGGGTATTTTACTGGTCGCAAAAAAACGCAGCGCGCTGACCGCCATGCATTCGATGTTACGCGGTGATGATGGTAAAGAGCGTATGCAAAAACATTACTACGCGCTGGTCAAAGGGGACTGGGCGGATGACAAGCGGCATGTGCGTTCAAAACTGGCCAAAACTGAAAACGTATCTGGTGAAAAGCGTGTGTTTGTGGACGAGCGCGACGGCCAGGATGCGCACACGATTGTGACCCGGGTGGAGCGTTTTAAAATCGCCACGTTGCTCGACTGTGATATTCGTACTGGCCGCACGCACCAGATAAGGGTGCATCTTTCACATCTGGGTTATCCAATTATTGGTGATGATAAATACGGTGATTTTGCGTTGAATAAAATTGCGCAGGCGGTGAAAAATGGCGGGTTGAAACGGATGTTTTTACATGCACGATTCATTGAGTTTGCGCACCCGCTGACCGGTATCACCCTGTCGATAGAATCGCCGATCCCGGCTGATCTGGCGCGCTACCTCAACTTTTTACGTAACATAAAATAAAATGAATTCATCCTTCGCGCCCCGCCGGTTTGATCTGATCGTGTTTGATTGGGATGGCACCATCATTGATTCCACCGGCCTGATTGCCGAATGCATTCAGTTAGCTGCAGCAGACGTGGATTTACCAGCGCCAACCACGATTAAAGCCAAGCATATTATCGGATTGGGTTTGACTCAATCGATCCAGATACTTTTTCCAGATTTAAGCGATCTGGATATTCAACGGTTCGTTGTCGCTTTTCGCAATCACTATGTGCCGCGCGATGATGAAGCCCCGCTCTACGATGGCATTGCTGCGCTGCTGGCTAATTTAGCTCACACCGAACGTTTTCTGGCGGTTGCTACCGGCAAACCTCGCGCCGGACTTGAGCGCGCGTTTGCATACACGGGATTAAGATCGCATTTTCATTTCACCCGCTGCGGAGATGAAGGCATGCCCAAGCCACATCCTGATATGTTGCTCAAGTTAATGAATTTTACGGGAGTCGCTCCTCACCGGGTATTGATGATTGGTGATACGACACATGATTTAGAGCTTGCGCGGAATGCGGGTGTGGCAGCGATTGGCGTTGCCTATGGTGCGCATCCCGCAGAAGCACTGAACCGTCATCAGCCCGAATGGGTGGCGCATGATGTTGCTGAACTGTCGAACTGGTTGCATCAATATGCCTGATTTGGAAGCGGGCATAAACCCGATTATTGGCCGTCGCGATGCGCTTCAGAACGGTGGCACCGGGATGCGTTTTCAATGGCGTCGCCTTGATCAAACTTTAAACGGCATCGCGATTGCCTTTGAAGGACAGGTTTATGCGTATCAAAATGCGTGCCCGCACCGCGGCACTGAATTGGATTGGCAGCCCGGCGAGGTGTTTGATGAAACGGGTTTATACTTGGTTTGTGCAACCCATGGCGCGATGTTTGAACCCAAAACAGGTGTTTGTATAAGCGGTCCCTGTCGTGGTGCGCATCTTTTGCCCGTCATTGTGGCCGTAGAAAACAGGCAGATAATTTTGCTGGACGATATCAGGAAAGGTCCAGATAGTTAGTCCAGAAAAACAGTCATCTTTTCGTTGAGTATTGGTGTTCGTATTTGCACGCATTGTGCGTGTTTATATCATTGTGAATTACATACCCCATCAAAAAAAATTAATTTTAGGTACAAACTTTGGATACTGAATTAAATACATCTCAGCATCAGCCTGCTGGATCCGCATCAGTACCTGCATCCCCAACCCCCGTGTCTGCAGGAATTCATGCAAGTGCTTGGGAGCGCAATGTTCTCGAAAAATTGGCGGGCGATTCACTTGATGAACAAAAGCGCACACGTAAATATCGTACGGCCGTCAGTCTGCTGTGGCTGGCGTTCTTCTTTTTGATTTTCATGGCGTTAATGGGGTGGTTTGGCGGCAAGCGCGGCGAGGGCAACTCGCTCGATAAACATACTGCGCTGGTTGAATTGAAGGGAGTTATTGCCGCCGATTCAAAAGCGTCGGGCGATAAAATTATCAGTGCTTTGCAGGCGGCGTTCAAAGACAAAAACACGGTGGGTGTGGTGTTGCGCATCAACAGTCCTGGCGGCAGCCCGGTGCAGGCGGGTTATATTAATGATGAAATCAAACGACTGCGCATAAAATACAAAGATATTCCGCTTTATGTGGTGGTGCAGGATATTTGCGCGTCGGGTGGTTATTACGTCGCGGTGGCGGGTGACAAAATTTTTGTCGATAAGGCCTCCCTGGTGGGCTCTATCGGAGTGCTGATGGATGGATTTGGCTTCACCGGAACGATGGAAAAATTGGGCGTTGATCGACGTTTGGTTACGGCCGGTACCAACAAAGGTTTTCTCGATCCTTATTCCCCGCTGAATCCCGAACAGCAAAAATACGCGCAGCAAATGGTCGGGGAGATCCATCAGCAATTTATCAGCGTGGTTAAAGCCGGACGCGGTGCGCGGCTCAAAGAAACGCCCGATACTTTTTCAGGTCTGGTGTGGTCCGGCGAAAAAAGCGTGCAACTTGGTCTGGCTGACGGCTTCGGTAGCCTCGATTCAGTCGCGCGCGATGTGATTAAAGCGGAACAAATTGTTGATTTCACCACGGAAGAATCTTTTTCTGAGCAGTTTGCACGGCGCCTGGGTGCTAATGCGGCGGAATCATTTTTTACCGGTTTGATCGCCACGCAAGCGCAGCAGCGGGCATCCATTCGTTAGTCTCAAATCTTCGCGCTAGTTGCCTGAACCAAGGTGTTGCAATAGCGCTGAAAATCCCCAAACAACGATCCTGATAGTTGGCTAAATAAACTTTTTTCATGGCGAACGAAAGCTCAATTTTTACTTGTTTCAAACGACTCCAGCGGCTATGGCGATATGACATCGTTGCATCCGGCGGCGGCACGCCAAGCGAGCCGCCATCATCTTCACCGGCAGACGAAAACAAAGGCCCGTTGCTGAGAGCTTCGGCGATATCTTCACCCTCCATCACCTTACGCATTAGTGGCGGGATCACCGTCATCACGCTGGCGGTTGCGTTACTGCTGGGCATTGTGGCGTTACGTGTGTCAACCGAGTCAGCGTTGACGGCAAGTGCCGCTTTAGAGCTGCGTACTCATTTGTTGTTATGGGGTTTCGGCAGCGTGATCGTCTCTTCCCTGCTTGGCATAGTCATAGCTCGGCAAATAGCCGAGCCGATTCGGCAATTGGCAGCGGGGCTACAGAAAAATGACTTTCGGAATTATCCGTGGACGTCCAACGCGCATCACGAGTATGCCGAGCTTGAGCTACTCAGCCGCGCCATGGAAAAGTTGGCATGCAACATCCGTCGGCGCGAAAACGAGCTGTCCGAAAGCGAGCGCAGATTTCGTGAAGCGTTTGATCTGGTCGGCATTGGCCTCACACAGGTTGATCGGCAGGGCCGTTTTGTGGTTGTTAACCGGCGTTTTTGCGAGATGCTGGGATATAGCCGCGACGAGTTGATAGGGCGATCATTTATTGATATTACCCATCCCGATGAGCAGGCCTCTGATGCGGCCCTTATAGAACAGGTGCTCAATCATGATGACGACATCCCCAACCGTGAAAAGCGCTATATCCGCAAGGATGGCTCGGTGCTGTGGGCACAGCGATCCGGTGTGGTGGTGCGTGATGCGTCGGGACGGACCGCCTATGCGCTGGGTTCGATAGAAGATGTATCCCAATATCACGCCTCGCAGGAAACCCTGAAAGCGCTTAATGAATCACTGCGTGCGGTCGTCGAAAGTTCGCCTTTGGCGATTTACTCGATGATGCCAAACGGCATTGTGACGCTGTGGAATCCAGCTGCTGAAAAAATGTTCGGGTTCCGCCAGTGTGATGTGCTCGGCCATCCTTCCCCGCTCTCGTCTGACGACGATAACGCAGAAAACATCAGCTTGCATGCCAGCGTATATCAGGGCAAGACTCTCGACAACCTTGAGCTAGCCCAACATCGTGCAGACGGCAGCCGCATTGAGGTCAGTTTTTCAGCGGCACCCTTGCGTGGTGCGCACCATGAAATTGTGGGTGTGCTGGTGACTTGCGCTGACATTACCAGCTTCAAAAACACCACTCGGGCGTTGGATCAACAGCTTCACTTTATGCAGGAGCTGCTTGAGGTACTGCCGAACCCGATTTTTTATCGTAGCGCGGAGGGCCCGTACCTAGGATTTAATCGTGCATATGAAGATTTTTTTGGTGTAAACCGCGTTGAGATGATCGGCAAAACATTGTCCGATGTTTATTCAGCTGCGGACGCTGAAAATTATGACCAAGCTGACGTCAACACACTTTTGTCCGGCAAGTCGCAAGCGGAAGAGGTGACCCTGATTAACAGCCGCGGGCAGTCTCGTAATGTGCTTAAACAAATGAGTCGGTTTACCAGTCCGGACGGCACACCGGCTGGCGTCATTGGTGTACTAACTGATATTACTGATTTCCGGCAGGTCGAACAGGCATTGCGTGCAACCGAAGGCCGCTTCCAGGCGTTGACCGAAAGCGCGATGGATCTTGTGACGGTACTCGACGCCAATGGCGTGATTCGCTACCAAAGCCCGTCAGTGCGGCATTTGTTGGGTTATGAGCCTGACGACATGATTGGCCTCAGCCAGTTCAACGTCATCCATCGTGATGATGTTGAATCGATGCAAGCCAAGTTCAAAGAATTGATTGAAAAAGGCATGATGGAGCGTCCGGTGGAATTCAGGGTTCAGCGGCGCGATGGCCAGTGGCGCGTGCTTGAGTCGATTGGTAAAAATTGCCTTGATATTCCAGCAGTGCAGGGCATCATCGTCAATACCCGTGATATTACAGACCGCCGCGCCATTGAAGAACGCATCCAACATCTGGCCTTTCACGACGCACTTACAGGTCTGCCTAATCGATCCCTTATTCAGGACCGGATTTCACAAACCATTGTTCGTTCAGAACGTGCTGTTAAAAAATTCGCGGTCATGTTTATAGATATTGATAATTTCAAAAATATCAACGATACCCTTGGGCATGATGTTGGTGATGATTTGCTGCGCGGTATTGCGGAGCGCCTTACTCGTGCGGTACGTGCTCACGATACGATCGCCCGCCAAGGCGGTGATGAATTTATTGTGTTGCTCAGCGAGCTGGAAGGCCAGCGTGGCGCCACCCGTGTGGCTCAAAAAATTCTCGACGCATTACGCACCCCATTTGATCTGGGCGGCGCGCCGCAGCATGTGTCTGGTTCAATCGGAATTTCGCTTTATCCCGATGATGGGATCGATGCCTTAACGCTGCTGAAAAGTGCTGATACCGCTATGTTCCACGGTAAGGCGCTGGGTAAAAATACCTATCAGTTTTTTACACCGCAAATGAATATCGCGGTCAAGCGTCGTGCCGCGATGGAATCGAATTTACGTGCGGCAGTACAACGCGGCGATTTTTCACTGGTTTATCAACCACAAATCGATTTGAACAGCGGCGAAATCGTGGCCGTAGAAGCGCTGGTGCGATGGGTGTCGGAGGAAAACGGCACCATGATGCCTGGTGAATTTATTCCGCTCGCCGAAGAAACCGGTTTGATCAATGAATTAGGCCGCTGGGTACTGCGTGAGAGTTGCCGCCAAAATCAGGCTTGGCTGGAGATGGGTTTTCAACCGCGCCGAATGGCGGTTAATCTGTCGGCGCGCCAATTGGCGGATAAGGGTTTTATCGAGATGGTGGAGTCGATTCTGAAAGAGACCGGGCTTGATCCAAACCTTCTGGAATTGGAAATTACCGAGTCACAAGTCATGCGCCAGGGCGAAGGCAGTGTGCAGCTTCTGAATGATTTGGCGGATATGGGTATTCATCTGGCGATTGATGATTTTGGTACGGGTTATTCAAGCCTTTCGTATCTCAAACGTTTGCCGATTGGCACACTCAAAATTGACCAGAGTTTTATTCGCGATATTACCGTTGATCCAAACGATACTGCCATCGTGGTGGCCATTATCAACATGGCAAAGAGCCTTGATCTCGAAGTCATTGCGGAAGGCATTGAGACCGCCGGCCAGCTCACCTTGCTGCGTGCCAAAGGTTGCGCGGTGGGGCAGGGGTTTTATTTCAGCGTGCCATTGACCGCCAAAGAGCTTGAACCATTGCTGGAGCGGCAATCGATCTTTAAGCAGCCCGCCCCGATTTTATAATGTTGCTGTCATCTGTGCAGGTCAAGTATCGATCAGGCTAAAAACAAAAACAGCGTGGGCGATTTTTCCAGTTCGTTTGTTCGTTGTCGCCATTCGGCCACGTTATAAGTGCGAATATGCTCGGTTGCACCGGTTAAATTAGCCGCTACTGAAAGACGCGTGCCGGGTGACAGCGTAGCCAGCAAGTCATCAAATAAAGCTTGATTGCGGTACGGGGTTTCGATAAATAGCTGCGTCATATTGGCGCGTTTTGATTCGCGCTCAAGCTCCTGAACTGCTTTAGTACGAGCGGATTTATCCTGTGGCAAATAGCCGTGAAAGGCGAATTTTTGCCCGTTCAGCCCCGATGCCATCAAGCCCAGTAGCAGAGAGCTCGGCCCAACCAGCGGCACAACCCGAATGCCCCATGCATGTGCTGCCGCTACCACCAACGCGCCAGGATCTGCCACGGCCGGTGCGCCCGCTTCCGAAACCAGGCCTGCATCGTGTCCTGCCAGCAAAGGCGTGAGTAAATCTTTCATCGCCGCTATTTGCGTCGATGGGTCGTGATGCTTGTTCAGCTCCTGGATCGAAATTTCCTGAAGCGGACGTGTTGTACCGATTGCTTTCAAAAATGCGCGTGCGGTTTTGGCATTTTCGGCAATGTAATGATCCAGTTTTAAAGCAATGGCAATGACATCTCGCGGCAGGATAGTGTTCGCATCAACCGGCAGCGCCAGATTAGTCGGAATCAGATAGAGCGTTCCGGATTTGAGGGCAGAATTCATTGCAAAACCTTTACGCCTTCGGCGCTAAGCATCTCAATTAACGCCAATAGGGGTAGGCCAATCAGTGCGGTGGGATCATCGCTATTCATCCGCGCCATAAGCGCCGCCCCCAAACCTTCAGATTTAGCACTGCCTGCGCAGTCAAGCGCGTTTTCATGATCCAGGTAATAGTTGATTTCAGCATCACTGAAGTCGCGAAACAGTACCGTGGTTGGCACGATACGCGATTGAATGCGGCCGGATTTTGCATCAACCAGGGCGAGCGCCGTCTGAAAAATCAACGTTTTTGCGCGCATATTTTTGAGCTGCGCGAATGCTCGTTCACGCGTTCCAGGTTTGCCGATCTGCGTGCCATTAAGATCGGCGACTTGATCGGAGCCGATAATCAGGGTGTCAGTTAGTGCACTGTCATGTTCGGCCGCGACGCTCTTGGCTTTTTGTATGGCCAAGCGTAATGCAGTCACGCCGGGAGATTCACCGTACAGTGGTGTTTCGTCCACATCCGGTTTCACCACTATAAAAGGTAGTTGCAAACGCTGAAGGAGTTCAGCGCGGTAGCGAGAGGTTGAAGCGAGAATTATTTTTTTCTTCAAAATCAATGACTTTTTGACAAAATTGATCGCAAAACGTATTATAGCGCTCGAAATTCAATCTCCGCAGTCTTCAGGTTTAGTGCGCTGAAATCACGCGCTAAAACAGGCGAAAAATACAAAAACAAGACCAAAACAAGCGCGAAAACAAGTATGAAACGAGCATCAACATGAGCACCAAAATAATCCTTGATCGATTTACCAATCAGTCGCAAACAGTAACGGGCACGCTTTTGCCGTTCAGCTTGCCGCGGCTAAAACCATTTTTAGCGATCTCCCCAGGCGATTCTCAAGAGGCGACCCCGGATTCTGGTGCCAGGGACAATGGGGTTAAAAATACCAAAAGTGACGGAGAAATTCGCTATACCCTGTCCGGACACGTCACGACGGATGCAGTGGGTAGACGAACGCGCCGAGTTAAGTGTATAATTTTAGGTTGGTTTTTATTGTCTGACCCCGAAACCTTTGAGCCTGAGCCCTACCAGCTTTCCATTAAAAGTACGCTGGTATTGGTTAATAATGAATCTGAATTGCCGCCGCTCGAAGCTGAAGCGGAAGACGAGGATTATGTTGCACTCGGTGAAGAGTTGGATATAGAAGATTTAGTTGAAGAAGAAATTTTACTGGATTTGCCATTTTGGGCGATAGCCGTTGAATCACCTGAGACCGTGGCCAAAGCCAAGCTGAAGCAGGCGAAGCAAACCAAGGTAGCCAAGAGTAAAAAATTGCTTCCCATTATTGAAACGAGCGAAAATAAAGACGTATCAGAAGAGCCAAAATTATCGCCCTTTGCTGTTTTGGCAGCACTAAAAAAGGGTAAAGCAAATTGAAGTAAAGCCTTGATTAAAGTGGCGGCGCTGTTTTGGTGACGTTGCAAGTATCGAAAAAGTAACGAACAAGATCACGTTAGCGCAAGACCAGATTTTTATTTAGTAAATTTAGGAGAAACACCATGGCAGTCCAACAAAACAAAAAGTCACCTTCCAAGCGCGGCATGCATCGCTCGCATGATTTCCTGACTAACCCTGCGTTAGCGGTTGAGCCTACTACCGGCGAAGTGCATTTGCGTCACCATGTATCGCCATCAGGCTACTATCGCGGCAAAAAAGTCATCAAGACTAAAGCCGACGAATAAATTCGACAAGCCGTCGCAGTTTCGCTGGGCGGATGAATAAATGTTTCCGGCAGGCTTCGCAGTAAATTCGCCTTTTAGCGCTTTTTTAGTTAGCCTGCGAAGCTCAATGGCATAATAAATTTCATTCATTTAGCCGCAAGTTTTTAGTGATGGCATCGATTCTTCTTTATAGAACAAGATAAACTGCACGGTCCCGCTTCAAAAGGAAGCGTTACCCAAAAAAATGCAGATAAAAATAGCGATAGATGCGATGGGAGGCGATCACGGCCCATCCGTTACCATTACTGCCGCGTTGCAATTTCTTGAGCGATCTGCTGACCGTACGGTCCTGCTCGTCGGTCAGCCGGATGTGCTTCACGCAGAATTAAAACACCTCAAAGCGCTGCATTGGCTTGATGAAGTAGATGAGTCAGGCGCGCGCCTGCAAATTGTTCAGGCAAGCGAAATCGTTGGCATGGATGAAGACATCCGCTCCGCCATTCGTAATAAGAAAAACTCTTCAATGCGCATCGCGATTGACTTGGTAAAGTCAGGCGATGCGCACGCTTGTGTATCCGCGGGCAACACGGGTGCCCTGATGGGTACCGCAAAATTCGTATTGAAAACCTTGCCCGGCATTGACCGTCCTGCGATTTGCGCTGCGTTGCCGACCCGCAAAGGCGTAACTTACGCACTCGATTTGGGTGCAAATGCCGAATCTACGCCTGAACACCTGCTGCAATTTGCGATTATGGGTGCGATGCTGGCGTCGGCGGTGGAGGGCAAGACCAACCCCAGCGTGGGCCTTCTCAATATTGGTTCGGAAGAAATCAAAGGTAATCAAAACGTCAAGCGTGCTGGTGAGCTGCTCAAGGCGAGTCACCTGAATTTTTACGGCAATGTTGAAGGTACCGATATTTATTTGGGCACGACTGATGTGGTGGTGTGCGACGGCTTCATTGGCAACGTCATGCTGAAAACCTCTGAGGGCATCGCCAAAATGATGGGCGATTTTTTGAAAGAGGAATATACCAAAAACATTTTTCGCAAAATGGCCGCGTTGGCTTCTTATGCGGTCATAAAGGGCTTCCGTAAACGCGTGGATACACGCCGCTATAACGGCGCGACGTTGCTGGGCTTGCAGGGCGTTGTGGTCAAAAGCCATGGCTCGGCCGATGCGTATGCCTTTGGTAAAGCGTTGGAGCGCGCAGCGTCCGAAGTTGAGCATGGGTTGTTAGCCCTGATCACTACCGAGATTGAGCGCCTTCATGCCGAAGGCTTGTTGATACCCCAGCAGCCGCTCGCAAACGATGCGCAAAAAAGCACTGTGAAACACCCGCCTGCGCATCCTGCAGTGCCTATCGAGATCGAACAATAATGATTTATGCAAAAATTATCGGCACGGGAAGCTATCTGCCCGAACGTGTTGTGACCAACCAAGACCTGGAAAAAATCGTTGATACCAACGATGAATGGATCGTCAGCCGCACCGGTATTCGCGAGCGTCATTATGCAGCCGATGACCAAAACGCAAGTGACTTGGCGTTAATTGCATGTCAGCGTGCGATGCAGGCCGCAGGTGTGACCGCTGGCGATATTGATCTCATTATTGTAGGCACTTCGACGCCCGATATGGTGTTCCCCGCTACTGCCTGCATCCTGCAGGATAAATTGGGCGTGAAGCAGGGCTTTGCATTTGATATTCAGGCCGTGTGTGCGGGCTTTGTGTATGGGCTCGCCACGGCTGATAAATTCATCCGTTCCGGCTCGGTAAAATGCGCGCTGGTGGTGGGTGCTGAAGTGTTCTCGCGCATCATGAACTGGCAGGATCGCAGCACCTGCGTGCTGTTCGGTGATGGCGCTGGTGCGGTTGTAGTCAAGGCATCAGACACGCCGGGCATTCTTTCTACGCATCTGCACACTGACGGCAGCTATCGTCACGCTTTAGCTACGCCTGGTACGGTAGAAGGCGGTAAAGTACGCGGCAGCCCGATGCTTACTATGGAAGGCAGCACTGTTTATAAATTTGCGGTTAAGGCATTTGAAGAGGTGGCTTGGGAAGCGCTGCGAGCCAATCATATGGTCCCTGCTGATATTGATAAATTTATTTGTCACCAGGCGAATCAACGCATCATCATGCACGCCGCTAAAAAACTCGCATTGCCTGATGACAAAGTAGTACTCACGGTAGACAAGCATGGCAACACCTCCGCCGCCTCCATTCCACTAGCGCTCGATACGGTGGTGCGAGAAGGGAAAATCAAGGCAGGCAATACGATTTTGCTGGCAGCACTGGGTGGCGGTTTTGCCTGGGGCGCGGCGTTGCTCAAGTGGTAATTCATTAACATGAGCCCATTCGCTATCACCTTCGCAGGGCAGGGTTCGCAGTCTATCGGCATGATGGCTGGTTTCACTGATGCTGCAGCCGCCATTATCAAGCGCACCTTTGAAGAGGCTTCGGACAGCATTCATACCGATTTATGGGACATGGTGGTTAACGGCCCTGTCGAAACTCTGACACAAACTGTCAATACCCAGCCCGTGATGCTGACGGCGGGTGTCGCCACATTTCGCGCATGGCAGCAGGCAGGTGGTCGTGCGGCTGACTTTTATGCAGGCCACAGTCTGGGTGAATACACTGCATTGGTCGCAGCCGGTGCGGTTTCTTTTGCTGACGCGGTGCCGCTCGTCACCTTTCGTGCGCACGCCATGCAGGAGGCAGTGCCTGAAGGCACGGGTGGCATTGCCGCCATACTGGGCCTGGAAGTTGAGGCCGTTCGGGCGCTGTGTGTTGATGCTGCCGATGGTGAAGTGCTGGAAGCGGTTAATCTTAATTCACCCGGGCAGATTGTGATCGCGGGCCACAAATCCGCGGTAGAGCGCGGTATGACATTGGCAAAAGAGCGTGGGGCCAAGCGCGCATTGTTGCTGCCGATGAGCGTGCCATCGCATTGTGCGTTGATGAAACCTGCGGCAGAAAAGCTCGCTCAGTATTTGCAAGGCGTTACTGTTAATGCGCCTCGTGTGCCCGTCATTCAAAACGCAGATGTTATGGCGTTCGACAATGCCGACGCGATCAAGCAGGCGCTGGTCCAGCAACTTTACCGCCCGGTTCGCTGGATCGAAACAATTCAATATCTGGCTGTACAGGGTGCATCCAACGTGGTTGAATGTGTGCCGGGTAAAATTTTAACCGGGCTGAACAAGCGCATCGATGCGACCCTGAATTGTATGGCGATTACCGATTCCGCCACGCTAGCAGCCGCTATTGTCCAAAGCGACGCAAGAAGCTGATCGAAACAGTCATTGAAAGCACGCGGAAAGCACCTAGAAATTACGTCGAAAACACATGGAAAACACAGTGAACACTAAAACAAAACCGCTGGTCGGTCAGATTGCTCTCGTCACCGGCGCATCGCGCGGTATTGGGGACGCCATTCTGCGGATTCTGGGTGAGGCTGGAGCCACTGTGATTGGTACTGCCACGACTGAGGCCGGAGCTATGGCGATCAGCAAACATATTCACGATGCTGGATTTAATGGCATCGGCATGACCCTTGATGTGCAGGACGCTGCTCAGGTAGAGTTGGTAATCAAAAATATTGAAGAAAAATTCAGTGCCGTCTCGATCCTCATCAACAATGCGGGTATCACCCGCGACACCTTGCTGATGCGAATGAAAGATGATGACTGGAATGCCGTCATTGAAACTAATCTGACTTCAGTATTTCGCCTTAGCCGGGCTGTGGTTAAAGCCATGATGAAAGCGCGTGCCGGGCGCATTATCAATATCGCCTCGGTGGTCGGTTTTATGGGCAACGCCGGTCAAACCAATTACGTCGCGGCAAAAGCAGGCATGGTGGGTTTTACTAAAGCCCTGGCCCGTGAAATCGGCAGTCGCGGGATTACCGTAAATTGCGTCGCTCCCGGATTTATTGAAACGGATATGACCAAGGCGCTTGCTGACGAACAAGTCAATAAGCTCGTTGCAAATGTACCGCTAGGCCGCTTGGGCAATGTGAGTGATGTTGCCGAGGCGGTTTTATTCCTGGCATCATCCGGCGCAGCTTATGTAACGGGCAACACCATCCATGTTAATGGCGGCTTGCACATGGAGTAGTGCCGCAGGCGTTATGCAGGCAACGCCACGGCTTGAAATAGAGGCTGTGTAACAAGCTAAATACCAAGCTAAATACCAAGCCATATAACAAGCTCATGCAGTGTAGAAGACGAAATATTCAAAGTAAAAAATGTTTGCATCTTAATTTGGTAAAATAACGCAGTTGCAGCACTCACCCTGAATTTACCCCTGTTGGAGGAAGTAGCAAATGGATAACATTGAAGCCCGTGTCAAGAAAATCGTGGCAGAACAGTTAGGCGTCGCCGAAGCTGATATCAAAAACGAATCGTCGTTTGTCGAAGATCTCGGCGCTGATTCCCTCGACAACGTAGAACTTGTCATGGCGCTCGAAGAAGAATTCGAGACCGAGATTCCGGATGAAGCTGCTGAAAAAATCACCAACGTTCAGCAAGCCGTTGATTACATCAACGCGAATAAAAAATAATTCGCGCGCACTATGATCCATTCCCATCGGGCTGTCCACTTTTGTGGGCGGCCCGATTGGTTTTCTATGATCGTCGTGCTGTATTTTATTTTGTATCCTAATTCGCTCACAATTGACCTCAATAATGTTAAGCCATGACTAAAAGACGCGTTGTTATTACGGGTCTCGGTATTGTCTCCCCCGTCGGAAATACGATCACGCAGGCATGGGATAACATCACCAATGGACGGGGCGGTATTTCGCCCATACCAATTAGCCGATTTGATGCCAGTGCATTGCCCACGCGTTTTGCGGCGCTGGTAAGCAACTTCAATCCTGGCGACTGGATGTCTCCCAAAGAAGTCCGCCGCATGGACACCTTTATTCATTACGGTCTGGCCGCTGCGAAAATGGCGATGGATGATGCAGGGCTGGTCGTCACCGAACAAAACGCGGAACGTATCGGCGTTAATGTAGGCTCCGGTATTGGCGGTTTGCCGATGATCGAAGACACCGTGCGCGAAATGATTGCAAAAGGCCCGCGTCGCATTTCGCCGTTTTTTGTGCCGGGCTCGATTATCAATATGGTCGCGGGCATGATCTCGATTCAATACGGTTTCAAAGGGCCGAATGTTTCCATGGTCTCGGCTTGCACCACCTCTGCCCATTGCGTCGGCGATGCTGCGCGCTTTATTGAATATGGGGACGCCGATGTGATGATCGCAGGCGGCTCTGAAGCCACTATCAGCATGTCCGGCATTGGCGGTTTTTGTTCATGCAAAGCGTTATCAGAGCGTAACGACTCTCCCGAAACCGCAAGTCGGCCGTTTGATCGTGACCGTGATGGCTTTGTGCTCGGCGAAGGCGCCGGCATTTTGGTGTTGGAATCCCTTGAACACGCGCAAGCACGGGGTGCGCGAATTTACGCGGAATTGCTCGGCATGGGTATGAGTTCAGACGCGTATCACATGACCTCGCCGAGTATGGATGGCCCACGTCGCGGCATGCTAAATGCCATGAAAAATGCCCACGTCAATCCGGGTGATATCCAATACATCAACGCTCACGGCACCTCAACGCCGCTGGGTGACAAGAACGAAACTGAAGCCATGAAAGCCGCTTTTGGCGAGCATGCTTACAAGGTCGTTGTTAATTCCACTAAATCCATGACCGGCCATTTGCTCGGTGCTGCAGGCGGCATCGAAGCGGTCTTCACCACGCTGGCGATACATCATCAAATATCGCCGCCCACGATCAATATTTTTAATCAGGACCCTGAATGTGATCTTGATTATTGCGCAAACACCGCACGCGATATGAAGATTGATGTGGCGCTATCCAATTCATTCGGCTTTGGTGGCACCAATGGCTCGCTCGTGTTTAAGCGCTTTGTTTAGCCGCAGTCGTTGGTATTGGTCAGCCTGATGAAACGTCTATTGGCAACGGCAGCCGTAATTGCTGTATTTGTTGCCGCGTTAGCCGCGGTGTGGTTTTACAGCTTTGCGCATAGCGCATTGCCCTTGCCGCAAGCCGCCACGCCGTTCGAATTTATTGTCAAGCCTGGCACCTCACTCAAAGGTTTATCGAGACAATTAACCGAGCAGGGCCTGCTGCCTGAACCGCAATTATTCTGGTTGCTTGGTCGTGTTACGGATCAGGCGACCGGTATTCAGGCAGGTACATATCGTCTGGAGTCACCTGCCACGCCGCTACAGTTATTGCAAAAGCTTAACAGCGGCGATGTGGTGCCGATTTCGGTGACCTTTGTTGAAGGCATGACGTTTGCCGATATGCGCGCGCGGCTTAAAAAAACCGAGAGCGTAAAAATCACCCTGCAAGGTGTTGCTGACGCCGATATATTGAAGCGTATGGGTGCGACTGAAGCGCATCCTGAAGGCTTGTTTTTCCCTGACACGTATCGTTTTTCAGCGGGCACAACCGATCTGGATATTCTTAAAAAAAGCTATCAAGCCATGCAGAAAAAATTAGCTGAAGCATGGGCTATGCGCGATCCTGATTTGCCTTATGTATCGCCTTACGAAGCGTTAATCATGGCGTCTATTATTGAAAAAGAAACCGGGCGCTCCGAAGAGCGTCCCCTGATTGGCTCTGTGTTCATCAATCGCTTAAAGCTTCCCATGCGCCTGCAAACCGACCCGACTATTATTTACGGCATGGGGCTGAAATTTGACGGCAATATTCGCAAACGTGACCTCACTGCGGACACGCCCTACAACACCTATACGCGCGACGGTTTGCCGCCCACGCCAATCGCAATGCCCGGTTGGGGTTCATTACTGGCGGCAGTGAAACCAGCCCAATCCGATCGTCTTTATTTTGTGGCCAAGGGTGACGGCAGTCATTATTTTTCACGCACGCTAGTGGAGCATAATCGTGCCGTGAATAAATACCAATTAGGCCGATGAAGTAGGCACGTAATCATGCGCGGAAAATTTATAACCCTGGAAGGTATCGATGGCGCGGGCAAATCCTCGCACACGACCTTCATCGCCGATTGCATACAGGCGCAAGGCTTTGAGGTCGTGACCACGCGCGAGCCTGGCGGCACCGCACTCGGTGAGACCTTGCGTACTTTGCTGCTTAACGAAAAAATGCATCCCGACACGGAAGCGTTACTCATGTTTGCCTCCCGCCGTGAGCAGTTGGCGGATATTATCGAGCCCGCGCTGGCAGCGGGCAAATGGATTATTTGTGATCGCTTCACCGATTCCACCTATGCCTATCAGTGTGGTGGTCGAGGGCTATCGGCCGGGCGCATTGCCATTCTTGAGCAATGGGTGCACGGCCATTTGCAGCCAGATCTGACTTTTCTGTTTGATGCGCCCGTTGCTATAGCGCGCGAACGGCTGGATAAAAATACGGCAGCGCCGGACAAGTTTGAGCGCGAGCAAAATGATTTTTTTGTCCACGTTCGTGCCGCGTATTTGCAGCGTGCGGCCGAGTTTCCTGCGCGTATCAAGGTGATTAATTCTGCCCGACCGATAGCCGACATCCGCGCTGAACTTGCGCTGCTGCTTAAATGTGGCTAGCGAGCAGATATGAACATCCTCCAACATGATTGATCTATTGCCCTGGCATCGCCAACCTTTAGGCGAGCTGCTCGCCCGTCGCGACAAGCTGCCACACGCGCTGCTGATTCACGGCCATCAAGGCATTGGTAAAACGGAATTCGCAAAAGCGCTGGCGCAATCACTGTTATGCGAGGCTCCTGAAGCGTCTCAAACATCTGGGACTTTTGAAGCAACAGAAGCGACAGAATTTAAGGAAGGCGGTATTGCCTGCGGAGAGTGCAGTGCATGTCACTGGTTTCGTGATGGTAATCATCCCGATTATCGCGAGCTATTGCCTGAAAACCTGGTGGAAGAAGATGGTGGCTCTGACGCCGATACGCCAGTAGAAGCCGATCCCAAAGATAAAAAGAAAAGTAAAGAAATCAAGATCGATCAGGTGCGTGCGCTGGCGGATTTTATGACCCTTTCCACTCACCGTGACGGCTTTCGTGTGCTGGTCATTCATCCGGCGGAAACGATGAACATGGCTGCGGCGAACGCGTTGCTCAAAACCCTTGAAGAGCCTGCCGCACGCACCGTAATTTTATTGGTCACGGATCAAATGGCGCGCTTGATGCCTACCATTCGCAGCCGCTGCCAGCGGGTGTTATTGCCGGTGCCTGACGCTAAAGCGGCGCTTGCCTGGCTGGCTGCCAGCGGTGTCGTTCATGGTGAAGCCGTGCTCGCGATGGCTGGCGGTGCGCCGCTGGATGCGCTGACTTTTGCCACCTCTGATTATCAAACCGAGCGTAGATCCTTTGTGGCCGCACTTGCTGACCCGGCAGCCGATTACATGGCGGCCGCGCAATCGTTTGAAAAATCTGACCTGAATCACATCATCACCTGGCTGCAAACCTGGGTGGGCGATGTGGTGTTGACCAAGCTGGCCGGTGAGGTGCGGCATCATGTTGATGATAAAAAAGCGCTTGCCGCTATCGCCCGCCAAGTACAGTTGCCCAAGCTATTTCGCTATGAAACCGAGCTGCGCCAAGCGCGCCGGGTGATCACTCATCCATTGAATGCAAGACTTCTGTTGGAACAATTGCTAATATCCTATCAACGCGCCATTCATTAGCCCCATATTCAATAACCCTATTTACCCGGCCACGAAACCACATGTCGTCATTGCCACCGAACAGCAGCTTAGGCCCCGGCTCAACCATTTTGCCGATCAAACGGCCGGATGTGATTGCGTTTAACCTGAAAGGCAAGAGCGCACTCTACGCCGCTTGGTTGCCGCTGTTAAAAGGTGGTGGCTTGTTTATGCAGACCGTCAAGCCGCACCAATTGGGTGATGAAGTGCTGGTGGTGCTTTCTTTCCTTGATGAGCCAATGAAATTACCGTTGACCGGCAAAGTGGTATGGGTGAATCCTGCTCACGCAACCGGTAATCGGCCGCAAGGTGTGGCGATTCAGTTGCCCGATACCGACGCGGGCAAAGAACTCAAGAAAAAAATTGAGGGCATTTTAGCCCCCGTTGCGAAATCAGATCGCGCTACTCATACGCTGTAAGCTACCAAGCTGATGCTGCTGAATTTCAGTCGCTTTAAAGTTTTTAAGCCATAAAGTTTTTTAAGCTTTTAAACATTTAAACAATCAAGCTGTTAAACCGTCATTTCCTGTTTATGCCGATCCAGCCACTTCGACGTATCCGGTGCCTCAATCACGCGCATTTTTTCCAGCAATGTCGCCAAATCATGATCCACACACAATGCCTCATGATGCAGGGGGCGCAAAAAACCTTCACTACGCGAATGATCGATGAACGCCATTAAGTGATCAAAAAAACCGGCCACATTCAGGATTCCGACCGGTTTACGGTGATAGCCCAACTGCAGCCAGGTCAGCGCTTCAAACAATTCATCGAGCGTGCCATAGCCGCCGGGCAGGGCGATAAAACCGTCGGCCAGATCGGTCATCAGTGCTTTACGCTCATGCATATTTTCAACCACATGCATTTTGGTGAGGCCGTGGTGGCCCACTTCTTTTTCCATCAACAAGCGCGGAATTACCCCGATCACTTCGCCACCTGCGTTAAGACATGCATCCGCCGCCACACCCATCAAGCCAACGCTGCCACCACCATAAACCAGGCGGATGCCGCGCTCGGCAAAGGTGCGCCCCAATAGCGCAGCCGCATCGCGGTAAGCAAGGTTCTCCCCGGGACTGGAGCCGCAGTAGAGGCAAATGGCGTCAAGTTTATTCACGGCTTAAGAATTTAGTAGGAATTGATTAAGAACGGTTCTATTACAGGTTCTTTTATTCAGCTGCAGGGGTTTTGATGGCGGCATCACTGGCATCAACGACGTCACCCACATCACCCACATCACCAGTCGTGTCCGGCGCATCACCATCAGGCTCACCATCAGGTTCACCGGCGG
>ENA-OFCD01000326-OFCD01000326.1-metagenomes-genome-assembly--contig:-NODE-326-length-32131-cov-15.924492_pt1 | contig 32131 bp, 36 predicted proteins | sample MGYA00153392_OFCD01 | MGnify analysis MGYA00153392
TTTGACCCGTGTCGAATTCATGAAAATTACCAACAATAATTTCCAGGTTTTAAATCGGATGAACTTCGCTGAGTTATAATAGCCATGTGTTTTAATTCCCTTCTCAGATTACCTGCGTTGTAACCGCGCAAAGCCCACTTTTTTTATCTCAGCAGATGTTTCAACGGTCAGTTCTGAAAATATATTTTGCGGTGCCGCGATACCGCGACGAAGACAAGCTTCTGCAACCGCTCGCCAGGCGGTCTGTTGTTGCTCCACTGATTTCAGCTAGCTGACGTTTTTTCGTGAACTCGATATAAGAGTCAAACTTCGTTTAAATTTTGCAGTCAATATTTCTCATTTATTCGAAGCCAGATATCCAGATCGTCGGAGTATGTGAACTCTGGCCGGTAGGGGCCATCTGCGAGCACCGCTCGCTGGAACAACGGTGAGGCATTGATCATCCCTGTCTGAGTGAGCATCAGCGCATCGGTGATTTGCCGGTGTGTAAGGCTGTCGTTGAAGTCCGCAAGCCCATCGCCATCGAGGCCAATAAACCGCCCTCGCTTCCCTACGGCATCGACGTAAGAATTGGCTTCGAGAAAGTCGACTTAAGCGGCAATTCACTCGACATGCGAAATATCGTCCGCATCCGTAATTGCGAGAAAGTCGCCTAACGACAGTTTATTGAGCTCATTTCGTGTAGCCACGATGCCGCCATTGATACGGCTATCAACTTTCATCCGAGAATCTGACTAAGTATTTAATATCTCGGCTAAGCTATCCGACGATCTATCATCGATAACCAATAACTCGAGAAAAATTTTGAATGATTGGCTAAGAATGCTGTCGACTGCCGATTTCAAGTATTTTTTATTTAATACCAGAATCAGAACAAAAAATTTTAGTATATTGTCACATAGGAGTAACAGAACGAATTCACCTGCAATGCATGACCGCTTGTTCGCACTTCCAAACCAAGTGTGGCGGAAAGCATCGAAATGAGAGCGTATTACCTATCAGTCCGATTTTAAGAAATCAGCCAAGTAGCTTCGCGTATGCGATCGTAATCGCTGAGAAGATATTTTTACTTGGTGCCGGCTGTCGGGATCGAACTGACGACCTTCCGCTTACAAGGCGGGTGCTCTACCAACTGAGCTAAGCCGGCGCGGCATGGCGTGAGGCCATGCGCAGAAAATCAAAAGTATACGGCGCGCTACTTGACGCGCTTCAGCGACGGCCGCCCACCCGTCGACGGTTCGGGCGGCGGCTCGGGTTGGGGCGCGGTGCCGGCCGCGCTACCGCGGCCTTTGGGTGCCGGGGCATCGGTGAGCGTCAGCTTCGGGGCGCGCGGTGGTGTGACGACCGCCGGGGTTTCGGTGCTGGCCGACGATGGCACGCCCGCTTGCCCTTCGCTCGGCATCGGGAACGCCATGCCCTGCCCGTTCTCGCGCGCGTAGATCGCGATCACGTGGTCGATCGGCACGACGATCTCGCGCGAGCTGCCGCCGAAGCGCGCCCTGAACTCGATCGTCTCGTTGCCGAGCTTAAGTGCGCTGGTCGCCTCGAAGCCGACGTTGAGCACGATCTCGTTGTTTTTGACGTACTCGCTCGGCACTTGCACGTGCGCGTCGACGAACACCGCGACGTACGGCGTGAAGCCGTTGTCGGTGCACCAATCGTGCAGCGCACGGATGAGGTACGGTCGGGTCGACGAACCTGCGGTGGTCGGGGCGATCGGGGGACTGCTCATTCTGTCTCGTCGGCTGCGACTACTTGCGCATGACCTTTTCGGACGGCGTCAGCGCCTCGATGTAGGCAGGGCGCGAGAAGATGCGCTCGGCGTACTTCAGCAGCGGCACGGCGTTCTTCGACATGTCGATGCCGTAGTAGTCGAGGCGCCAGAGCAGTGGGGCGATGGCCACGTCGAGCATCGAGAAATCGTCGCCGAGCATGTACTTGTTCTTCAGAAAGATCGGCGCGAGTTGCGTGAGCCGGTCTCGGATCTGCGAGCGTGCTTTTTCGAGCTGTTTGTCAGTGCCCTTCATGCCGCGCGATTCGAGCATGTTCACGTGCGCGAACAGCTCCTTCTCAAAATTGAACAAGAACAGCCGCACACGGGCACGCGCCACCGGGTCGCCCGGCATCAGCTGCGGATGCGGGAAGCGCTCGTCGATGTACTCGTTGATGATGTGCGACTCGTACAGAATCAGGTCGCGCTCGACCAAGATCGGTACTTCGTTGTACGGGTTCATCAGCGCGATGTCTTCGGGCTTGGCGAAGAGATCGACATCGCGAATCTCGAAGTCCATGCCCTTCTCGAACAGGACAAAGCGGCAGCGGTGCGAGTAGGGGTCGGTCGTTCCGGAGTAAAGCACCATCATGGCGGCGGGTCCTTGGGGTTCGGTCCGCGCCGTATTCACCGGAGCGGCATGGCAAAAAAGAGAACGCAGTTTTCGGCCGGATCCATTCAGCCAGATCGGCCCGCCACTGCGCGCAGTGCCCGGGGCCTGATTCAGGCCACGGGCAGGGACGACCTCACTTCACGTCTTTCCAGTAGGAGGCATTGAGCCGCCACGTGAACACGGTGAGCACACTCAGGAACAACAACACCCAAACACCAATCCGAACACGATGCTCCTGCGCTGGCTCGCCGATCCATTGCAGGTAGGCGACCAGATCAGCGATGGCTTCGTCGTAGGCGTGCTCGTCGAGCTTGCCGGGCGCGGTCTGCTCGAAGCCGTCGAAGCGATGCGCGGTTTTGGTTGGGTCGTGCTGATCTTTCTCGTCGACGAATTTGGCGACGCGCTGCCCTTGCAGCTCCCACAGCACGTTGGGCATCGCAACACCGGGGTAGGCCATGTTGTTCCAGCCGGTCGCCTTGGTATCGTCGCGGTAGAAGGTGCGCATGTAGGTGTATAGGTAGTCGGCACCGCTGCCCTTGCCAACCTCAGCGCGCGAGCGCGCAATCAACGTCAAATCGGGCGGTACGGCGGCAAGCCACTCTTTGGCCTGCTTGGGGTCGAGCGAGACCTTCATCGTGTCGCCAACCTTGTCGGTCGCAAACAGCAGGTTTTTCTTGATTTCGTCGTCGGTCAGACCGATGTCATGCATGCGGTTGTAACGCATGTAGGCGGCCGCGTGGCAGTTCAGGCAGTAGTTGACGAACAGCTTGGCGCCGTGTTGAAGCGCCGCCTTGTCCGACATTTTTTCGACCGGAAATTTGTCCCAGGCGTAGCCGCCTTCGTTAGCCGCTGCGCCGCCGATGCAGCCAAACGACACGAGCAGGGCGAATAGAAGCTTTTTCATTGTCATTGCCATGGTCTCCGGACGACTTGCGTCAGTGGGCCGCGAAGGTCACGCGGTCGGGCACGGCCTTGAAGCTGCCAATGCGGCTCCACACCGGCATCAGCATGAAGAAGCCGAAGTAGACGATCGTGCCGAACTGCGAGACGTAATTGCCCGCGTCTGATGGGGGTTGCGAACCAAGATAACCCAAAATCAGAAAGAAGAAAACGAAAGTGCCGTACAGATATTTGTGCCAATCAGGCCGGTAACGGATCGACTTGACCAGGCTGCGATCGAGCCAGGGCAGAAAGAACAGGATGATGACGGCGCCGCCCATCACCACGACGCCCCAAAACTTGGCGTCGAAGGTCTTGAGCAACAGAACCGCAGCAATCGCGCCGACGGCGATTGCCAGCTTGCCGTTGGTCTTGAATCCACCCCTCCAAATGGCCATCGCCGCACCGATCGCGAGCAGGACGGCCAGGATGTTGACCATCACGTCGGTCGTGGCCCGCAGCATCGAGTAGTACGGCGTGAAGTACCAAACCGGGGCAATGTGCGCCGGCGTCTTCAGCGGGTTGGCTTCGATGAAGTTGTTGAATTCCAGGAAATAGCCGCCGCCGGTGGGCGCGAAAAACAATACCGCGCTGAAAATCATCAGGAAGATGCTGACCGCGAAGATGTCGTGCACGGTGTAGTAGGGGTGGAACGGGATACCGTCGAGCGGCACGCCCTTGGCGTTTTTCTTCGCCTTGATTTCGACCCCGTCGGGGTTGTTCGAGCCGACCTCGTGCAAGGCGATGATGTGCGCGGCCACCAGCCCGAGCAGAACCAGCGGCACGGCGATCACGTGGAAGCTGAAGAACCGGTTCAACGTGGCGTCGCCAACGACGAAATCACCGCGAATCAGCAAAGCCAGATCGGGCCCGACGAAGGGCACTGCCGCGAACAGGTTGATGATGACCTGCGCACCCCAATAGCTCATCTGGCCCCACGGCAGCAGGTAGCCCATGAAGGCTTCGGCCATCAGGCACAAAAAGATGCCGCAGCCGAACAACCAAACGAGCTCGCGCGGCTTGCGGTACGAGCCGTAGATGAGCCCGCGGAACATGTGCAGGTAGATGACGATGAAGAACGCGCTCGCGCCGGTCGAGTGCATGTAACGGATGATCCAGCCGCCCGGCACGTCACGCATGATGTACTCGACCGACTCGAAGGCCTTGGCCGCGTCGGGCTTGTAGTTCATCACCAAAAAGATGCCGGTGACGATTTGGATCACCAAAACGAGCATCGCCAGCGAGCCGAAGATGTAGAAGAAATTGAAGTTCTTCGGGGCGTAATACTCGCCGATGTGCTCGTTGTAGAGCTTGGACAGCGGGAACCGGTTGTCGACCCAGTTCAGCAGCTTTTGCGGGGCTGTGGCGTTGGCGGGGGCTTCGTGGTATTCGGCCATGTTGGTGGTACTCCTGGGGTGCTGTCTAGCTGCCTGGGTTCATCGCCGCGCGCGGCTGGCGAAGGAACGATCTCAGGCTTTCTTGCTTTCGCCGATGATGATTCGAGTGTCGGACAAATACGTGTAGGGCGGCACCTCGAGGTTGTCGGGCGAAGGCTTGCCTTTGTAGACCCGGCCTGACATATCGAAGGTCGAGCCATGACACGGGCAGAGAAAACCGCCTTCCCAATCGGCCGGCAGCGAGGGTTGCGGCCCGGGGACGAACTTATCGCTGGGCGAGCAGCCGAGGTGCGGGCAGATACCGATCACGACCAGGTACTCGGGCTTGATCGCGCGAGAGTCGTTTTGCAGCGCGGTCGGTGTGGTCGAAAAGTTGGTGCGCAGTGACTTCGGATCGGCCAGCATCGGACCGTTTTTCGGCAATTCGGCCAGCTGCGCTGGCGTGCGACGCAGCACCCACACTGGCTTGCCACGCCACTCAACCGTCAGCTTCTCGCCCGGCTTGAGGCCGCCGATGTCAGTCTCGACGGCGGCACCCGCGGCGCGCGCGCGGTCAGAGGGTTGGAAGCTGCTGACGAATGGCACGGCGGCAAAGCCGGCGCCGACAGCGCCGACGCAGCTGGAGGCGATGATCCAGGTGCGTTTGCCGCTGTCGATTCGCTGACCAATCTGCTCTTCACTCATACGTCTCCTCAGGGCTCGGCTTGTAATTGGGAATAACCAATTATTCTAGCGGACGTGTCAACCCGCTTGACTTCGCCCAAGCCTTCGGAAGGCTACGCCGCGCCTTGACCCGCACCAACTGCGGGCCACGCAAATTCGTGCTGGAGCATCGCCGATGTCTTTCGCGTCCGAGTTCAAAGAGTTCGCTCTAAAGGGCAATGTGGTCGACCTCGCGGTCGGCGTGATCATCGGCGCTGCCTTCGGAAAGATCGTCGACTCGATCGTCAAAGACTTGATCATGCCGGTCATCGGACGGCTGATCGGCGGGCTCGACTTCTCGAACTACTTCATCGCACTCGCAACACCGCCGGCCAACTACACCGGACCGATGACCTACGAGGCACTCACCAAGGCCGGCGTGCCGCTGTTCGCGCACGGCAACTTCACCACTGTGGCGGTCAACTTCGTGATCCTGGCGTTAATCGTCTTCATCATGATCCGGCAGATCAACCAGATGAAGCTCACGGCATCGATCACGCCTGCGGCTGCGGCCGCGCCCGAAGACGTGGTGCCGCTGCGCGAAATCCGCGACGCAGTGAAGAAGTGACGCCGGGAGTGGCAATCGCAGGGCACGCGACAGGTCGATTTGCGCCGGTTTTCGGCCGCATCTTCAGGTTCATGCGCGACCGGCTTACGCTAAGCTGGCAAACCGGCCACAGCGCCGGGGACAATGGCCCAATCGTCTCGAGATGACCGCTCCCGACACCCTCTTGCGAGCCGCGCTCGACGCGGCAGTCAACCTGATCCGGACCACGTTGACGGCGGTGTCCGGCCGCGTGTCGGAAAGCCTCGGCCTGATGTCGCAGTCGAGCGGCCGGATCGCCGAGCGCGATCTGATGATCTCGACTCAGTTCGATTTGCGCCGCAACATCGGCGTGCTTAACCAGATGTTCGCCGACGAGCTCGCGCGGCGCATTCAGGACGAGCTGTCGCCTCGTGAAGATCGCAAACGCACGCTCGCTGCTGCCGATTGGCAGACCCTCAGCCTGGTCGACGACAACGCGGTCGAAGAACGGATGTACGCCGACCGCATCGGCCAGCAGATATCGCACGCCTGCGACTCCGAGCTGCGCGAGTTGGCCGCCTACATGGGTTCGTTGCTGCAGACCGGCCGCGCCGACGAAGACCGCAACCCGCTGCGCGCCGAGCTGCTCGGCGCCGCGCTGTACCGTGCGATCGAAGCGGTATCGCAGCAGGCCGACACGCGCAAGCTGCTGGCCCGCGAGCTCGGTGCCGCAGTGGCCAAGGCGATGCCCGAGTGCTACACGCAGATCCTGCGCGGGCTGCAAAACCGCGGCGTGCAGCCGGTGGTGTTGACGGTGCGGCAGTTCGACGGCCCGGGCAACCAGCTGCCGGGCATCAACTCGGCCTATGCGACGCTGAGCAGCACGCGCAGCCAGCATGGCGAACTCGACACGGCCCCGTCGTCGGGCGCCGGCACGGTGAGCGGCGGCTGTGGCCAACGCAGCGTGCGCAGCGGGCCTTCGACCGGCATGCACGGGCCGGGCGGGCCTTCGACCTCGGGCGACGGCCACGCCCGCTCAGGGTCGAGCTCGCGCTCAGGGTCGAGCTCGCGCGCCGGGCTCAGCGCGAGCCAAACCGACGCGCAACTGATGGCTTTGCTGCGCCACCTGACCGCCGTCGCCAGCCGCCCCGGCGACTTCGACGCGACCAGGGCGCAAGGCAACAGCAGCGGCATCGTCGCTCTGGCGGGCGGGCGCGTCGGCGGCATCGGCGCGATGGACGGCGGCGGCTCATCGTCGGCTCCAGGCGCCCTGCCGTACTCAGCAGCCGAAGGCCTGACCGGCCTGATGGCGGTCAACCTGATCCGCGCCCACCGCGAAGAACTCATGCAGGCCTCGAGCGGCAAGCTCGACCACATGGTGATCGACGTGGTGGGGAGCCTGTTCGACCAGATCCTCTCCGACACGCGCGTGCCGCCGCAGATGGCGCGCCAGATCGCACGCCTGCAATTGCCGGTGCTGCGCGTGGCACTGAACGATGCGAGCTTTTTCTCATCGCGCCGCCACCCGGTGCGGCGCTTCGTTAACCGCATCGCCTCGTTGGCCTGCGCGTTCGACGACTTCGACGACGGCCCAGGCAAGCAGTTTCTCGAACGCGTGCGCAAGCTGGTGCAAGAAATCGTCGAAGGCGACTTCGACCAGATCGACATCTATGCCGCCAAACTCGCTGCGTTAGAGGGGTTCATCGCCGAACAGACGCATCAAGAGGTGCAGCAAAAGGGCACGGCTGACACGCTCGGCGCCAAGGAATCGGAGTTGCGCCTGCAGCAGCGCTACATGCTGCAACTGCAGGCTTCGCTGACGCCGATGGCGCTGCCCGACTACCTGCGCAACTTTCTCGCTCAAGTCTGGAGCCAGGCGCTGGTGCTCGCCGTGACCCGCGACGGCCCGGCATCAGACCGCGCCACACGGTACCGCCGCGTCGGCCGCGATCTGGTGATGAGCATCCAGGCCAAGGGCTCGCCAGCGCTGCGCAAGAAGTTCCTGATGCAGCTGCCGCCCCTGATGAAAGACCTGAACGAGGGCCTCGCGCTGGTCGGCTGGCCCGAGCCGGCGCAGCGCGAGTTCTTCGGTCACCTGCTGCCGGCGCATGCCGAATCGCTCAAGGGCGCGGCGCAAACCGAGCTCGATCACAACATGATGGTCAAGCAGCTCGAAGCCATCTTTGCCACGCCGGTGCCGGGCACCGCGATGCTCTCGCCGAACGACCCCGTGCCCGAGTTCGACGCCGACACACTCGCGCGGCGTTTTTCTCCCGAAGAGGCCAAGAGCGTCGGCCTGGTCACCGAAAGCGCGGTCGACTGGTCGGGTGTGGTCGACATCGATCTGGGCGACGAAACGCAATCAGGTGCGACGACTGCAGCGGGCGACGCCGACCCTGTCACCGAGGCCTCGTTGTCGGGCATCGACATCGACCTCGGCCTGCACAGCGCCGACCCGGCCGAACCCACGCGCGGCGTAAAACTGATGGACCACATCAAGCTCGGCTTCGCCTACCAGATGCACATGAAAGACGAGTGGCAGAAAGTGCGCCTCGCGCATGTGAGCGCCGGCCGCAGCTTCTTCGTGTTCACGCGTGGCAAGAAGCACCAGGAGACGATCTCGATGACGGCCCGCATGCTGACGCGCATGTGCCAGACCAACCGCTTTCGCGCGGTAGAAAGCACCTACCTGATGGAACGCGCAACGCAGCGCGCTCGCAAGCAGCTCGCGGCGCTTGGCGCACCGACGCGGCACTGATGGATTCCCTCGGTCAACGAATACGTCGACCGATTCCCAGAGGCGAAGCGAGCCGGTGCAAATTCCTAGTGCTGCACGAGCCGCCGCGCCATCGTCAGCGCGGCGATCAGGCTGCTCTCGTCGGCTCGGCCGGTGCCGGCGATGTCGAACGCGGTGCCGTGATCGGGGCTGGTGCGCACGAACGGCAAGCCGAGCGTCACGTTCACGCCATGTGCCACGCCGAGGTACTTGACCGGGATCAGACCGTGGTCATGCGTCATCGCGACCACGATGTCGAACTCGCCCGGGTGGCCGGCCGCGTTGCGCGCGCGCATGAAGACGGTGTCGGGCGCGAACGGACCGTGCACGTCGACACCTTCGGCGCGCGCCGAGGCGATCGCCGGCGCGATGATGCGCAGCTCCTCGTCACCGAACAGCCCGCCCTCGCCGGCGTGCGGATTCAACCCCGCCACGGCGATGCGCGGCGCCTTCATGCCCCAGGCCGCAGCGCTGCGGTGGGCGATCAGGATCGTCTCGCGCACTGCATCGAACGTGACCGCATCGATCGCGCGCCGCAACGACATGTGAATCGTCACCAACACCGTGCGAAGTTCATCGTTGACCAGCATCATCCGCACCGGTGGCGGATCGGCACCAGGCGCAGCCAGCGCCTGCAGCATCTCGGTGTGGCCGGGGTAGCCGACACCGGCGGCGGCCAGCGCTGCCTTGTGGATCGGCGCGGTGACGATCGCTGCGATCTCACCGGTGCGCGCGAGCTCGACGGCCCGCGCGATGCACGACGCAGCCGCCGCACCGGCACGCGCGTCGGCCTGCCCAACGGGCGCCATCATCAAATCGCTCGGCAGGCCGTCGACCTGCAGCACCGGCACGCAGTTCGGCGGCACATCCCACGCGTCGCTCGCGCGCTCGATGCGCGCGACCGCGAGCCTGCCGCCGGTGAAAGCCGCCGCGCGCCGCATCACGCCGACATCACCCAGCACGACACAGCCGACGCCGGCCAGCCCGCGGAACAATTTGGCGATGATCTCGGGGCCGATGCCGCAGGCGTCGCCCATCGTCAGGGCGATCGGCGCAAGTGAGGATGAGTTCGGCTGGAGCGTCATCCCTGCATTGTCGCGACTCGTCGCCGCGCACACACCACCGCGTGACGCATCGCCGATAATTCGGGCATCTGCCGCGACCCCTCGACCGGCGGCTTCACACGAGTGTTCATGCGCAAAACCTGGCTTGTTTTCTCGCAGGCCGTCACCGTTGCGGTGGCGGTGCTGTTCGTCGTCGCGACGCTCAAGCCCGATTGGGTTCAGCGCGGCGCCAATGGCGCGGTGCCGGTCATCGCCTCGATCGCCGCCAGCCCGACGCAACCGCTGCCGGTGTCGCCCTCGGGCGGTGCGGTCACGAGCTACAGCGCAGCCGCCAAACGCGCCTCGCCGGCCGTCGTGAGCATCACCGCGAGCAAGGCGCCGGCCCGCAGCGCGCGCAGCGACGACCCGGTGTTCCAGTTCTTCTTCGGCGACCGCGCGCACCCGTCGCGCGCCGAACCGCAGGTCGGCCTCGGCTCGGGCGTGATCGTCTCCGCCGATGGCTACCTGCTGACCAACAACCACGTGATCGACGGCGCCGATGACATCGAGGTCATGCTGACCGACGGCCGGCAGGCCCGCGCCAAACTCGTCGGCACCGACCCCGAGACCGATGTCGCGGTGCTCAAGATCGAGCTCGACAAGTTGCCGACGATCAGCTTCGGCGACGCCGAGAAACTGCAGGTCGGTGATGTGGTGCTCGCCATCGGCAACCCGTTCGATGTCGGCCAGACCGTGACCTCGGGCATCGTCAGCGCGCTTGGGCGCAACAAGCTCGGCATCAACACGTTCGAGAACTTCATTCAGACCGACGCCGCGATCAACCCCGGCAACTCCGGTGGCGCGCTGGTCGATGCGGCTGGCAACTTGCTCGGCATCAACACCGCGATCTATTCGCGTACCGGCGGCAGCCTGGGCATCGGTTTCGCGATACCGGTGACGACCGCGCGCCAGGTGATGGAATCATTGATCCGCGACGGCCAGGTCACGCGCGGCTTCATCGGCATCGAGCAGCGCGACCTCACGCCCGAAATCGCCCAGACGCTGAACCTGCCGGTCAAGCAGGGCGTGCTGGTCACCGGCGTGCTGCAGAGCGGCCCGGCGAGCGCGGGCGGGCTGCGGCCGGGCGACGTGGTCGTCAGCGTCGCCGGCACACCGGTCACCAACAGCTACCAGTTGCTGACGGCGGTGGCATCGCTCAAACCGAAGGCCGTGGCGGCGATCGGCGTACAGCGTGGCGACAAAGCTTTGAATGTGGATGTGACCGTCGGTCAACGGCCAAAACAGCGGCAACCTCAGCAGCGCGAGCAGTAAGCAAGGCCCGCAGCCCCTCGCGTGAAATCGCTGAACGCATTCGCACGGCGCCGCACAACGCAACGCTAACTCTGAACGTCTTCGGCCGGCGCCTGCGTGTGCTTGATGAAGAACCCGGCAGCGATGATGCCGACCTCGTACAGCAGCACCATCGGGATCGCCAGCGAGAGCTGCGAGACCACATCGGGCGGCGTCAGCACCGCGGCGATGATGAAGGCCAGCACCACGAAATAGGCGCGGAATTCCTTGAGTTTTTCGATCGTCACGATGTTCAGGCGTGCGAGCACCACCACCGCGATCGGCACTTCGAACGCAGCGCCGAACGCGATGAACATCGTCAGCACGAAGCTGAGGTACGCCTCGATGTCAGGCATCGCCGAAACGCTCTTCGGCGCGAAGCTCTGGATAAAAGTGAATACCTGGCCGAACACGAAGAAATAGCAAAAAGCCACACCCGCAAAAAACAGCAGCGTGCTGGAGACCACCAGCGGCAGCACCAGCTTCTTCTCGTGGGTGTAGAGGCCCGGCGCAACGAACGCCCACACCTGGTACAGCACGACCGGCAGCGCGAGCAAGAACGCCGCCATCAGCGTGATCTTCAGCGGCACGAGAAAGGGCGAGATCACGCTGGTCGCGATCAGCATCCCGCCTTTGGGCAGGTGCTCGACCAGCGGTTGCGCCAGCAGGTCGTACAAGTGGGCCGAGCCCGGCCAAACCATCAGGATGCCGAAGCACACGCCGATCGCCAGGCACGCGCGGATCAGGCGGTCGCGCAACTCGACAAGGTGCGAGACAAAGGGCTGCTCCGTGCCCTCCATCTCGTCGGGCTTTTGGCTGTCGGTGCTCATCGGATCAAGCCGTCGACGGGCGCGATGGACGGAAGCGCGCCACGCGCGCTGCACCCGACTGCGCTTTTACACGCACACCGGCGCGCTGCTTGTACCACTGCGGCGTTGCGCCACGCTTCAAGCGCCAGTTTTTCTTCGGGTGCTTGTACTCGGGCGGCGCCGGTGTCCAGCCTTCGTGCTGGCCGCTGTTCGGCGGCAGGATGCCGTTGTCGGCATCGCGCCACGAGGTTTCGAGTTCGGACTTGGTCTGGTGCACTTCTCTGGAGACCGATTCGCTCACGTTGCGCGCCGCGTCTTCGAACTCGGTCTTCATCTTTTTGAGGTCTTCGAGCTCGATCGAGCGATTGACCTCGGCTTTCACGTCAGCCACGTAGCGCTGCGCCTTGCCGATGAGGTGGCCAACGGTGCGCGCGACCCGCGGCAGCTTCTCGGGGCCGATCACGATCAGTGCGACCGCGCCGATCAGCGCGATCTTGTCGAAGCCGAAGTCGATCATCGCGAAGCCATCAGCACGGGGCGGTTTCAGCCACCGAACAGCCGAGACGAATCACGACTTGGTCTTCGCTTCCACGTCGACGGTGTTCGGGTCGTTCGCCTTGGTGGTGTTGACCTGCGCGGGCGGTGCGGCCGGGTCGGCGGTGGGATTGGCTCCGCCGTCCTTCACGCCGTCTTTGAAACCTTTGACCGCGCCACCGAGGTCGGTGCCGATGTTCTTCAACTTTTTGGTGCCGAAGACCAGCACCACGATCAGCAGCACGACGAGCCAGTGCCAGATGCTGAATGAACCCATGATTTTTTCTCCAAGCTAGGGTGTCGGAATTCTAGGTTACCGCTTCTGGATTACCCCTTTGCCCAGGGTCGGGGACCGCCGATCACGTGCATGTGAACGTGCTGCACTTCCTGGCGGCCGTCTTCGCCGGTGTTGACCAGCGTTCGAAAGCCATTCGTCACCCCCAGATCGCGCATCAACTTGGGCGCCATCGAGAGCATGCGGCCGAGCAGCGGCGCGTGGCGATCCTCGAGCTCATACATCGTCGACACATGCTCTTTCGGGATCACCAGCACGTGCACCGGTGCCCAGGGCGCGATGTCGTGGAAGACAAGGATCTCATCGTCTTCGAAGGCCTTGCGACTCGGGATCTTGCCTTCGACGATTTTGCAGAAGATGCAATTCGGGTCGTGGCTCATCTGCGGCTCCTCACTCCGGCATCGGCCGGCGGTCGTTCAGCGCGAGCCAGCCGCGCACCACGCGGTACAGGAACCAGACCGAAATCAACACCCACGCGATCCAGCCCGGCACGACCAGCAACAACCACAGCGGGATCGTCACGACGTACAACACGCCGGCCCACAGCACGCTGCGGATGCGCCACTTGAAGTGCGACTCCTGCCAAGTGCCGCGCGCGCCGTCTTTCTTGACGAGGTCGAGAACGAAGGCCGCCAGCAGCAGCAGAATGCTGGCCTGCACACCCGGCAGCACCGCGGTGACCGCGACGATCGCGTGCAGCGCATAGCTGATGTGGCCGATGGTGCGCAGCGAATCGTCGCGCTCCACGGTTGAGCTGCCGTTTTCGATGATGTCGTTCATGTGCCATCCCTTTCGCGTTGTTGCGACTTGCGTGCCGCGAACTCTTCCAGCCCCGAAAGCCCTTCGCGCCGTTCCAGCTCGGCCAGCACATCGGCCGGCTTCAACCCGTGCGCGCTGAGCGCCAGCATGCAGTGAAACCACAGGTCGGCGACTTCGGCGACGATCTTCGAGCCGTCACCGTCCTTGCAGGCCATCACGACTTCGGTGGCCTCTTCGCCGATCTTCTTCAGGATCGCGTCGTTGCCCTTGTGAAACAAGCGCGCGACGTAGCTCTTGTCAGGGTCGCCCGCCTTCCGCGATTCGATCACGGCTGCGAGGCGCGTCAGCGTGTCGTTCGAGCTTGTCGTCATTTGTAGATGCGCTCCGGATCTTTCAAGACCGGCTCGACCGTTTTCCACACGCCGCCTTCGAGCAACTGAAAGAAACACGAGTGGCGACCGGTGTGGCACGCGATGCCGCGCTCGTGCGCGGCGTGGCCGAGTTGCTCGACCTTCATCAGCACCACGTCGTTGTCGCAATCGAGGCGCAACTCGTGCACCTTTTGCACGTTGCCGCTTTCCTCGCCCTTGTGCCACAACCGGTTGCGCGAGCGGCTGAAATACACCGCCTCACCGAGCTCGGCGGTGCGCGCCAGCGCCTCGCGGTTCATGAAGGCGAACATGAGCACGTCGTTGCTGCCGACCTCCTGCGCGATCACCGGCACGAGGCCTTGCGCGTCCCATTTCACTCCGTCGAGCCAGATCATTTTTGCAGTGTAGTGGCGCCGATGAAGCCGCGTTCTTCGGCGAACCATTCGAGCACGGGCAAGGTACCCGGCAGCACCGGAGAGACGCGCACCGGAAGAACCTGCCACGCCATCGCCTGCTGCTCGCGCATCTCGAACGCGCCGGTCCAGTCGAAGACTTTGCAGAAGTGCAGCCGAACCCGCGCGTGCGGGTAGTCCATCAACTCGATCTTCCACGGCTGCACCGCGCCGATCTCGATGCCGATCTCTTCGATCAGCTCGCGGCGCAGCGCCGTCTCGACCGACTCGCCGGCTTCGAGCTTGCCACCCGGGAACTCCCAGTGGCCGGCGTAGACCTTGCCTTCCGGGCGCGAGGTCAGCAGGAACTCGCCTTGCGGGTTGATCAGCACGCCGACGGCCACGTCGACCGGTATGCGCTCTTCGGCAGACGTCATGCGTGGTGTCGCCCCGAATAGTCTTTCGCGAACTGGAACGCGACGCGCCCCGAGCGCGAGCCGCGCTCCAGCGCCCACACCAGGCTCTCCTGCCGCGCCGCTGCGATCGCGGGCGCATCCACACCGAAGCCGCGCAGCCACTGCGCGACGATCGCGAGGTACTCGTCCTGGCTGAACGGGTAGAAGCTGACCCACAGGCCGAAGCGCTCGCTCAGCGATATTTTTTCTTCGACCACCTCGCCCGGATGCACCTCGCCGTTCTCGAGGTGCTGGTAGCTGAGGTTTTCCTTCATGTACTCGGGCAGCAGGTGACGGCGGTTGCTGGTCGCGTAGATCAGCACGTTGTCAGACGATTGCGAGACCGAACCATCAAGGATGGACTTCAGCGCCTTGTAGCCGGGCTCGCCTTCGTCGAAGCTGAGGTCGTCGCAAAACACGATGAAGCGCTCGGGGCGTTCGGCCACCAGGTCGACGATGTCGGGCAGGTCGACCAGATCGGTTTTGTCGACTTCGATCAGGCGCAGCCCGCGCGGTGCGAACTCGTTCAGGCAGGCCTTGATCAACGAACTTTTTCCCGTGCCGCGCGCGCCGGTCAGCAGCACGTTGTTGGCACCGAAGCCATCGACGAACTGCTGTGTGTTGCGCAGCAGCCGCTCCTTCTGCAAATCGACCTCGACCAGCGACGCGAGCCGGATCGGCCCCACGTGCCGTACCGGTTCGATCACGCCCGTGCCGCCACGCTTGCGGTAACGGAAAGCGATCGCCGCGGCCCAGTCGGGCGCCGTCAGCGGGTGCGGCAAGACCGCTTCGAGGCGGCTCAACAGCGCCTCGGCGCGGTGAATCAGGTGCAACAACGGGTCGGTGGTAGTGGACATGCGTGAGCCGAAAACGCGCCGCGCCGGGCGCAGGCAAACGGCAGTGTAGCGACGCGGCCTTTATGCGCTCTTGGGCTTGGCCTGCAGCTCGAACACGCGATCCGGCGCGACCGCGAACACGCGCTCGCCGTGCCGCACACGGATCGCCTGCATGCCGGTGAACGCGCCGAATGCCGGCAGCACGCCGACCCGCTCCGAGAACCAGAAGCACGGCAACCGATGCCAGTCGTGCGCGCGCCCGCCGATGCTCACGCACGGGTGCAGGTGGCCCGCGAGCGCGTAGCCGCCCGCCGCCGGCCGCGGGTGATGGTTGAGCGCGAGGCCCCGAAGCATCAAGGGCTCGTCGAAAGGCTGGATGTCGAGCATGGCGGGCGGGTCGCCGGCGCGGTCGTCGTGATTTCCGCGCACCAGCGTCAGCTCGACCGCACTGTGCAACTCGCGCCAGCGGAGCACCGCAGTGAGCGTGTCGGGTGCGAGCGAGCGCGCCGAGTGCAACAAGTCGCCAAGGAAGACGACGCGTTTCGCATCGAGCCTGTGGATCAATCGGGTGAGCACCGACAACGTTTCGCCGGTCGTGCCGGCCGGCACCGGCACGCCGAGCTGGCGAAAGCTGGTCGCCTTGCCGATGTGCGCGTCGGCGATGAGCAAGGTGTCGCACTCGGGCAGGAAGATCGCCTTCTCGGGCAACAGCATCAAGGTGTTGCCGCCGACCTGAAGGGTCACGGTCGCCACCGCATTCATCGCGGGCTGGCTCTCAGGAGACGAGCATCCGCAGGGCCGCGTCGAGGTGCTCGGTCGGGCTGCGCTTGAAGCCGGAACGCGCATAGCGCTGCAGCCGGCCGACGGCGAACGCGGTGAGCACCGAGGCGTGCGCGTTCGCGTCGACTGTCGGCGTGGCCGAACCGGCGGCGTCGGCCATGCCGCGCAGGCTTTGCCGCAACTGCGACTCGAAGCGCTCGAAAAACTGGTTCATGCGCGCGAGCAGGCGGTCGTTCTCGAACACCAGTGCGTCGCCGACCATCACGCGTGCCATGCCGGGGTTTTTCTCGGCGAACTGCAGCAACACGGTGAGCATCTTCTGCACCTGAACGTCGGGTGCCGCTTCGCGCTCGTGGATCTGGTTGATCAGCGTGAAAACGGTTTGCTCGACGAACTCGATCAGGCCTTCAAACATTTGCGCCTTGCTGGCGAAGTGACGGTACAGCGCTGCTTCCGAAACATCGAGTTGAGCCGCGAGCGCGGCCGTGGTGATGCGGTCGCCGCCCGGTTGTTCCAGCATGCTGGCCAAGGTATGCAGGATCTGCACGCGGCGCTCGCCGGGCTTGGGCCGTTTGCGCACCGATGCCGCTGTGCCAGGCTCGCCGGCCAGCCCGACGAGGGCGGCAGGTGGTTCGGCGTCGGCCTCGCCGGAATCTGTGGTTGGGGTCATCCGAGCGTAAGCAACTGTTGCAGCGAGCGGATTTTGGCACACACGTAGCGCGGGCTAGGGCAAGGGTGAACACCAACTTCGCGCGGCCGGAAACCGGCGTTAAAACCGCTCGTGGCGCCACCGCGCAAGTGACCGCGAAAGCGCCCCTCGAGGTAGCGCTGCATCCACACCGTGCGCATGCCGACGCGGCGCGCCGCCTTCTGGTTCTCGCGCATGTCTTCGACGAGGATGCAGCTGCTCGGCTGCACCTTGAGCTGCGCGGCGATGCAGCGAAACATCCGTGCATCGGGCTTCGGTCGCAAGTGGCCGAACATCGACATGTCCTCGATGCTGATGACGCCGTCGAACAGGTCGGCCAATCGCAAGGCGGCCAGCACCCGCAACGTGTAGTCGCGCGGTGCGTTGGTCACGATGTACTTGCGGCCGTGCAATCGCTTCAGCGCGGCGCGGTCGTGGTGGCTCATGCGCAACCGATCTTCGAGGCCCGGATGCCGATGCGTTTGCGCCAGAAAATGCGCGGCTTTCACGCCGTGGTGGCGCACGAGGCCGAGCAGCGTCGCACCGTAGCGGCTCCAGTAGAAGTCGCGCAGGCGCGAAGCTTCGGTCGGCTCGATGCCGAGCTCGCCCACCATGTAGTCGTTCATCGCGACGCTGGTGGGGCCGAACGCGGCGTGGCTCGCATCGTGCAGCGTGTTGTCGAGGTCGAACAGCCAAACCCGCCGGGTCGAACTTCGGCATCCCCCCGAGGGATCGGCCGACGTACCCGGCGGCCGAGGGGTCGTCATCAATGGGAGCGGATCATGGTTCCGTAGGCCTGCTCGGTGAGCACTTCCAACAGCATCGCGTGCGGCACGCGGCCGTCGATGATGTGCACGGTGTTGACGCCGTTTTTCGCGGCCTCGAGCGCCGAGCCAATTTTTGGCAGCATGCCACCGCTGATCGTGCCGTCGGCGAAGAGCTCGTCGATCTCGCGCGCGCTCAGGTTGGTCAGCAGCTTGCCGGCCTTGTCGAGCACGCCGGGGATGTTGGTCAGCATGATCAGCTTCTCGGCCTTCAGCACCTCGGCCAACTTGCCGGCCACCACGTCGGCGTTGATGTTGTAGTTCTCGTTGTCGGCGCCGAAGCCGAGCGGCGAGATCACCGGGATGAACTGGTCGTCTTGCAGCGCCTTGACGACGCTCGGATCGATCGACTCGATCTCGCCGACGTTGCCCACGTCGTGCACCTTGCTCGGGTCTTTCAAATCGAACAGTCGCAGCTTTCGCGCGCGAATCAGCCCGCCATCTCGGCCGGTCAGCCCGACGGCCTTGCCACCGGCCACGTTGATCAGCCCGACGATGTCTTGTTGCACCTGACCGGCCAGCACCCACTCGACCACTTCCATCGTCTCGTCGTCGGTCACTCGCATGCCTTGAATGAACGTGCCCTTCTTGCCGATCTTGGCGAGCGCCTCCTCGATCTGCGGCCCGCCGCCGTGCACCACCACCGGGTTCAAACCGACGAGTTTGAGCAGCACCACGTCTTCTGCAAAGTCTTGTTGCAACGCCGGGTCGGTCATGGCGTTGCCGCCGTATTTGATGACGATGGTCTTGCCGTGAAACTTGCGGATGTAGGGCAGTGCCTGCGCCAGGATCTCGGCCTTGTCGCGGGGCGAGATGTGCGTGAGATCGGGAGCGTCGGTGGTCATGGCGGCCTTGGCTGTCGAGGTAAAAACATTGTAGGGTCGACGCCCCGCGAGTCGCTGCGGCCGGCCGGTCGAGACGGCACAATGCGCCACGCCCATGCAGCTCGCCTCGCTCCTCCCCACCCGCCCGGTCAGCTTCCTCGGCCACGTGCTGATCTCCGCCGTCGACGCGCTTCGCGGCCGCTGGCGGTTTCGCATGAAGGACCTGAGCCGCGTGATGGCGGATTGCAGCGCACGTGCGGTGCCGATCGTCACCATCGTCAACGTGCTGGTCGGCGCGATCCTCGCGTTCGTCGGTGCGGTGCAGCTCGTGAAATTCGGTGCCGGCATCTACGTGGCCGATCTGGTGGGCATCGCAGTCGCGCGCGAGATGGCCGCGATCATCACCGCGGTGGTGATCGCCGGGCGCACCGGCGCGGCTTTCGCTGCCGAGCTCGCGACCATGCAGGCCAACGAAGAGGTCGACGCGCTCGAAGTGCTGGGCCTGAATGCGGTCGACTTTTTGGTGCTGCCGCGCGTCCTCGCGCTGCTGCTGATGATGCCGCTGCTGTACGTGTTCGGCTGTGTCACGGGCCTCATCGGCGGCATGGTCGTGGCGGCCGGCATGCTTGACATTTCGCCCGCGGCCTACATGGACCGCACCGTGCTTGCGCTCGACTGGTCGCACCTCGGGCTCGGCATCTCCAAATCGTTCGTGTTCGGCGGCCTGATCGGCATGGTGGGCTGCTACAGCGGCCTGTACGCCCAGCGCAACGCGGCCGGCGTGGGCGTCGCGACGACCAACTCGGTCGTCGTCAGCATCGTCGGCATCATCGTGCTCGACGCGGTGTTCGCGGTGTGCGCGAACGCGCTGGGGGTCTGACCGTGGCGCTGCTGGCAGTCGACGGCCTGGAGATGCGCTTTGGCGACCGCCTGATCCAGACCGGCGTGAACTTCGAGGTCGAGAAGGGCACGATCTTCGCGATCATGGGTGGCAGCGGCTGTGGCAAGAGCACCTTGCTGCGGCACCTGGTCGGCCTGATGCCGCCGGCCAAAGGCACGGTGAAATACGAAAACATCGACTACTGGGCCGCCGACGACGCCGGCCAGGCCAAGCTGCGCACCGGCTTCGGCATGCTGTTCCAGAGCGCGGCACTGTGGTCTTCGATGACGATTCTCGAGAACGTCTGCCTGCCGCTCGAGCAACAAGGCAAGCTCGACGAGGCCGGGCGCGAGGCGCGAGCCCGCGAGGTGCTGGCGTGGGTCGACCTCGGCCCCTTCGCCGACTTTTATCCGTCGGACCTTTCTGGCGGCATGAAAAAACGCGCCGGCCTGGCACGCGCGATCGGCACCGAGCCGCCTCTGCTGTTTCTCGACGAACCCTCGGCCGGCCTCGACCCGATCAGCTCGAAGAAGCTCGACAACCTGATCCTCGACATTCGCAAACGCACCGGCTGCGCAGTGGTGTTCGTGAGCCACGAGTTGCCGAGCCTGTTCGCGATTGCCGACGATGGCATCTTTTTAGACGCCGACAGCAAGACCCCGATCGCGCATGGCTCGCCGAGCGCGCTGCGCGATACCGCCACGCACCCGACGGTGCGCGCCTTCCTCGCGCGCGAGGAGCCGCCACCCGAGCCAGGGGCCCCGCAAACCGCAGCAACCCCCGTACCATCGACCACCCTATGAAACGCAACGCCCTGCTCATCGGTGCCTTCTTGATCTCGGCGGTGGTGCTCATCGTCGTCGGCGTGCTGTGGCTCAACGGCAATGACCTCTTCTCGAAGAAAGAGGAGGCGATGATTTACTACAAGGGCAATGTGTCGGGGCTCTACGTCGGCGCGCCGGTCACGTTCCGCGGCGTCGCGGCAGGCCAGGTCGAAGACATCGCGCTCGAGCTCGACAGCAAGTCGCTCGCCGCGCGGATCGCTGTGCGGGTCAGGCTGCAGCCCAACGCGATGCGGTTTACCGATCAGAACCCCGACACCGGCTTCAACATGCAAAAACTCGTGAACCGCGGCTTGCGCGCGCGGCTGGTTGCGCAGAGCTTCGTGACCGGGCAAAAGTCGATCGAGCTGGACTTCATGCCGGACACGCCCGCCACCCTGCTCGGCGACGGCCGCAAAGCCGAGATTCCGGCGCTCGGCGACCGCTTCGGTGCGCTGATCGACCAGGTTGCCGAGCTGCCGTTGCGCGACACCGTGCAAGACATCCGCGACACCGTGAAAGAACTGCGCGGCACGCTCACCGCAGTGCAGCGCACGCTCGACAGCACGCAAACAGTGCTGACCGGCGCCTCCGATGAAGTTGCGAAGGCCGGCACGGCGTCGCGCACGACCCTGCTGGTCGCCACCGAGGCGATCAAGCTGGTCCAGGTCAACTCGGCTGCCACGCTCGCCTCGATCACGCAACTCGCCGATGCGAGCAAGCAGACCGTGCAAGCCGCGCAACCCGACCTGCAGCGCACGCTCGCCGGCACCCGCGAGGCGGCCGAATCCGCGCGGCTCGCGATGACCCGCGTGGCCGAGATGACCGCGCCGAACGCCGCGCTGCGCGCCGACCTCGACGCCGCGATGCGCGACTTCTCACAAGCCGCGCGCGGGCTGCGCGACTGGAGCGAATTGCTGGAAGAAAAACCGAACGCCATCATCTTCGGGAACAAACGCGAATGAACGTCTTCGTAAAACTTGCGCCGGTAGCGCTCGCCGCGCTGCTCGCCGCGTGCGCATCGCCGTCGCCCGCGCCGGTGCTGCTGACCTTGCCGCCTGCGTTGGTGCCCGCGGCGGCGCCAGCTGCACCGGCGCCGGGCGCATCAACGCCCTTGCTCGCCGTGCGCCGCATCAACATCCCCGAGTACCTGGTCTCGCGCCGGGTGCGCTTTCGCGCCGATGCCGCGACGCTCGCCGAATGGCCGAACACCTATTGGGCCGAGCGCGTCGAGATCGGCGTGTCGCGCGAGTTGGTGTCGGCGCTGCGCCAGCAGTTGCCCGGTTGGACGCTGTGCGACACGAATTGCGGTGATCAGGTGGCCGGCCTGAACCTGCAGGTCACGCTGGTGCCGATGGACTACCTGCGCAGCGCGCAAAAGCTCCAGGCACGTGCGCGCATCACGGTCAGTGGCGGCGGCACCGCGGAGGGCAAGGTGCTGGAGACGAAGGAGCTGAGCGTCGACATCCCCGCGAACGCCGACACCGCGCAAGCGCATGCGCAAACGATCTCGACCTTGATCGAGAAGGTGGCCGCCGAAGCGGCCGTTGCGATCCGCAACGCCAAGCCTTAGGGCTCGACGCGGCGAGCGCGGCTCGCCAAGCCGCCGAGCTGCCTAGAAGTGGATGCCGCGCATCATTTGTGCCATCGCGATCGCCTCGGGTGACAAGGTTGCCTTCCCGCTGCCCTTCTCGCCCTTCTCGCCCTTGGCCGCAGCGCTGTCCGGGAACATGCGGAACGTGGTGTTCATCAAAATCTGCGTGATGCGCGGTGCCACGGCGTGCAGCAGCTCGACCGAGATGCCCAGGCGCGTCGCGACGCGCACCGGCTTGTCCACGCAGGCCTGCACGATCAGGTCGGAGGCCTCGTCGGTCGAGAGCAGCGGCATGTTGTCGTAGATCTTGGTCGGCGCGGTCATCGGCGTGCGCACCAGCGGCATGTTGACGGTGGTGAAGGTGACGCCCTGGTCGGCGAACTCGCTCGCAGCGCAGCTCGTCCAGGCATCGAGCGCAGCCTTGCTCGCCACATAGGCCGAGAAGCGCGGCGCATTCACCAGCACGCTGATCGAGCTGATGTTGACGACGTGGCCCTTTTTCTTCGCGACCATGCCGGGCAGCAAGCCCATCGTGACGCGCAGCGAGCCGAAGTAGTTCAACTGCATCGTGCGTTCGTAGTCGTGAAAACGGTCGTAGCTGGCTTCGATCGCACGGCGGATCGAGCGGCCGGCGTTGTTGATCAGGTAGTCGACACCGCCATGGTCGGCGGTGAGTTGCTCGACGAAGGCCTTGCAGCTTTCCTCGTTCGCGATGTCGGCGGAGTAGGTGACGACGATCGCCTCTTTGCCGGCCTCGGCCAGGATCTCGTTTTTCGCTTCGGCGAGCTTGGCTTCGTCGCGCGCGCAGATCACCGTGATGGCGCCGGCTTTCGCGAACTTCACCGCCGCCGCCAGGCCGATGCCCGAGGAGCCGCCCGTCACCAGCACGACCTTGCCGGCCACCGTGCCGCGCAGCGATTTGTCGATCAGCAGCGCGGGGTCGAGGTGGCGCTCCCAGTAGTCCCACAACCGCCACGCGTAGTCGCGCAGTTCAGGGCAGGCGATGCCCGAACCCTTGAGTGCCGCCATCGTGTCGCGGCAGTCGTAGCGGGTCGGGAAATTGACGAAGGTCATCATGTCGTCGGGCAGGCCGAGGTCTTTCATGACCGCAGCGCGCACACGGCGCACCGGCGCCAGCGCCATCATTCCCTTCTTCACGCTTTTCGGGATGAAGCCGAGCAGCGCGGCGTTGATGAACAGGTTCATCTTCGGCGCGTGCGCGGCCTTGCTGAAGATGTCGAGCACATCGCCGACGCGGTAGCCGTTCGGGTCGACGAGGTGAAAGCACTTTTTGTTCAATTCAGCCTTGCCGTGGCTGATGTGGTCGAGCGCAGCAACGACGAAATCGACCGGCACGATGTTGATCCGCCCACCCTCCAAACCCACGCTCGGCATCCACGGCGGCAGGATCTGGCGCATGCGCTGGATCAGCTTGAAGAAGTAGTACGGGCCGTCGACCTTGTCCATCTCGCCGGTCAGCGAGTCGCCGACGACGAGCGCGGGGCGGTACACCGTCCACGGCACTTTCGATTCCTTGCGCACGATCTTCTCGCTCTCGTGCTTGGTCATGAAGTACGGGTGGTCGAGTCCCTCGGCCTCGTCGAACATGTCTTCACGGAACACGCCTTCGTACATGCCGGCGGCCGCGATCGAGCTCACGTGGTGAAAGTGGCCGGCGTCGATCGCCTTGGCGAATTCGACGGCGTTGCGCGTGCCGTCGATGTTGACTTCGACCTGCGATGCTTCGTCGGCCGAGAGGTCGTAGACCGCGGCCAAGTGGTAGACGTGGTCGATCTTGCCCTTGAGCTTTTTCACGTCCTCGGCCGAGACGCCGAGCTTCTTCGCGGTCAGGTCGCCGAAGACCGGAATCGCCCTCGCCTTCGCGATGTTGCCAGCGAGACCCCAGTGTTCGTACAGCGCCGCGACCTTGCCTTCGCTCTCCGGCCGCAACAGGAAAAACACGGTCGCACCGCGGCGGTCAAGCAAGGTCTTGACGAGGCGTTTGCCGATGAAGCCGGTCGCGCCGGTGACGAAATATTGCATGCTGTGATCCTCCAGAACCTGACACGAGAGCCGCGCATTTTTGACCAATGCCTCACGTCTTCTGCCCGCGATTTACCCGCAGCCGCGCGAGGGCGCCACCAGACAGGCTTGCCCGTGAAATTAGGATGCGCTCCCTATGCCGCCTGCCTATAGTCGACTCGCATCAACTCAACGAGAACACCCACCATGGTCAAGAAACTCAAAGCAATGGCGGACAAGCAAGCCGCATCCACCGGGCGCTTGTTCGACAGCGCGCTCGCCGGTCAAGTGAAGGATTCGGCCCAGCAGATCTGGCTGGCCGGCATGGGCGCGTTCGCGCGCGCGCAGGCCGAAGGCACCAAGGTGTTCGAGACGCTGGTCAAGGAAGGCGCGCATTTGCAGAAGAAGACCACCACGGCCGCCGAAGACAAATTCAGCGAAGTCACGAGCAGGATGAGCAACATGGCCGGCGACGTGCAAGCCAAGGCCGGCCAGCACTGGGACAAGCTCGAAGGCATCTTCGAAGAACGCACCGCGAAGGCCATGAAAAAGCTCGGCGTGCCGTCGGCCAAAGATGTGGACGCAATGGTGGCCCGCATCGACGAACTGAGCGCGAAGGTCACGAAGCTGTCGAAGGCCGCGCCGGTCAAGGCGGCTGCGACGAAGCCAGCGGCCAAGCCGGTCGCGAAGGCACCTGCGAAGAAGGCTCCGCCGAAGCGCGCACCGGCTCGCAAGCCGACGGCTGCCTGATCAGCCCAGGTACCGCGCCTCGAGGTGGCGCCGAAAATGCACCGGGTTCAACGCCTCGCCGGTGGCGCGGGTCGCGAGCTCGGCGGTAGGCCAGCGGCTCGCTTGCGACCAGATGTTGTCGCGCAGCCAATCGAACACCGGCGCGAGTTCGCCGCGGCCGATGCGTGCGTCGAGGTCGGCGTGCTGCGCGCGGATCGCGGCGAACCACTGCGCCGCATACATCGCGCCCAGCGTGTAGCAAGGGAAGTAGCCGAACGAGCCGCCGGGCCAGTGCACGTCTTGCAGGCAGCCTTGTGAGTAGTTGCCGCGGGTGTCGACGCCGAGCAGCGACTGCATGCCCTCGTCCCACAGCGCCGGGATGTCTTCGGCCTCGATGCTGCGCTCGATCAGCTTTTTCTCGATGCCGTAGCGCAGCATCACATGCGCCGGGTACGTCAGCTCATCGGCATCGACGCGAATGAAATCGGGCTTCACACGCGTCATGAGTTTGTACAGGTTGCCCGGCTCGAACGCCGGCTGATCGCCGAAGTGCCGGCGCAGCAGCGGCGCAAGCAGGCCGGCGAACGCGCGGCTGCGGCCGAGCTGCATCTCGAAACTCAGGCTCTGGCTTTCGTGGATGCCCATCGAGCGCGCGTGCGCAATCGGCTGCCCGAGCCAATCGCGCGGCAGGTTCTGCTCGTAGCGCGCGTGGCCTGTCTCGTGGATCGTGCCCATCAGCGCCTGCATCAAGTCTTCTTCTCGGTAGCGCGTGGTGAGCCGCACATCTTCGGGCACGCCGCCGCTGAACGGGTGCGCGCTCTCGTCGAGCCTGCCGCCCTCGAAGTCGAAGCCGAGCAGCACCATCACGTCGAGGTTCAGTGCCCGCTGCATCGCTTGCGGAAACGGGCCGACGGGTTCGATCACCGGCTCGCCCGCCTGCTTCTCACGCGCTCGCGTGACGAGGCCCGGCAGCCACTGCTGCAGGTCACCGAACACCCGGTCGACATCGGCGCTCGTGGCGCCGGGTTCGTACTGGTCCATCAGCGCGTCGTAAGGCGCGAGGCCGGTCTGGTCCGAGAGGCGCTTTGAGACCTCGCGACTGAGCCTGAGCACCTCGCGAAAGTTGCCGAGAAACCCCGGCCAGTCGTTGGCCGGCCGCTGCGTGCGCCAGGCGTGTTCGCAACGCGCATCGGCGAGCGACATCGCCTCGACCAGCGCCTGCGGCAGCGCGTTCGCCATGCGCCACGCGCGCCGAATTTCGCCGAGGTTGGCACGCGAGAACGCGTCGATGTTTTCGGTGGCGGCGCGTTGCAGCAGCTCGGCCAACTTCGGGTCGGTGCGGATCTGGTGCAGCAGGCCTTCCATCTCGGCCATCGCCTTTGCGCGCGCATCGTTGCCCTTGGGCGGCATCATCGCGGCCTGGTCCCAACCGGCGATCGATTGCAGGTGTTCGAAGTGATGCAGCCGGCGCCAAATGCCTGCCAGTTCGTCGTATGCGGTTTTCATGTGGGGCTTTCTTGCGCAGGTCGGGCCGAGCGACTCATACGGCTCATGACGCGAACTGCCCGGGCCAAAACCAGAGCATCGCGCTCGTCATCGTGATGTACCGCGCGAACTTGCCGACGGCCATGTAGAACACGCAGGGCCAAAACGGCAGCTTGAGCCAGCCGGCCACTGCGCAAAGCGGATCGCCGACGATTGGCAACCACGACAGCAGGCAACCCTTCGTGCCCCAGCGTTCGAGCCAGCGCAGTGCGCGCGCGTTCGGCGGCTTCTGGTGTTTGACGCGCTCGTAGGCGCGTTCAGCGCCGTAGCCCATCCACCAGGTGACGGCGCCGCCGAGCGTGTTGCCGACGGTGGCGATCAGGATCGCGGGCCAGAACATCGCGGGGTTGATCTTGACCAGGCCGAACACCGCAGGTTCGGAGCCGAGCGGCAACAAAGTGGCCGACACGAACGAGACGATGAACACTGTGCTCAAGCCGAATTTCGGCAAGGCCAGCAACGCCAACATCGATTCGACCCATGCTTCCATCGGCCGGCATTATGAACAGCGCGCGCATCCCTTCGCTATAGGACTTTCAGCCGAAACCCGCCGCTATACTCCTGCCTCCTTTTTCAGCAGTCCCCACGCGCCACCCTCGCCATGCAGATCGGCCACATCCCGCTGCCGAACCGTCTTTTCGCTGCGCCGATGGCGGGCGTGACCGACCGGCCGTTTCGTCAGCTCTGCAAGCGCCTCGGCGCCGGCTACGCGGTCAGCGAAATGGTGACTTCGCGCAAGGATTTGTGGAGCAGCCTGAAGACCAGCCGCCGCGCGAACCACGATGGCGAAGTCGCGCCGATCGCAGTGCAGATCGCCGGCACCGATGCACTGATGATGGGCGAGGCCGCGGCCTACAACATCGACCGCGGCGCGCAGATCATCGACATCAACATGGGCTGCCCTGCCAAGAAGGTGTGCAGCAAATGGGCCGGCTCGGCACTGATGCAGGACGAGCCGCTGGCGCTCGCGATCATCGAGGCCGTGGTCGCCGCGTGCGCGCCGCGCAACGTGCCGGTCACGTTGAAAATGCGCACCGGCTGGTGCCATGCAGAACGCAACGCGGTACGCATCGCACGCGCCGCCGAGAGCGCCGGCATCGCGATGGTCGCAGTGCACGGTCGCACCCGCGAGCAGGGCTACAAGGGCGCAGCCGAATACGACACGGTGAGCGCCGTGAAGGCCGCGTTGCGGATCCCGGTGGTTGCGAACGGCGACATCGATTCACCCGAAAAAGCGCGTGACGTGCTCGCGGTCACGGGCGCCGATGCAGTCATGATCGGCCGCGCTGCGCAGGGCCGGCCGTGGATCTTTCGCGAGATCGCGCACTTTCTCGAAACCGGTGAGCACCTCGCCGCACCCGAGGTCGGCCAGGCCAAGGCCTGGCTGCTCGAACACCTCGACGACCACTACGGCCTGTACGGTTGGGATGACGACGGCGCGGGCGTGCGGAGCGCGCGCAAGCACATCGGCTGGGCGGTGCGCGCACTGCCCGGCGGCGAAGCCTTTCGAGCGCGGATGAATTTGCTGAGCAGTTGCGAGACACAGGTGCGTGCCGTCACCGACTGGTTCGATGCGCTCGCCGACACGCACCGGCTGTTGCCGCGCGCGAGTGCAACCGTCACGCCGGAACAAGAAACAGAAGAAACGTTCGCATGAAAAAACCGGCCCACATCGAAGAGTGCATCCGCGACAGCCTGGAGTTGTATTTCAAGGACCTGCGCGGCGTCGAACCCGCGGCGATGTACGAAATGATTCTTGGCGTGGTCGAGAAGCCGCTGCTCGATGTTGTGATGAAGCGCGCCGAGGGCAACCAGAGCCGCGCGGCCGAATGGCTGGGCATCAACCGCAACACGCTGCGCCGCAAACTGCTCGACCACAAGCTCATCAAATGAACCCTGTTGCACAACCGCAGTTCACCGCCCTGCTTTCGGTCTCCGACAAGACCGGCGTGCTCGAATTCGCGCGCGCGCTGAGCGCGCTCGGCATCCGGCTGCTCTCGACCGGCGGCACCGCCAAGCTGCTCGCCGATGCCGGATTGCCCGTCACCGAAGTGGCCGAGCACACCGGCTTTCCGGAGATGCTCGACGGTCGTGTCAAGACGCTGCACCCGACCATCCACGGTGGCCTGCTGGCGCGCCGCGATCTGCCCGAGCACATGGCCTCGATCGGCGCGCACGGCATCGCGACGATCGACCTGTTGGTGGTCAACCTCTACCCGTTCGAGGCCACCGTCGCTGCGCCCGGCTGTACGCTCGCGATGGCGATCGAGAACATCGACATCGGCGGCCCGGCGATGGTGCGCTCGGCCGCGAAGAACTGGCAAGACGTGGCGGTGCTGACCGACGCCTCGCAGTACGCGCAAGTGCTGGCCGAGCTGAAGGCCGACGGCGTGGTGAGCACGTCGACCAAGTTCGCGCTGTCGGTGGCCGCCTTCAACCGCATCTCGAACTACGACGGCGCGATCAGCGACTACCTGTCGTCGCTGCAGGCCAACGGCACGCGAGCCGCGTTCCCCGCGCAGTCGAACACCCGCTTCGTCAAGCTGCAAGACCTGCGTTACGGCGAGAACCCGCACCAGAGCGCGGCCTTCTACCGTGACCTGCATCCCGCGCCAGGTTCGCTCGTCACGGCGAAGCAATTGCAGGGCAAGGAGCTGTCGTACAACAACATCGCCGACGCCGACGCGGCGTGGGAGTGCGTTAAGTCGTTCGACGTGCCGACCTGCGTCATCGTCAAGCACGCCAACCCCTGCGGCGTGGCACTCGGCGCGAGCGCCGCCGAGGCCTACGGCAAGGCCTTCAAGACCGACCCGACCTCGGCCTTCGGCGGCATCATCGCGTTCAACTGCGAGCTTGACGGCGCTGGCGTGGCACTCGTCGCGAAGCAGTTCGTCGAAGTGTTGATGGCGCCGAGCTTCACCCCCGAAGCGCTCGTGTTGTTAACCGCGAAGCCGAACACGCGGGTGCTGCAGATCGCGTTGCCGGCCGGCGGCGAAACCGATTGGGACCGAGGCCGCAACGCGCAAGACATGAAGCGCGTCGGATCCGGTTTGTTGATCCAGACCGCCGACAACCGCGAGATCGCGTCGACCGAGTTGAAGATCGTCACCGACAAGCAGCCGACTGCAGAGCAACTCGGCGACCTGCTGTTCGCATGGAAGGTCGCGAAGTACGTCAAGAGCAACGCGATCGTTTTCTGCGGCGGCGGCATGACGCTCGGCGTCGGCGCCGGCCAGATGAGCCGAATCGATTCGGCGCGGATCGCCAGCATCAAGGCGGGCAATGCCGGGCTGACGCTGGTCGGCTCGGCGGTTGCGAGCGACGCGTTCTTCCCGTTCCGTGACGGGCTCGACGTGGTGATCGACCAAGGTGCGACCAGCGTGATCCAGCCTGGCGGCTCGATGCGCGACGACGAGGTAATCGCCGCCGCGAACGAACGCGGCATCGTGATGGTCACGACTGGCGTGCGGCACTTCCGCCACTAGCTCAACGCAATGACACTCCCCGAGGTCACCGGCCTCGCCCTTGCCGGCATCGCGCGCCTGATCACCGGCGCGCAAGGCCACTGGTACGGCGCACCGCCGAAGGCCGAGCAGCGCATCTATTTCTCTAACCACCAGAGCCACTTCGATTGGGTGCTGATTTGGGCCGCGTTGCCGAGCGACCTGCGCACGATGACTCGGCCGATCGCAGCGCGCGACTACTGGACTTCGTCACCGCTGAAGCACTGGATCACACGCGAGATCTTCAACGCGGTGTACGTGAGCCGGCAGCGTACGGACGACGAAGACCCGCTCGAGCCGCTGATGGATGCGCTGCGCCATGGCGACTCGCTGGTGATCTTTCCGGAGGGCACGCGCGGCAACAAGGTTGACCCGGCCGCGTTCAAGGCCGGCCTCTATCACCTGGCCGAAGCCTTCCCCAACGTGCAGCTGATCCCCACCTGGATCGACAACGTGCAACGCGTGATGCCCAAGGGCGAGGTCGTGCCGGTGCCGATCCTGTGCTCGGTCACGTTCGGCGCACCGTTGACGCTGGCCCCCGGTGAAGCCAAGCGCACCTTCCTCGAACGCGCACGCAACGCCGTCATGGCGCTCAGGTCGATCCACTGATGGGTTTCCTCCGCAACTTCACGACCTCGCAGCAGATCGGCCTGCTTTTCGTCACGCTGTTCGGCAGCCTGACCATCGTGACGGTTGTCGCTTTCAGCCGCACGCTGCGCGAGCGCAGCGACCTCGACCTCGACGCGCACGAACGGTTCAAGCGCGATCTGCGCGCGGTCTGGATCGGCGCGGTGCTGTTCTGGATTTCGTGGGTCGCTGGCGGCCTCGTCTCGACGCTGCTGTTCACGCTGATCTCGTTCATCGCGCTGCGCGAGTTCGTGACGCTCACGCACACGCGCCGCGGCGATCACCGCAGCCTGCTGCTGGCGTTCTTCATCGTCCTGCCGCTGCAGTATGTGATCGTCGCGAGCGAACAGTTCGACCTTTTCACGGTGTTCATCCCGGTCTACGTGTTCCTCGCGATCCCGGTCGTCAGCGCGCTCGGCAACGACCCACAACGCTTTCTGGAGCGCACCGCAAAAATCCAATGGGGCATCATGGTTTGCGTCTACGGCATGAGCCACGCCCCCGCGCTGTTGCTGCTCGACCTGCCCGACTACGGCGCGCGCGGCGCGTTCCTGGTGCTCTACCTCGTGGTCGTCGTCGCGATCGCGCAGATCGTGCAAGAGGCCGCGAGCCGGCGCCTGCGCCGCCGACCAGTGGCGCGCGCGATCAGCCGATCGTTTTCGTGGCGCGCCTGGGGCATCGGCGCCGGCGCGGCGGCGCTCGCCGGTGGCCTGCTGTACTGGTCGACCCCGTTCAAGAGCCCATGGGGTGCCATCGTCATGGGCCTGATCGCCGGCGGCAGCGGCACGCTCGGCGAGTTCGTGATGCACGCGCTCAAGCGCGATGCAGGCGTGAAATCATGGAGCGGCAAGGCCTCGGTGACGGGCGCGGTCGGCTTGCTCGATCGCGTCGCGCCGCTGTGCTTCGCGGCGCCGGTGTTCTTCCATTCCGTGCGTTGGTATTTCGATTTATGACGATCCCTCGCCCGACGAATCCATCGGCCGATCCCCCTAGGGGATGCGGGCCGGCTTGGCTGGGCTACGAAGGGGCCACTGCGTGGCCCTTGCCCGGCGCTCGGCCCGCTTTAACTTGATGCGAATCCTCGGCATCGACCCCGGCCTTCGCACCACCGGCTTCGGCGTGGTCGAATCGGTCGGCGCGAAGCTGCACTACATCGCCAGCGGCACGATCAAGACCGAGTCGGTCGTGTCGGGCTCGCTGCCCGAGCGGCTCAAGGTCATCTTCGACGGCGTGCGCGAGATCGCGGCGCGCTACGAGCCGACGTGCGCGTCGGTCGAGATCGTGTTCGTCAACGTCAACCCGCAATCGACGCTGCTGCTGGGCCAAGCGCGCGGCGCAGCGCTGACGGCGCTCGTCACGGCCAACCTGACTGTTGCCGAGTACACCGCGCTGCAGATGAAAAAAGCCATCGTCGGCCACGGCCAGGCGCGCAAGGAGCAAGTGCAGGAGATGGTGATGCGCCTGCTGGCGCTGCCGGGCTTGCCTGGCAAGGACGCAGCCGACGCGCTGGGGCTGGCGATCTGCCATGCGCATGCGGGCTCGTCGTTGGCAGCGCTGGCGCGGGGCGCGACGCTCGCGCCGCGGGCGCATGCGCAATACAAGCGCGGGCGGACTTACTGAGGTTTGCTGCGTCGGCGTCGGCGTCGGCATCGACATCGGCGCATCGCGGCGGGCGGCACCCGGCGGGGGCTCATGCTGTGGCGGTCTTCGCTTCGCTGCGACTGCG
>ENA-OFCD01000327-OFCD01000327.1-metagenomes-genome-assembly--contig:-NODE-327-length-32121-cov-14.800225_pt1 | contig 32121 bp, 36 predicted proteins | sample MGYA00153392_OFCD01 | MGnify analysis MGYA00153392
CGATCACGCGCCTGGCTGGCTTGACTTGGTGGGCCAGCTTGGGCGCAACCGCCGCTTCAATCGCGGCCCAAGGCAGCCGCGTGGACAACACCGCCAACGGGTGCCGCAAATCGATCATCTGGTCCAAACGCGAGCGAAAGAAGTCTGGCGTGCTCATCCTCATATCCCCCAGAAATCAGGTCACTGGAATATCGTTCTCAGGGGATCTCGCAGGCAAGATTCAGGCCGGAAAGTGAGTGTTCATGCGGGCTGCAGACGTATTGCAGGGCCGACTATTTATCGCATATGTAAATCAATAAGGGTGTTGGAGTGTCGCAAATGTGTGCCGATGCGTGGTCCACGCACGATGATGGTTGTCGATCACAAAGGCAACACCCGCACCGGCGCGACTCAGGCTGTGCCCACGCGCCGGGTCAAGAATCGAGGCGGGTGATCCGCAGCGGGTCAGCCCTTGGCCGGCGCAACAGCGGGCGCGGGTTCGGCGATGTCGGGAAAGTCGACCGGTGCGATCTGCTGGGCCAACTGGCCCTTGGGCCCGTGGACCAGCTCGAACGTGACGCGTTCGCCTTGCTTCAAGGTTTTGAAACCTTCCATCTGAATCGCCGAGAAGTGCGCAAAGATGTCTTCGCCGCCTTCATCGGGTTCGATGAAACCGAATCCTTTGGCGTCGTTGAACCACTTGACTGTGCCGGTGGACATGACGGGTCTCCCATCGACGCGGCAGCATTCGTGACGCGTGTCACATTCTGGTGCTCGGCCAAATCGACTGTCAAGACCACAAGCCCCCCCTGAAAAGCGTCGCTGGCGTCACGCGACCGCGCACTTGCAGAACGAGGTGAGGGCGCAATATGGGGAGGAATGAAACGCCGCACCGGCAACTCGATAGAATGATTTGCATGGCTGAAGAAACCACTCCTCCCGCGGCGCCGCCGGTGGCGCCGCCCAGGCCCGACGACGGGCAGGGAGCGGTCGTTATGGAGCGCAAGGTTGCAAAGACCGAACCGCCCCGCATGTACCAAGTGGTATTGCTGAACGACGACTACACACCGATGGAGTTCGTCGTGATGGTGCTGCAGGAGTATTTCAAACGCGACCTCGAAACCGCGACGCAGATCATGTTGAAAATTCACCATGACGGGCGGGGAGTTTGTGGCGTGTACTCGAAAGATGTCGCATCGACAAAGGTTGAATTGGTATTGGCCGCCGCGCGCCGCGGTGGCCACCCGTTGCAATGCATTATGGAGGCCGCATGATCGCTCAAGAACTCGAAGTTAGCCTGCACATGGCGTTTGTCGAGGCGCGTCAGCAGCGTCACGAATTCATCACGGTCGAACACCTGTTGATGGCGCTGCTCGACAACCCCTCGGCTGCCGAGGTTCTGCGTGCCTGCTCGGCCAATCCCGACGACCTGCGCAAGAGTCTCGTGGGCTTCATCAAGGAAAACACGCCAACGGTGGGCGGTACTGACGAAGTCGATACGCAACCCACACTGGGTTTCCAGCGCGTGATTCAGCGCGCAATCATGCACGTGCAGTCGACCGGCAGCGGCAAAAAGGAAGTGACCGGCGCAAACGTGCTGGTCGCGATCTTCGGTGAGAAGGATTCGCACGCCGTCTACTACCTCCACCAACAAGGCGTGACCCGCCTCGATGTCGTGAACTTCATCGCGCACGGCATCCGCAAGAGCGACCCGCCCGAGCCCGCGAAGCCGAGCGAAGGCAGCGCCGGCAACAACGAGACCGAGAAGGAGGAGGGCGAAGGCAAGGGCTCGCCGCTTGACCAGTTCACGCAGAATCTGAACCAGCTCGCCAAAGAAGGCAAGATCGACCCGCTGATCGGCCGCGAGCACGAGGTCGAGCGCGTGATTCAGATTTTGTGCCGCCGGCGCAAGAACAACCCGTTGCTCGTCGGCGAGGCCGGTGTCGGCAAGACCGCGATCGCCGAGGGCTTGGCGTGGCGCATCACGCAAAAAGAAGTGCCCGACGTGCTAGCCGATTCGGTCGTGTACTCGCTCGACATGGGCGCGCTATTGGCTGGCACCAAGTACCGTGGCGACTTCGAGCAGCGGCTCAAGGGCGTGCTCAAACAGCTCAAGGACCAGCCGAACGCCGTGCTGTTCATCGACGAGATCCACACGCTGATCGGCGCCGGTGCGGCCTCTGGCGGCACGCTCGACGCAAGCAACCTGCTCAAGCCAGCGCTGAGTTCGGGTGCGATGAAATGCATCGGCGCGACCACCTTCACCGAGTACCGCGGCATCTTCGAAAAGGACGCCGCACTGTCGCGGCGCTTCCAGAAGGTCGACGTGGTCGAGCCGTCGGTCGAAGAAACCGTCGAGATCCTCAAGGGCTTGAAGTCGCGCTTCGAGGAGCACCACAGCGTCAAATACGCCGCTGGCGCGCTCCAGGCGGCGGCCGAGTTGTCGGCCAAGTTCATCAACGACCGGCACCTTCCCGACAAGGCGATCGACGTGATCGACGAGGCCGGTGCAGCGCAGCGCATCTTGCCCAAGAGCAAGCAGAAGAAGACCATCACGCGTGCCGAGGTCGAAGACATCGTCGCGAAAATCGCCCGAATCCCGCCCGCCAGCGTATCGAACGACGACCGCGGCAAGCTCAAGACGCTCGAGCGCGATCTGAACAGCGTGGTGTTCGGCCAGGAGCCGGCCGTCGAGGCGATCTCGGCTGCGATCAAGATGGCGCGTTCCGGGTTGGGCCGTCCCGACAAGCCGATCGGCTCGTTCCTGTTCAGCGGCCCAACCGGCGTCGGCAAGACCGAAGTCGCCAAGCAGCTCGCCTACATTTTGGGAGTCGAGCTCATTCGCTTCGACATGAGCGAGTACATGGAACGTCACGCGGTCAGCCGGCTGATCGGCGCGCCTCCGGGCTATGTCGGTTTCGACCAGGGCGGGTTGCTGACCGAAGCGGTCTCGAAGAAGCCGCACGCGGTACTGTTGCTCGATGAAATCGAGAAGGCGCACCCGGATGTCTTCAACGTGCTGTTGCAGGTCATGGACCACGGCACGCTGACTGACAACAACGGGCGCAAAGCCGACTTCCGCAGCGTCATCATCATCATGACGACCAACGCCGGCGCCGAGACGATGAACAAGGCCATGATCGGCTTCACCAACTCGCGCGAGCAGGGCGACGAGATGGCCGACATCAAGAAGTTGTTTTCCCCCGAGTTCCGCAACCGGCTCGACGCGACTGTCAGCTTCAAGGCGCTCGACGAAGAGATCATCTTGCGCGTGGTCGACAAGTTCTTGCTCCAATTGGAGAGCCAGCTCGGCGAAAAGAAGGTGGAGGTCACGTTCACCGATGCGCTGCGCAAGCAGCTCGCGAAGAAAGGCTTCGACCCGCTGATGGGCGCGCGCCCGATGCAGCGCTTGATCCAGGACACGATCCGGCGTGCGCTGGCGGACGAGTTGCTGTTCGGGCGTCTGGTCGACGGCGGTCGCTTGACGGTCGATGTCGATGCGGATGGCAAGCCGGTGCTCGACATCCAGCCGGTCAAGAAGATCGACAAGCCGAAGGCCGAACCGGCGACCGCGTAACGCTCTAGCCGCGGTTGTGTAAAGAAAGGGGCTTCGGCCCCTTTTTCTATCGCGGCACGTGAGTGGCGGGGTTTTGCTGAAAAAAACCGCGAAGCAATCCGTACATGCGCGGATGCTCGGCAGCGAAGTCGCGCGATGCGACGAAGAAGGCCTCGGACGCGACCGCGAAGAACTCCTCGGGCGCTTCGGCCGCGTACGGATCAAGTAGGGTGTCTTCCCCGGCATCGACGCGCTCGCAAAACGCCTCGAATTCGGCATCGAGTATCGCCGTCCAGGCATCGCGCGCGGCGCGGTCGGGCAACGGCGGAACGCCATCGGCGTCGCCGTCGCGCATGTCCATCACATGCACGAACTCGTGGATCACGACGTTGTAGCCCACGTCGGCCGATTCACCTGCCTCATCGACATCGCGCCAGGCCAGCATCACCGGCCCGCCGTGCATCGCCTCGCCGGAGAGTTCTTCTTCGTAGGCGTGCACGACACCCGCGTCGTCGACGAACTCGCGCCGCGCCACCACTGCATCGGCATGCACGACGATTCCCTTGAAGCCGTCGTACCAACCCAAGCCCAGCTTAAGCGCGGGCAGGCAAGCCTGGGCGGCGATCGCGACCGCCATCTCGTCGTCAACGGTGAGGCCTTGCGTGCCGGTGAACTCCTTGTCGGCGAGGAAGAGCGTCGCCATGTCGCGCAGTTGCGCGACCTCGGCTTCGCTGCGCCAGGTCAGGAAAGAAAACCGCGCCAACGTGAGCTGCCACAGCGCATCGGGAATCGCACGTCGCGCCAGCGTGCGCGTGTCACGCCAACGCTTGAGCCAATCGCGCACGGGTCAGGTGCCGGACGCGACCGCGTCGGCCGGCGCCAGGCGCGTCCAGCGGCCGTCTTCGAAGCGCATGACTTCGGCGCGTGGCGCGTGGTTGTGGTCGCGGCCATGGTCCAGCGTCCAGTCGCTCAGCACATGGCGCACGCGGCCGGGTGCGAGCGCCTCGGTGGTCGGGCGATGGGTATGACCGTGGACAAGCGTCGGCGCGTTGTTCTCGTCCATCGCACGCAGCGCGGTCGGGGCGTCGACGTCGAACCAAACGCCCCCGTGTTCAGTGGCTGCGCGCTCGCTTTCGGAACGCAAACTGCGCGCCATCAGCCGTCGTTCGGCGAGTGGGCGCGCGAGCACTTGCGCTTGCCACGCCGGATTGCGCACCTGCGCGCGAAATGCTTGGTACGGCAGGTCACCGAGGCACCACGCGTCACCGTGCGTCAGCAGCACGCGCTGATCGAATGCGCACAGCGCGGTTGGGTCGGGCAGGGCCTCGACGCTGCAGGCCGCCAGCATTTCGGCGCCGAGCAAGAAGTCGCGGTTGCCGACCATGAAGAAGAGCTTGCGGTCCGCCGCAGCCGCGCTCAGCACCGCTGCGCCGCGCGCCTCGAAGCCCTCGAAGCGTGCGTCGTCACCGACCCAGGCCTCAAACAAGTCGCCGAGGATGAAGACCGCGTCGGCCGTCGTGTTCAGCAGGTAACCGCGCCATGCGTTGAAGCCCTTCGGCGTGTCTTCGGCGAGGTGCAGGTCACTGATGAAATCGATGCGTTGCCAATCGGCCGGCGCCATGATTTCGCGCGACGCGCGCAGTGCCTCCACGGCTCGCGATCTGCGCTCCGCGTCAGCCGACGCGCGAGGCCTTGACGATCGTCACGTCGTCGAGCGGCACGTCGCCGTGACCGCCCTTGCTCCCGGTGCGAACTTTCTCGATCGCGTCGACCACCTCAGTGCCCGAGACCACCTTGGCAAACACCGCGTAGCCCCAGCCCGAAGCGGTTTCGGCCGTGAAGTTCAAGAAGTTGTTGTTGGTCGCGTTGATGAAAAACTGCGAGCTCGCCGAGTGCGGCGCCGAGGTGCGCGCCATCGCCAGCGTGTACTTGTCGTTCTTCAGGCCGTTGTTGGCCTCGTTCGTGATCGTCGCGTTCGTGGCCTTCTGGCGCATGCCGGGCTCGAAGCCGCCACCCTGAACCATGAAGCCCGGAATCACGCGGTGAAACACCGTGCCGTCGTAGTGGCCGGCATCGACGTACTCGAGAAAATTCTTCGACGAGACCGGCGCCTTGGCCTCGTCGAGTTCGATGCGGATCGTGCCCTTGCTGGTTTCGATGTCGATTTGCGTGCCCATGTTCATTTCTCCAAGGTGGCTCGTGTAATGGTGATCGGCGCGTTGGGCACGTCGTTGTGCGGGCCTTTGCTGCCGGTCGGAACTGTGCGGATTTTCTCGACCACGTCCATGCCCGAGACGACCTTGCCGAACACCGCGTAGCCGTTGCCGTCGCGTGCGTTGGCGGCATCCAGCCGGTCGTTGTCGTTGACGTTGATGAAGAACTGCGAGGTCGCCGAGTTCGGCTCGCCGGTGCGTGCCATCGCGACGCTGCCGCGCACGTTCGACAGGCCGTTCTTGCTTTCGAGCGCGATCGGCGGACGCGTCTGCTTTTCTTTCATGTCGGCGGTCATGCCGCCGCCCTGAATCATGAAGCCCGGAATCACGCGGTGAAAAACCGTGCCGTTGTAGTGACCGGCCTTCACATAGGTCAGGAAATTGTCCACGGTCTTCGGCGCCTTGGCGGCATCGACTTCGATGACGATGTCGCCGGCCGAAGTGGCGAGCTTGACTTTCTGGGCGAAGGCCGACGGTGCGGCGCACAAGGCGAGCGCGGTTGCGGCGCAGCCGATCCAGCGTGAAAAAAACAGTGTCATGAGCGCTTTCGTTGTCTGTGGTTGACGTTTATCGAGCGGCCGCCGAAGCCGCTGAACTCGCCGAGTTCGGCACAGTCGCGGCCGCGGCCACACGCGGTTTGTACAGCCCGCGCACCAGCGCGAGCTTTGGTGGCACGGAGACGTTGGCCGAATCAAGTTTGAGCGCGCGCTCGTATGACTGCGCCGCGAGCGCGGCATACACGTCGCCGAGGTTCTCTAGTGCGGTCGCATAGGCCGGATTCGTGCGCAGCGCCTGCTCCAGTGTGGCGCGGGCCTTCGCGTAGTCGCCACCCGCGGCGTACAGCGCGGCCAGGTTGTTGTAAGGCTCGGCGAGATCGGGATGGTCTTCGGTGAGCTTCTGGAACACCGTGATCGCCTCGTCGTCGCGCTTCGCATCGGCCAGCATCACGCCCTTCATGAAGCGCATTTGCGGGTCGTTCGGCTTGGCTGCGAGGAACTGGTCGGCGCGCTGCATCGCGCTGCCGGCTTGGCCGGAGTAGTAAAGGCGTTGCACGTCGCCCAGATCATCTGCGTGGGAGGCCGAAAATGCAACGAGCCCGATCGCGCAGATGAGGTAAACCGCCATTCGGCGCAGCGAGAAATTCAGGCAGTGCATCGGCATCGGGGTGTCGAAGTGGAGGAGCGCATCGCGGCCGACCGATCGCACGCGACCGACGCGCGGGACAGCCCGTTATACTGATTCCATTGTAGGGCAGGCCTCCTTGCCAGACCGTCATCGATGCCAAGCGCAGCCGCCGCTGCGCGCTGACCTCGAAGCCTCAAAAACTTCCATTTTCTTGATTCTGCGGCCCGCGCATCAGATGGCGAAGCCTCGAAACTGCCATCGGCCATGACGCTTCGCATCCACAACACGCTTTCGCGCGCGCTCGAGACCTTCACGCCGATCGAACCGGGCCACGTTCGCATGTACGTGTGCGGCATCACCATCTACGACCTGTGCCATGTCGGGCACGCACGGATGATGATCGCGTTCGACCTGATCTACCGCTGGCTGCGCGTGCTCGGCTACCGCGTGACCTACGTGCGCAACGTCACCGACATCGACGACAAGATCATCCGTCGCGCAATAGAGCGCGGCGTCACGATTCGTACGCTCACCGACGAAATGATCGCAGCGATGCACACCGACCTCGACGCGCTCGGCATGCTGCGCCCGACGCACGAGCCGCGCGCAACCGAATACGTGCCGCAGATGCTCTCGATGATCGAGACACTGCAAGGCAAGGGCTTGGCCTATCAGTCGAGCAACGGCGACGTGAACTACGCGGTGCGCAAGTTTCCTGGCTACGGCAAGCTGTCCGGTAAGTCGATCGACGAGTTGCGATCGGGTGAGCGCGTGGCGGTGCTGGAGGGCAAGGACGACCCGCTCGACTTCGTGCTTTGGAAAGCCGCGAAGCCCGAGGAGCCCGCCGATGCGAAGTACGAATCAAGTTACGGTGCGGGCCGCCCGGGCTGGCACATCGAATGCTCGGCAATGGCCTGCGCGTTGCTCGGCGAGCGCTTCGACCTGCACGGCGGTGGTGCCGATCTTCAGTTTCCGCACCACGAGAACGAGATTGCGCAGAGCGAAGGCGCGACCGGCACAGGGCCGGCGGCGTTCTGGGCGCACAACGGGCTGCTCAACGTCGACCACGTGAAGATGTCGAAGTCGCTCGGCAACTTCTTCACCATCCGAGAGGTGCTGCAGCGCTACGACGGCGAGACGATCCGCTTCTTCATGCTGCGCACGCACTACCGCAGCCCGTTCAACTTCAGCGACGCGGGGCTCGACGACGCGCGCGCTGCGCTGCGTCGCCTGTACACCGCGCTCGATGGGCTCGACACGCCCAACGCCCAAGTCGACTGGGCGCAGCCGCAAGCCGCGACCTTTCGCGCCGAGATGAACGAAGACTTCAACACGCCGGGCGCGCTCGCGGTGCTGTTCGAGCTCGCGAACGAGGCCAACCGATTGCGCTCGGCCGATGCCGCCGCGTTGCTCAAGGGCCTGGCCGCCACGCTCGGCTTTTTGCAGCAAACCCCGCGCGACTATTTGCGTGCCGGCAACACGCTCGACGAGGCCGGCATTGCCGAGCGCATCGCCGCGCGCGACGCCGCGAAGAAGGCACGAGACTTCGCACTCGCCGACCAGATCCGCGCGGGCTTGCTCGCGCAGGGCATCGCACTCAAAGATTCGGCCAACGGCACGACTTGGGTGAAGGCCTGATGCCGACGCGTGCGATCAAGCCGGAGCTCGCTTTGGTGAACGGCGCAGCCGCACCGACCGACGTCAACCTCGCAGAGGTGACGCCCGACTACTGGGACGAAGCCTGCAAACACCTCGGCAAGCGCGACCGCGTGATGCGCAAGTTGATCCCGCAGTTCGGCGAAGGCCGGCTGCACAGCCGCGGCGATGCGTTCACAACGCTGGCGCGCTCGATCGTTGGCCAGCAAATTTCGGTCAAGGCGGCGCAGTCGGTGTGGTTGCGCTTCGCCGCACTGTTGAGCGACCCGTCGAAGCGCATGGCACCGGCATCGGTGCTCGCGCTCGACATGACCGTGATGCGCGGTGCCGGCCTTTCAGCGCGCAAATGCGAGTACCTCAGTGACCTCGCCGCGCATTTCGAAGCGGGCTCGGTGCATGTGCGCCAGTGGCAGCAGATGGACGACGAGGCGATCATCGATGAGCTCGTCGCGATCCGGGGCATCGGCCGCTGGACCGCCGAGATGTTCCTGATCTTTCACCTGATGCGCCCGAACGTGCTGCCGCTCGATGACGTCGGCCTGATCAACGGCATCAGCGTCAACTATTTCAGCGGTGAGCCGGTCTCGCGCGCCGAAGCGCGCGAGGTCGGCGATGCCTGGGCGCCGTTCCGCTCGGTCGCCACGTGGTACATCTGGCGCAGCCTCGATCCGCTGCCGGTAGACTATTGAAAGCGCGACCGCTGCCTTCGCGCGAAGGAACACACGAATGAGCAAACGTCACTTTCTCGAGTTCGAGCAGCCGGTGTCCGACCTCGAATCGAAGATCGAAGAACTGCGCTACGTGCAGAACGAATCGGCGGTCGACATTTCGGAAGAGATCGATCGTCTCGGCAAGAAAAGCCTGCAGCTCACGAAAGACATTTACGCGAGCCTGTCGCCGTGGCAGGTCACGCAGATCTCGCGTCACCCGCAGCGGCCTTACACGCTCGACTACGTGGCCGAAATCTTCACCGACTTCCAGGAGCTGCACGGCGACCGTGCGTTCGCCGACGACCAGTCGATGGTCGGCGGCCTCGCGCGCTTTAACGGTCAGGCCTGCATGGTGCTCGGCCACCAGAAGGGCCGCGACACGAAGGAGCGCGGCTTGCGCAACTTCGGCATGTCGCGCCCCGAGGGTTATCGCAAAGCGCTGCGGCTGATGAAGCTGGCCGAAAAGTTCGGCCTGCCGGTGTTCACCTTCGTCGACACGCCGGGAGCGTACCCGGGCATCGGCGCCGAGGAGCGCGGGCAGTCGGAGGCGATCGGTCGCAACATCTTCGAGATGGCGCAACTCGAGGTGCCGATCATCGTCACCATCATCGGTGAGGGTGGTTCGGGCGGTGCACTCGCCATCAGCGTCGGCGACCAGTTGCTGATGCTGCAGTACTCGATCTACTCGGTGATCTCGCCGGAGGGTTGCGCGTCGATTCTGTGGAAGACATCGGAGCGAGCGTCTGATGCGGCCGATGCGCTGGGCATCACCGCGCACCGGCTCAAGGCGCTGGGCCTGGTCGACAAGATCATCAGCGAGCCGGTCGGTGGCGCCCACCGCGACACCAAGCAGATGGCCGCGTTCCTGAAGCGCGCGTTGAACGATGCGCTGCGCCAGGTCAGCGACCTGAAGCCGAAGGAATTGCTGCAACGGCGCTACGAGCGGCTGCAGTCTTACGGCCGTTTCACGGACACCAAAGACCGTTGACCGTGAACGCCGGTCGCATCGCAGTCGCCTACAGCGGCGGGCGCGATTCGACGGCGCTGCTGCATGCGACGCTCGTTGCGGCGGCAGAGCAGGGCATTGAAGTCTTTGCGTTGCATGTGCACCACGGGTTGAGCCCGAATGCGGATGCCTGGCTCGCGCATTGCGAGCAACAGTGCCGTCGCTGGGCGCGTGCGGGCAAGCCGATCGCGTTTGCCGCCGATCGCCTGACGACGCATTCAGCGCACGGTGAAAGCATCGAAGCGTGGGCGCGGCAGGCGCGCTACCGTGTCTTGCGTGAGATGGCGCTGGCGCACAGCGTGACGATCGTGCTGCTCGCGCACCACCGGCGCGATCAGGCCGAAACACTGCTGCTGCAGGCCTTGCGTGGCGGCGGCGTCGCTGGCCTGGCGGGCATGCCGCGCAGCGTGCTGCGCGACGGCATCACTTGGCAACGACCTTGGCTCGACAAACCGCGCGCCGAGGTCGACGCTTATGTGCGGCGCCATCGCCTCAAGTTCATCGAAGACGACAGCAACGCCGACCCACGCTTCGCACGCAATCGCCTGCGGTCGCAGGTGTGGCCTGCGCTGGCCGCGGCGTTCGAGCAGGCCGAGGCGTCGCTCGCGATGTCGGCCGAGTGGGCGCAGCAGGCGAGCGATGTGCTCGAAGAAGTCGCCGCATCCGACCTGTCTCGCGTGGCGGTCGATTGCAGCCTGTCGGTCGGCGTGTGGCTTGACCTGAGCCCGGCGCGGCGCAGCAACGCGTTGCGGGCGTGGATCAAACGGTGCGCCGGGGTCAGCGCACCCGCGAGCCTGGTCACGCGCCTGCGTGACGAATTGCCGATCGCGCGTGCTGCGAGCTGGCCGTTAGGCAGCGCCGAGTTGCGCCTCTACCGTGGCACGTTGCGCTGCATGCCCGCCGTTGCGACGGTCACGAACGAGGCCGATGCCGCGCGTGAAACCGGACTGAGCGTGCTTCGCGCCGGACAGCATCGCTTGCCCGGCTGGGCTGGCGTGCTCGCGGCCGAGCGCGTGCGCGAAGGTGGTGTTCCGCTGGCGTGGCTCGCGCGGCTCGACCTGCGCCCACGCGTCGGTGGCGAGCAATTCCAGGCCGGTCTCAACCGCCCACCGCGCAGCCTGAAGAAGCAATACCAGGACGCTGGCGTGCCGATGTGGGATCGCAGCGGCCCGCTGGTCTACAGCGGTGGCCAACTCGTGTTCGTGCCCGGCCTCGGGCTCGATGCGCGCGTGATCGGACTGCCGGGTCAGCCGCTGGTCTCGTTGCGCTGGGTGCCGCTGACCGACCTCGCCTGACGCAGGGGCGCAGAACCACGGAAGTTAGAATCGCAGGCTCGCCTCAAGGCGGGTCTCCGTTGACACCCGTGACCTGATTCACCCTCCCACATGGCCCTCACAGTCCACAAGTACGGCGGCACCTCGATGGGTTCGCCGGAGCGCATTCGCAATGTCGCCAAGCGCGTCGCCAAATGGGCCCGCGCCGGCCACCAGATGGTCGTCGTGCCCTCGGCGATGAGCGGCGAAACGAATCGCCTGCTCGATCTCGCGAAAGAACTCTCGCCGGAGCACACCACGCCCGAGTTGCTGCGTGAATTCGACATGATCGCCTCGACCGGCGAGCAGGTGTCGTCGGGCCTGCTCGCGATCGCACTGCAAGCCGAGGGCATGCAGGCGGTCAGCTACGCCGGCTGGCAGGTGAAGATCGCAACCGATTCGTCGTTCACGAAGGCGCGCATCGAGAGCATCGACGACGCACGCGTGCGCGCCGATCTCGCCGCCGGCAAGGTCGTCGTGATCACCGGCTTCCAGGGGGTCGACCCTGCCGGCCACATCACCACGCTCGGCCGTGGCGGCTCCGACACCTCGGCCGTGGCCGTGGCAGCCGCGTTAAAGGCCGACGAGTGCCTGATCTACACCGACGTCGACGGTGTCTACACGACCGACCCGCGCATCGTCGCCGAGGCGCGGCGCCTCAAGACCATCAGCTTCGAAGAGATGCTCGAGATGGCGAGCTTGGGCTCCAAAGTGCTGCAAATTCGCTCGGTCGAATTTGCCGGCAAGTACCGCGTGCCGTTGCGCGTGCTGAGCAGCTTCACGCCGTGGGACATCCCGATCGACGAAGAGGCCAAGTCGGGCACTTTGATCACCTTTGAGGAAGACGAAAAAATGGAACAAGCAGTTGTCTCGGGCATCGCTTTCAACCGCGACGAAGCGAAGATCAGCCTGATGGGCGTGACCGACAAGCCCGGCATCGCGTTCATGATCCTCGGGCCCGTGGCCGAGGCGAACATCGATGTCGACGTGATCATCCAGAACATCTCCCACGATGGCCGCACCGACTTCTCGTTCACCGTGCATCGCAACGACTACGCGCGCACGATGGACCTGCTCAAGACCAAGGTGTTGCCGGTGACCGGGGCCAAAGAAATCATCGGCGACGCGAAGATTTGCAAGGTCAGTATCGTCGGCATCGGAATGCGTTCGCACGTGGGCGTGGCGAGCCGGATGTTCAGCGTGTTGAGCGATGAGGGCATCAACATCCAAATGATCACCACGAGTGAAATCAAGACCAGCGTCGTGCTCGACGAGAAGTACATGGAGCTCGCGGTGCGCGCGCTTCACAAGGCCTTCGATCTCGAGCAGGCCGTGGGCTGAACCGCCGCAGATCGCGGGTTAGAATCTAGCCCATCAACGGAGCTGTGACCGAGTGGCCGAAGGTGCTCCCCTGCTAAGGGAGTAAGTGGGCAAAACCTGCTTCGAGGGTTCGAATCCCTCCGGCTCCGCCAAGTGATGCTATGAGAAGGCCCCGAGAGGGGCCTTTTTCATAGTTGAATTCAAAAAGATAGCGTCTCAGTTGATCCTGAACAATCTCGTACAATCTTCCTATCTTTTGAGGGTAGGTGAGGGGTACAGAAGTGCCACGTAAGGCGAGGGAACTATCACCGCTCGAGGTTCGGCGACTGACGAATCCGGGACGCTGGAGCGTTGGCGGCGTTGATGGGTTGGCCTTACAGGTCACGGAGGCAGGCGCACGATCCTGGGTTCTGCGGCTGCGGGTTGCAGGGTCTCAGCGCGAAATGGGTCTCGGAAGCTTCCCGACCATCACTTTGGCCGATGCTCGGGAGAAAGCCAGAGTGCACAGGACGAAGATCGCAGCGGGACAAGACCCGATTTTGATTCGCCGCCAGACTGCCAGCGCGGCGGTGGCTGAGCGAGCCGCTCAACAGACTTTCGCGAGCGTGGCATCACAGTACGTCGCACAGCACGAGAAGGGCTGGAAAAACAAGAAGCACGGTGCACAGTGGACAGCGACGCTGGAGACCTATGCCGCCCCAATCGTCGGCAGGCTGCTCATCCGGGATGTCACTACAGCTCACGTCATCAGAGTCTTGGAGCCGATATGGCTAACGAAGACGGAAACTGCGACACGCGTCCGTTCTCGAATGGAGCTTGTGCTCGATTTCGCCGCAGCGCGAGGGCTGCGCGAAGGACTGAACCCCGCTCGATGGCGCGGAAACTTGGATGCGGCACTTCCGAAGCCTTCTAAGGTGGCCAAGGTCCAGCATCACGCCGCCCTCGACATCCGCGAAATGGTTGACTTCATGGCGCGCCTCAACACTCTGCCGGGAAACGGGGCCAGGGCGTTGGAGTTCGCCGTTTTCACAGCCGCCAGATCAGGCGAGGTGCGTGGTGCGAAATGGATGGAGATTGATCTCTTAAACTCCCTGTGGACCATTCCAGCCGCACGCATGAAGTCGGGCCGTGAACACCGCGTGCCGCTGTCACGACCTGCTATTCGACTCTTGCGTGAGCTACCGACGGCGGACAAAGACGATCTCGTGTTCCCAGGTGTAGATGGGCAGCTCTCCGATATGACGCTGACCGCCGTGCTGCGGAGGATGAAAGTGGATGCCACGGTTCACGGATTCCGCAGCACGTTTCGAGATTGGATTTCAGAAAGCACAGCACACAGCACAGAGGTCGCAGAAATGGCCCTGTCTCACGCCGTCGGGGACAAAGTGGAGGCGGCCTATCGACGCGGGGATCTTTTCGAAAAGCGCGTCGCCTTGATGTCTGAATGGGGTTCTTTCCTGAGGGCCAGAAATTTGGAGGGCGTGACTCATTCTCAGCAATAAGCATTGCGGACCAGTCAAGTTGCTGCCGACGCAGAGCGGTCTGTCACGCCGGGGGTCGCGGGTTCGAGTCCCGTCCACTCCGCCAATAAAATCAACGGGTTACAGAGGTTTTCTCTGTAGCCCGTTTTTCTTGGTGGGAAGCTGGGGAACCCTCTTGGGAACACTTGAACAGAGTTCGCGCAACGCTTTCTGAGCGAGCCGAATATCTCCCCGACCTCTTCGCTTGTTGGCTGCCGTCCCTGGTGGCCGCATCAGACGACGCACGGCCCGGACGCAAGCGGATTCGCATCGTGTTCCATGTGCTAGCGGCGACTGTGGCGTCTCACTCTCGTTCACAGAGCGAAGCTAAGGACGAGTGGCTGACGATTGGACCGCTGCGTGCTTCCTACATGTCGCCTCCACCAATGGCGCAATGGCCGATTCGGGAAACGGCGAGACGCTGCTAACGTTGATCTCGCACAGCACGTACTTCTCGTCGGCTTCGGTCTTACGCTCTCCGAGAAGAAAGTCTGCGTCCCAAAGCATTGGCAAGTCTTGGAGTTCGACCCCGAGGCGGTCACACAGCAAGCCGACCCATTCGTCCTCGAGGCTTCTTCGCAAGGCTTGGAAGCGGACGTCATCTGCGTCGCTGTAGCGGCGCTGGGTCGGCAGCGGCGAGTCCCCTGAATCCGTGGGCGGGTGCAGTGCGACGATGGCCTGATGTCCGAAGCCTGCCACGCGGCCTTGTACCAGATACGCGCGCGTCATTCCTTCGACCATGCGAGGTTGCCAGGCCTGATCGATCATGTGGTCCGCGTTCTCGAAGTACGGGGCGAGCCGCTGGATGACACCGCCGAATTCCACGATCTCTTCTGCGGAGCCACGCGGTGCATGCCGAAGCGCATAGCGATCGGCGCTGCGCTGCTCGATTCGCCAGATGCCGATGCCGCTGTGTCCGCGACGTTGTTTCAGCACGCGCGCGCCAATGGCCAGCCGGCCCGGCAACTCAGCCTCTGCCTGCGCGAGAGTGTCGACGCGATGCACGTCGGTGCCGAACGGTAGATCGCGTACTTCTAGGAGCACGTCCTTGGTCCCCAGCTTCTGGATCGTGTCCGGATGCGTGCTGACGAAGACGCCGTGCGCAGCCACCTCTCGCAGCATCTCGTCGAGTTGACTGCGGTCGCGCCCGCCTTCGATGGGGTTGTGCCAGACCAGTACGCCATGCACCTGAAGCAGCTGCCGCAACACCTCGTCGCGGAAGTCGTCGTTGTAGATCGCGGGCTCGGCCGCCACACCGGCGCTCTCGAACGCATCGAACAGCTTCAGGAACCGGCTCTCCGCAGGGTCTGCGCGGTTACGGACTGCACGGTCGCCGGGATACAGGATGGCCAAGCGTGGCCGTGCGTCAATGTTCATGTCGGACCTCTGAATTTTCGGCCGGACGCCCTACCGGATGTGGAAATCGGGTGCCGGCGACTTCCCCTGGTGCGTCCGGAACGGCACCGCTGTCCAGGACGGCTTCGTCGAAGTGAAGTTCAAGCCGATTCGTAGCCGCGAAGAACAGGCAGGTGGCATCGTCTGTCGCTGGAAGGACGGCAACAACTACTACGTGGCGCGTGCCAACGCCCTGGAGAGCAACGTCTCGCTCTACTACAGCGAAGGTGGCTCGCGCAGAACGCTGAAGTACGTCGATGCACCGGTGACGGCCAATGCCTGGCATGTGCTGCGCGTGGAGTTCAAGGGCACGAGCATTCGAGTGTTGTTCGATGGCAAGGGCAATCGCATTCGAGGACGCCCATATTGCAGGCGCTGGTGCAGTGGGCGTCTGGACCAAGGCCGACAGCGTGACGGCCTTCGATGACTTTGCCTTTGGTGTCGCGCTTGCGCGGTGACGGTCTTCAACCCTCGCAAGGTGCGAACGACGAGCATGCCGCAGTGCAGTGCCCGCGTCAGCCCGGGCGAGGCCAGCACAACAGACCATGGCTGCGCAGATCGACCGTGATCTCGAGTCCCGGCTCCAGCGCGTTTCGTCGTGTTGGACTTTGATAAGGGTGCTGGACATGCATGGCTCCCGGAGTGTTCGTGACGCCGGCCCGGACCGGCGTGGGCGCATGCGCCGACTTCTGACGAGTCTTGCGTGGGCGACAGTTCTTCTCGCCACCGGCCTGCTCGCATGGTTCGCCTTCCAGCTCTACATGGCTGCGCTCGTCTAGCCCGGCGCGAATTCGGTGTCAGTGCCGATGCACATGATGCTCGTCCTCAAGGTGGGCTCGCGATCAGAGCGACTCAAGTCGTCGTCGAACGGCTGAACACTTGACCAGCAACGGGGGTGCTGTGCCCGCCGGTCTGCAACGCATGCAGGCCTTGGTAGCCCATATAGAGCCCGACCGCGATGATCAGCGCGCTCGACGCATAAGGTGCGCGGCGCGCGAAAGTTCCGAAGCCAGCGAAACGCCTGGATGCATGCTTCACGCCCAGCGCCGCCACGACGCCGGCGGCGACCATCGTGATCGCGAGGCCGATGCTGAAGCACAGCACCAGCGACGCACCGAGCGTGAAGCGCTTGAGCTGCAGGCACAGCAGCAGCACGGTGATCGCCGCCGGGCAGGGAATCAGGCCGCCCGTCAGCCCGAAGCCGATGATTTGGCCGGTGGTGACGGTGCGGGTCGCGAAGCGACGCTTGATGTCGTTCGCGTGCGCGCGTTCGTGCGCGTCCTGGAAGCCAGGATCGGAGACATCGAGACCGCCGTGGTCGTGCGCCTGGCCATGATCGTGCTCGACGAACTCGACGTCGAAGTCGTGCGTGTGGTCGCCGTGGCCGATCGACAGCCGCGCGGTGAACTCGTGCGGCTCCGGAATCTCGTCGACCGATTCGAGGTAGCTGCCCTTGCTCGCCAGCACGAAGGCCTGACGCGCGCCATCGGGCCGCACGGTTTCGACACGGACGTTCTGACCCTGCGGGACGGTGGACTTGCCCTCGAACCGGACGCGAAATCGTGGCGGCACGCCGTCCTCGAAGACTTCGAGGTCGACGATGCCGTGGCCGGTGTCGATCCGGCGCCGTTCCTCGCCATGCCCGTGGCCATGGCCGTGATCGTGGTCCGCTTCTATGCGCTCGCGCCGCTGCTCGCGCCAGGTGCGCCAGAGCATCCACACGGCGATCAGAATGATCAGCACCGCCGAAGCGACCTGAAAGTACGGCTCGGTCGCCTCGGCACTCCAGTTGCGACCGAAGTAGAGGCCGCCCATCGCGACCGCCCAGACGACGGCCGTGTGCGACAAGGTCGCCGCAAGGCCGAGCAGCACCGCCTGGCCCACGGTGCCGCGCACCGCGACGATGAAGGCGGCCATCATTGTCTTGGAGTGGCCCGGTTCGAGCCCGTGCAATGCGCCGAGCAGGATCGCCGAGGGAATGAAGATCCAGGCGTTGCCAGACTGAAGGAGTTGGCTGAAGTTTTCCATCGCGCGCCCTCCTACAGGTAGCGTGCGATCGCTTTGAACTCGTCGATGGGCGCGCGCGCCGCCTTGCCCGTCGAGACGACAGCCGCATCCAGGCAGTGGTCGAGGTGATCGTGGATGAGCGCCTTCTTCGCCTCATGGATTGCGCTCTCTACGGCGTGCAACTGCTGCGCGAGGTCGAGACACGGTCGACCGACCTCGATCATCTCGATCACCTTGATCAGGTGACCGCTCGCGCGCTTCAAGCGCTTGACGACGGTAGTGTGGGACTCGTGGATGTGGGGCTCTTTGGTCATGGGGCGTCTCCTATCCTAGTGGATAGGATCAGGGTTACCGCGCCGCGCTTGCGATAACGGGTCACCTTGACTGCCGCTGCTGCTCAGGCCGAGGGTTGCGCGTCGGCGAAACGGCATTGCAGGGCTCGCCCGCGGACGTACCGAACGACATCCGCCAAGTCCATCGCAGCTTGTTTTTCTTGAGACCTCAACATTTGCCTTCGCGGCAAGGATGCAAGCAAATGCAGCGTCGCGACTGGGCGCCCACTCTGGTCAACGACGGCGGCGCCCATGCGTTGTTAGGTTGTGCGCATTCGAAGCACGCCCCGACAAGGAGTCAGGCATTGTTCCGTCCCCTCTCAATCATTTTCGCCGCCGGTGTGGCGCTGTTTGGTGCCACTGCGGCGCACGCCGGTACGCACTGGTCCGTCGGCATCAATTTGCCCGTTCCGGGTGTTGTCGTAACGAATGGCGGCTACTACGTCTCGGAGCCGCAGCAGGTGTACTACGCGCCGGCGCCCGTGGTGCGCTATGCACCCGTGCCTGCCTACGAAGCGCCGCCTGTCTACGTTGCCCCGCAGGTTTTCTACTCCAACGAGCAGCCGGTCTATGAAGTGCCGTATCGCGCAGACCCTTACCGCGCCTGGAATGGGGAACGCAACTCACGCTGGGAGCAGCATCGCGAGTTCGAGCGCGCTCGTTGGGAGCACGCTCGCCGTGAACACGACGAGCACCGTTGGGAGCGCGGCGAACATGGCCGCGACGACGGTGACGCGCGTCGGTGGCATCGCGACTGACCTGTCGGTCCTCCGCCTCACACGGGCCCGCACCACAGTGCAGGCATACCTTGAGAAACTTCCACAATGTCCCGCGTTGCCAGAAGCCGCAGTCGCCCCGACCCTTCATTGCCGACGTCCGGCGCCCTTGACGAGCCTCTAACGCGGTCGACCAGGGGCACTGAAAAAACGGGGGCTGAACCGCGCCAGTCGACATCGCGTTCAAGCCGCGAGACCGCCCGCGGTCAGAGCGGCAAGAGTTCTCACGACATCCGTTGACTCGCGGCACAGTTGAGCGCCTCTACGTCTACGAGTAGGTGGTCTTGGCCCGTCCTCCCTCCGAGGTCAGTCAGTCAATCCATTGGCTTGTTTCAGTCTGAGCGAGGCTCGGCGACGGGAGCGGACGCCTGGAGTCGACGCGCGCTCAGCAGGACGAGCGCGACGCCGCAAAATGCTGCTCCCGCGTAAAAGGTTGCGGCGGAGCCAACTGCTTCCCACAACAGGCCCGCAAGGATGCTGGCAAAGAGCATGGCCAGCCCACTGGCGAGATTGAAGACGCCGTACGCAGTGCCGCGAAGGTCGTCAGGCGCCGTGTCGGCAACCATTGTGGCGAGGAGCCCCTGGGTCATCCCCATGTGGACCCCCCATAGGCCGATACCCACAAACAGTCCAACGAGGCCGGCCGCGCGCGCCAAGATGAGGTCCGCGGCGACAAGAACACAAAGCCCCCAACCGAGCAGGCGACCATGGCTCATCGAATCCGACAGCTTGCCGAACGGGTAGGCGGTGGCGGAGTAGACCAAGCTCATGACCACCATCACCAATGGCACCAGTGCCGTCGGGATTCCAATTTGCTGCGACCTCAGGACAAGGAACGCTTCACTGAATCGCGCGAGCGTGAAGGCCGCTCCCAGCGCGACGACCCACCAGTAGGCCGATGAAAGCCGTCTCAGGCTGTCGCGTTGGATTGGATTCTTCGGGACACGGGTCGGGTCCGACGCGGGCTCGAGGATGCCGAGGTAAAGCAGAGCGACGGCCGCAAACGCCGGGACCGTCGCCACCCAGAACACCGCCCGAAAGTCGTTGGACCACAGCAGCATCAGACCCACCGCGACCAGTGGCCCGATGAACGCACCGACCGTGTCCAACGATTGCCGCAGGCCGAATGCCGCGCCACGCATTTCTTTGGGTGTGAGGTCTGCAACCAAGGCATCCCGAGGAGCGCCCCGTATGCCTTTGCCAACGCGGTCGACGAGACGAGCCGTCACGACCAATCCGAAACTCGCTGCCAAGGCGAACATCGGCTTGCTGACGGCGCCCAGTCCGTAACCGACCAATGCAATGCCCTTGCGTCGGCCGAGGTAGTCGCTCAGTGCGCCTGAGAAAACCTTGACGACGAGCGCCGTCGACTCCGCCAGCCCCTCGAGCAATCCGACAGCGAAGACGCTGCTCCCCAGCACCGTGACCAGGAACAGAGGCAGCAGGCTGTGAATCATCTCCGACGAGATGTCCATCAACATGCTGACAAAGCCGAGTACCCAGACGCCTCGAGGTATCGCGCGCAGGGAGGATGTGGTCGGTCCCTTCATGGGACATTGTCGGGTGTGGCGGCGGGACGACCGCACTCGCGCTTGCGGCGCATCGGCTGTCGCCCCCAATGTGTTCGCGCTGCTCACTCTGACTGCCAAAGAAAACATCGACGGCTTGCGCTCGGGCGTCCCGGACGCGCCCCGAACTACAGGGGTCCCGTCACCATTCACGCGTTCGGTGGCTCCGTGCCGGCAAGTACGGCCGCAGCGACCAAGACCAGCAGGAGCACGAGCGCCTCAAAACGCAAGACGGTTTTCAGGCGCTGGCGCCACGGCCGACGCGAGGCGTCGCCGATGTCGGCGCGCAGGTCGTCGAACAGCGCAGGCAAGACTCGAACGCGATTGAATCCTCCGAGCGCCGCGGCGACGGCCACCAGCGCGACCTTGCTGCTGAGCGCCAAGCCGTATTCCGACGGCACCAGATCCATCAGGCCGAGTCCGGTTCTCCATACCTTGAACATGCCGGTGCCCACGACAACGACCAAGGCTACCGTGGCTGTTGAACTCAAGGAGGCGACCCACTGGGTGGCATCAAGTCGATGCGGCATTGGCGCCCCCGCTGGGGGCAGCCGAACCGCGGCCGCAAAGAGCACCATCCCGACCCAGAGCAATGCCGCGACCATATGGGCGGCGTCGATGGCGACGTCCACCGAGAGGTCGCCCTGGGAGCCAGCATGCGCGACCACGCTTCGGCTCCACACCAAAGCCGCCAGTCCAAATGCGGCGGACCGAAGGCGTGCCCGCCCGCGATGCTCTGCGCTCCAGCTGAGCCCGGCGACCACCGCCCAGGCGATCCCTCCCGCCACCGCGGCGTGACCAAAGTGGGTGTCGCGCAGGAGAACCCATGCTGTCGAGCCTGCTTGCAAGAGCGGCGTATCGCCCATCACCGCCGCTTGAAACCAGACCGCGCAGACGAGCCCCAGAAACGTGACCACCAGCCCGGCACGGCATGCCAGCCTTCCCCGTGTGCGGGCAGTGTCGCTCCACGTCGAGTCGGCGTCGCAGAGCCACTCATTGGATGCCAGTGATGCAAGCGTCAGAGAGACTCCGGCGTTGATGGCCACGACGTCGGCCAGCAGCAGCTGACCGAGCAGGTCCTGCGCCATCACTTCACCGTGAACCGCACTTCGCCCTTCGTGTGGTGGCCGTCGCGGCCCATCGTGGACCACTCCACACGGTAGTCGCCCGCTTGCAGTTTGGGAACGGGCACGACCAAGGTCTTGTCGTCGCCTTCAGCGAGCGTCGGCATTCCGGCCTGGACGACCACGTCGCCAGAACCGGTGAACTTCACGCTGCTCATGGCAGCCTCGACGGGCTCGTTGTAGTGGAGCTTTACCGCCGCGGGTGCAACCGCGACGGTGGACCCGTTGTCCGGCTCGGACTTCTGCAGCTTCGCGTGCGCGAAGGCAGTGGTTGTCGCAGCAGCCGTGACGAGCAGGGCGATGGTGCATAGGGTCTTGTTCATAGAATTCAGATGTTGGTCAGTGGAGGCTCAAGAACTATTTTGCCGATTCAATCGCCGTCACGGTCAGCGCGCCATTGATGTTCTCGGCAGCGAATTTCACCCTGTCGCCAGCCTTCAGGGTATCTAGCATTTTCGGGTCGGCGGCTTTGAAGACCATCGTCATGCCGGGCATGCCGAGGTTCTCGATGGGGCCGTGTTTGAGCGTGACCTTCCCTTGGTCCTTGTCGACCTTTCGAACCTCACCCTCAGTCGAAGTTGGAGCGGCGCTCGCAGAAGCTGTGGCGGCCGGATGATGCGACGCATGGTCACTGGCATTCGATTGAGCGTGCGCCGAGGCAGTCATAGCAAGCGCCGCGGCAGCGAGGAGATGAGCGAGTTTCATTTGGGCTTCCTTCAATGGCCTTGGTGGCCGGTGGGTTTGCGGACTTGCAGGGTGTCGGCATCGGCTCGTGGCGCGGGCGTGCGGACCGTCTCGGGCATCTCGGCCGTGTATTCGCTCGCGAGCGTTCCCGCTGGGTGTTTGTACGGCCCCGGGTCCTTGAAGTCACCGCGCCCGATGTCGTCGCGGACCTTGACCACGCTGAACATGCCACCCATGCCCACCGGCCCGAAAGGCCCGGTGCCGGTCATCATCGGCAGTGTGTTATCGGGCAACGGCATCTCCATCACGGCCATGTCGTGCATGCCTTTGTCGCCCATCACCATGTAGTCGGGCACGAGGCTCGAAATCTTCTTCGCGACGTCCCTGTGGTCCACGCCAATCATGGTCGGGACCGAATGGCCCATCGCGTTCATCGTGTGGTGTGACTTGTGGCAGTGGATGGCCCAGTCGCCCGCGAGCGCGTCGAACTCGAAGGCGCGCATCTGGCCGACGGCGATGTCGGTCGTGACCTCCGGCCAGCGCGCGCTCTTGGGCACCCAGCCGCCGTCGGTGCCGGTCACCTCGAAGTGCGGTCCGTGCATGTGAATGGGGTGGTTCGTCATCGTGAGGTTGCCCACGCGGATGCGCACGCGTTCTCCGGTGCGCGCGACGAACGGGTCGATACCGGGGAACGCGCGGCTGTTCCACGTCCACAAGTTGAAATCGAGCATCGTGTTCACCTTCGGCGTCGCGCTGCCGGGCTCGATGTCGTAGGCGTTCAGGATGAAGCCGAAGTCGCGATCGACCTTGAACTGCTTCGGGTCCTTCGGGTGCACGATGAACAAACCCATCATCCCCATCGCCATCTGCACCATCTCGTCGGCGTGCGGGTGGTACATGAAAGTACCTGGCCGCTGCAACACGAATTCGTACATGAACGTCTTGCTGACGCCGATGGGTGGCTGGCTCAGACCCGTGACCCCATCCATGCCGGAAGGCAGCAGCACGCCGTGCCAGTGCACGCTGGTGACCTCGGGCAGCTTGTTGGTGACGAAGATGCGAATGCGGTCACCTTCGACCGCTTCGATGGTCGGTCCGGGGCTCTGGCCGTTGTAGCCCCAAAGATTGGCCTTCATGCCCGGGGCGATTTCGCGCACCACGGGCTCGGCAACCAAGTGGAACTCCTTGACGTTGTCCTTCATGCGCCAAGGTAGGGACCAGCCGTTGAGCGTGACGATGGGCTGATACGGTCGACCGTTCGGCGGCGGTGGCGGCAGTTGCATGGCTGCAGACGACTGCATCACCGCCTCGGGCAGGAGGGCTGCGCCGGCGCGGCTGACGGCTGCTGCACCCAACATGGTCGCGCCGGCAGCCTTGAAGAATGTTCTGCGATTTGTCATTGCTTTTCTCCTTCAGTGGGCGGACTGCGCGGACGCTGCGGCAGTGCTCGGGCCCATGACGGGCGTCGAGCCCGGCGAACGGCCGGTGAGCGCGGCCTGCAGGTTGGTCTCGGCCACCCAGTAGTCACGCAGTGCTTCGACCGCGCCGGTGACGCTGGATATCTGGTCCTTGGAATCCGCGAGGAGTTCGAAGACGCTGGCGAGCATTCCGTTGTAGCGAAGCATGTTCTCGTCGGAGATGCGCTTGCGCAGCGGCACCACCTCGTCGCGGAAGTGCCTGGCCAGGTCGTAGGCGGTCCTGTAGGCAGAGTACGACTCGCGCACCTCGGAACGGGCGTTGATGGCGAGTTGCGCCGTGCGATTTACCGACTGCATGTACGTGGCTTCCGCCCGCGCAACACGCGCCGAGCCAAAGTCGAACAGCGGCAGCTCAAGCTCAATCTCGTAGCCGTTCTTGCGGGACTCGCCGGTGTTGCTCTGGTTCTGGTACCCCACCTGCAGTACGTTGATGAAACGAGTCGTCTTCGTGAGTCCCAATGACTTGGCCGTAGATTGCGTCGCGCGTTTGGCCATCAGCACGTCGAGGCGCTTGTCCATCGCAATCTGCTCGGCATCCTTGGGTTCGGCTGGTGCGGCCGGCAGTTCCGGCAGCCGTTCTGGCAGCTTGAACTCGAGCTGGTCGCCGCTGAGCGCCAGGACTCGGGTCAGGCGCTCGCGAGATGCGATGGCTTGGTGCCCGGCCCTGGCGAGTTGTGCAGTCGCGTCAGCGTAGAACGACTGCTCCCGCATCTGGGCCAGCCTGTTGAAGTTGCCTGCCGCCGCCATGCGCCTGGCCAGCTCGTTCGATGCATCCGCGGCTTCCTTGACCTGTCCGAAGTAGGCGGCGAGCTGCTGCGCGGTCACCGCCTCGAAGAATGCCTTGCGCGCCTCACCTGCTATTCCCACGGTCTCGTAGGCAGCCTGCAGCTGCGTCTGCTCGAAGCGTCGCTGTTCGACCTGCATGGCCAGCGGCATGGTGAACAAGCCCAGCACATCGAACAGCACGGCACGGTCGATTTCGACGGCGCCACCGCCGCCGAGACGGCCGAAGCTGAACGACGGGTTCGCGAGCCGACCAGCGCGTACGAGGTCGGACTCGGCGATGCCAAGCTCGGCGTAACTGGCCTGAAGGTCGCGGTTGTTCAGCAGCGCGATTTCCACCACGCTGTCGGCGCTCAGCGGTTGCTTCAGCAACTCTGCGATGCGTGCCTTGGCCGAGTCGGTTTGTTCGCCGGTGCGCTGGTACGTTGGCGTCTGCCCGACACGCTCTTTGGTCAGTTGCTCCACGGTTGTGAAGCCACCGTCCTGAGAGAACGAAGCGCATCCAGCGAGCACGAGCGACGCCAGCGCGGTGGCGGTCAGGCGAATCATGGTGTGCCTCCCTTCTTGGGATGACCGTCATTCATCGGCATGGGTTTCGTTGGCATCGACCCGCTAGCAGGAGTCGCTGGTGCCGCTGGCATCTCCATGCCCTTCATGCCGCCCATGCCGTGTCCGGCGTGGCCGCTTGCACCATCTGGGGCGCCTGCCACGGTGGCATTGAGCTCTCGCCAGTTGGCAAGCGGAGCGTCCCTGTAGGGCTTGTAGTCTGCGAAGGCCGACCGGTATGTCAGCTGCGCAGTCGCCTTCGGCTGCTCAGTCTTGGCCTCTTGCGCAGTGGCCAAAAGAGGCGCGCACGCAGCAAGTGCGACGCCCCAGGCCAGTAGGTTGCTTTTCATTGTTTGAACTCATCTGACGCACCGGTGGGCGAAGCCAACGGCGGGTTTCTCGTGCGTTGGACGCACGAGCCCTGTTCGGCCTCTCAGCGGAGGCCTGCCTGGGTCAGATGGTTCGTGGAGGACGGTCCTGGCCGCCCGATTGGAAGGCCGGGATGGGCGCCGTGAGCGCAGGGAAGGCAACCGAGGAAATCAGACTCGGCTGCCCGAGCGACGGCACCGTGCAAACCATGGAAGCCATGCAGCAGCCGCTCGCGCAGAAGTGGCAGTTGGCTGGGTGTTCACCCGTCGAGGAATGGTCGTTGGCCGCATCACCACTGGCTTGGTGGTGTGCCGACGAGTGGTCGGCATGCATCTCGTGGCCCGCATGCATGTCGTGGTGTCCGTGTTCAGGGACGACTGCCGCCGAATTCCGCCCCTCACCATCCGGGCACAGCATGGTCGCCGCCATCGCGCCCCGGATGGGGAGCAGGATGGCCAACAGGACGACGATGAAGAGGCGGAGGTGTTTCACGCCAGCTGATTATCAGGTAGCTAGTCTGTGCGTGCAGGAAAGCGAAAGTTCCAGGCGTCTTGGCTCGCGTCTCATCCGGCGACGCGGTGCCTGGCGCGAGGCGTGGCTCGCTTGCGCGCTGCGCCGTTCGACATCGCAGCATCTCCTGCCAAGCCATCGAGGATGGGGCACTCCGGTCGGTCGTCACCGTGACAGCTCTGAACCAGGTGTTCGAGGGCGGTCTTCATCACGAGAAGCTCCGCAGCCTTCAATTCGAGTTCCTTGATGTGGGCTTGAGCGAGGGCCTTCACCTGCCGGCTCGGGCGCCGGCGGTTTTGCCACAAGCCCACCAGTTCGGCGATCTCCGAAAGCGAAAAGCCCAGGTCACGAGCGTGGCGGATGAAGCGCAGCGTCTGGACTTCGTTCTGCTCGTACTGCCGATAGCCAGAATCCGTGCGCCGCGCTTGGGGTAGCAGACCGAGCTCTTCGTAGTGCCGAATCATCTTGGCCGACACGCCGGACGCGCCTGCTGCCTCGCCGATGTTCATCATGAAGCTGTTCTCGATGGATGCTGCTGTGCAGGCAGTCTAGACCTTGCCACCGTGGCAAGGTCAAGGGGAAGCCCACTTTTTCTTGTGTGGTGCCGAAATCGCTTGACCCTCCCATCATGGGAGGGTCGAAATTCGGTTCATCGGAATCAACTGGAGAGCAAGATGGTCACCTTCGAAGTCAACGACATGACCTGCGGTCACTGCGTCAGCGCCATCACCAAGGCGATGGCGTTCGTCGACCCCGGTGCCAAGGTGCAAATCGACTTGGCGTCACACCGCGTGCAGGTCGAACCATCCGCATCGAGCGCGGATGTCTTGAGCGATGCCATCCGGGTGGCCGGCTACACGCCTGTCGAAGTGGCCGGCACTACGGCCCCGGCCGTCAAAGCGACGCCGCGAAAAGGCTGCTGCTGCGGTTGAGACTTTGGAGCGGCAGGCGCGATATGGCCGACATGGTCGCGGTCGAAGGAGTCTCGGCCGAACCGCTCGACCGCCGGCCGTTTCAACGTGGCTGCGCCGGACATGACACGCCGCGCCGCATTCATCGCGTCTGCGTCGCTGGCGATGGCGATGGCGTCGCCAGCGGCGGCACGTCGGTGGCCCGCACAAGCAGCACAGGTGTCGGCGCCAGGCGGACGATTTGCTCGGCGTCGCTCCCCATGAAGACTCGGCCGACGCCGCGGCGTCCGTGGGTGCCAAGCACGATCAGGTCGGCATGCCACTTCGTCGCTTCGGCGACCACCAGATCACAGACTCGCCCGGCGAAACTGTCGGACAAGACGGTGTCGACCGGAACTCCACTCGCCTCGACACGCGCCTGGCATCTCTTGAGGATCTGCTCGCCACCCTTTTGCAACTGAGCTATCAGGTCGGCGGTCATCGCGCCCAAGCTGTCCATGCCTGCGGCGTAGATGAGTTCGTCGACTACGTGGATCAGCCGAAGGCGCGCACCGGTCAACTTGGCCAGCTTGACAGCCTCGTCCAAGCCGAGATTTGAGGTCGGACTGCCGTCCACGGGAACGAGGATGTTGGTGTACATGGAGATGCCCTGAGTGAGCGGACCGGAAATGCGGGTGCCCGAGTCTCGCGTGCCGTGCGCTATGGGGTTTGACCCAGATCAACGACGGCACAGGGCGCTCCGACCAGGACCCGCAGACAGTCTTGGTAGGCCGCGTTCGACCTTCTTGCGCAGCGCTCGTTCGAGTCAACTTCCTATTCAAGCACCGCAATCGAGCACCGCAGTATGGACATCCCAGAGTGCCCGCAACTCGTTCGGGCGTCTGTGCGCTCTCGCACACGACAAGATTTGCCTTGCAATCCGCCATGGCTCCGTTGCGCACTGGCCTGGCGCTGCTTTGTGCTCGGCGCGCGTGGGCGCCGCTTGCCGTGGCGTTCGTCAGATGCGCTTGAACGCAAGCACAAGGCTGATGGCCAGCGGCAAGGTTGCGCCTATGCACGCCGCGGCCAGGACGTCCGTGGGCCAATGCACACCAAGAACAAGGCGGGAGAAGGCCACGAGCAGCGTCCAGAGGAAGGCCACGCTGACAACCCATTCGCGGGATGCCGGCCACAGCCGGGTCAAGGCAAGTGCGACGGCGGTGGCAACGGCCGCCACCACGAGCGTGTGTCCACTCGGGAAGCTGGAACCCGAATACGACTCCGACGGCCAGAGAGCTGGCCGGGTTCGATCCACAAATGTCTTCAAGATGTACACCAGCGCGGCCGCGGTCGACGCCGATGCGGCCAGCAGGAAGGCTTCGTAGCGGTGCTTCCCATACAAGAGGGCGATCGTGGTCAGCAAGACCACAGGGACCAGGACATAGGCGGACCCGCTCAAAGTGATGACTTCGAAGACTGCCGTGAGCGCAGTTGAAACGTGAGCATGGACGAAGACGAGGATCGCCCTGTCGATCGGGCCTGACTCGCCGCCGAGAACGTCCTCGCTGACCTTGAGGGCCAACACCGCAAGGACGAGCGCCGAAAGGATCGCCAAGCGGCGCCGCTCCAGCAATATCGACCATGCCGGTTGTCGCAGGCGCACGTAAGCCCGAAAGACAGAATAGAGGCAGAACACGATGAAGCTCATCTTCGCCGTGTCCTCGAACAGTTCGAAGATCACGTCTACTTCCGAGGATCGCGCCGGGCATTCATGGTGATGGGGCAGGCGCGGCGTCCAGCGGTCAGCGGCTGGCGGTTCCGGCGCCCGTAACTTCGCGGGCGGCGATCTCGCCCATTCGAGCCGGCCCCCACCAGACCAGCGAGAGCGCCGCGCCGACCAGCAGGACGAGGGCAGCCGTCCAGAACGGCATCATCGGGGCCAGCGTGAACAAGGAGCCGGCACCCATCGAGCCGAGCGCCTGTCCGAGGTTGCCGGCAGCAGCCTGCTGGCCCAGCAGTTTCCCGGGCGCTGCCGACTGGCGTTCGAGTAGTTCGTACGACAGGACAGGCCCGACCATTCCGGCACCGGTGGCCACCACGGCGATCATCAATCCGAGCGAGCCGGCGTCCGGCACCAGGGACGTGAACGCGAGTGCCAAAGCCGAGCCTGCAAATGCGGCGGCGACCCAGCGCTGGTCGATGCGCCTGCGCACCGATGTCAGGAGCAGCATCGACTGTGCTGTCAGCATCGCGAGGCTGCAGGTGATGAACATCGCGGCCATCGTCGAGGTGGTCAGCCCGAGTGTTTGGCTGCCGAAAAGATTGAATCCAACTTCGAAGGTGCCGACTGCGAACGACGCCAGCAGTGCGAGTAGCATCGAAGCGTGTACGAAGCGCCTGCGGGATGCGCCGTCTTCCACGGTCAGGGACGGGGCGACGGCGTGGTTCCGTCCGAGACACAACGGGGCCAGCAATAGAAGCGGCACGCCCGCCAAGGCGACCGCCAGTGCCGGCCAGTTCAACATGGTCCCCATCTGCCCGACGGCCACACCCATCACTGGTCCGGCCAGCCATGTGCCGAATGCCGGCCCGGCGAGGAAGCCGACGAAGGACGCGCTCCCCAGCAGCACGAAGCGGCGACTGCGATCGATGGTCGAACTGAGATCGGCGATGTAGGCCTGTGCCGTCGGCACGATCGCGGCGGCGCCGGCGCCGGCCAGCAGCCGTGCGGCGTAGACGAGGCCGATGCTCGGTGCCAGCGCCGTGCCCACGCTGCCGACCAGGAACGCGGCAAAGCCGATCAGAAGGACCAGCACTCGCCCGTGCCGATCCGAGAGCCGACCCCAGAGCGGCGCGAACAGAAACAGCGCGAACAGATAGACGCCACCCAGCATGCCCACATGCCAGGCCACCGTCGACGCCGGCACAGTGCCGAGGTAGCGCAACAGATAGGGCCGAATCAGCGGCAGTCCGGCACCGTAGCCCAGCGATACGACGAAGACCATGGCGCCAAGCAGCGGCATCGCGCCCTTTGCCATGGGCAAGGAGGACGTTGCCGTTCGTTGGAGGCGGTCGAGAGCGTTCGTCGCCATGTCGCTATCGCCTCGAGATGTGGAGAACGAAGCCTGCGAGCCAGACCAGCGCGGGGACCAGCAACAGCCATCTGAAGTCCGAGTGGAGGTCGAAGTTGATCGCGCTCATGAGCGCAACCGTCAGCACCCCAGACAAGGCGATAGCCCATGACGTTCCCCTCCAACGCGAAGACATCGCGACGCAGGCCGCGGATACCGTCAGTACGCCAGTGCCTGTCATGAATCCACCCATCACGATGAACACTCGTTTCAGCCAGCCTTCCAGACCGGGAACGGCTGCCCGCAGCTGTGCAAGAGAGCTGCCCATGAATCGCGCGTCTTCCGGCAGCAAGGGTGGTCGCAGGAAGATGAAGTAAAGACCGAGCGACACCAGCCAGATGCCGCACGCGATCAGCATCCATGTCGAGACATGGCGGGCTCTGATGCGTGCACTCATGGTTTCCATCCCGGATCGCGTCAAAGAACGACAGGCCTGTCCGACAGTTCGTTCGCGCGATCGTCGGCGGGGAAGTGATGTGCAAGGTGCTGCGTCACAGCCTGCACGCCGCTGATCACGCCGCCTTCATAGTTCGACTGCTTGAACGCCGTTTCCATTTGATGGCAGACCTTGCGCCATTCTTCGGCGCCGACCTTGGCATGGATGCCGCGATCCGCAACGATTTCCACGGCGCGATCGGCGAGCAACAGATAGATCAGCAAGCCGTTGTTGTGCTCTGTGTCCCACACGCGCAGTTGCGCAAAGAGTTCGATGGCTCGTTCCTTTGGCGACTGGCCCTTGAACAGCGGCATGCCATCCAGCGCGCCCTCGACCACGAACCGGATCTCGCCAGCATGTGCGGTCTCGCTGGACTTGATCGCCTTCTCGATCGCGTTCAACGTGCTGCGAGGAAAGGCCCGAGTAACTTGGCCGTCTGTCGTCAGCAAGTGCTTCAAGATGCGTTGGGTTTTCATGATCACCACCTCCCCGACGCACCGCCGCCACCGAAGCCGCCACCGCCGCCGCTGCCATTGCCCGAAAGTCCACTGCCGGTGCCGTTGCCGGTCCCGCCGCGGCCGGTGCCGGGGCCGTCAATCGTCGCCGCACCGGACTTGGGCGCGGTGCCTTGTCCGGCGACGGGGGCCGCCTGGATTGGCGGCCGGGGCGGGAGCTTGGCCTTGGGCGCGACGAGTTTGCTTGGAGTATTTTTCTTCGCCGGGGGAGCCGCGGCGCCTTCGGGGTCTTTGGGTTTGTGCGTTTCCTGGCGCGCCTTTTCAGGTGGCGGGGGGACGATCGGCGGCGGCGGCGGGGGTAGGTCGCTGAGGTTGAACAGCTTCAACGCCTCGTCGGCGCGCGGGATGTTGTGAACTCCGAGCCCGACAACGATCGCATAGCCGAGCACGAGATTGAGCGCGGTGGCGAGCGCGGCCGAGCGCCAACGGTCGGCGGGGGTCGAGAGTGTGCGGCGCATACCCCCCCTCAATGAGGCAGTGCGCCAGCTTGTTCCGCGTCAGGCCGAATGGAAACCAAGCGCGAGACCGTCCATACAGTAGCGCAGGCCGGTGGGCTTGGGTCCGTCGTCGAAGACATGGCCGAGATGACCGCCGCAGCGTCGGCAGTGAATCTCTCGGCGGACCATGCCGAGGGTGGAGTCACGCGTTTCGGCGACGGCGCGGGGGAGGGGCTGCCAGAAGCTCGGCCAGCCGGTGCCGCTTTCGAACTTGGTTGCCGAGGAGTAGAGAGGCAAGGCGCAGCCGGCGCACACGAAGGTGCCGCGGCGATGTTCCTTCAGCAGCGGGCTGGTGTAGGGCGGTTCAGTGCCGCCTTCACGCAGGATGTTGAAGCGCTCGGCCCCAAGCTGGCGGCGCCATTCGGCTTCGGTCTTGCGTATTTCAAACGGACCGGCGGCCATCGCGGGGGACTTGCTGAAGCCGGCGAACAGCAGGGTGCCGACCGTGAGCAGGACGCGATCGAGCACGTCAAGCCCCCTTGCCGTGCAGCGCCGTCGGCCGGCCCCTCAGGAAGGTCGCGACGACCCGGGCCTGCAGCTCAAGGCCGCCGAACGGCGTGTTGGTGCTGCGGCTGGCCGTGACCGTGGGGTCCACGGTCCAGGGGCTGGAGGGGTCGATGACGACGACGTTGGCGGGCTCGCCGACGGCGAGCGGCCGCCCGTGGCCCTCCAACCGGCCGAT
>ENA-OFCD01000330-OFCD01000330.1-metagenomes-genome-assembly--contig:-NODE-330-length-31930-cov-15.305192_pt1 | contig 31930 bp, 29 predicted proteins | sample MGYA00153392_OFCD01 | MGnify analysis MGYA00153392
CGACCGGCCCGACGTCGGGGACGCTGCGCGTGGTCCGCGGCGGCAGCTATCGTCAGCCGCTCGCGTTTCTCCGCGCCGCGGCCCGCGACGGCCGCGATCTCGTCGACGCATTCGATGGTGATCAGCGTCGAGTCCATGTCGAAGGCAGCGAGGCGGAAGTCGGCGAGTCGCAGCGGCGGGACGAAGCCGCGGACGACGAGGCCGGAGGCCGTCGTCATCCCGCTTTCCAGAACTCGTCGGCGTGGCACGCCGCTCGGTTCTTGCCGTCCGTCAGCGACGCCGTCGTCGTGTCCATCGCGCGTCGGCTGTAGAGGACGGAAAAGCCGACAAACTCGACGTACAGACCGGCCTCGGCTTTCGCCTCGTCGCGTAGCTTGATCGGTGCCCGCCGCGAAGCGGACAGCAGGCCACGCTCGAGCAGAAAGATCGCTTGCTCGGTGATCGAGCGGCGATGTTCGCGGGCCTGCGATTTCAGAAGCTGGTGCAGCGGCTCGGGCAGGTTCTTGACGACGAGGGTGGGCATGCCGATCTCCGGCAAGCGAAAAGGAAGCGGAAGGCTAGCAAAAGGCGATGCCATCGGAACACTCTGCGTCTAGCGTCCAGGCGCGCGGCTCACGTGGCCAACAGCACCGGTCCTTCTTCTCGTACCTTCGGCGTGCCCAGCAGCCGCAGCACGTCGCGCACCAGCTTCACCCGGTCTTTCACCTCGGCGGCCCCGCATTCGATGCGCAGCTTCTCGTTGCCGGCCAGCTTGATGTGTCGGTTCTTCTGCACCAGCTCGATGATGCGGATCGCCTCGATCGGCGGGTTCGGGCGGAAGCTGATCACCATCAGCTTCGAGCCAGCGTCGATCTTCGTCACGCCGAAAGGCTTGGCAAGCACGCGCAGGCGGTGCACGTCGAACAAGGTCTGGCCTTGGGCCGGGAGCTTGCCGAAGCGGTCGGTGACCTCTTCGAGCAGTGTGTCGATCTGCGACGACGCGTTGGCCGACGCGAGCCGCTTGTACAGCGAGAGGCGCGCATGCACATCGCCGCAGTAGGAGTCGGGCAGCAGGGCAGGTGCGTGCAGGTTGATCTCGGTCGTGGCCGAGAGCGGGCTCAGCAGGTCGGGCTCGATGCCCAGCTTCAGCGAGCGCACCGCTTCGGCCAGCATCTCGTTGTAAAGCTGGAAACCGACCTCCATCATGTTGCCGCTTTGGTTGTCGCCCAGCACCTCGCCGGCGCCGCGAATCTCGAGGTCGTGCATCGCGAGGTAGAAACCCGAACCGAGCTCCTCCATGCTCTGGATCGCCTCCAGTCGCATCGAGGCCGCCTTCGTCAGCCCTTCGACATCCGGCACCATCAGGTACGCATAGGCTTGGTGGTGCGAGCGGCCAACGCGCCCGCGCAGCTGGTGCAGTTGCGCAAGGCCGAACTTGTCGGCGCGGCTCATCACGATCGTGTTCGCGCTCGGCACGTCGATGCCGGTCTCGATGATGGTCGAGCACAGCAGCACGTTGTAGCGCTGCGCGACGAAATCGCGCATCACGCGCTCGAGTTCGCGTTCGGGCATCTGGCCGTGCGCAATGGCGATGCGCGCCTCGGGCACGAGTTCGGTGAGCTTGTCGAAGCGCGCTTTGATGGTCTCGACCTCGTTGTGCAGAAAGTAGACTTGCCCGCCGCGCTTCAACTCGCGCAGGATCGCCTCGCGGATCGTGCCGCTCGACTCGCTGCGCACGAAAGTCTTGATCGCCAGGCGCCGCTGCGGCGCGGTCGCGATCACGCTCAGGTCGCGCAGGCCTTCGAGCGCCATGCCCAGGGTGCGCGGGATCGGCGTGGCCGTGAGCGTGAGCACATCGACCTCGGCGCGCATCGCCTTGATCGCCTCCTTGTGGCGCACGCCGAAGCGGTGTTCCTCGTCGATCACGAGCAGGCCGAGGCGCTTGAACTGCACCTTGTCGCTGATAAGGGCGTGGGTGCCGACGACGATGTCGACCGTGCCGTCGGCCAGGCCTTCGATCGTCGCCTTCACTTCCTTCGCGGATCTAAAGCGCGAGATTTCGGCAACCTTGATCGGCCACTTGCCGAAGCGGTCGGCGATGTTCTGGTAGTGCTGTTCGGCCAGCAGCGTGGTCGGCGCGAGGATCGCGACCTGCTTGCCGCCGGTGACCGCGATGAACGCGGCGCGCAGCGCGACCTCGGTCTTACCGAAGCCGACATCGCCGCACACGAGCCGGTCCATCGGTTGCGGTGACACCATGTCTTGAATGACGGCGTGGATCGCGGCCTGCTGGTCAGGCGTCTCCTCGAAGCCGAAACTCGCCGCGAAGGCTTCGTAGTCATGTGGCGAGAAGCGGAACGCGAAACCTTCGCGCGCGGCGCGGCGTGCATAGAGGTTCAGCAGCTCGGCAGCGGTGTCGCGAACCTGCTCGGCGGCCTTGCGTTTGGCTTTGTCCCACTGGCCGGAGCCGAGGCGGTGCAGCGGTGCCTCGTCGGCACTGACGCCGGTGTAGCGCGCGATCAAGTGCAGTTGTGCGACCGGCACGTAGAGCGTCGCGGCGTCAGCGTATTCGAGGTGCAAGAATTCGCTCGGGCCGCCATCGTCATTTCCCAAGTCGATGTGGATGAGCCCCACGTAGCGGCCGATGCCGTGGTTCGAGTGCACGACCGGGTCGCCGACCTTCAGCTCCGACAGGTCCTTGATCAGCGAATTGACGTCGCTGACGGCCTCCTGCTTGCGGCGCCGCCGCGCGGTCGGCGCGGTCGCAAACAGTTCGGTCTCGGTGACGAACTGGATCATGATCCCGTCGTCAGGCTCGGACCAGAAGAAGCCCTGCGCAAGCGGCGCGACGGCAATCGCGAAGTGTTCGTCGCTGGTCTGGAACTCGGCGAGATTCGCAACGCTCGGCGGCTCGATTTTGCTGTCGCGCAGCAGCTCCAGCAGGCTCTCGCGCCGGCCTTCGGTCTCGGCGACGATCAGCACGCGGTACTTCGTCGCGCTGACCTGCGCCTTCAAACGGGTCAGTGGTTCCGGCGCGCCACGGTCGACGCTGAGGTCGGGCAATGCACGCGCCCACGTCACTTCTTCATTGCCGCGCAGCGAGAGCTGCGCGTGCTGGTTGCACAGCGCGAAGAATTCCTCCGGCTTCACGAACAACTCTTCCGGCGGCAGGATCGGCCGTTCGCGGTCAGCGGCAAAAAAGCGATGCCGTTCGCGCGTGTCGTGCCAAAACTTCTTCAGCGCTTCGTCGAGCTCGCCGTGAAGCACAAGCGCGGTGCCGTCACCCAAGTAATCGAAGATCGTCGCCGTCTCGTCGAAAAACAGCGGCAGGTAGTACTCGATGCCGCCGCTCGCGAGGCCGGTGCCGATGTCTTTGTAGAGGCGCACCTTGGTCGGGTCACCTTCCATCTTCTCGCGCCAGCGAGCGCGAAAGCGCGTGCGCGCGCCCTCGTCCATCGGAAACTCGCGGCCCGGCAGCAGCCGCACTTCGGGCACCGGGAACAGGCTGCGCTGCGTGTCGGGGTCGAAGGTGCGGATCGAGTCGACTTCGTCGCCGAACAGGTCGACGCGGTAAGGCACCAGCGAGCCCATCGGAAACAAATCGATCAACCCGCCGCGCACCGCGTACTCGCCGGGCGAAACGACCTGGCTCACGTGCGTGTAGCCGGCCAGCGTGAGCTGCGCTTTCAGCGCGGCTTCGTTGAGCTTTTCTTTCTGTTTGAAGTGGAAGGTGTAGCCGGCCAAAAAACTCGGCGGCGCAAGCCGCACCATCGCGGTCGAGGCCGGCATCAGCACCACATCGACCTCACCTTGCTGAATGCGCCAGAGCGTCGCGAGGCGTTCGGAGATCAGGTCTTGGTGCGGTGAGAAGGTGTCGTACGGCAGTGTTTCCCAGTCGGGGAACACCGCGACGCGCAGCCCCGGTGAGAAGAACGGCAACTCGGCTTCGAGCCGCTGCGTGTCGGCCGGCTCGGCGGTGATGATGGCGGTGATCTTGTGCTGCGCGGCCTGCGCTTGCGCGAAGCGCGCGAGCAGCAAAGCATCGGCCGAACCGGTGGGGCGGGCCAGCGTAAAACGTTTTCCGGGGGCGATCGCGGGGAGTTGCATGAGACCTTGGCGCACGAAAAGCAAAGCGCCCCGGCGGGCCTTCAATAGCGGCGTTATTCGGGGCGATGGGGACGAGCGATTATAGAATTCGGGCGCCGATGACGCTCGCCTCCCATTCCGAAGCCCCGCCAGTTCTGTACGCACTCGTTCCGTGCGCTGGCGTGGGCGAGCGTGCCGGCGCGGCCGGGCCCAAGCAGTACGCGATGCTCGGTGCGCGCAGCCTGCTGGCACACACGCTGGCGGCGTTGGCGCGTGTCTCGCGCATCGCCGAGGTCATGGTGGTGCTGTGCCCGGGTGACACAGCGTATGCCGCGCACCTCGACCGCGCCGCGATCTTTGCCCACTGCGGTGGCGCAACGCGCGCGCAGACCGTGCGCAACGGCCTCGATGCCTTGCTGGCCCTCGGTGCCCGCCCACACGATTGGGCGCTGGTGCACGACGCCGCGCGCTGCCTCGTGCGCCCGGAGTGGGTCGACGCGCTGATCGATGCCTGCCTCGACGACGCAGTCGGCGGCCTGCTCGCGCTGCCGCTGGCCGACACCTTGAAATCGGAACGCAACGGCCGCGTCGAATCGACCATCGACCGCCGCGCGAAGTGGCAAGCGCAGACGCCGCAGATGTTTCGCATCGGCATGTTGTGCGAGGCGCTCGACCACGCCGGCGCGAACGTCACCGACGAAGCCAGCGCGATCGAAGCGCTCGGCCACGCGCCCAAACTCGTCGCGTGTTCGATGGAAAACTTCAAGGTCACCTGGCCGGCTGACTTCGACCTGGCCGATCGATTGCTGAGAACCCGAACGCCATGAATCTACCCCGCGTCAAACCGCCCTTGTGGCGCATCGGCGAAGGCTGGGACACGCACGCGCTCGTCGCCGGTCGCAAGCTCGTGCTCGGTGGTGTCGAGATCGCGCACACGCACGGGCTGATGGGCCACTCCGATGCCGATGCGCTGTGCCATGCGATCACCGACGCGCTGTTCGGTGCCGCCGCGATGGGCGACATCGGCTTTCACTTTCCCGACACCGACGCGCAATACAAAGGCGCCGATTCGACCGCGCTACTGGCCGAAGCGGCGCGCCGCGTGCGCGCTGCCGGCTGGGCGATCGGCAATGTCGACAGCACCGTCATCGCGCAGGCGCCAAAGATGGCGCCGCACATCCTCGCAATGCGCCAGCGGGTCGCGCAGGCGCTCGCGGTGGCCGTCGATCAGGTCAGCGTGAAGGCCAAGACCGCCGAGCAGATGGGGCCGGTCGGGCTCGGGCAGGCGATCGAGGCGCGTGCCGTGTGCATGCTGTGGCGCAGCTGATCGCATCGATCAGCGCGCACTTTCAAGCTGTCGTCACGGCGCTTTCTTCAACCGGATGTGCGCCATCAATCCGCCATCTGGCGCGTTGGCCAACTCGAAACTGCCGCCCATGCGCTGCACGGCCTTGTCGACGATCGCGAGGCCGAGGCCTGCGCCGGTGGCTGCAGTGCGCGCAGCGTCACCGCGAAAGAACGGCGTGGTCAGCTGCGCGAGCTTGTTCGGGTCGGCGCCCTGGCCGAAATCGCGCACGGTCACGATCACCCACGGCCCGGTGCGCGCGTAGCTGACGTTCACGCGGGCGATGCCGGTGTCGTTCGAGCGGCCGTAGCGGCGCGCGTTTTCGAACAGGTTTTGCAGCACGCGGCCGAGCTCGATGTCGTCGGCCATGACCTTGGTGTCGATCGCCACACGCGAGGTAATGCGGATTTGGCTGGTGTCGCGAAACGCCGCCATTTCACGGTCGACCACGCTGGACAAATGCACCGGCATCAGCTTGCTCACGCCGGGGCGGGCGTAGTCCATGAACTTGTCGATGATCGCGTCGAGCTGGGCGATGTCGAGCGCCATGTTGTGCTTGGCTTCTTCGTCCTGCACGCTCATCTCGGCCTCGAGACGCAAACGCGCCAGCGGCGTGCGCAGGTCGTGCGAGATGCCGGCCAACATCACCGCGCGGTCTTGTTCGACCTTCGCGAGCTCGCGCGCCATCCGGTTGAAGCCCATGTTGACCTGCCGGATCTCGCTTGTCAGCGTGTTCTCGTCGAGCCGCGAGTCGAACTCGCCCTCGCGGATGCGGCTCGCCGCGAACGAGAGCTCCTTCAGCGGCTGGTTGATCAGCCGCGCGATCGCGGCCGAGCCGAGCACGGTCGCGAGCAGCGCCATGCTGACCCACAAGGTCAACGTGCTCCACAAAATCGGGCCGGGTCGGGTCGGGTCGACCTGCAACCAGAATGGGTCTTTTTCGATCGAGAAGCCGACCCACAACCCGCTCGCGCCGTTCACCGAGCTCGCGACCAGCGTGTCGGCGCCGAGTGCGTCGCGCAGTTGGTGGCCGATCGCGCGGGTCGCGCGGTCGACCTCGTACGGTTCCGACTTGTCGCCGGGCTCGCGCGGCGCGAGCTTGAGGGATTCCTGGTTCGAGATGCCCTTGATGAGCGCCACGCGGTTGATGCCGTCGCTCGACTGCAGCGCCGCGCGCGCGAGCTTGACCAAGCTCGCGATCTGCTGCGCTTGCTGGGTGGCGCGCGGCTCGAACTCGAGCGCGCGAAAGGTTTGCGTCCATGCGAACACGCCGCTGACGAGCAGCAGCGCGATCAACACGAAGGTGCGCCAGAACAGGCTCAGAGCGAGTTTGTTGGACTTCATCTGCAGGCCAGCCTACCAGACGAAAAAAAGGCTCCCGAAGGAGCCGCTGCGCAGATGGATCAGCTCGTCCCGTCCGGCACAAACACATAGCCCACGCCCCACACCGTCTGGATGTAGCGGGGCTGCGCCGGGTCGGGCTCGATCATCTTGCGCAGGCGCGAGATCTGCACGTCGAGGCTGCGGTCGAAGGGCTCGAACTCACGTCCGCGTGCAAGCTGCGCCAGCTTGTCGCGCGAGAGTGGCTGGCGCGGGTGGCGCACAAGCGCCTTGAGCATCGAGAACTCGCCGGTGGTCAACGCGATCTGTTCGCCTTCTTTGACAAGGCGGCGCAGCGCCAGATCGAACTCGAACGGGCCAAACGTGACGGTTTGTGCTTCGAGTGCCGGGGCGCCGGGCGCCTCCAGCGTCGGCCGGCGGCGCAGCACGGCGTGAACGCGTGCGAGCAGCTCGCGCGGGTTGAACGGCTTGGGCAGGTAGTCGTCGGCACCCACTTCCAGGCCGACGATGCGGTCGACATCTTCGACCTTGGCGGTCAGCATGATGATCGGCGTCAGGTCGTTCGCGGCGCGCAGGCGGCGGCAGATCGACAGGCCGTCTTCGCCGGGCAGCATCAGGTCGAGCACGATCAGGTGCACAGTCTCGCGGGTCAGCAGCCGGTTCAGCGCTTTCGCGTCTTCGGCCAGCAGCACCTCGAAGCCTTCTTGCGTCAGGTAGCGGCGAAGCAGGTCGCGGATGCGAGCGTCGTCGTCGACGACGACGATCCGGTCCGGGCGCGGATTGGCAGATGCGGTCATGCGTAACTCCAAATTTGTAACAGCGCCGATTTTGGACATGAAAAGCGGCTGTTTCCGGCCGCTTTGACAAGCTGTTACACCTGCGTGCGGACCCGGTTTTAGCCCTTCCTCGACGGCTCGAACGTATAAGCCTGCATCGGTCGCGCGCCGGGCAATTCGGTCCGTCGTGCCACCCGAATTGACCGAACCCGCATCGAGGAAATCGAACATGTCTTCCCGCACAACCCGCCACGCCGTTGCACTGAGCGTTGCCTTGGCCGCCCCGCTTGCCTGGTCGGCCGACACCCCGCCGCCCCAGGGCCTGGTCAGCCTGTCGAGCAGCGCCACCCTCGAAGTCATCCGCGATTTGCTGAGCGTGAGCCTCAACACCACGCGCGAAGGCGCTGATGCCGCCGTGGTCCAGTCGCAGTTGAAGCAAGCGCTTGACGCCGCGCTGACCGAGGCCAAGAAGGTCGCCAAGCCGGGCCAGGTCGACGTGCAGACCGGCAACTTCACGATCTCGCCGCGCTACACCAACAAGGGTGTCAGCAACGGCTGGCAAGGCAGCGCCGAGCTGGTCGTCGATGGACGCGACATGCAGGCGATCGGCCAGCTCGCGGGCCGCATCACGACACTCACGGTCAACCGCGTCGGCTATGCGATCTCGCGCGAGTTGCGCGAAAAGTCGGAGGGCGATGTCTCGGCGCAAGCGATCGGGCGCTACCGCGCGAAGGCGGCCGACTATGCCAAACAATTCGGCTACAGCGGATATGCGGTGCGCGAGGTCAATGTGTCGAGCAACGAGCAGCAGCCGATGCCGCGGGCGATGCTGATGCAGGCTAAATCGATGTCGGCAGCCTCCGAAGACGCGTTGCCGGTCGAGCCGGGCAAGGGCACGGTGACGGTCAACGTCAGTGGCACGGTGCAGATGACGAAGTAGGGGCGGGCGGCAGGCCGGGTCGTCGGGTGTCGGCCTTCGCATACGATGGACACTGCATGAATTGCACCTGTCTGCCATGACCTTCTCACCCCGCTTGAACCAGGTTCAGTGCCTCGGTGCGCGCGGCCTGCACCGGATGGCTTACTGGGAGTGGGGCGACGCTGTCAACCCGCGCGTGCTCGTCTGCGCGCATGGGCTGGCGAGGCAGGCGCGTGACTTCGACACGCTGGCGCAAGCGATGAGCGCCGAGTACCGCGTGGTGTGTGTCGACGTGGTTGGGCGCGGGCAGTCCGATTGGCTGGCCGACGCGAGCGGCTACCAGATCCCGGCTTATGTGGCCGACATGGTGACCTTGCTCGCGCGATTGAACGCGAAGACGCTGCATTGGGTCGGCACCTCGATGGGCGGGCTGATCGGCCTCGGCCTGGCCTCCCTACCGCAATCGCCGATCGCCAAGCTCGTGCTCAACGACGTCGGTCCGACGATCCAGTTCGAGGCACTGGTGCGCATCGGCACCTACCTCGGCCAGCCGCTGCACTGGAACACGGTCGACGAAGCCGCCGACTACCTGCACGCGATTTCTGCGAGCTTCGGCCCGCACACACGCGAGCAATGGCTGGCGCTTTCGCGGCCGATGCTGAAAGCCGACGGTCACGGCCTAAAGCTGCACTACGACCCGTCCATCGCGCTGCCGTTCAAATCGATCACGCCCGAGATCGCCGCTGCCGGCGAGGCGATGACCTGGGCCGCGTTCGATGCGGTGCGGTGCCCGACCTTGCTGTTGCGCGGTGCTGACTCCGACCTGCTCAGCCGCGATACCGCGCGGGCGATGACCACGCGCGGGCCGAAGGCGCGGTTGGTCGAATTCGCCGGTGTCGGCCACGCGCCCACGCTGGTCGCCAGCGACCAGGTCGCCGCCGTGCGCGAGTTTTTGTCGGAGCCGCAAGCGAGCCCATGAAGACCGGCGTGCTGGACGCGCGCATCGACGCCGCGCCCATCGTTCACCTGATCGATGAACACCCCGACGCCGCCGCCGAGGCCGCGCAACTGGTGCGTTCGCGTGCCTTCGCCGAGCCGCTGCTGAGTGGCCAGTTGCTCGACACCGGTGAAGACGCGCTGACCCACGCCGACGCCGTCGCTGCGATCCTGCAAGGCATCGGCGCCGCACCGGCGATGCGCGCGGCCTCCTACCTCGTCTATGCCGGCGACTACCTCCACAAGCCCGACGAGGTGATCGCGAAGGCCTTCGGCCCGTCGCACGCGAGCCTGGTCGTCAACACCCGCAAGCTGGTGCAACTGCAGCGCGCCGCGCGCGAGGCCGATCTGGGCACCGAGGCGCGCGCGCAGCAGACCGACCGCGTGCGCAAGATGTTGCTCGCGTTCTCGCGCGACCTGCGCGTCGTGCTGCTGCGCCTCGCCTCGCGCTTGCAAACGCTGCGCTTTTTCGCGTCGAGCAAAACGCCGTGCGCGCCGGCGCTCGCGGCCGAATCGCTGCAGGTTTTCGCGCCGCTCGCCAACCGGCTCGGCATCTGGCAGATCAAGTGGGAGCTCGAAGACCTGTCGTTCCGTTTTCTCGAACCCGAGAAGTACCAGCAGGTCGCGCGCCTGCTCGACGAGCGACGCGTAGATCGCGAGCAGCGCGTCGAGGCCTTCCGCCAGCATCTGGCCGACGACCTCGCCGCGCGCGGCCTGCGCGCCGAGGTGCAAGGCCGCCCGAAACACCTCTACAGCATCTGGAAAAAGATGCAGGGCAAGCGCCTCGACATCGGGCAAGTGCTCGACCTGCGCGCGGTGCGCGTGATCGTGCCCGAGGTCGCCGGCTGCTATGCCGTGCTCGGCCGTGTGCACGAACTCTTCCGGCCGGTTGCCGGCGAGTTCGACGACTACATCGAGCGACCCAAGCCGAACGGCTACCAGTCGCTGCACACCGTGGTTCAGGACGACAGTGGGCGCACGGTCGAGGTGCAGATTCGCACACAGGCGATGCACGAACACGCCGAACACGGCGTGGCCGCGCACTGGGCCTACAAGGATGCGGGCGTGAAGGGCTACGCCGGCGTCAACGCAAATGCCGATCAGCAAGAGCGCATCGCCGAGGCGCGCAAGGCCGTGATGCGGCAACTGTTGGCCTGGGAACGCGACACGGCGGCAGGCGACGCTTCGATGGCAGCCGCGGCACCGGCAGATGACCGCATCTACGTCTTCACGCCAGCGGCCGCGGTCGTCGAGCTGCCGGCCGGCGCGACACCGGTCGACTTCGCCTTCACCGTGCACACCGACCTCGGCCACCGCTGCCGCGGCGCGCGCGTCGACGGCAGGGTGGTGCCGCTGAACACGCCGCTGCAGAGCGGGCAGACGGTCGACGTGATCACCACCAAAGAAGGCGGCCCGTCGCTCGATTGGCTCAACACCGACCTTGGCTACCTGAAGAGCCCCCGCGCCAAGGCGAAGGTGCGCGCGTGGTTCAACGTGTTGGCGCAAAAGGAGACGACCGCGCGCGGCCGTGAGGCGGTCGAAAAACTGCTGCAGCGCGAGGGCAAGACCGCAATGAAGCTCGACGACCTGGCGGCGCAACTCGGCTTTCGCAATGCCGATGCGCTGTTCGAGGTCGTCGGCAAGGACGAGTTGTCGCTGCGCACGATCGAAACACTGCTGCGCCCCGCTGCGCCGCCGCCGTCGCACGACGACCTGATCGCGCTGCGTCGGCCCTCCGAGGCCACGCCGAAGGGCGGCGTGCTGGTCGTCGGTGTCGAGTCGCTGATGACGGGCCTGGCGCGCTGCTGCCGGCCGGCGCCGCCCGACGCGATCGGCGGCTACGTGACGCGCGGCAAAGGCGTGGCCGTGCACCGCGCGGTCTGCACCAACTTTCGACAGATGGCCAAAAGCGCGCCCGAACGCGTGATCGCGGTCGCCTGGGGCGCGTCGCGCGGCGAGAAAGCGGCGCTGTACCCGGTCGATGTGATGGTCGAAGCCGCCGACCGGCAAGGCCTGCTGCGCGACATCTCCGAGCTGTTCGCGAAAGAGAAGATGAACGTCACCTTTGTCAAGACCCGGTCGGTCAAGGATTCGGGCGGCGGTACGGCCTGGATGACCTTCACGATCGAGGTCGCCGACGCGGCTCGCCTTGGGTATGTGCTGGGGTTGGCCGGGCACATTGCTGGGGTGCGCGCGGCGCGGCGCAAGTAGAGGTCGAAGCCGAGCGTGCTAAAGTGGTGGGCTAGGGCGATTAGCTCAGTGGTAGAGCGCCTCTTTGACGTGGAGGATGTCGGGAGTTCGACCCTCTCATCGCCCACCAACGCACACGTCGACAAGCCAAGAGCCTGGCCCGCAAGGGACAGGCTCTTTTCTTTAGTGGGAACTCAACGATGGAAATGACGCCACGCCGCCAGGCGCTGATCGACGCGCATGTCGCCGAAACCCGCCGGCTGATGACCGACTTTGGGTTCGAGCTGAACGACCTTGTCAGATTCGCGATTTCGGCCTCCAGGGTCAAAGGCCACAAGGTCTACTATCCGATGGATCCGGTCGACGACGGCATCCGCGATTGGGCCGCGCTTAGCAAGAAATTCATCAAGCTGGCGCACGAGCTCGAAGAGACCCGCGCGCGCCTCGGCGTCAGGCCTTTCGACCCGGAGCAACCGCCAGCGGACGACCCCGCCGCGTAGGTCCGGCGTCACAACGAGAAAGGGCACCTCAAGGTGCCCTTTCTCGTTGTGAACGCAAGCTCAACCTTCGAGCAATTGCGGCGTGGTGTCGACGGTGGCTGCCTCTGCGGCGTCGAACTCCCCGTCGACCCATCGGCGGCCGTACGCAAAAGCCCGATGCGCGGCAACGGTGGGGTCTGCGAATGGCGGCGATGGCACATTGAGCGGGATCTCGACCGTGACCGCCTGCGCTGTATCCAGGATCACCAGCCTGGGCGCGAATGCGTGATCGCCGACCCGCTCCGGCGAGCATTGAAACTCGAAGCCGCGGTACTGGGCAAAGTAGGTCGGTTCCATGGATTGACGTGCTCTCGTTTTGACCGCGCCTAGGGGGCGCGAGGCCACTTCGTTTCGTTCCTTATTGTGAACGGCAACGACTGAGGTGAACAGTCCGCGAATCAGGGGGATACGCTACGTTGCATCCGTAGGCGCAATCCGACATCCGAATCGGGCTGCTTGGACTGGCTCCGCACCAGCGGCTACCGGAGCATCCGGGCCATGAACATTCCCGCCAAATTTATCGTGTTGCTTGGCGCCGCGCCGCGCGCCTTGCTGTTCGACAGCCAACGCCAGTTGATCGGCGAAGTGATCGAAGAAGACGGCTTCATCGTAGACAGCCTGCTGCGCTCGGCGAGCGCGTGCCCGAGCCCGACCGACAGCATGTTGAGCATGGTCGTCCCGGCGCCATTGCCCGACCACGGCGCGCGCTGCTTCGAGCTGCACTGAAAGATTCGCCATGGCCACAGGTTCCCGCATTCTCTGGAAAGGCGCGATCAGTTTCGGACTGGTGCACATTCCCGTGAGCCTTCACACCGCGACCGCCGACCATGGCATCGATTTCGATTGGCTCGACAAGCGCAGCATGGACCCGGTCGGCTACAAGCGCGTCAACAAGAAAAACGGCAAGGAAATCAGCAAGGAACACATCGTCAAAGGCGTGGCGGTCGAAGACGGCCACTACGTCGTGCTCAGCGATGATGAGATCGCCGCGGCGTACCCGCAGTCGACCCAGTCGATCGACATCGAGGCGTTCGTGGCCGCCGATGAAATCCCGTTTGTTTACCTCGACCGGCCGTACTACCTCGCACCGATCGGCAAAGGCGCTAAGGTTTACGCCTTGCTGCGCGAAACGCTGCTGAAGACGCACCGCATCGGCCTCGCGCGGGTCGTGATCCAGACCAAGCAGCACCTCGCAGCGCTGGTGCCTGTCGGCCCCGCCCTCGTGCTGAACCTGCTGCGTTGGGGCGCAGACATCAAGCCGTGGGCCGACCTGAACCTGCCGGCCGAAGGCACGAAGGCGGCGGGCCTGAGCGATGCCGAGTTGAAGATGGCGACGCAGCTCGTCGCCGACATGACCAAGCCATTCAAGCCTGACGACTACCGTGATTCGTTCAAGGACGAGGTGATGGCGCTCGTGCGCCGCAAGGTCGAGTCGGGCGAGACCGAGGCCGTGGTGCAGCCAGCGGCCGGCGAGGCAGCGGTCAAGTCGGCAGACATCATCGACCTGACCGAGCTGCTCAAGCGCAGCCTCAAAGGCGGCGCGGCAGCAGAGAAAAAGGTGCCCGTGAAAACCGCGCCTGCGAAGAAGACGCGCACGGGCTGAACCCGCGATGGCGAACTCGACATCGGCCGCCGATGCTCTCGTCGAATACCGTCGCATGCGCGATTTCGCGCAAACGGCCGAGCCCCGCGGCGAGGTCGGTCGTTCTGCCCAAAAGCTTCTTTTCGTCGTGCAAAAGCATGCCGCTCGCAGCCTCCACTACGACTTTCGGCTGGAACTCGATGGCACGCTTAAAAGCTGGGCGGTGCCGAAAGGGCCGAGCCTCGACCCTGCTGTCAAGCGCATGGCGGTGCAGGTCGAAGACCATCCGCTGTCGTATGCCGATTTCGAGGGCACGATCCCGCCTGAGCACTACGGCGCCGGCACCGTGATCGTGTGGGACCGCGGCGCGTGGGTGCCGGTCGGCGATGCGCGCGGTGGCCTGCGCGACGGCCACCTCAAGTTCGATCTCGATGGCGAGAAGCTGCGTGGACGATGGGCGCTTGTGCGCATGAAACCGCGCGACGGTGAGCGCCAGCCGAGTTGGCTGTTGATGAAAGAGCGCGATGTCCAAGCGCGTGCGGCGAATGAATTCAACGTGCTCACCGCGCACCCCGACAGCGTGGTCGCCAAGCCGACGGCACCGAGGCGCACGCCGTTTGAATTGCCGCAGACGCTCGCGCCGCAACTCGCGTCCCTCGTCGATCGAATCCCGCCCGGCGACGACTGGCTCTATGAGATCAAGTTCGACGGCTACCGCTTGCTCACGCGGGTCGACGGCCATTCGGTGCGTTGCTTCACGCGCAACGGCAACGACTGGTCGGCGAAACTGCCCACGCTCATCGATGCGGTCCGCGCGTGCAAGCTGGCGCCGTGCTGGCTCGACGGCGAGGTGGTGGTGCTGGACGCGAGCGGCGTGCCCGACTTCCAGGCGCTGCAAAACGCGTTCGATGACAAGCGAACGAGCGCGCTGACCTACTTCGTGTTCGACCTGCCGTTTTATGACGGCAACGACCTGCGTGGGCAACCGCTGACCACGCGACGCGAGCGCCTGCAAGCGTTGCTGGCCACCAACTCCCAGCCGCTGATCCGCTTCAGCGACGCGTTCGCTGGCGACCCTGCCGCACTGCTTGCATCAGCGGGCAAGGCAGGGCTCGAGGGGTTGATCGGCAAACGCAAGGATTCGCTCTACCGCTCGGCGCGTTCAACCGACTGGGTCAAGCTCAAGACCGCGCAACGGCAAGAGTTCGTGATCGGTGGCTACACGGATCCGAAAGGCGCGCGCACCGGTATCGGCGCGCTGCTGCTCGGCGTGCACGACGAGACCGGCGCGCTGCGCTATGCCGGCAACGTGGGCACCGGTTTCGACGAGCGCACGCTCGCGTCGTTGAAGCTGCGGCTGGGCAAGCTGGGTGTGGCGCGCAGCCCGTTTAGCGACGCGCCCGACAAGGTCGGCGCGCGCAGCGACATGACGCCGCACTGGGTCGAGCCGCGCCTGCTCGCCGAAGTTTCGTTCGCGCAGTGGACAGGCACCGGCCGCATTCGCCATTCGGTTTTCCGCGGCCTTCGCGACGACAAGTCGGCGACGCAAATCGCCAAGGAAAAGCCCGTGCCCGCGATGGCCTCGACACCCGCGCGTTCGACACTGAACACGAAGCCGCGCGTCACCCACGCCGAGCGCGTGATCGACTCGGTCAGCGGCGTCACCAAGGGCGAGCTGGTCGACTTCTACGCGCGGGTCGCGCCGCTGCTGTTGCCGCACCTGAAGGCGCGCCCGGTTGCGCTGGTGCGCGCGCCATCGGGCGTGGCGGGTGCGCAGTTTTTCCAGAAACATGCCGACGAAAACGCGCTGCCCGGCATCATCCTGCTCGACAAGTCGCTCGACCCGGGGCATGAGGCGCTGCTCCTCGTCGCGTCGGCCACGGGCCTGCAATCGGCCGCGCAAATGAACGTGATCGAGTTGCACACCTGGAACATGACGACGCGCTCGATGCCCAAGCCCGACCGAATGATTTTCGACCTCGACCCCGGTGAAGGCGTCGCTTGGCCGGCGGTGCGCGAGGCGGCGCAGCTGCTGCACTCGTTCCTCGATGAACTGGGGTTGAAATGCCTGCTCAAGACGAGCGGCGGCCAAGGCCTGCACGTGATCGTGTTGATGGCGCCCAAACACGAGTGGCAAATCGTGCGGCAGTTTTCGCAGGCGATCGTCGTGCACATGGCGCGAGTCGTGCCGCAGCGTTTCGTCGAGAAGAGCGGGCCGCGCAACCGGGTCGGCAAGATCTTCATCGACTACCTGCGCAACGGCTGGGGTGCGACCACCGCATCGGCTTGGTCGGCCCGCGCGCGGCCGGGGCTCGGCGTTTCGGTGCCGGTCGACTGGAGCGAGCTCGCGCAGGTCGACGGCGGCGCGCACTGGCACGTGCGCAACATCGACACTCGTCTAGCGCTCGGAAACGAACCCTGGGGCGTGTTCGCGTCGTCGCGGCAGACGTTGACCCGGGCGATGAAGGCGCTGAACTTCGCGCCGGCAAGCGGACTGACATGATGCGGCGCGCACCCTGATCGGCCCTCGGGTAAGCCCCGGGTCGCGTCGTCTTCGGCTGTACCGGATTGGCACTAGACTTTACTGACCGGTCGGTCGAGTATGTTCGTCGACGCATTCCGGGCGGCACGCAGGAGAACCCCCATGTCAGAACCGCTGGTGCTCAGCACGCAACTCGGCGCAGTGCGCACGCTCACGTTGAATCGGCCGAAGGCACTGAACAGCTTCACGTCGGCGATGCACGTCGAGCTCGCCGCGGCGTTGGCCGAGGTCGAGGCCGACAGCAGCGTGCGATGCCTGGTGCTGACCGGTGCCGGCCGCGGCTTTTGCGCCGGCCAAGACCTGGCCGACCCTGCTGTCGCACCCGACCTCGCGCGAGGCGCCAAGCCCACCGATGTGGGCAACGTGATCGAGCGTTTTTACAAACCGCTCGCACTGCGGCTGCGCGCGTTGCCGGTGCCGGTGATCGCGGCGGTCAACGGCGTGGCCGCGGGTGCCGGTGCGAGCATCGCACTCGGTTGCGATCTGGTCATCGCCGCGCGTTCGGCGAGCTTCATCCAGGCTTTCTCGAAGATCGGCCTGGTGCCCGATGCCGGCGGCACCTGGCTGCTGCCGCGTCTGGTCGGGCGTGCCAACGCGCTGGCACTTGCGATGACCGGCGACAAGCTGCCGGCCGAAGAAGCACAGCGCATCGGCATGATCTGGAAGTGCGTCGACGACGCTGTGTTCGCGGGCGAAGTCGCAGCCATCGCCGCACGCATGGCTGCCATGCCGACCGCCGCGCTCGTCGCCACGCGCGCTGCGATGGATGCCGCCGCCCACCTCAGCTACGCCGACGCCCTCAGCCGCGAAGGTGCGTGGCAAAGCAAACTGAGCGCGTCGCACGACTACCTCGAAGGCGTGGCCGCGTTCGTCGCGAAACGGCCGGCCGTTTTCTCAGACCGCTGATGCCGAGAGGTCGCGCTCCCGGCTACGAAACGCAACGCGAGCAAATCCTCGCGCGCGCGGCGGAGCTGTTCGCGCGCCAGGGCTACACCGCCACCTCGATGAACCAGGTCGCGCTCGCTTGCGGTGTTTCCAAGCCGTCGCTCTACCACTACGTGCGCGACAAGTACCAGCTGCTGGTCGAGATCGCCGAAGACCATGTCGGTCGGCTCAGGGCGCTCGTTGCGCTGGCGCAGCAAAAGCCGCTCGACCCGCAAGCGCGTGTGCGCGAGTTGATCGGCAGTTTTCTGGCGGCCTACGCCGATGCGCAGGCCGCGCACCGCGTGCTGACCGAAGACGTGAAGTTTCTCGAACCGGCCGACCGCAAGCGCGTGCTCGACGGTCAGCGCCAGGTTGTCGCCGCGTTCGCGGAGGCGATCGCCGACACGCGGCCCGAGCTGCGCGCAACCGACTTGCACAAGCCGCTGACGATGCTGCTGTTCGGCATGATGAACTGGATGTTCACGTGGCTGCAGCCCAGCGGCAAGCTGACGCACGCCGCGATGGCACCTGTGGTCGCCGACCTGTTTTTCGGTGGCCTCAACGCGGTGCGCCTGATCGAATCGATTCCTTCCCCGACCCTTGTCGAACCCCGCACCAACCCGAAAAAACGGAGACTTGCATGAACCTGAAAAAATCGCTCGGCGCACTCGCCGCGACGCTCTGCGTGGCCACCCTCGCGCAGGCCGATGTGAACGTCGGCGTGACCGTCTCGGCCACCGGCCCGGCCGCTTCGCTCGGCATCCCCGAGAAGAACACGATCGCGCTGATGCCGCAGACCATCGGTGGCCAAAAGATCAACTACATCGTGCTCGACGATGCCTCCGACACCACGCAGGCAGTCAGCAACGCGCGCAAGCTGATCACGGAAAGCAAGGTCGACATCATCATCGGCTCGACGACGACACCGAACTCGCTCGCGATGATCGACGTGGCGGCCGAGAACCAGACGCCGATGATTTCGATGGCCGCTTCGGCGCGCATCGTCGAGCCGATGGACGCGAAGCGAAAATGGATTTTCAAGACGCCGCAGAACGACATCATGATGTCGCTCGCGATCGCCACCAGCATGGCCGACAACGGCGTCAAAACGGTCGGCTTCATCGGCTTCGCTGACGCCTACGGTGAAGGTTGGTACAACGAGTTCTCGAAGGCGGCCTCACTCAAGGGCTTGACGATCGTCGCGAACGAACGCTATGCGCGGGCCGATACCTCGGTGACCGGTCAGGTGCTCAAGATCGTCGCGGCCAAACCCGATGCGGTGCTGGTCGCCGGCTCGGGCACGCCGGCCGTGCTGCCGCAGCGCGTGCTCCGCGAGCGAGGCTACGCCGGCAAGTACTACCAAACCCACGGCGTGGCGAACAACGACTTCTTGCGCGTCGGCGGCAAGGATGTCGAAGGCACGCTGCTGCCGTCGGGCCCGGTGCTGGTGGCTGCGCAACTGCCGGCCTCGAACCCGGTGAAGAAGTCGGCCATGGAGTACGTCGCCAAGTACGAAGCGATGTACGGCAAGGGCTCGGTCTCGACCTTCGGCGGTCACGCGTGGGACGCCGGCAAGCTGATGGAAGGGGCGGTTGCCGCGGCGTTGAAAAAGGCGAAGCCGGGCACGCCCGAGTTCCGCACCGCGCTGCGCGATGCGCTCGAAAACACGAAGGAAGTGCACGGCGCGCACGGTATTTTCAACATGTCGCCGACCGATCACCTCGGGCTAGATCAGCGCGCACGCGTGATGGTGAAAATCGTCAACGGCGCGTGGCTGCACCAGCCGTGATGATTTGAGAGGCGGCGCGCGGGAAAACCCCTCGGGCCGCCTTTGCGTGCACTTCTAGAATCGATGTGCAGTTGCACATAAATGAAGGAGTCGCCGAATGGCCCAGTCCCGCCGCGTAGTCAAACCCGAGGCGAGTGCCGAGCCGGCGGTCCATCACGCGACCGAGGCAGCCACCAGCGGTCCGCGCATCCTCAAAAAGTACCCGAATCGCCGGCTCTACGACACGCAACTCAGCACGTACATCACACTCGCTGATGTGAAGGCGATGGTGCTCAGTGCCGAGAGCTTCGAGGTGCGAGATGCCAAGACCGGCGAAGACCTCACGCGCAGCATTCTTTTGCAGATCATTCTCGAAGAAGAGAGCGGTGGCGTGCCGATGTTTTCGGCCCCGATGCTCGCGCAAATCATCCGGTTCTACGGCCACTCGATGCAGGGGATGATGGGCTCCTACCTCGAGAAGAACCTGCAGACCTTCACCGACATCCAGTCGCGGTTGAGCGAGCAGTCGAAGGGCTTGCTCGATCCGGCCGTGCAAACGCCCGAGTTGTGGTCGCAGTTTCTCAACGGCCAGGCACCGGGCGTGCAGGGGCTGATGGGCAACTACATGGAGCAATCTCGCAAGATGTTCGCGCAGATGCAAGCGCAAATGGCCACGCAAGCCGGCGCGCTATTCCCGGGCATGCCGGGGTTCAAGCCGCCGACGCAGCGCTGATTTCCGCGGCTTCTTGCGGATCGGCGAAACTCGGCCGATGACACGAGAAACATTGCTGGCACCTACCCTTGCCAAGCCCGCCCCGAAAATCGGGTTCGTCTCGCTCGGTTGCCCGAAGGCGCTGACCGATTCCGAGCTGATCCTGACGCAACTGCGCGCCGAGGGCTACGACACCTCGAAAACGTTTGCCGGTGCCGATCTGGTGATCGTCAACACCTGCGGCTTCATCGACGATGCGGTCAAGGAAAGCCTCGACACCATCGGCGAGGCGCTGGCCGAGAACGGCAAGGTCATCGTCACGGGTTGCCTGGGTGCCAAAACGGTTGGTGGACCCTCCGGTGACGACGGCAGCAACCTGGTTCGCAAGATGCACCCGAGCGTGCTCGCTGTCACGGGCCCGCACGCCACGCAAGAAGTGATGGACGCGGTGCACCTGCACGTGCCCAAGCCGCACGACCCGTTCGTCGACCTCGTGCCGAAGCAAGGCGTGAAGCTCACACCGCGGCACTACGCCTACCTGAAGATCAGCGAAGGGTGCAACCACCGCTGCTCGTTCTGCATCATCCCGAGCATGCGCGGCGACCTCGTCTCGCGTCCGATCGGCGATGTGCTCGTCGAAGCGCAGCGGCTGTTTGAAGCCGGCGTGAAGGAACTGCTGGTGATCAGCCAGGACACGAGCGCCTACGGCGTCGATGTGAAGTTCCGCACCGGCTTCTGGGACGGCCGCCCGGTCAAGACCCACATGACCGACCTGTGTGAAAAGCTCGCCGAGTTGGCCGCCGGGCATGGCGCCTGGGTGCGGCTGCACTACGTCTACCCGTACCCGCATGTCGACCAAATATTGCCGCTGATGGCGAGTGGGGGCATCTTGCCGTACCTCGATGTGCCGTTCCAGCATTCGCATCCCGATGTGCTCAAGCGCATGAAGCGGCCGGCCAATGGTGAGAAGAATCTGGAACGGCTGCAGCGCTGGCGCGAGGCCTGCCCCGAGATCGTGATCCGCAGCACCTTCATCGCCGGCTTTCCGGGCGAGACCGAGGGCGAGTTCGAGCACCTGCTCGATTTCATGGGCGAAGCACAGATCGACCGTGCCGGCGCGTTCGCTTACTCGGCCGTGAGCGGAGCGACGGCGAACGATTTGCCCGGCATGCTGCCGATCGAGTTGCGTGAAGAGCGCCGCGCGCGCTTCATGGCCGTGGCCGAGGCGGTCTCGGCCGCCAAGCTCGCCAAACGCGTCGGCGCGACGATGCAGGTGCTGATCGATTCGGCACCGGCGCTCGGCCGCAAAGGCGGAGTCGGCCGCTCGTATGCCGATGCGCCCGAGATCGACGGCAGCGTGAAGCTGCTGCCGCCCGAGAAGGCCTCGAAGGTCCTTCGCGTCGGCGAGTTCACGCGCGTGAAGATCGTCGGCACGCAAGGCCATGACTTGATCGGCGTGCCGATCTGAGTTCGCGCAAGCGCGCGCAGAGTCGGCGGCTTCACTCACAGGTGCCGCGATGCAAAAAAACTTCGATGTGATCGTCATCGGTGCCGGGCAAGCCGGGCCGCCTCTCGCAGCACGTTTTGCCGAGCGCGGCATGGCGGTCGCGTTGGTCGAGCGCGAGCACTTGGGCGGCACTTGCGTCAACGATGGTTGCATACCGACGAAGACGCTGGTCGCGAGCGCGCGCGTCGCGCATGTCGCGCGGCATGCGGGCAAATACGGTGTGCAGGCGGGCGACGTGAGCGTCGACATGCGCGCTGTCAAGGCGCGCAAGGACGAGGTCGTCAATCTGTCCGTCGCCAGCCTCACCGACTGGCTCGGCGGCATCAAGACGCTGACGAACATCCGTGGCGAAGCGCGCTTCACCGGCCCGAACACGGTGCGCGTCGGCGACGGCGAACTGAGCGCGCCGAAAATCTTCATCAACGTCGGCGGCCGGCCGAGCGTGCCCGACTGGCCCGGCATCTCGAGCGTGCCGTACCTGACCAACACCTCAATGATGGCGGTCGACTTTTTGCCCACGCATTTGGTCATCCTCGGCGGCAGCTACATCGGGCTGGAGTTCGCGCAGATGTACCGGCGCTTCGGCAGCCGGGTCACGGTGATCGAGGCCGGCCCGCGGTTGATCGGGCGTGAAGATGCCGATGTGTCCGGGGCGGTTCGCGCGATGCTCGAAGGCGAGGGCATCACCGTGTACGTCGACGCCGACAACCTCGCGATAACGCGCGAAGCCGATCAAGTGCGCGTGGCCTTCGGTGCCGGCGGCGCCGCGCAATCGGTCACCGGCAGCCACCTGCTGCTCGCGGTCGGCCGCCGGCCCAACACCGACGGCCTCGGGTTGGAGGCGGCCGGCATCGCGACAGATGCTCGCGGCTTCATCGTCGTCGACGACGAGTTGCGCACCGGCGTGCCCGGCGTCTGGGCGCTCGGCGACGTGAACGGCCGGGGCGCGTTCACGCACACCTCGTACAACGACTTCGAGGTTGTCGCCGCAAATCTGCTCGATGGTGGCGCGCGGCGCGTTTCCGACCGCATCAGCGCGTACGCGCTTTACACCGACCCGCCGCTCGGCCGCATCGGCATGAGCGAGGCGGAGGTGCGCGCGAGCGGCCGCGCCGCGCTCGTCGCGCGCTTGCCGATGGCGCGCGTCGGCCGGGCGCGCGAGCGCGGCGAGACGACCGGCTTCATGAAGGTGCTGGTCGATGCGCAGAGCGAACGAATCCTCGGCGCTGCGTTGTTCGGCATCGAGGCCGACGAGGTCGTACAGCTGCTGCTGCTCGCGATGGCCGCCGACCTGCCATACACGCGCATCACGCGCACGATGTTCATTCACCCGACCGTGACCGAACTGCTGCCGAGCCTGTTCGCGGCCTTGAAGCCGCTGGCGTGAAGCGATCCCTGAACTGCTCCAACCCCCGCACCGACGAGAACCCGATGACCGACCGCGACACCGACATGGCCACCCGACTGATCCACCACGACTACCAACCGCCCGCAGGTTTCGAGGCCCCACAGCCCGGCGTGTTCAAGGCCTCGACCGTGATGTTCCCGAACGTCGCGGCAATGCGCGCGCGCAACTGGAAAGAGAAAGCCGGCTACACCTACGGCCTGCACGGCACGCCGACCACGTTCACCCTCGAAGAACGCATCGCCACGCTCGAAGGCGGCCAGCACACGCTGCTGGTGCCGAGCGGCCTCGCGTCGATCGCGCTGACCGACATCGCGCTGCTGCGCACCGGCGACGAGGTACTGATCCCCGACAACGCCTACAACCCGAACAAGGACCTCGCGCGCCACGAGCTCGCCGGCTGGGGCATCACACACCGCTTCTACGACCCCATGGATGCGAACGTGCTCGCCGCGAGCGTCACGCCGCAAACGAAGCTGGTTTGGATCGAGCCGCCCGGTTCGGTGACGATGGAGTTCCCCGATGTGCCCAACCTCGTGCGCGCCGCGCGTTCGAAGGGCGCGCTGGTGGCGCTCGACAACACTTGGGGTGCAGGGCTCGCGTTCAACCCGTTCGCGCTCGAAGGCAACGGTGACGGTGCGCTCGGGGTCGACGTGTCGGCGCACGCGCTGACCAAGTACCCCTCGGGTGGTGGCGACGTGTTGATGGGCTCGGTGACCACGCGCGACGCTGCGTTGCACCTTCGGCTCAATGCCGCCCACATGCGCATGGGTTGGGGCGTGGGCGCGAACGATGCCGAGGCCGTGTTGCGCGGGCTGCCGAGCATGGCGCTCCGCTACGACGCGGGCGACCGCGCCGGGCGCGCGCTCGCGCAGTGGTGGGCGCAGCGGCCCGAGGTGTCTCACGTGCTGCACCCCGCGTTCAGCGGCTCGCCCGGCCATGCGCATTGGCGGGCGCTGTGCACGAAGGCTGCAGGGCTGTTCTCGGTCGTGTTCGACGCGCGCTACGGCACGCACCAGGTCGATGCCTTCGTCGACGCGCTGGCGCTATTCAAAATCGGCTTCTCGTGGGCCGGACCGGTCAGCCTTGTCGTGCCCTATGACTTGTCGACGATGCGCAAGCAGGCGCCGTGGCGTGGCACGCTGGTCCGCTTCTCGCTCGGCCTCGAAGCCGTCGATGATTTGATTGCCGATTCGCAGCAGGCGCTGGCCGCGCTCGACTGCTGAGCCGCAGCGGGCTGCGTTACGCGCGCTGGCGCAGCGTTATCTTCAGCCCGAGCGGCGCCATCGTGAACGCCATGTGCTCGCGCGCCTCGCCTCCGTCGGGCGTGGTGACATCGACAATGTCGAAGTGCGTCAGCAGCATCGCGATCGCCATCTTGATTTCGAGCAGCGCGAGGTAGCGGCCCGGGCACACGCGCGGGCCACCGCCGAACGGCATCGACACGCGCTTGGCCGAACTTGCGGCGTGGCCCGCGCTCGCCTCGCCCCCATCGAGCCAACGCTGCGGCTCGAACGCCTCGGGGTTCGAAAAGTACCGCGCGTCGACGCTGTCGCTGCGCATCACGCACCACACGCCGGTGCCGGCGGGCACGCGCACACCGGCGATTACCGTGTCGCGCAGCGACTCGATCACCTGGAACGGCGCAACCGGCTTGAGCCGCATCGTCTCGTGGGCGCAGGCTTCGAGGTAGTCGAGGCTGGCCATCTGCTCGGTCGTGAAGGCGGCGGAGTCGGTCGCCAGCGCGCGCACCTCGGCTCGTGCGCGCTGCAGCGCGGCCGGGTGACCGTGCAGCAGGTAAATCATCCACGCCAGCGTGTTCGCGGTCGTGTCTTCACCGGCGAGCAGCATCGTCATCACGTTGCCAGCGACCTCGGTATCGGTGACACCGCTACCGCCGGCGTCGGCCGCGACGATCATCGCTTCGAGCAGATTGGGCGGGCGCGCGCGGCGTGTCGGGTCGGTTGCGAGCCTGGCGCGTGCGTCGTCGATAAAGCCCGCGATCGCAATGTTGACCGCCACGATGCTGCGTTCGAGCTGACGGTCGGCCGGCAGCCGCACATAACGCCACAGCGGGAAGAACGAAAAGATGCGCTTGAACAGCGCCGGAAAAATCTTGTCGAGGTGGCGCTGGATCACGTCGTCATCGGATTCGAGCGTGTTGATGTCGGCGCCGAACGCGAGCCCCGCGATCGCGTCGACCGTGAAGCGCATCAGCTCGGGCTGCAGCGCCAGCGCCGTGCCCGCGGCTGCCGCAGGTTGCCAGCGCTTGCGCAGCCGTTGCGTGACCGTCAGCAGCGATGAAAAATAAGCCTTCACATGGGTTGGGTCGAAGCCCGCCATCACCATGCGCCGCTGGTTCTTCCAGGCCTCGCCGTTGGCGGCGAAGACGCCTGCGGTCAGCCCCATTTCTTTGCCGATCGCCTCCAGCGGGCGGGTGCGCCGAAAGCCGTCGGGCCGGTCGCGCAGCGCGGTGGCGATGGCCTCGTGGTCGGCCAGCCCGAGCAGCGTGCGCCGCCCGAGGTTGAAGCGGAACACCGGGCCGAACTCGCGGTGCCAGGCTTCGACGTTGCGATGCAGTTGATCGCGCTCGATCTGGAACAGGTTGCCGACGATCGGCCAGCCGCGCGGGCCGGGCAGGTCGGCGATCTCGCGCAGCGGTGAGGCGGTGTCAGCCACGGCCGGGTTTGGATGAAACCTTGTGCCGCATCAACCGGCCCTTCTCGCGCTCCCAGTCGCGCTCCTTCACGGTGTTGCGCTTGTCGTGCTCGGCCTTGCCCTTGGCGAGCGCGATCTCGGCCTTCACGTGGCTGCCTTTGAAGTGCAGGTTCAGCGGCACCAGCGTGAAGCCTTTTTGCTCGACCTTGCCGACCAGCCGCTTGATCTCTTCCTTGTGCATCAGCAGCTTCTTGGTGCGGTCGGCTTCGGGGCTCACGTGGGTCGAGGCGCTGCGCAGCGCGTTGATGCGGCAGCCGATCAGGTAAAGCTCGCCGCCCTTGATCACGACATAGCCGTCGGTCAGCTGCACCTGGCCAGCGCGGATCGCCTTGATCTCCCAGCCTTGCAGCACCATGCCGGCCTCGTGGCGTTCTTCGAGGTGGTAGTCAAAAAAAGCGCGGCGGTTTTCGGCGATGGACATGGGCAGGTATTCGGTGCGAGCTGATCGGGCGGGGAAGTGCCCAATACAATTTCGCATTGTATGAAGCACGTCAAGAAGTCAGTTCTGCTTTGGTATTCGCCGCACGAGATGTACGCGCTGGTGACCGCCGTTCCCGACTACCCGAAGTTTTTGCCGTGGTGCGAGCGCGCTGAAGTCCTCGAGCAACGCGAGACCGGCGCCACCGCGCGATTGCACCTGTCGTACCTCGGCGTGAGGCAGGCTTTCACGACCCGCAACGAGCATGTGGTCGACGCGAGCGTGGTGCTCACACTCGTGGATGGCCCGTTCTCACTGCTCGACGGCACCTGGCGTTTCGTGCCGGTGCCGGCGGGCGAGGGCGCCCATGCGAAGGCCTGCAAGATCGAGTTCGAGATGCGCTACAACTTCGCCAACGGCGTGCTCGATGCGTTGATCAGCCCGGTGTTCGACCGCATCGCCAATACCTTTGTCGACTCGTTCGTGAAACGCGCCGAGCAGGTTTATGGCGCACGATGACGCGCTTGGCTCGCTGACGGTCAGCGTGGCTTACAGCCCGCAAGCCGGCGACGTCGACGAGGTGAGCCTGCAACTCGCGCCGGGTGCGACCGTGGCCGATGCGCTGCGCGCCAGTGGCCTGCAACAGCGCCACCCCGATTTGGCGCTCGACGAATTGCCGGTCGGCATCTGGGGTGCTTCTTGCGGCCGCGGCGATGCGCTGCGCGATCGCGATCGGGTGGAGCTGTATCGCCCGCTGCGGGTCGACCCGAAAGAGGCGCGCCGGCTGCGTCAACGTGTGCAGGTCAAGGCCAAGACCAGCGGTAAGCGCAACGTCGAACCCGCGCGCTGACGCGGCGGCCTATTTGCACTCCGAGGCCAATACCTCGCGTGTGCGCTCGGCCTCTGCGGCCCGCGCGGCGTCGTCGAGGATCTCGCGTTCGCCTTTCTCGTTGGTGCGCGCTATGCGCTGGCCGCTGTCGAGCGTGCGCATCTGCGCTTTGGCGCGCGTGCAGTTCTCGGCTCGGGCGGCAGCGGCCTTCGCCTCATCGGCCTTTTTCTTGTCGACCACGTCTTGCTCGGCCTTTTTGCGCTTTGTTTCGAGTTCGGGGTCGGAGGCGCGTGCCGCGGTGAGTGGCGCCGCAGAGGCGCTCGATGCCGGTGCCGCGACGGGCGCCGAGCGCCGTGCGCTGGCAGCGGCCGGGCGTTGAAGGATGTCGCCTTCAGGCACGCCGGCCGGCGGCGGCAGGTCGCTGTATTGCGTTTGGCCGGCCTTGTCGCGCCACTTCCATTGCGCAGAAGCCGGCACCGCCAGCGTCAGGCCAAGGGTGGCCACGAGTGCAGCGATGTGCCAGCTGTTCATGGTGTTCATGCGTGAACTTTTCATGGATAGGAAGTGTATGCGGCAGGGTCGGAACAGGCCAATCGCAGGCGGCGCATCCGTGTGGTTCTGCGCGCATCCGTATAATTTGGTTTTGCGTCAGGAGCCTTTCTCATGCGCCTTCTTGGCAAAGCGCTCACCTTCGACGACGTGTTGTTGGTGCCAGCGTTCTCCCAGGTGTTGCCCCGCGACACCGATCTCTCGACCCTCCTTTCCCGCAACATCCGCCTGAACCTCCCGCTGGTGTCCGCGGCGATGGACACGGTGACCGAAGCCCGCCTCGCGATCGCGTTGGCGCAAGAAGGCGGCATCGGCATCGTTCACAAAAACCTCTCGCCGAAGCAGCAGGCGGCCGAGGTGGCGCGGGTCAAGCGTTATGAATCGGGCGTGCTGCGCGACCCGATCACCGTGACGCCCGAGACGAAGGTTCGCACCGTGATGGACCTGTCTCGCCAGCACGGTGTCTCGGGCTTTCCGGTGCTGCAAGGCAAGACGGTCGTCGGCATCGTCACCAACCGCGACCTGCGCTTCGAGACCCGCCTCGACGTGCCGGTCAGCGAGATCATGACGCCGCGCGAGCGCCTCGTCACCGTGCCCGAGTCGGCCACGATCGAAGACGGCAAGGCGCTGATGCACAAGCACAAGCTCGAGCGCGTGCTGGTCGTCAACGGCGCGTTCGAGTTGCGCGGCCTGATGACAGTCAAAGACATCACCAAGCAAACGAGCTTTCCGAACGCCGCGCGCGACGCGCACGGCAAGCTGCGAGCGGGCGCCGCGGTCGGCGTCGGCGAAGGCACCGAAGAGCGCGTCGAGTTGCTCGTGAAGGCCGGTGTCGACGTGATCGTGGTCGACACCGCGCACGGCCACAGCGCTGGCGTGATCGAGCGCGTGCGCTGGGTCAAGAAGAACTTCCCGCAGGTCGATGTGATCGGCGGCAACATCGCGACAGGCACGGCCGCGCTGGCGTTGGTCGAGGCCGGCGCCGATGCAGTCAAGATCGGCATCGGACCGGGCTCGATCTGCACCACGCGAATCGTCACCGGCGTCGGCGTGCCGCAGATCTTCGCGATCGAGGAGGTGGCCAAGGCGCTGCGTGGCAGCGGCGTGCCGCTGATCGCTGACGGCGGCGTGCGTTACTCGGGCGACCTGGCCAAGGCCATCGCGGCAGGCGCTGACACCGTGATGATGGGCGGCGCCTTTGCCGGCACCGAAGAGGCCCCTGGCGAGACCATCCTGTACCAGGGCCGCACCTACAAAAGCTACCGCGGCATGGGCTCGATCGGGGCGATGCAGCAGGGCTCGGCCGACCGCTACTTTCAAGACAGCTCGGGTAGCAACAACCCGAACACGACCAAGCTGGTGCCGGAGGGCATCGAGGGGCAGGTGCCGTACAAAGGCACGGTCGTCACGGTGATCTTCCAGATGGCCGGCGGGCTGCGCGCCTCGATGCACTACTGCGGCTGCGCCAGCATCGCCGACATGCACGAGAAGGCCGAGTTCGTCGAGATCTCGTCGGCCGGCATGCGCGAGAGCCACGTGCACGACGTGCAGATCACCAAGGAAGCACCGAACTACCGGATGGAGTGATGGACTCGATCGTGCAGCCGGCAGGCCGGAAGGCGGCGATGCCTTTCATCATGGCCACTGTGCTGATCGACATGGTCTCGATCGGCCTGATCATCCCGGTGCTCGCGCCGTTGATCGGCACCTTCACCACCTCGCAGTCGGAGCAGGCGTTCTGGTACGGCGTGATCACGATCGCGTTTGGCGTGGCGAACTTTTTCGGTTCGCCGATCCTTGGGCGTTTGTCCGATCGCTATGGCCGCCGCCCGGTGCTGCTGCTCGGATTCAGCGGCCTCGCGCTGAGCTTCTTCGTGACGGGCATGGCGACCGCGCTGTGGATGCTCGTGGTCGTGCGGCTGTTCAGCGGCGCGATGCAAGCCAACATCGCGGTCGCGAACGCGTACGTGGCAGACATCACGCCGCCCGAAGAGCGCGCCAGCGCCTTCGGCAAGCTCGGCGCGATGCTCGGCATGGGCTTCATCCTCGGGCCGGTGATCGGTGGTTTGCTCGGCGGCATCAGCTTGCACCTGCCGTTCTTCGTCGCCGGCGGTCTGGCCTGCGTGAACTGGCTGTACGGCTACTTCGTACTGCCCGAGTCACTGCCGCCCGAGCGCCGCCAGCCCTTCGTGCTGCGCGAGGCCAACCCGGTGAGTTCGCTGCGCGGCTTGACCGAGCTGCGCGGCGTCGGCGCGCTCGTGGTCGTGGTCGCGCTCAGCGGCCTCGCGCAGTTCATGACGCACACATCGTGGGTGCTCTACACGACCTTCAAGTTCGGCTGGGGGCCGGTGCAGAACGGCTGGTCGCTGTTTGCGATCGGGCTGATGTCGGTGCTGGTGCAGGGCGTGTTCTTGAGCCGGCTGCTCGCGCGCTTTTCGCCGCAGCGGCTCGCGATCATGGGGCTGGTCTCGTCGAGCATCGGCTTCGTGCTCTGGGGCCTGGCCACCGAGGGCTGGATGCTCTACGTCGTGATTTTTGCCAACGTGCTCGGCTTCGCGGTCTCGGCGTCGATCCAGAGCCTGATCTCGAATGCGGCCGACCCGACCACGCAAGGCCGCACGGCCGGCGCCGTGGGGTCGCTCAACAGCATGATGGCGGTGCTCGCGCCGGCCATCGGCGCACCGATGCTGGCGACCGTGTCGCACCTGCCGCACGGCGATTGGCGCATCGGCGCACCGTTCTATTTTTGCGCGCTGCTGCAGGCCGCCTCGGCGGTAATCGCGTTGCGCCACTTCAAGCGTTCCCGGCTGAAGCGCGAGACACTCGCCGCCGCGGCCGCGCCGTCGATCTGAGACCCTTCGAACCACCATGCACGACAAGATCCTGATCCTCGATTTCGGCTCGCAAGTCACCCAGCTGATCGCGCGTCGCGTGCGCGAGGCGCACGTGTTCTGCGAAATCCACCCGAACGATGTGAGCGACGAGTTCATCCGCGCCTTCGCGCCGAAGGGAATCATCTTGTCGGGCAGCCATGCTTCCACCTACGAAGAGCACGAGTTGCGCGCACCGCAGGCGGTGTGGGATCTGGGCGTGCCGGTGCTCGGCATCTGCTACGGCATGTTCACGATGGCGGTGCAGCAGGGCGGCACTGTCGAGGCGGCCGACCACCGCGAGTTCGGCTACGCCGAGGTGCGCGCGCACGGCCACACCAAGTTGCTCGATGGCATCGAAGATTTCGCCACGCCCGAAGGCCACGGCATGCTCAAAGTGTGGATGAGCCACGGCGACAAGGTCACCGAGCTGCCGCCCGGCTTCAAGCTGATGGCGAGCACGCCGAGTTGCCCGGTCGCCGGCATGGCCGACGAGGCGCGCGGCTACTACGGCGTGCAGTTCCACCCCGAGGTCACGCACACCGAAAAAGGCCGCGAGCTGCTGAACCGCTTCGTGCTCGAGATCGCGAACGCCAAGCCCGATTGGGTGATGGGCGACTACATCGAAGAAGCCGTCGCGCGCATCCGCGAGCAGGTGGGCGATGAAGAGGTGATCCTCGGCCTCTCGGGTGGTGTCGATTCGAGCGTGGCCGCGGCACTGATCCACCGCGCGATCGGCGACCAGCTCACCTGCGTCTTCGTCGACCACGGCCTGCTGCGTTTGAACGAGGGCGCGATGGTGATGGAGATGTTCGACGGGCGGCTGAGTGCCAAGGTGATCGCGGTCGACGCGAGCACGCAGTTCCTCGGCCACCTCGCCGGCGTGACCGACCCCGAGGTCAAGCGCAAGATCATCGGCCGCGAGTTCGTCGAGGTGTTCCAGCGCGAGGCGAAGAAGTTGCCGAACGCGAAGTGGTTGGCCCAAGGCACGATCTACCCGGACGTGATCGAAAGCGGTGGCGCGAAATACGCGAACGGCAGCAGGAAGGCGACGTCGATCAAGAGCCACCACAACGTCGGCGGCCTGCCCGAGACGCTGGGGTTGAAGTTGCTGGAGCCGCTGCGCGAGCTGTTCAAAGACGAGGTGCGCGAACTCGGCGTCGCGCTCGGCCTGCCGCACGACATGGTGTACCGCCATCCGTTCCCCGGCCCGGGGCTGGGTGTGCGCATCCTAGGTGAGGTCACGCCGCAGTTCGCCGACTTGCTGCGCCGCGCCGATGCGATCTTCATCGAGGAGTTGCGCGACACGATCGACGCGGTCACTGGCAAGAGCTGGTACGCGCTGACCAGCCAAGCCTTCGCGGTGTTCCTGCCGGTCAAGAGCGTCGGCGTGATGGGCGACGGCCGCACCTACGAGTACGTGGTTGCGCTGCGCGCCGTGCAGACCAGTGACTTCATGACCGCCGACTGGGCCGAGCTGCCGTATGCGTTGCTCAAGAAAGTGTCGAGCCGCATCATCAACGAGGTGCGCGGCATCAACCGTGTGACGTATGACGTGAGCAGCAAGCCGCCGGCGACGATCGAGTGGGAATGAGTTATCTTCGCCCCACGTCGTTAAAGGCCGTCTGTTAATTCTGAAAAAGTGACATGCTGACAGGGACTTAGCGTCTCACATCGTCTCGTGTCATCTTGTGAGAGCTTATCCATCCTACGGCATCGTCGTCGGTATTGACGAGCCGGCTCTTGACCGACCAAGCTCGGTACCGTCAGCCCGTTTGACGGTATCGATTCTTGATCGACTTGGCACCCCTCGATGCTCACCGACATGCAGTTGAAGTCGGTAGCAGGCTGTTGAAGAACCCATGCAAAGTCGAGTTTCGTCCGTGACTGCAATGCTCACTCAGCGCTCAATTGTTGGATTCTCTGACTCGGCGC
>ENA-OFCD01000335-OFCD01000335.1-metagenomes-genome-assembly--contig:-NODE-335-length-31655-cov-6.803418_pt1 | contig 31655 bp, 23 predicted proteins | sample MGYA00153392_OFCD01 | MGnify analysis MGYA00153392
GTAGAAGAATTCCCAATCCGCAGGAGTGATGGCACTGCCTTCGAGTGCGCTGAAGCTCACGCCGGCTTCGCCTACGCGGCGTCGCTCCTGCTGAATCTTCTTGCGCTTTTCGCGCTGCAAGCTGGCAAGAAATGACGCGAAGTCGACATACAGTTCGGGCTCGTGCTGGGTCCAGTGGAACTGCACCGTGCTGCGCATGGACCAACCGGCCTCGCGTGCTGCGGCCTGGTCGGCTTCGTCGAGGAAGAGGATGTGCGCCGATGACAGCTTGGCGCTGCGCGCGAACTGCTCCACGCCGCGCAGCAACAACATGCGGTGCGCATGCGAGCGCGCCAGCAGGCGCGGGCCGGTGCTCGCGATCACCGACAGGTGGCCATGCTCCCAGCGCGTGCGCTGTGCGCGGGCGCCGCGCGCGTCGCTCGGAAACACGCTGCTGACCAGCGCCTGCGGGCAAAACACCGGCGCTGCGCCAGCGCGCGCCAGTGCCACCCCGAGTTCCATGTCTTCGACAATGTGGCCGGACGCCAGCGGTGCGTTCTCGATCAAGGCCCACGGAAACGCCATGCCGGTGCCCATCAACTGGCACGGCCAGCCGAGTGCCGCGCCGCCGAGCGGTCGCAGCTGGTTCTTGATCACCCAGGCGAAGGCCGCGATGCGCAATCCGACACCCGACCCCGGCGGTGCGTGCATCAGGTACAGCGCCTGCACCGGCCTGGCCGCAACCAGGCACCGCTGCGCAAGTCGCTCCAGCGCGCCGGCTGCGACGATGCAGTCGGCATCGACGATCACGACAATTTCCGGCGGCTCGCGTTCGAGCCAGCGCACGCCGTGGTCGAGTGCGTAGCCTTTGCCGCGTCGTGCCGCGTCGGTCCGTTCGGTGACCTCGGCGCCGGCGGCGCGCGCGACGCTGGCAGTGGCATCGCTGCAGTTGTCGGCGACGACGAGCAGCCGGTCGTGCGGGCCGAGTTGCGCGCGCACGGCGTCGATGGCGGCGACGATGCCCGTCGCTTCGTCGTGTGCCGGCATCAGCACCGCCAACCCGCCGCGAACCGGTGCTGCGCGCGCGGGTTGTTCTGCAGCTTCGGGCGCTTCGGGTCTCAACGCCGCTGCAGCGAGCTCCAAGAACAGGACGCAGGCCGGCACCGCGACGAGCGCGGTCAGCAGCAGCAACACCAGCCCGATGACCTGCACTGCGTTCATGTCGACCGTGCACCGGTCGACGCCAGGCCCACCGCCTCGCCGACGCCGGCGAACAGTGCGGCGAGCTTCGCTGCCTCGCGGTCGACGTCATGGCGTGCCAGCACGCGCAGATGGCCGGCTTCGCCCATGCGGGCGAGTTCAGCCGGCGTTGCCTCGAGGCAGGCCTCGATCGCTCGTGCGAGGCTTTCGACATCGCCGGCCGGCACCAGCCAGCCGGTCACGCCGTCGATCACGAGCTCGGGGATGCCGGCGACGAAGGTCGTGATCACGGGGCGCCGCAACGCCATCGCCTCCATGATCACCACCGGCAGTCCCTCGGCGAAACTCGGCAGCACCAACGCGCGCGCTGCGAGCAGTTCGTCGCGCACCTGTGCGCTGCCGATCCAGCCGGTGATGCGCACGCACGCGCGCAGGCCGAGCCGCTCGACCAGCGCCTCGATCTCGCCGCGCATCTCACCGTCGCCGGCGAGCACCAGCTCGACCCCCACGCCGCGCTCGACGACACGCTGCAGCGCCTGCACCAGCAGCAACTGGCCCTTTTGCTCGCAGAGCCGACCGACGCAGACGAGGCGCCGCGGTGCGGCGATGCCCGTGTCTGCAAACCCTTCGTGAAACGCTGGCTCGAGCCCGCAATGCACGACCTGCACCCTCGCCCAGTGCGCCTGTGGCAACCAACGGTAGAGCTGGCTGCGGCCGAACGAACTGATCGCGACGACGAACGCGGCGCGTCGGCCCTTCTCGCCCAGGCCCAGGGCCTCGGGCTTGTCGAACTCCTCGGGTCCGTGCACCGTGAAGCTGTAGGGCGGCCCGCCGAGCACATACGTGAGCATCGCGACCTCGGCGGGATTGGTGCCGAAGTGCGCGTGCAGGTGGCCGATGCGCTCGGCGGCCAGCCACTCGACCAGCCCACAGGCTTCGACCAGGTAAGCGAGGTGGTGGAACAGCGTCCGGTCGGAGCGGCGCCCCATCGCAAACGCGAGCCGTGCTGCACCGAAGAAACGCAGCGGGTGCGTCAGTGCGAGCCGTGCGGCGGCAGGGAGCAGCGACACGAGGCCGTGCTGCAACAGGTAGCGGGTGTGCGCACGCTCGGCCGCATCGGCGGGGTCGGGGGCCGGGTCGCCCCAGCCCCGCGCCGCGATGCGCAGCACGGTGACGCCTTGCCGTTCCAACGCCAATATTTCGCGCCGAATGAAGCTGTGGCTTACTTTCGGGTACTGGTTGATCAGGTACGCGACGCGCAGGGCAGGCGCGTTGGAGCGAGCCGCTTCAGCCATCGCGCGATACGCCCTGCCCCGACCTTGCCATTTCGAGTCTCCCGCTTGCGCTCACCGGTCGGCCCGACCCGCTCACTTGTATTCGATCAGTGCAGCGGGCCGCCCGCGCGCGCGCTGCAGCCAAGATTTGATCACGCCGACCGCCTCGGGCAGCTTGCCCGCGACGAGAAAGAAAGCACGCATCCACCTTGCCTGTTGCGTGCCCGCGGCCCGCAGGCCGAGCCGCAGCACTTGCAGCGGGTAGATCGCGAACCCGATCAGCGCGCTCGGCCCGAGCGCTGCGCTGCCCACCAGCAACAGCAGCGGAATCGCCGTGCCCCAGAGCAAGGCGCTGCGCATCTCGCGCACCCAATGCCGCTCGGGCGGCGCGCCGTGCAAGCACGCGCCTTCGGCATACGCGAAACCGGCACGCATGCAACGCCGCCACCATTGATCGAAGCGCGTCATCGCGGCGTCGTGCAGCGTCATCTCGGCGTCGAGCCGAAATATCTTCCAGCCGACGGCGCGCAGGCGCACGCACAGCTCCGGCTCCTCGCCGGCGACGAGATCATCGCGGTAGCCGCCAACCTGATGCAGCGCCGCAGCGCGCATCAGCACATCGCCGCCGCAGGCCTTGGTCTCGCCGATCGGCGTGTCCCATTCGAGGTCACACAGCCGGTTGTAGATAGAGCGCTCGGGATGACGCTCGCGGCGGCGCCCGCAGACGGCGGCGACTTGCGGGTGAGCGTCGAGGAACCGCGCCGCCGTGTCGATCCACGTCGGCGCGACCTCGCAATCACCGTCGACGAACTGGAGGTAGCCCGGCGCGGGCGCCTGCGCCTGCAAGACGCGCGCACCGGCGTTGCGCGCGCGCGCTGCGGTGAAGGGCTGGCGCAGTTCGAGTGCATGCACTTGCACGCCGAGTGCGGCCGCCATGTCGATGGAACCGTCGGTCGAGCCGGAATCGACGTAGACCACGTTCGGTGATTGCGTCGACACGGAGGCGAGGCAGCGCCTCAGCCGTTCGCCTTCATTGCGGCCGATGACGACGACGCCTATGCGGGTGGGGCCGGTCGCGGGTTGCGGAGCAAGCCTGGTGCTCATCCCGCTGCGGTTTCGCACGCTGCCACTTGGCGGTAGACCTCGAGCATTCGGCCGACAACGACCTCGGCACCGCATTGTTGTGCGATCGATGCCCGCGCACGTGCACCGATCGCGGCAGCCTCCGCGGGGTTGTCCAACAGGCGCGCGACATTCGCGGCAAGTGCGTCGATGTCGTCCAGCGGCGCGAGCAGCCCGGTCTCGCCGTGCACGACAAGTTCGTTCACGCCGACCACGTCGAACGCCGCGATCGGGCAGCCTTGCATCATGGCCTCTGCGACGACGTAGCCGAAGCTTTCCCGCCGGCTCGCCAGCAACACGACGGCGCACTGCAGGCGCAATCGCTGGACTTCCTGGGCTGGGCGGGTACCTAGAAAACGAATTCGCGTCGCCACCCCCGGTTCGACATTTAGACGCAGGTAATCGGCGAAATGCTGCATCCCGCCCTCGGCGAGTGACAGCCCCTGATCCGGACCGACAAATGTCAAGCGTAAACGTGGGCGCGTGCTCGCGAGACGCGCAAAGGCGCGAATCGCGACATCACCGCCCTTGCCGTAGTCAAATCGACCAACGAATAGAACATCGTCGGCCCACTCGGCCCCGGCGTGCCAAACCAGCGCCTCAGCCACGGCGTCAATTGGGTTCGGGATGCTGACGACTTCGCTCTGCAACAGCGAATACTTCTTCGCCGTATCCAGCATGGTGGACCGCGAGGGCGCGATGATGGCGCGCGCCGAACGCAGCGCCGCGCCTTCGGCCTCGACCCGCGCGTTGCGCCGCGCTACGTCTCGGTCGAGTTCAACAAGCGACAAAAACGCCGGTCCGTGCAATTTCACAACTAGCGGCACCGGCGTGTGCCGGGCGACGTCGGCGCACCACCCGAAGGACTCCTCCATCTCGAACACGTCCAGCGGATCCCGGTCGTGCAACCGCTTTACCGCCCGAGCAATGCGCGGGCCGAAGTCGTACTCGGAGTTCCAACCACGGCCGATCCGCCGCTGCAGCGCTCGCCACAGGGGCCAGCGGTTACCGACATTCACGTGGAGGACCTGCTCAGCACTATCCGGTCGGCAATGTCCACTGAATATCGTTACGCGGTGACCTCGGCGCATCAGTTCCGCCCTAACGATCCGAACGTACGTGACGACGCCGTTCGGCAACTCGCCGGGCGGCCACGAGGGGGAGTAGAGGCCGACGTGCATCAAACCCCCGGTAATAATCTTGTGCGTCGCTCGACACGCTTGCGGCCCACCTTTGCCGCCAACCGCATAGCCCACATGACGGGTTTCGGCGTCAGGATAGCGGCACCCGCGGCCCACCAGTTCAATCCAAGGCTTGGGCGGGCATTGCCCGTTTTGTACGCCATCCTCACCTGACGCCACTTGTACCCCTGCGCAAAGGGCTGGGGCTCGGAGCCGCCCTGGTCGTCGACGAATCCCAGCGGTGCCAGCAACGCGACCTCGTCACGGCTCGGAGACGTCGCGAGGCGCCGCAGCAAACGGTCACAGACGCCGCGCAGATCAACGCCAGTGAATGTGAATTCATTGATCGGGACCGTGTTCGCGAATGCGACGACCGCGGCCTGAAACTTTGGGATATCCCACCGGGACGCCGATGATTCCGGCTCCCTGCACACCGGCGCGAACTCTCCCGAACGGCGTTCGAGCGCCATCACCGAGCCGTGGTCGGCTTGGCAAAAGATTTCCATCAAAGTGGTGAGGGAAGGGATGTCGTCGCCGGTCCCGACGCGCTGGGCGCCGTCCACATCGAACAGATACGCGACCTTCGGAACCGCATCGCAATTCTTCGGGTGTGCGTACAAGCCGAAGTACATGAACGTGTGCTTGGAAGCCTGCGCCTCGCCGATGAGGTCAACGATCGACCGCAGCACATTACCTCGCCAGCCGATGTCGACGACTGCGCACGCGTTGTCGCCCATCAACCCGCAGGATCGAAAGTAGTCGAGCACCACGACGCGGCGCGCAGCCGCTTCTTTCAGGATCAACGCTTCGACCTCGGGATGGCGCAAGAAGTCTTTCAACAACGCAACGCGGCTCCATCCGATCGGCCCGGCGCTCGGCAGGCTCACGGCGGTCGCCACGTGCTGCACGGCCGCCAGCGGCAGCCCCACCCTGTCGAGCACTGCTTGAAGCGTCATGACGCCGGAACCGCCGGTCATCCACTCCAGGGCGGCGTCGTCGACTGCAGTCAGGCTCGCGACTCGAACGACCTGGCGGCCGCCGTAGAGGTAGCCGAGTTCGATGTCCAGCCCGAGTCGATCGGCGATCGTGCGAGCCACCGGCAGCATCACCTGCCCGTCGCGCGCCATGAACCAGAGGCGTGTCAGGCCGCGGCGCTTCGACTCCAGGAGTACCCACAGAACAAAGGCGTAGATCAGCGGCGCGCCGATACCCGCGGCGATCTCGGTGAGCGCAGCATCCGTCTCCGCAGGACGATTCAGACGTGTCCAGCGCGACGCGCCAGCGAACAGCGAGGAGAGCCCGCAGGTTTCTGTCGCTGCGCCCTCCATCAAACGTTCGTTTGGGTTGAGATGGCACTCGATGTAGTGATCCGATTCAATGCCGCGTTGCGTCGGCACTTGAACATCGACGTATTGGTTGTCCCCCGTATGTACCCAACTGCTGAGGGCTTGTGAATACGCCGTGCGCACGGCGTCGTACAGCCCGCCATCGCCTTTGGTTACCCCATGCTCGCTCGATACCCACAGCGCCTCGTCAGCACGCAGCGCACCCAGCTCGACCAGCCACTCACGAATCACGTCCTGCGGCAAGTACATGTCCGAAATGAACGCCACGCGATAACCTGCCGTGCGAGCGCGCTCCAGCTCGCGCGCCGTGCCCGGGACGAGACGAATCAGGCGCCGCTCGATCGTCAGTTCGAGCTCGGCGAGCCGCTTTGCAGCTGGCTTGGACAAATCGCAGGACCGCGACATCTCGAGGTAGATGCCCGCTAGCGTTACCTCCCGCGGCACGGCATGACGGCGCGCACGAGCTTCGGCGGCGATCCTCGAATGCATGAAATGTTCGACCGTGCCGATCCAGAGGCCTTTCACGACGGCGGCTTGGCCCACGAATCGAAACACGGATGTGGGTTCGCCCACTGCTCGGGTGATCACCGTGTCGAAGACGTCAAAGGTTCGCAATGACCCAGCCGGGTTGAGCGTAGGTAAATCAATGACCCCTTGAGACGCTTTTGCTTTACTGCTGTCATGCAGCACCGCGGTCACTTTCATCACTCTCACGAGAGCCCTTTTGAACTCTTCAAACTGGCGACAGGAAAACGGATGCTTCCCCAACTTGGGTGCCAAGCTCCGACCGTCCCGTCGCTACCACTGACGGCACCGACTTCAAAGGGCAACACTTCCGAGACGAGGTCGAAGTCTTGGAACCCGATTTCTCCGTCTCCGGTTCCAACGGCAAGTCGGAAGGAGTAGGCCCCCGGACTGAGTCGCAGGTATCCGAGATCTACAAAAAACTGCGTGACCTGTCCTTCGACAATCTCGCCCTCGCATCGGCTCCAGAAAGTGCCTACCGCGTATCCTTCAGGATGCATTACGCTTCCACTAATTCGCAAACCACCGATAGACTCGCGTGCGCGCAGGCGCGCACAGAAACGTATCGGTTCGTCGGATTGAAATACTTTTGGCGACGACTCAAATTCAAGGGAAGTGAACTCGACCTTTCGATCAGCGACAGGTAGCACGCGTGGCCAGTTCGACAAATCGGCACCCGACGAAAAGGCGGCGGCCATTGCCTCGGCGTAGAGTTCAATGGCTCTTGCGGGATTTCCGTCAAAAAGCAGCTTCCCCCGGCTCATCAGAATGCACCGCGTCGTCAGCTGCCGCACTGCCGCCATGTTGTGACTGACAAACAGTACCGTGCGGCCAGAACGGCTCACGTCGCCCATCTTGCCCATGCACTTCTTCTGGAACTGCACGTCGCCAACGGCCAGCACCTCGTCGACGATCAGGATCTCGGGCTGCAGATGCGCCGCGACCGAGAACGCGAGCCGCATCTGCATGCCGCTGGAATACCGCTTGACCGGCGTGTCGATGAACTTCTCGACCCCGGCGAAGTCGACGATCTCGTCGAAGTGGCGGGAAATCTCGGCGCGCCGCATGCCGAGGATCGAGCCGTTCATGAAGATGTTTTCGCGGCCGGTCAACTCGGGGTGAAAGCCCGTTCCCACCTCGAGCAACGAGGCCACACGCCCGTAGATCGTGGCTTGGCCACGCGTGGGTTCCGTTATGCGCGCAAGCAGTTTAAGCAGTGTGCTTTTGCCTGCGCCGTTGTGCCCGATGATGCCCACGGCTTCACCGTGATGAATATCGAAGCTGATGTCGTCGAGGGCCCAATGCAAGCGGCGCGGCGAATTGCGCCCGATGGACAGGAGTGTGTTTTGCTCCCCCAGCGGGTACGACTTGCCCAGCCCCTCGGCGCGGATCGCCAGGTTTGAAGTGCTAGACGACATCGGCGAATTGCCTCTCGATACGTTTGAAGTAATACATCGAACCGACCAACAGTGCGAACACGGCGACGACTGATCCGCTGAGCACATACGGGCTCGGCGCGGCCGCCCCCAGCAATGCCCAACGAAAGCCTTCGACAACGCCGGTCATCGGGTTTAAAAAATAGACCAGCTTGACCCACTCCGGCTGCTTCTTCAGCACCGACTCGGCCGCGTAGAGAACCGGGGTCAAGTACATCAGGATCTGCACCAGGAACGGCACGACGTATTGGACGTCGCGGTACAGCGTATTGACCGCCGCCAACAGCAAGGCGGCTCCGAGCGCAGCCGCCACGGCGAGCAACACAAATGCCGGCAGCAGCAAAACCGCCGGCCCCGGCACGATGTGGTACCAGACCATCATGCCGATCAGCACGATGAAGGCGATACCGAAATCGGCCAGCGCAGCCAGCACCGGCGCCAACGGAATGATCAGCCGCGGAAAGTACACCTTCGAAATCAAGCCCTGGTTGCTGACGATGCTCGTGCTGGCCCGACTGACCGATTGAGCGAAGAGTTGCCACGGCAGCAACGCGCAGTAGGTCGAGATGGTGTACGGCACACCCTCGGCAGTGGGCAGGTTGCCGCGGCCGAGCAACAGGCTGAACAGGATCGTGAAAACGACCATCGTGGCGAGCGGTTGCACGATCGCCCACGCGGCACCGAGCACGCTCTGCTTGTAGCGCACGAGAATCTCACGCCACGCCAGCATCAGCGCCAGCTCACGGTGCTGCCAAACTTCGCGCAGATCGACCGGGACCCAGCCACTGCTGGCCTTGATCACTAGGATGTGTTCATTGTGTTGGGGCAAGGTCGACTTTCTGAATCAAGACTTGGGATGGGCCGGAACGATCACGCGACGCTTCGGCTGCGCATGCGCTGCGGCGTGGATTGCGCTGCGGCTCCGGCGGCCAGCGGTGCTCGGTCCACGCATCGGGAATAGCTCAGCAACAGTGCAGACAGGAGGTAGGTTGTGGGCCCGTAGCCCGCAGTGGCGATGAAGAACAGCGAGCCGGCGAAAATAGCGAACAGCCCCGCTCCGAGCAGGCCCGCATCGCCGTCGAGGCTCCGTACGCGCCAGAGCGTCGCGCCGGTTTTCAAGAAGCCCGCGAGCAGCGCGGCCATCTGCAGAAAGAGCCCGACGAGGCCGTAGAACAACGCGGTAAAGAGATACCCGTTCACGATGTCGATAATGCCCTGGCCCTGCCGCATCGACTCCATGTTCTTTGCCACGAACGGATCGCCGAACAGTGGGTTCTGGCGAATGAGCGGCATCGATGTGTCCCAGAGTTGCTGGCGATAGTCGACAGTGTCCTGGTCCGACGTGCCGATCAAGGGCATCTTGTCGATGACCAATTCTTTCAATGGCGTCAGGTACATGCCGGCGATCACCAGCGTGCCAACGGCCGCCGCACCAGTGATTTTTCGCGCTGCGCCAGGCCGAAACATCACGAAAACCAGCACCACCAGCATCGCCATGATCCAGGCGGCCCGCGAGCCGGTCGTGTACAGCGCAAAACAGAAAGCGCCGATGACGGCCCAATCGAACCACGTGCGCTGCGAGCGGCTGCGCAAATAGAGAAACAAGCCGAGGCTGACTGCCAGCAAGTATCCGAGGTTGAGCGAATGGCCGGACGCTGCCTGCGCGCGCAAGCCGCCGCCGCGAAAGATGAACGCAAAGCCATTCGGGTCGCCCCAGAGCTCGGACAAGCCGGTGTAGAGGAGCCAAGTCTTGGTCCATTCGAAAATGCCGACCAGCGACATCACGCCGCACGCCAGCCAGAAGTTCAAGACCACTTCCGACACCTTCTGTCGGTCTGAAATCCGCGCAAAGGCATAGAACAGAACAAACGTGTCGATCAACAGCAAGAAACCGCGGCGCGCGATGGCCGTGCCCGATTCGTAAGGCATCTGCAAGACGACCTGCAGCAACAAGAACGCCATCAGGAACCAGTCGGCCGGCCTCAGCCTGTTGTCGGCCGAAAGCAGCGGATTCTTCCAGTTGCGCACGATGGTCGGGATGAGAATGACGAGCGACAGCAGCCGGTACTGGGTCAGGTCGAACAACTGGTTGATCAGGATCGTCGGAAGGAAAAAGCTCGCATTCGGCACCGCGAACGTGACGAGCACAAAGAGTGCCAGCGGGTTCTCGTCGCGTGCCGCGGCCCAGCTGAGCAAGACGATCGCGAACAGCGCATAGCCCCAGAAGGTCGGGCTCACGAAGGCGACCAGCGTAAGAGCGAACCAGACGTTGCGCCTGCGGTAGAAGGTCGGCGCTGGCATGTATTGCAGGCACAGTGGGCGTGCAAGACGAAATGCGAGCCACGCCAAGCCCAAGACGACGACGAGTGCCTTGAGGTTGTTCAGCATGTCAAAAGGCCGTGTCGGCCCCGGCCGCGTTCACTGGGGGCAGCGCCTGGAACTCGCACGATGCTCAACGACCCAGGCGCCGCTTCAGCGCAAACACGTACCTCAGCAGCGCCGGCGGCACCCACTGTCTCAAGTGCTGATCCAGGCGCAGATCGAAGGTCTCGCGTTTGTTGGCGGCGGTATCACCCGGCCGAGCCTGGTACATCGTCGACTGACTCGGCAACTCGCGATAGATGGCTTTCGACGCGGTGTAGTAGTACAGCGCGATCGAACGGCGTGATACGCCCTCGGGCGTCTCGAGGGGCTCCGGGTGGCCGTGGTACGAATCGGCGTCGGTGTTGAAGATGACACAACGGTTGAAGAGCGGAGCAACCTCGAGTTGTTTGGCTTGCATCTTTCGGTCCCACAGCTCGAGTGCACCACCCCACTCTGGCTGCCAGCTTTCGTTAAGATAAATGATGACGTTGAGCCGCCGCTGGAGGTGTAAGCGCTCGTTAACCCGAAAGTCGGCGTGAATGCCGAGTTTGCCTCCGCGTGTCGTTTCGTGATATCCACCGCCGTTGAAATACGGATCGGGAATGAGGCCCTGGATCGAGGTCAGGCCCTCCAGAAACGCCAGTACCGGTTGCGAGTTGAAAAAATGGAACAACTGCCGCGCCGGCGCATCGCATTCCTCCGGCAGGATCTGGCGCTTGTGCAGGCCCGCGTAGCCCATCTCGAACACCCTGTCGGAGTCGAGGGGCTTGCGCGGAAAATGGTCGAGCGCAATGCGGGCCACCGCTTCGGGCAGGAAGTCATCGACCACCAAGTGCGGGAACGGCTCGGCGAACCCATAAGACGCCGACAACGCCTCACCGATCGCGCGGGATACGTTGGCGTCGAGTTGAAGGCCGTCAGAGACTTCGATGGGCAGGACCGGACTCACCTGAAAACTCCCTGTAAAAGTAGTGCAACGCCCAATAGGCAGAGGTCTTGCAGGGGTCTATTGTGACCCACCCGATCGGGTGACATGGGTTCGGAATGCCACGCCGTGTCGACTGAAACCGTGCCGTTGTACCAATTCACCAAGCAAACGCGTGTAGGCGTTTCGCCCATACGCTTTCTGTCCACAGTTGCACGGCGAAGCAGATGCAAGCGGTACCGCGGCTCGAAGCTTCGGTCACAATTCAGGCCGGCTGGTTGGCAGAGACAGAGGTCATCTCAAGAATGAAACTGAATCACATTGCGTTGACGCTTGCCGCGCTGATGTGCGGCGCATCGGTGGCCGGGTACACCGCGCGCCCCACTTCGAAGGCGGCCGAGAAGGGCAACGCCGTTTCGCTCGACGCGACCGTTCCGAAAGCGTTCGGCGACTGGTCCGAGTTGCCCGACCAAGGCGCGCAGGTGGTGAACCCGCAGACAAAAGAACTTCTCGACAAGCTCTACAGCCAGATACTTACTCGCACTTACATCAACGGGCAAGGCTACCGGATCATGCTGTCGATGGCCTATGGCGACGACCAGCGCGGCGGCCTACAGGCTCATCGCCCGGAAGTCTGCTATCCGGCCCAGGGCTTCAAGCTTGGCGAGGTGAGCGATGGCCCGTTGCAAACGGCTTTCGGACCGATCGACGTTCGGCGCTTGAAGACAAGCCTCGGCAGACGCAACGAGCCCGTCACCTACTGGCTGACCGTCGGTGACCAAGTGATCAGATCGGCGTTCGACAAGCGCATCGCTCAGATCAAGCTCGGCCTCACTGGCCAAATTCCTGACGGGTTGCTGTTTCGGGTCTCGTCGATCGACGACAACGACGAACGGGGCTTCGCGATGCAGCAAAAGTTTGCTGCCGACATGATGGCGGCCGTGCCGCCCGCTGCACGCAAACAGCTCAGCGGATTGGCGCTCGACAAGCTCTCTCCGGGCTAACTGATGCCGGCGATTCGGCCCGGCAGAATCTTGTCCAGTACACGGTCGAGCGCGAAGAAAAAGAATAACGCGACCACCATGAGCACCATGCCGGCGGCGCCGTGCAAAAAGCCTTGGCCGGCCTCGTCACCCAGATAGAAGGTAATCAGGACCAAGGTGATGACGCGGATGATGTTCGCGACGAAAGCAATCGGCAGGATCGCGGCGAGCATGACGACCGTGTGCAGTTTTGTCTTGCGGCCCATCAGATAAATGAACAGGGTGCCGAGTGCCGATAGGCTGAACATCGAATTGAGGCCTGAACAGGCGTCGGCCACCTGTAGCTGGTAGGGCCCGATCGACAGGATGACGCCGCTGCGCGCGATCGGGTAGCCGAAAACGTAGAGCAAACTTTCGACCACGTTGGCGATGACGCCCTTCAAAGAGCCCGTGATCGCATCGACCAGCATGCCGGGAAGCGGCACCATGAAGATGAAATAGACCAAGGGGAACCATGCGAGGCGTATCGCCGGCGTGCCTTTCATCAAAAGCAGGGCGCCCGCCACGACGAACGCCTGAGAGGCAAAGCCAAGAATGGAAATGTCAAATACCCGGCCGACCACGTAAATCAGCACGCCCAGCGCAAACGCCGCCCACCCGAATCCCGGAGAAGAACGACTCGGAAGCCGGTCGATTTCGTGCCGCAGCGACCAGAAGAGCCACAACATCACCGCGAGGATGATTGCGCCGTGACCCTGCTCTTCGGTCTGCCAAATGCCCTGTGCAGCCGACCAATACAACGGCGTGTACATCGCGGCGAAGCCGGCGATAACCACCAGCCAAGCGACCGGCAACTTGGCGCCGTCTGGCGCGTCGGCGCCGACAGGCAAAACGCTGCTCACTTGCTGGTCACCTTCTTGTTCTTGGAGAACGGCACCTCATTGAGAACCGAACCGACCACGCTGACGCCGGCATTCATCAACCCCTGAACCAAGTCACTGAAAGCCGCTACCCGGGTTCGCGAGCTCTGCGCCACCGCGAGCGCTGCGCCCGTTCGCACGGCGATCATGGCGGCGTCCTCAGCGACCGACATGGCCGGGGTGTCGATGATCACGATGTCGAACGTCGACTTGACCTGAATCATGAATTCGTCGAAGTTCAGGCGATTCAGGAGTTCGAGCGGGTTGGGCGGTATCGGCCCGGCTGGCAGCACGCAGAGGCCAGCCAGATCAGGAATGCGCACGATCGCTTCTTCGCGGGAGCGACCCGACAGAACCGTAGAGAAGCCGATCTTGTTGTCGAGGAAGAAAAGTTCGTGTTGACGTGGGTTGCGCAGATCGGCGTCGACGAGCAGCGTGCGCTCACCGAGTTGCGAGAACACGACCGCCAGGTTGGCGGCCAGGTTGCTGCGGCCCTCCCCGCGCTCGGTGCCAACGATGGTGAGCACCTGGCGCTGGTCGGCCTTGTCGAACCAGCGAAGCATGAGTTGGCTTCGAATTGCGCGCAACTGCTCAACGCGCGCACTGAAGGGCTCGTACGCAGCGACCAGTTCGTCGCTGACCGGCTTCTCGGATCCCGGTGTCTTGCGAAGATAGGCATACGCGAATTGCCTCGACAACGCGTACTGGATATCGGCTTCGCTCAGCAGACCGAGCCGGATCGCCGCGTCCCCGAAACGCAGGTTGTGCTCTTTCTGGACCAACAGCACGCGCTCGGCGTCTTCCGGCTTCAGCAAGCCGCTGTCCACCAGGATGCCCCCCAACGAGCGGCTGATCCGGGGTGCACCGGACAGCATCGAAACGGTCATTTTCATAAGGAAGCCCGCGGCGCCGGCAACAGGGGAGTGCGTGGGTCGGCACCACTCTGCAGGAGCCTGCGAAACACAGGTCGCTTCGAGTTTTCAGGGCGCAACACGCCGAGTACCGGGACCCCCGCCATGACCATCAGGTCTTCAGGGGCACGGACGCGCCGGTCGAGCAACTCCCAGCCGAGCGCGGCCATCACGCCGAGTGCGAGCCCACCCAGAATCGAACCGACGACGCCCGCCATCACTTTCGGCTTCGAAGGCCACAACGGTTCGACGGCCGTGCTCAGCAGGCGCGTATTCGCCTGATTGTTCTGGCTCTCCAGCGTGAATTGGCCGACCCGAGAACTGATTGCCTCGTAGGCCCGTTGGGCAGTGTCCACGTCGCGGGCGTAGACAGCCACTTGGTCGCGATCGGCGCGGAGCCCAAGAAGCTTCTTCTTCTGCTCGTCGATGAGCGCCTGTAGCTCGGCAACCTTCTGGCTGCTGCTCCGGCTCAACGTCGAGGTGCCGCCCGTGACTCTCCGCGTTTCGGAGGCGATCTGCTGCCGCAATTCGGATATCTGCGCTTCTACCTGGACGCGTGATGGGTGGTTCTTGCCAACAACGGCGCTGAGTTCTGTCAGCTTGGTCTGCGCGGAAGCCAATTGCGACTTCAAACCGCCGATGGCGCCGTTGAAAAGGATATCGGGTGAAGTCTCGGCCCCCGAGTTGCGCGCCCGCGACTCGGTCTCGATCCGCTCTGCCTGCGCCGCACCGAGCTGGGCGACGAGCCCTTGGTAGCGGGCGTTCTCCTGGTCGAAGCGCTCATCGGAGACGACGATGCCCTTCTCCTGCTGAAACTTGGACAACCGCGCCTGGGCCGCTTCGAGGTTGTTGCGCAGAACTTTCGTCTGGTCATCGAGAAAAGCCACGGACTGCCTGGCCGGTGCAATCCGCAGTTCGACCGAAATGTCCATGTACGCCTGCGCGAACGCGTTGGCGGCCGCTTGCGCAAAGATCGGATCCTGGGCCGAGAAACGCACGTTGATGATGTTGCTGCCGTTCAACGGCTCGACCGCCACCCCACTCTGCAGAAGGCCAGCGAAATATCGCTCGAGGGGAATCTTTGCGGCAGTCGCGTCGCGCCATTGCTGCACCGCCGAGGGTGAGCGTTCGACCCCGAGCATTTTCACGACTCTGGAAGCGACCCGCTCGCTGCGAATGATCTCGATCTGCGTGGCCATGTAGCCCGGTGCGCCAAGGCTTGGGGCCAATGCCCCGAGCGCGGGGTCGATGCGCATCTCGACGACCATGGAGGTCTCGGCGGTGTACTGCTTCGGAAGTGTCAGGGTGAATGCCGTGCCAGCCAGCGAGACGAATGCCAGCAGCGCGAGCACCAGCCACTTACGTGCCCAGACGATGCGCAGGATTTGGTGGATGGACATGAGAAGGCGGCTCGGTTCTAGAAGAGGGATTCTTTGACGTAGATCACGTCGTCGCGCTGAACGAAATCGTTCAGGCCGATGTCGCTGACGGTCACGTTCCCTTGGGCGTCCCGCCGATGCACCTTGATGCCACGCTGCGTGCCGCGCGCTGAGATACCACCGTTTTGCGCCAGCGCCTGCATCAGAGTCATGCCGCGCTCCAGCCTGAAAACACCCGGGCGTTGCACTTCGCCGTAAATGTAGGCGCTGGGTGCGCGATCGGCGTAAATGATGTCACCGTTCTCGACGACGACGTCGAGCTCGGTCTTGCCAGACTGAAGAATCGCCGGAAGGTCGATCTCGAGCTTGATCGGTCGCCCGTTACGCGCGCCGACCAAGGTGACGACATCGGCACCGCCAGGCGCCACGCCACCGGCTACCGCGATCATCTCGGACACTTTCGTGCCGACCGCCTCGATCGGGAAACGCCCGGGCTTGCCCACCTGACCGAGAACAGACACCACGCTGCTGCGAATGACGCCGATCTGGATCGTGACCTGCGGTCGCAGCACGAACCCGCCGTCGCGCAACTGCTTTGCGATCTTTTGCTCTGCAGCCGGAACGGTCAGGCCGGCGATAGCCACCGTGCCAATCAACGGGAAGTTGATTTGTCCGTTCTCGGAAATGCGCGAGCCATCGACCGTCAGATCGGGGTTCTGATAGACGGTTATCTTGACGATGTCACCGACACCCAGCAGGGCTTCGGGCTTGGATGCGGCGGACGCCGCAGAAGCCGACGGATTCGTTTGGGCGAACGCGCTCGAACACAGCGTCAGGGCAATGAACAGAAGGCGAATGAATGTGCGCATAGTGAGCCTCAAGCTTCAATTGAAATTGGGACAAAGAGCGTTCGCCAAAGCAATTGGCGCGTGGAACAGGACTCACGCACCGCGATCAACTGGTCCATCACTTGAAACCCTTGATGCCCTTTTCGAGCGTACCGGCGGTCGGCGAGGAGGCCGGCGCCGTATGGACAGGCTCGACCTCGATCTGTGGTGCCGCTGCAGGCATCGAGCCGGCAGGCATCGCCGGCGCGATGGACATCAACGGTGGCGTCTCCGGGGCGCTCGGCGGCGCTGGCTTCACTTCCTTCGCGCCGCCCTTGGCGTACTCACCGACATACTCGATCTTGGAAGCACCGCGCATCGCCTTCACGTCGTCTTCGACGACTTTGCGCTTGCGCTCATTCCACAGAAATTGCTCGATCGCCGGGGTCGACCGTGCTTCGTCCACCGGCTGGCTGCGTGAGCCGGCCAGCACAACGACCTGCGCGCCGGTGGGCGTCGGGGTGAACACCGTCTGGCCGTCTTTCATCCGCGCGAACTGATCGACCGCGTTCAACGGCAACTGCTCGGCTGCACGCACTGCCTGATTGGCGCCGTATTTAAAATCGTTGGTCTTCAAAAATTCGATGAAAGCAGGCAGGTCTTTGGAGGACGTTAGCTGCGCCTGGAGGGCGTCGATTTGCTCCGGTTTGGCCTGGATCGCGATTTCTTGCAGGTTGTAGACCTTGCGCTCCTTGAACAATGCCGGGTGCGCGTCGTAGTAGGCCTTGACCTCCGCCGGGCTGGGCTTGGGCGCCCCCCCGGCAATTTTCTCGACGTAAGCACGCGCGATGATTTCGCGGCGCGAGGCCTCGAGTTGCTGCACGACCCGGGGGTCCCGATCGAGCTTCTGGTCTTGCGCCTTTTGCACCGCCAGTTCCTGGTCGACAAGGCGTTCGAGGACCTGTTTGCTGGCCGAGGCCGCCTGCTCGGGCGCCAGACCGCGCTGCTGTTGCAGCACGAAATTTATTTGGTGAACGGTGATTTCTTCTTTGTTGACCTTGGCAGCGGTCTGCGATGCCGGCTTGTCTTTTTCTTTCTTGTTGCCGCAACCCGAGACAACGAGTGCCGCAGCGATCATCGTTGCCGCGCCGACGGCACGCAACGAACCAGCCAGTTTGATGAACACGTCAAGTCTTGAAATCATTCGAAACTAACTCCAAACATCGATTATTGAAGCCTGTTGCGAAGGCCCGCGTGGCTGGCTTCAAGTGGCGAGAATGCGTGCCATGCGCGGCCCGATCGCCGACTCACGACAGCAAGCCCTGAGCCGACGAAGTGTACTTGTGAAGCATATCGACCAAAAAACCCCCGACTGAGGGAGCCAAGCCACAAACAGACACCAAATCGTGAACAAGTAGCGGCTATTCGCAACACCCCGCTCAGGTTCAAATGAGCGCCTGGTGGCGCGCCAATTTCCAGCCTGCTGCATCGTGTTTTGAACGCGTCAACATCCAAATCTCCCGGAACGGCGCGGCGCGCTCGCCCGGAGCCTCGCGCATCAGGCCCGAATATTCGACGCTGACGACAAATGCGCCATTCAACTCCTCGAATCCAAATAGGTCAGCCCGCAATGTGACGACTTCGGTTCGACTGGGTGAGCCGCCCCCGCACGCCCCGAGGCCGAGGCACAACTCACTGAGCATCTCGGAAGTGGTCAGCGCCTGCAAGGCTGGCATCGCGGCCAGATCCCAAGCCTCCTGCAGCCGCACAAAAATTAGCCTCAACTCGACCAGCAGGGCATCGCGGTCGAGGCCTGGCGGCAACTTCACGATCGCTGCAATCACCGGGCGGCGCGCCGCTGCGCGCTCATGCCTGTCTCGGCGCCCGGCCTCCGGCTCGGTGAGCCTGAGTGATCGCTCGGCACTGCGTACCCGCCAAAGCCAAGCCGCACCACCCGCGATCACCAAAGCGCCACCCGCGCCCGACAGGGCCGTGGCCGGCCAGCCTTTGATCACGAACAGCGACGCAAGTGCGGCGAACAAACCGACAGAGCTCGCCAAGCTTCCCAACGCGGCGGCGTCTGCCTGGTTCATGCCGAGCAGCAGCAGCACCCCGACACCTGTGCCCAGCCGCACCACTGTCGGCCATGCGGCGCAGCGCAGGCGCCTGTCGGCATGTGGACCGTGCGGGATCATGGCGTCAAGAGTTTCGGCAACCCGGGCACTCGGTCAGCACTTGATACCTGCGTGCAGCGCCACGACCCCGGCGCTGAGGTTGTGCACGTCGACGTGGCCGAAGCCAGCCGTCTGCATGAGCGCCTTGAGTTCGGCTTGACCCGGATGCATGCGGATCGATTCGGCCAGGTAGCGGTAACTCTGCGCGTCGCCGGCGACGAGCTGACCGATGCGCGGCAGCACGTTGAACGAATACCAGTCATAGGCCTTCGCCAGCGGTTTGGCGACCTTGGAAAACTCGAGGACCAGCAACCTGCCGCCGGGCTTGAGCACGCGGTTCATCTCGGCCAGCGCCTTGTCTTTGTGCGTCATGTTGCGCAGCCCGAACGCCACGCTCACGAGGTCGAAACTACCGGCCGGAAACGGCAGCGCTTCGCCGTCGCAAATCAGCGCGGGCAGCACCATGCCTTTGTCGAGCAGGCGGTCGCGCCCCTGCCGCAGCATCGCTTCGTTGATGTCGGTGAGGACGACCGTGCCCTTGACCCCGACCTTTTTCGCGAACGCGCGTGCGAGGTCGCCAGTCCCACCGGCGATGTCGAGCACGCTCTGCCCTTCACGGAGGTTCGCGACGGCCACGGTGTAGGCCTTCCAGGCGCGGTGCAGGCCCATCGACATCAGGTCGTTCATCACATCGTACTTCGACGCGACGGAGTCGAATACGCCGCGCACACGGCTTGCCTTCTGGGTTTCGTCAACGGTCTGAAAACCGAAGTGGGTGTCGCTCATGGCTGAAATGAAAAGTCGCTCAATGTGAATGGCCGCAACCGGCGGCCGCCGCTTCGACCATTGGGGCGTCGCGAGTCATGCAGGCGTCGCTCAACCGGCCTTCGTACTTGCGCCACAGCTCGGTTTGCTGCGAGCCGAGGAAATAGAGGTAATCCCACGAGAAAATGCCGGTGTCGTGGCCATCGGAAAAACTCGGCTGCACCGCGTAGTTGCCGACCTGCTCGAGCCCCGTCAGCCCGACCTCGCGCTTGCCGGTCTGCAGCACCTCCTGACCCGGGCCGTGGCCCTGCACCTCGGCCGATGGCGAGTACACGCGCATCAACTCGAACGGAATGCGGAACTGCGCGCCATCAGCGAAACCGATCTCCAGTACGCGCGATTGCTGGTGCACGGTGAGCGATGTCGGTTGCGGGGTGTTTGCGGTCAGGCCAGCCATGTGGTTCGGTACGGGTGATGGAAGCCGGCGCAGTTTAACGAAGCGCCCGGCGCCATGGTCGGACTGGGGAAATGCCATCACGCGCTCAGCCTGCCGGGCACACGACAGCCGCACACAACCATCCCGACTCGGCGACCACCTCTCCCTCAGACGCCCGATCGATCGGCCCTGTCCCCTGCGGCAGGGTGGCAAGGAATCGACCGGGCCGACCATCGATGAGTGCGACTTCGATCTCGTTCAGCGAAGCGACCCCGGCGCCGGCCTTCGCCGCCGCCTCTTTCGCGCACCAAATCGCCCGCACCGCCTCGCCACGCTCACGCATCGCCAGCCCCGTGACCATGTTCATCTCAGCCGGTGTCAACAAGCGATGCCAGACATGCGGCGCGATGTGCCCGGGCGCCTCCAGATCGACGCCGAGTGCACGAATGTGGTTGCTTCGAGCCACGGCAGCGACCACGAAAACTCGCCCGCGCCACAGCGTGTGGGAAATGCTTCCGACGATGCCGGTCGGCCATTGCGGCGCGCCGTCATCACCGCGCCTGAGATCGACGGCGGGGTGGCCCAGTTTGGCCATGGCGAGCCGCGCGTGGAAGCGGCCGGCGGCGAACTCCCGCAGGCGCGACGGGCCAGCACTCGGCAGCGAGAGCCGTTCGCTTGCGTACAAAACGGCGAGTTCCGGCTCGAAACCGACGCTGAAAACAGCTGCGGTCGGTAGAAGGCCGCGCCAAATGCGCTCCGCGGTCCGCGCTTCCATCGAAGCCGCCGTCAAAAACGAGGCACTACTGCGCGAAGCGATTGAACCCGCCGATTGCGCCGCCAGAACAGGCTGTGCGCGGCGAGGTCACGCAGAAAATGTGGAACGTCGGCCGGGCTGCGCGACTGCAGCTTTCGCTTGAGCCCGCCGACCCACCCGCACACCAGCGCAGCGGCATCCGCGGCCACCGCGTACGCCAGGCCGTGGGTCAGCGCGTAGTAACGCGTACGGGATTCGAACCAGTAGCCTGGCAGGCGGCGCGTCGCAGCCCCTCGCTCGGTGACCTTGGTGCTCTGGCCGGCAATGTGCATCACCCGGCTCTGCGGCACGTACCACACCGCATGACCGGCCGCCTTGACCCGGAAGCAGAACTCGGTCTCCTCGTAGTAAAGGAAGAAGCCTTCGTCCAGGCCGCCAATCGCATCCAGCACCGTGCGCCGCACCATCATCGACGCGCCCGAGACCCAGTCGACTGGCTGTGGTTGTGAGCCCATCTGCATCGGCACGCTCCAGCGCGCGAACAAGCGGGTTGCCAAACCCCATTGAAGTCCCTGGACGACCTCGCCCATTGCCGAGGGGAAGCGAAAGGCAATTGCCCACTCGCTCGCGTCCGCATTCTCGAAGATGCCACCCGCAACGCCGACGCCCGGATTTGCCTGGAGAAATCGCACCAACGCCTCGATTGCTCCGGGCCGCAACACAGTATCCGGATTGAGCAGGTGCAGGTAATCGGGCGGCCCCGATTCGTACACGGCGCGTACCCCAAGGTTGTTGCCGTAGGCGAACCCGCCGTTGCGGTCGGCGGTGACGAGCCGGGCCCAGCGCCCCCAGCCGCGCGCTGATATCGCCTGCGCAATCGCCGGCGAATCACCGGAGGCGTTGTCGACGATCACGCAGCGAATTCGCAGACCCGGCGCCAGAAGTTCGCGCTCGACCGATTGAAGGCAGTCGATCGTCAGCTGCGCCGACTTGTAGGTCACGATGATGACCGCGACATCGAGATCAGCCACAGCCTGCTCCGGCGACCGACGCCGCGGCTCCGAGATGCGGCCTCAGGGCCTCGGCCAGCGACGTCGCATGCGGCTCCTGCAGCATGCTGGCATGGCCACCGGCGACGTCAGCAACCGAGAGCCGGCCGATGAGCGCGCCCCAGCCGAGCGTGGGATCTTCATAGACCTTCACGAAGGCGGTGTCGTCGCCCTCTCCCGCGCTCGCCCGCACGAGCAGTGCTTGGAGCTTGCCCACGGGTGACGGCACGTAGTTGGCTTCGGCCGCGTTGTAGATGGCCCGGAAGTCAAGCCCGGGCACGAACCCGGGCCAGTGGCTCTGGCGCGCCAGCACACGGCGCAACAACGCGAGTCGGGCTCGCGCACTCCATCCGCCGGCGACGCTGCCGAGCTCGTACGACAGCTTGCTGCGAATCTTGCGCATCACAGCGCCGGCGCCGGCAAGCTTGGCAGCGATGCCGCTGCGGCCGCGTCGCGCTTCGGCCACCGCATCGCGCAGCCGCGATCTTCTCTGAGCCGCCCACGACACTGACCTTCGCGCGGCCTGCGGCGTCGCCGAATCCATCAGCAGCACGCGTTCCACGGCTTCGCCGGCACGCGTCAGCTGCACGGCCATCTCGTAGGCGATCAGCCCGCCGGCGCACATCCCGCCCAGCAGGTAGGGGCCGCTCGCCTGCTCGGCGCGCACGCTTTGCACGTAGGCGGCCGCCATCGCCTCGATGCTGGTGTGGGCGAGCGCGATGCCTTTCAAGCGCGTCGGCTGAATGCCGAACACGCTCAACTCGGCCGGCACGCGGTGCGCGATATTGCGATAGAGCAGGGTTTCGCCATCGCCGTCGTGCACCAGGAAGAGCTTACGTGCGCCAGCCGGACGCAACGAGATCAGACCGCCGTTGCGGGCGACCTCGCCGCGGTCGATCTGGGTTGCGAGCAGGCGCACGGTGGGTGCCTCGATGATGGTGGTCAGCGGAAGGCTCACGCCGCGGCGGTGGGCGATGTCGGCGAACATGCGAGCGGCTTGCAACGAGCTGCCGCCGACCGCGAAGTAGTCGTCGTCGATACCGAGACCGCGAATGCCGAGGATCTCCTCCCAAAGCACCAGCAGCGAGCGCTCGGTAGCGTTGCGGGGAGCGGTCACCACGCTTGTCAGATCACGCGGCCGAGCGGCTTGGGCGCGCATTGCCAGCACGACCGCGCGGCCCGTTGTCAATTCAGTGGCGAGCCGGGCGTAGCGAGCCGAATGGCCTGCGCCGGCGCTGGCGGCGACGGCGTTTTCAGCCTTCTTGCCATCGGCACGACGTGCCTCGATCACCTCGGGCGCGTCCCCCCCGACGCGGTGCGCAATCGCCGCGGCGACCGCGGCGGGGACTGCGTATTCGAACGCCTCGTCGCCGCCTTCGCGATACGGCGCGACGATCGAATCGGCGAAAGCACGCGCAGGCTCGTTCTTCGCGGTACGGCGAAACGGCAACCGCAAGGTCGCGAGCCCGTGCGAAACCGCCAGCGCGCCGAGCCGCGCCACGATCGCGTGCTCCACGCCGCGGCCGAGCACGCGACAACTCAGCAGAAAGTTGTCGACCAGCAGCGCGTTGCCGCGAATGTTTGCGACCACCTCGCCGACCAAGCCGTAGTCGCCGAACCGGTCGCGCACATGCACAGCGAGCACGATCGTGCCGGCGGCAGCCATCGCACGCAACTCGGCCTCGGTGCGGCGCGCGGTGGTGAAATTGAACTGGTTGGTGCGCTGTGTGAGCTGGGCGACACGCGGCCATTCATCTTCGGTAGGCGCTTCGATGTCGATCACAAGTTCAAGCGCCGCGAGGAACTCGCCGATGTTGCTCGCTTCGGCTTCCAGGCTCTCGCGCGCCGCGCTCTCGCGGTACATCGAGGTGCGTCGGGCGTCTTCCTGTGTCACCGAGGCCTTGTCGAAGGCCCACAGGTTGGCAAGGAAACCGGCAACTTCGTCGGGCGGCGGCAGCTGCAAGGTCACGACCTCGGGCAGGGCTTCGCGCATTTGCCCGCACTCGACCGGGTTGTCGTCGACGAACACGAATGAATCGAGACCGAGGTTCAGCTCGCGCGCCAGCGATCGCAGGTTCGAAGCCTTCGCCTCCCAGTTGATGCGGTGCGAAACGATGTGCTCGGGTTTCAACACCATGTCGGGCCGGCTGGCGAAGACGTTGAGGACGTCAGCTTCGACGTTCTTGCTCGCGAGCGCCACGAGCGCGCCCTTGCACTGCGCATCGACGGCAAACTGTTGCACGCCGACGAACACCGGGTCGAGACCGATGCCCAGCGGCCCGTCTTCGCCGACAACGCCGCGCCAGATCGTGTTGTCGCAATCGAGCACCAGCACCTTGTGGGCCGGCACGAGGAGCAGGTGCACGCGGCGCGCCAACGCGATCGCCAGAGCAGCCATGTAATCCTCGGTGAACGGGATGTGCGCGAGGCGATCGGCGACGGCATCGAAGCGTTCGGTCTCGCACAGCGGATCGATCTCGTCGGAGCCGAGGACGATCGCGCCGGCTTCGGTCCGCAGCGCCTCGACCAGCGTCTCGCTCGCACGCGCCAGCGCTTCGCGCAGGGCGGGGTCGACCATCGGCGACGGCTGCGTCACGGCGAATATGACAGGCACAGAGGTGCGGCGCACGAACTGTCTCGCCGCATCCAGCAGTTCGGCCAGCGTGCGATTCAGCAGCGCTTCGGCGACATCGGTCGAAGGGGCTTCACGAACGAAGTCTTCGAGCCGAAGCAGGAGCACGTTGGCGCCGGCGGCATTGCGCGTGAGCGTGCTTTGCGGCGCCAGCATTGCCTGGAAAACCTGGTGATACGGCGCGAATTCAACGTCGGCGGCGATGCCGGCTTCGGCGAGCATGAAGCGCAGCGCCGGTTCGAGGCCGTCGGCGGTGAAAGTGGCTGCGATCGCGACCATCGATCGCGTATTTTCTTTGGCCCGAGTCGGGTTCATCGTGCTGCGCCTGTCAATACCCGAGACCTACACCAGCACCCTCTCGATGCCGCCTTCGTTGGCACGTTCCACGTACTCCGGCATCCAGTCGGGGCCGAGCAGTTGGTTGGCCATCTCGACGACGATGTAGTCGGCTTCGAGCAGCCCGTTGGCCAGGTCGCCAGTGTATCGGCTCAAGCCCTGCAGGCAGCTCGGGCAGGACGTGAGGATCTTCACGGGACCCTTCTCCGCCACCGCACCAGTGGCCCGCAACGCGACCTCGTCCTTGCGCAACTCTTCTTCCTTGCGGAAGCGGATCTGCGTGGAAATGTCAGGCCGGGTGACGCCAAGCGTGCCGCTTTCGCCGCAGCAACGCTTGCTCTCCAACACGTTCGGGCCGACGAGCGCCTTCACGGTCTTCATCGGTTCCTGCAGCTTCATCGGCGTGTGGCAAGGGTCGTGATAAAGGTAGCCGCCACCCGACGCAGCACCGAGCGTGATGCCCTTTTCGAGCAGGTACTCATGGATATCGATGATCCGGCAGCCCGGGAAAATCTTGTCGAACTCGTAGCCCTGCAACTGGTCGTAGCAGGTGCCGCAGCTGACCACCACGGTCTTGATGTCGAGGTAGTTCAGCGTGTTCGCGACACGGTGAAAAAGCACCCGGTTGTCGGTGATGATTTTCTCTGCCTTGTCGAACTGCCCCGAGCCGCGCTGCGGGTAGCCGCAGCACAGGTAGCCCGGCGGCAACACGGTCTGCACGCCGGCGTGCCAGAGCATCGCCTGCGTCGCCAGGCCGACCTGCGAGAAGAGGCGCTCCGAGCCACATCCGGGGAAGTAGAAGACGGCCTCGGTCTCGCTGGTCGTCGTCTTCGGGTCGCGAATGATCGGGACGTAATCCTTGTCTTCGATGTCGAGCAGCGCACGCGCCGTTTTCTTCGGCAGGTTGCCCGGCATCTTTTTGTTGATGAAGTGGATCACCTGTTCCTTGATCGGCGCACTGCCGACCGTGGAACGCGGCGCCGCCGTCTGCTTGTTGGCCACGCCGCGCAGAAGGTTGTTCGCGATGCGCTGAACCTTGAAACCGATGTCGACCATGCCGACGCGCAGCATCTTGATCGTCTCGGGATTCGTCGCGTTGAGAAACATCATGGCCATCTTGTTGCCGGGGCGGAAGCTCTTCTTCCCCATCTTGGTCAACAGGTTGCGCATGTTCATCGACACGTCGCCGAAGTCGATGTCGACCGGACACGGCGCTAGACACTTGTGGCAGACGGTGCAGTGATCGGCAACGTCCTCGAACTCTTCCCAGTGCTTGATGCTGACCCCGCGGCGCGTTTGCTCTTCATAGAGAAACGCCTCGACCAACAGCGAGGTCGCGAGGATCTTGTTGCGCGGGCTGTAGAGCAGGTTCGCGCGCGGCACGTGCGTCGCACACACCGGCTTGCACTTGCCGCAACGCAGGCAATCTTTGATCGAACTCGCGATCTCGCCGATCTCGCTGCGCTGCATGATCAGCGACTCGTGGCCCATCAGCCCAAAGCTCGGCGTGTAGGCGTTGGTCAGGTCGGCTTTGAGGCCCTGCCCGTCGAACGAAACACCGCGCAGCAGCTTGCCCTTGTTGAAGCGGCCCTCGGGGTCGACCTTGAGTTTGTAGGCGGTGAAATCGGCCATCTCGTCTTCGGTCAGGAACTCTAGCTTGGTGATGCCGATGCCGTGCTCGCCGGAGATCACGCCGTCGAGGCTGCGCGCCAGTTTCATGATGCGCGCGACCGCTTCGTGTGCGGTCTGCAGCATCTCGTAGTTGTCGGAGTTGACCGGAATGTTGGTGTGCACGTTGCCGTCGCCAGCGTGCATGTGCAATGCGATCCACACACGGCCCTTGAGCACCAGGCCGTGGATCTTCTGGCACTCGCCGACGATCGGCTTCAACGCCGCGCCCGCAAAGATGCTTTGCAGCGGCGCGCGAATTTGCGTTTTCCACGAGGCGCGCAGCGAATGGTCTTGCAGCTCCTCGAAATACGTGCGCGTCGCACTCGGCTGCAACACATCCAGGTGCGTGAGCCAATGCTGCCATTCGGCGCCCACATCGCGGATTACCGCGAGCGCTTGCTGCACGCGGTCTTCGAGCAACTCGGCCGAGGCGATTTCGCCGGCATCGTCGCTCTTGCCGAGCGGCAAATTGCCTTTGACGAAAAAGGCTTCGAGCGCGTCGACCAGCGCCAGCTTGTTGCGCAGGCTGAGCTCGATGTTCAGCCGCTCGATGCCCTCGGTGTACTCGCCCATGCGTGGCAGCGGGATCACCACGTCTTCGTTGACCTTGAAGGCGTTGGTGTGCTTGCTGATCGCGGCCGTGCGCTTGCGGTCGAGCCAGAATTTCTTGCGCGCCTCGGGGCTGATCGCGATGAAGCCTTCACCGGCACGGCCGTTCGCGAGGCGCACGACCTCGCTGGTCGCGCGCGCGACCGCATCGGCATCGTCGCCGGCGATGTCGCCGAACAGCACCATCTTCGGCAAGCCGCCGCGCTTCGATTTGGTTGCGTAGCCGACGGCCTTGAGGTAGCGATCGTCGAGGTGTTCGAGGCCTGCCAAGATCGCGCCACCGCGCTTGGCCTCGGCGAACATGAAGTCCTTGATGTCGACGATCGACGGGACGGCGTCTTTCGCGTTGCCGAAGAATTCGAGGCATACCGTGCGGGTGTGCGCCGGCATCTTGTGCACGACCCAGCGCGCGCTCGTGATCAGGCCGTCGCAACCTTCTTTCTGGATGCCCGGCAGGCCGGCGAGGAACTTGTCGGTCACATCCTTGCCGAGGCCCTCTTTGCGGAAGGTGCGGCCGGGGATGTCGAGGCGCTCGGTGCGCTCGAGCTTTTTGCCGCTCGCATCGAAATAGCGCAACTCGAAACTCGCGACATCGACGTCGTGGATCTTGCCCATGTTGTGGTTCAGCCGCGTGACCTCGAGCCACTTCGCCTCGGGCGTGACCATGCGCCACGAGGCGAGGTTGTCGAGCGCGGTGCCCCACAGCACCGCCTTCTTGCCGCCCGCGTTCATCGCGACGTTGCCGCCGATGCACGAGGCTTCGGCCGAGGTCGGGTCGACCGCGAACACGAAGCCGCCGCGCTCGGCCGCATCGGCCACGCGCTGGGTGACAACGCCCGCTTCGGTCCAAATGGTCGCGACCTCGCGGTCCATGCCGGGCAAGGTCAGCATCTCGACCTCGGTCATCGCCTCGAGCTTCTCGGTGTTGATGACCGCGCTGTTCCAGACCAGCGGGATCGCGCCGCCGGTGTAGCCGGTGCCGCCGCCGCGCGGGATGATCGTGAGGCCGAGTTCGACGCAGCCTTTGACCAAGCCGGCCATCTCGGCTTCTGTGTCGGGCATCAGCACGACGAACGGGTACTCGACACGCCAGTCGGTCGCATCGGTCACGTGCGAAACACGGCTCAGGCCATCGAACTTGATATTGTCTTTCGTGGTGACGCGGCCCAGCACCTTGGCTGCGCGGCGCCGCAATTCGGCGACGGCCTCGAACTGCTCGGCGAAGGCCGTGACCGCGGCGCTGGCCATCTGCAGCAGCTCGCCGACGGCGGCATCGCGTTCGGTATCGACCGACGGCGTGCGGCGCTTTTCGACCTCGCCCAAGCGGTGGTGCAGCGCATCGATCAACAGGCCGCGGCGGCGCGGGTTGTCCAGCAGGTCGTCTTGCAAATACGGATTGCGCTGCACGACCCAGATGTCGCCGAGCACCTCGTACAACATGCGGGCGGAACGACCGGTGTTGCGCTCGTCACGCAAGCGGTCGAGCACCTCCCAAGCGCGCGCGCCAAGCAAGCGGATCACGATCTCACGGTCGGAAAACGAGGTGTAGTTGTAGGGAATTTCACGCAGGCGTGGTGCGGTGTGCGCAACCTGTGCGACTGCGGTGATCTGGCTCAACGGGACGGGTGCGTTCATGGTGAAGCAGGCGCCTGTTTGCACCGGCGTGAGCACTTGGGAACTTATGGTAACGCAGCCGTTGTGGCACCGCAGCAATGCCAAAATTCGGCCCGGCCCGAGGCGGGGGTGCTGGCTGAACCTGCGGTTGATCCTGATTGCTTCGGTGCCGCGCGCACGCGATAAACGGCGCTGTCATAAATCCGACGCACACTGCCGGCTTGGTCACGAACCACACCCGAAACAATCACGGAGTTGTCATGAAATTCAAGTCTCTTGCTATCGCTTGCGGCGCGTTCGCGATGGCGCTATCTGGCTCGGCGCAGGCCCAGGTCGAAGTGCAGTGGTGGCACTCGATGACCGGCGGCCTGAACGAATGGGTCAACGACCTCGCGAAAGACTTCAACGCGAGCCAGAAAGACTACAGAATAGTTCCGACCTTCAAAGGCAACTACGACGAGGCGATGACGGCTGCGATGGCGGCCTTTCGCGCCGGCAATGCGCCACACATCTTGCAAGTGTTCGAGGTCGGCACCGCGACGATGATGTCGTCGAAGGGCGCGATCAAGCCGGTCGGCGAGGTGATGACGCAAAGCGGCGTCGCGTTCGACCCGAAGTCGTACGTGCCGGCCGTGGCGGGCTACTACACCGCGCCGAACGGCCAGATGCTGTCGTTCCCGTTCAACAGCTCGACGACGATCTTCTACTACAACAAAGACGCCTTCAAGGCCGCCGGCCTCGACCCGAACAAGGCGCCGACGACCTGGCCCGAAGTGGTGGCCGCAGCGGCCAAGCTCAAGGCCAGCGGCAGCAAGTGCCCGTACACCACGAGTTGGATGAGCTGGGTGCACCTCGAGAGCTTCTCGCTCTGGCACAACACGCTGTTCGCGACGCAGAACAACGGCTTCGGTGGCCCGAGCGCGCGGCTCGCGTTCAACTCGCCGCTGCACTTGCGCCACTTCGACAACCTGGCCAACATGTCCAAGCAGGGCCTGTTCGTCTACAAGGGGCGCGCGAGCGTGGCGGTGCCGTCGTTCGTGTCGGGCGAATGCGCGATGTTCACCGGCTCGTCGGGCTCGTATGCCGACGTGGCCAAGGGCGCGAGGTTCGGCTATGGCCTGGCCGCGCTGCCTTACTACCCCGATGTGCCCGGCGCGCCGCAAAACACCGCGATCGGCGGCGCGAGCCTGTGGGTGATGGCGGGCAAGAAGCCGGCCGAGTACAAGGGCGTGGCCGAGTTCTTCAAGTACCTGTCGAACCCCGAAGTGCAGTCGGCCAGCCACAAGCGCACCGGCTACCTGCCGATCACGATGGCCGCCTACCAGCTGACCGAGACGTCGGGCTTTTACAAGGAGAAGCCGGGCACCGACGTGGCCGTGACGCAAATGATCCGCAAGACGACCGACAAGTCGCGCGGCATTCGCCTCGGCAACTTCGTGCAGATCCGCACGATCATCGACGAAGAGACCGAAGCGATCTGGTCTGGCAAGAAGGAACCGAAGGAGGCGCTCGAAGCCGCGATGAAGCGCGGCAACGAGCAGCTCGAGCGCTTCGAAAAAGCCAACAAGGCCGCTGCCGCGCAGTAGCAATCGACCGGGCGCCGCGCACGGCCAACCGACGCGACCCCGCCAGGAGAACCCCGGCGGGGTCGCTTGCTTGAACGAAACCGAGTCTCAATGGAAAAGCGCGTTCGCTTCAGATCTGCCTGGTTGCCGTGGGTGCTGCTGACCCCGCAGGTGATCATCATCGGCGTGTTTTTCTTCTGGCCCGCAGTGCAGGCGGTGCTGCAATCGCTGCAGGTGCAAGACAGCTTCGGCCTCTCGACCGAATGGGTGGGGCTGGCCAACTTCAAGCAACTCTTCGGTGATTCGGCTTACCTCGAATCGTTCAAGGTCACCGCGGTCTTCTCGATCCTTGTCGCGGTGCTCGGCATCGCGCTCTCGTTGATGCTGGCGGTGTTTGCCGACCGCATCATCAAGGGTGCGCTGCTCTATAAGACGATGCTGATCGTGCCGTACGCGGTGGCACCGGCGGTGGCGGGCGTGCTGTGGGTGTTCATGTTTTCACCGTCGATCGGCGTCGTCGCCTACGGCCTGTCGAAGTTTTTCGGGCTCGAGTGGAATCACTTGCTGAACTCGACGCATGCGATGTCGCTGGTCGTCGCAGCCGCCGTGTGGAAGCAGATCTCGTACAACTTTCTGTTCTTTCTCGCCGGCCTGCAGTCGATCCCGAAATCGCTGATCGAGGCCGCCGCGATAGACGGCGCGCGGCCGTGGCGCCGCTTCTGGACGATTCAGTTCCCGCTGCTGACGCCGACGACGTTCTTCCTGCTCGTGATCAACATGGTCTACGCCTTCTTTGACACCTTCGCGATCATCGACGCCACCACGCAAGGCGGCCCGGGGCGTGACACGGTGATCATGGTCTACAAGGTCTACCAAGACGGCGTGAAGGGCGGCGACATCGGCGGCTCGGCGGCGCAGTCGGTGGTGCTGATGCTGATCGTGGTGGCGTTGACGGTGCTGCAGTTCCGCTACGTCGAGAAGAAGGTGAATTACTGATGGAGAATTCCTGTGGTTGAACGCCGCGCCACGCTGGGCATCCTCGCCCACGCCATCATGATTCTCGGGATGCTGATCGTCGCGTTCCCGCTCTACCTCGCATTCGTCGCGTCGACCCACGCCGCGCAAGAGATCGTGCAGGCGCCGATGCCGCTGCTGCCGGGATCGCACTTCTGGGAGAACTACAGCGCCGCGCTCACCGGCCACGGCGGCGGCGCGGGCTCGAACGCGCCGGTGGGCCGAATGATGTGGGTCAGCCTGGTCACCGCGCTCGTCATCACCTTCGGCAAGATCGCGGTCTCGCTGCTCTCGGCATTTGCGCTCGTCTACTTTCGCTTCCCGTTTCGCGGCGTGTTCTTCTGGGCGATTTTCATCACGCTGATGCTGCCGGTCGAGGTGCGGATTTTGCCGACCTACAAAGTGGTGTCCGACCTGGGCATGCTCAACAGCTATGCGGGCCTGACGATCCCGTTGATCGCTTCGGCCACCGCCACCTTCTTGTTCCGCCAGTTCTTCTTGACGGTGCCCGAAGAGCTTGTCGAGGCCGCTCGGATCGATGGCGCCGGGCCGATGCGCTTCTTCTGGGACATCTTGCTGCCGCTGTCGAAAACCTCGATCGCGGCGCTGTTCGTGATCCAGTTCATCTACGGCTGGAACCAGTACCTCTGGCCGCTGCTCGCGA
>ENA-OFCD01000336-OFCD01000336.1-metagenomes-genome-assembly--contig:-NODE-336-length-31644-cov-7.311501_pt1 | contig 31644 bp, 31 predicted proteins | sample MGYA00153392_OFCD01 | MGnify analysis MGYA00153392
GGGCCAGGGCCCCCGGCGGTCGGGCCGGCCCCGCGCCCGACGGTCAGCCCGCTGCGTCCCAGACCCACGACGACCACGCGGGCGGTCACCCCACCGCCGGCCCGCCCCACCGTACCGGCCTCCACCATCGGGCCGACCACAGCTGCGCCGCCCACGACCGCCCCACCGCCGGCGGCGCCACCCACCACCCGCCCGGCTCCTACGACGCCACCGCCCACCCCGCCCTAGCTGCCTTGACGGGCCGTCGTTCCGGGGCGCCGGGCCGGCCGTCGTGACAAACTGTCCGGGCCCCGTCCGAGGGCCCGCCCAGCCCGAGGGAGCCAGGCCGTGACCAGCCAGGCCGAGCAAGCCCATCCCACCGCCGCCTCGCTGGATGAGCTCGTCCGCGACGCGGCCAGGGCGCTGCCCGACAAGGCCGCCTTCAGATCCCCGGCCGGCTCGCTGAGCTGGGCGCAGACCGACGCCGCCGTCGACGCGACCGCGCGCGGGCTCCTGGCTCTCGGCCTGACCGCCGGGGATCGGGTCGCCATGCAGGTCGGCAACACCCTGGACTTCCCGGTCGTCTACTTCGGCATCCTGCGCGCCGGGCTCGTCGCCGTGCCGGTCAACACCGAGTACACCGCGGCCGAGGTCGAGCAGGTGGTCCGCGCCAGCGGCGCCCGGCTGCTCATGACCGAGCGCCGCGGTGCGCAGACCGGGCACACCCTGCTGGCGCAGCTGCCGGAGCTGCAGCACGTCGTGGTCATCGGCGCGGACGGGCCGGGCTCGCTGTCGACTCTGCAGTCCGGCGTCGGCAGCCCGGTGACGTCCGGGCGCGGCGGCGAGGACCTCGCCGTGGTGCTGTTCACCTCCGGTACGAGCGGGCGCCCCCGTGGCGCGATGCTCAGCCACCGGGCCCTGTCGGCCAACCTGGAGCAGACCAGCCGGATCGAGCCGCAGGTCATGTCGACCGACGACGTCGTGCTGCTGGTGGTGCCGCTGTTCCATGTCTACGGGCTCAATGGCGCACTCGGCCTGATTGCCCGGCAACATGCCACCGGCGTCCTCGTCGAGCGGTTCGACCCCGTCGAAACCCTCGCGGACCTGCGGCGGTACGCCGTCACCTGCGTGGTCGGGGCGCCCCCGATGTATGTCGCGTGGTCGATGCTGCCCGACGTCGGCGACGCCTTCACCACCGTCCGGCTCGCGCTGTGCGGCGCGGCGCCGCTGCCCAGCACCGTGCTGCACCGGGTGCTCGAGGTCACCGGCCAGCACGTCTTCGAGGGTTACGGGCTCACCGAGACCGCCCCGGTGCTGACCAGCACGCTGATGAGCACGGTCGCGAAGCCCGACTCCATCGGCCGGCCACTGCCGGGCATCGAGCTGCGGCTGCTGGACGGGGACGGCCACGACGTCGAGGAGGGCGACCCCGGCGAGATCGTCGTACGCGGCGACAACCTGTTCTCCGGATACTGGCCGGACGGCGCCGAGGGCCCCGACGCGCAGGGCTGGTGGGCGACCGGGGATGTGGCGTACGCCGATGTGGACGGCGACCTGCACCTGGTGGACCGGCGGCGCGAGCTGATCCTGGTCAGCGGTTTCAACGTCTACCCGAGGGAGGTGGAGGAGGTGCTGCTGACCCACCCGGACGTGGTCGAGGCTGCGGTCCTGGGCATCCCGCACCCGTACACGGGCGAGTCGGTGAAGGCCCTGGTCGTGCTGCGCGAGCGGGCCCAGCCTTCGAGCGAGGAGCTGGTCGCGCACTGCGCCCGCTCGCTGGCCCGGTTCAAGTGCCCGACGGCGATCGAGGTCGTCGCCGAGCTCCCGCACTCCGCCACCGGCAAGGTCAGCAAGGGCCGGCTGCGCGAGCTGGCGGGTTAGTGCTGCGCAGGCGGGGCCGGGTCGGCGAGGTCGTCCTCGTCACGCGCGCGGGCTGCCACCTCTGCGAGCAGGCTGCGCCGGTTGTGGCCCGCGAGGCCGCCCGCGCCGGGGCCGCGTACGCCGAGCGCGACGTCGACGCCGACCCGATTGACCTTGCCGCGTACGGCGAGCAGGTGCCGGTCGTGCTCCTGGACGGAGTTCCGCACGCCTACTGGCAGGTGGACCCGAAGGCCCTGCGGGCGGCGCTGCGGGCCGGCGTGTGATGCCTCCCACGGACTTCGTGCACGCGTTCACAAGCGCGTAACCTTGAGCACGACAGCGCTTGGAGTCCCCTCGCGCCCCCGGGCAGGAGTCGCCGCCATGACGCAGCAGGGCACCGCTCGGCGCCGTCCCGGGGTGCCCGAGGCGACGGTCGCGCGGCTGGCGGTCTACCTGCGCGTCCTGCACGCCCTCGCCGAGGGCGGCCGCAGCACGGTCAGCTCGAGCGAGTTGTCCCGGCTGGTCGGCGGCGGCGGCGACGGGTCGGCCAAGGTACGCAAGGACCTGTCGCACCTGGGCTCGTACGGCATCCGAGGGGTCGGTTACGAGGTCCGGGAGCTGGTGCTGCACATCAGCCGAGAGCTCGGGCTCACCAAGGGCTGGGCGGTGGTGCTGGTCGGGGTCGGCAACCTCGGGCACGCGCTGGCCGGCTACGGCGGCTTCGTCTCCCGCGGGTTCCGGGTCGCTGCGCTGCTCGACGCCGACCCGCGTCGCGTCGGCGAGATCATCGACGGCCGCGTGGTCCGCCCGGTCAGCGACCTCGACTCAGTCGTGGCCGAGACCGGCGTGAGCATCGGCGTCATCGCCACGCCGGGCCATGCCGCGCAGCAGGTCTGCGACGCGCTGGTCGCCGCTGGCATCACCAGCATCCTGAACTTCGCGCCGGTCGTCCTGCAGGTGCCCGACGGCGTCGACGTGCGCAAGGTCGACCTGGCGGTGGAGCTGCAGATCCTCTCCTTTCACCAGGCCCGCCGCGACGCGCAGCTCGAGCACGGCGTGTCGGCGTGAGCGTCCTGGTCGTCGGCGTCTCGCACCGCACCGCGCCGGTGCCACTGCTGGAGAAGGTCACGGTCGGCCTGCACGACAGCGGCGCCGTCGCGCAGCGGCTCACCGATGGCGCCGTCGCGGAGGCCGTCGTGCTGGCCACCTGCAACCGGGTCGAGATCTACGCCGACACCGATGCCTTCCACGCCGCGGTCGACGCGGTCAGCGACCTGTTGGCCCGCAGCTCCGGCGTACCGCTGTCCACGCTGACCGATCACCTGTACGTGCACTGGGAGGGCCAGGCGGTCACCCATCTGTTCCAGGTCGCGTGCGGGCTGGACTCGATGGTCATCGGTGAGTCCCAGATCCTCGGGCAGCTGCGCCGGGCGTACGCCGCCAGCCGCGCGGGCGCCGGTCGCACGCTGCACGAGCTGTTCCAGAGCGCGCTACGGGTCGGTAAGCGCGTGCACGCCGAGACCGGCATCGACGAGGCTGGTCGCTCCCTGGTCTCCGTCGGTCTGGAGCGCGCCGTGACAGCCGTCGGCCCGCTCGAGGGCCGGGACGTCCTGGTGATCGGCGCCGGTTCGATGGGTGCGCTTGCGGGCAGCACGCTGCGCCGGGCCGGCGTCGCGTCGATCACCGTCGCCAACCGCACCGCGGCCAACGCGCGCCGCCTCGCCACCTCGCTGGAGGGCGTCGGTATCGGTCTGGAGGACCTGGAGTCCGCGCTGGTCAAGGCCGATGTCGTGGTGTCCTCGACCGGCGCCACCGGGGTCGTCGTGCCACTGGAGCTGGTGAGTCGCGCGGTGCACGACCGCGGCGGCCGGCCGGTCGCCTTCCTGGACCTGGCGCTGCCGCGCGACATCGACCCGGCGGTCCGGAACCTGCCCGGGGTCACCCTGGTCGACCTCGAGACGCTGCAGTCGGTGCTCGCCGCGACCGAAGCCGGCGCCGAGGTCGAGGCCGCCCGCTCCATCGTCATGGCCGAGGTCGGCGGGTTCCTGGCCTGGCAGCGCGCCAGCCGGGTCGCGCCCACCGTTGCGGCGCTGCGCAGCCGGGCGGCCCAGGTCGCCGAGGCCGAGCTGGCCCGGCTCGACGCCCGGCTGCCCGAGCTCGACGAGCACACCCGGGCCGAGCTCGCGGCGACCGTGCGACGCGTGGTCGGAACCCTGCTGCACACCCCGACGGTGCGGGTGAAGGAGCTCGCCGAGGCGCCGGCCGCCGGCTCCTATGCCGAGGCCCTGCGCGAGCTGTTCGGGCTCGACCGCGCGGCGCCGGCCGCCGTCGCGGTCGCCCCGGTCGCGTTCGAGGACGGCCCGCTGTGAACGGGGGGTGGCTGTGAGCGCGCCGCTGCGCCTGGGCACCCGAGGCAGCGCGCTCGCGCTCGCCCAGTCCGGGCAGGTCGCGAGCACGCTGACCGCGGCGACCGGTCGCGAGGTCGAGCTGGTCCGGGTCGTCACCCGCGGCGACACGACGTCGGTGGAGATCGCGCAGCTGGGCGGCACCGGGGTTTTCGTCACCGCGCTGCGCGACGCGTTGCTGGCCGGGAAGGTCGACCTTGCCGTCCACTCGTACAAGGACCTGCCGACGGCGCCCGCCGAGGGCCTGGTCATCGCGGCGGTCCCGCGCCGCGAGGACCCGCGCGACGCCCTCGTCGCCCGGGACGGCCTCACCCTGGGTGAGCTGCCGGCCGGTGCGCGGATCGGTACCGGCGCCCCGCGCCGGATCGCGCAGCTCCGGGCGCTCGGGTTGGGTCATGCGGTCGAGCCGGTCCGGGGCAATGTCGACACCCGGATCGGCTACGTGACCGGCGGCTCGCTGGACGCCGTCGTGCTCGCTCGCGCGGGCCTGGCCCGGCTCGGCCGGCTCGGCCAGGCCACCGAGGTGCTCGACCCGCTGCAGGTGCTGCCGGCCCCCGCCCAGGGCGCGCTCGCGATCGAGTGCCGCGAAGGGGAGCTGGTGGCGACACTCGCGGTGCTCGACGACGAGCTGTCCCGGTGCGCGGTGGCGGCCGAGCGCGCCCTGCTCGCGGCCCTGGAAGCCGGCTGCTCCGCACCGGTCGCCGCCCTGGCCGAGGTGGCCGAGGGCGATGACGGGCCTGAGATCTACCTGCGCGGCCTGGTGGCCGCCCTCGACGGCAGTTCGTCGGTACGCCTCTCGGCGACCGGCCCGACGTCCGACCCGGCGGGGGTGGGACGCCGGCTCGCCGCCGAGCTGCTCGACCTCGGCGCGGCGGACCTGATGGGAGAACGATGACCACCACGAAGAAGTCGGCCAAGAAGCCGGCCGGCCGGGTCGCCCTGGTCGGGGCCGGTGCCGGCGACCCCGGGCTGCTGGCTGTACGAGCGGTGGAGCTGTTGGCCGCGGCCGACCTGGTCCTCGCGGACGTCCGCTGCGGGGACGCCATCCTGGCCGGGCTGCCCGCGACGGCCGAGGTGCTGCTCACCGAGCCCGGCGAGCTGGCCGGGCCAGCGATCGTGGCTGCCGCCCGGCTGGGCCGCAGCGTTGTCCGGCTGCTGCCCGGCGACCCGTACCTCGGCGAGCAGGGCGTGAAGGACGCCGAGGCCGTGGTCAGGGCCAAGCTGCGCCTGGAGGTCGTACCCGGGATTCCGGCTGCGGTGGCCGTGCCGGCCTCGGCCGGGATACCCGTCGGGCTGCCGCGCACCGTAGCCCGCGTGCACGACCGGCTCGACTGGCGCTCGCTCGCCGCTGCCCCCGGCACGCTGGTGCTGCTGCTGCCGGCCGCCGACGTCGCCAAGGCCGCGAGCGCGCTGGTCGAGCACGGCCGGCGCGCCACGGCCGATGTCGCCGTGACGGTCGGCGGCACCACCGCCGAGCAGCGCACGGTCGTCACGACGCTGGATGCCGCGGACCGCGACGTCAGCGCTGCGGGCCTGACCGGTGAGGCCGTGCTGGTCGTCGGCGACGCGGTCAAGAAGGCCGCGAAGCTGGGCTGGTTCGAGTCCCGGGCGCTGTACGGCTGGCAGGTCCTCGTACCGCGTACGAGGGACCAGGCCGGCGCCCTGTCGGTGCAGCTGCGGTCCTACGGTGCGAACCCGGTCGAGGTGCCGACCATTGCGGTGGAGCCGCCGCGTACCCCCGCGCCGATGGAGCGGGCCGTCAAGGGCCTGGTCACCGGCCGTTACCTGTGGGCGGCGTTCACCTCGACCAACGCGGTCAAGGCGGTCCGCGAGAAGCTCGAGGAGTTCGGTCTGGACGCCCGCGCGTTCGCCGGCGTCAAGGTTGCAGCCGTCGGTGAGGCGACCGCCGCGGCGCTGGTCGAGTTCGGGATTGCGCCCGACCTGGTGCCGAGCGGTCAGCAGTCCAGCGAGGGGTTGCTCGCCGACTGGGCGCCGTACGACGAGGTCTTCGACCCGATCGACCGGGTGCTGCTGCCGCGCGCCGACATCGCCACCGACACGCTTCTCGCTGGCCTCAAGGGGCTCGGCTGGGCGGTGGACGACGTCACGGCGTACCGCACGGTCCGAGCCGCGCCACCGCCCGCGGAGACCCGCGATGCGCTCAAGGGTGGCGGTTTCGATGCGGTGCTGTTCACCTCCTCGAGCACCGTCCGCAACCTGGTCGGCATCGCCGGCAAGCCGCACGACAGCACGATCCTGGCCTGCATCGGCCCGCAGACCGCGCAGACCGCGCAGGAGCTCGGGCTTCGGGTCGACGTGCTCGCCGAGCGCCCCGACATCGTGACGCTGGTCGACGCGCTCGCCGATCACGCCCTCGCCCGCCGCGCTGCCGGCCTGGAGCTGCCCGGTGCCGCCCGGCGCAAGCGGGTGGCGCGCGCGGCGGCGCGTTCGTGAGCGCTGTCGGCGCCATCCGCCCGCGCCGGCTACGTCGTACGCCGGCGCTGCGGCGGCTGGTCGCGGACGTCCGGCTGTCGGCTGCCGATCTGGTGCTGCCCGTCTTCGTCAAGGAGGGCATCACCGAGCCGGCGCCGATCTCGTCAATGCCGGGCGTCGTGCAGCACACCCGCGACTCGCTGAAGAAGTCCGCCTTGCTCGCGGCGCAGGCCGGGGTCGGCGGGCTGATCGTGTTCGGCATCCCAGCGGTCAAGGACGCCCGGGGCAGCGGCGCCGACGACCCGGCGGGCATCGTCCAGAAGGCGCTCGCGGACCTGGTCAGCGAGGTCGGTGACGCCCTGGTCGTGATGAGCGACCTGTGCCTGGACGAGTACACCGACCACGGCCACTGCGGACTGCTCACCGCCACCGGGGAGGTCGACAACGACGCGACGCTGGCGCGGTACGCGTCCGCGGCGCTGGCCCAGGCACGTGCCGGCAGCCACGTCGTCGCCCCCAGCGGCATGATGGACGGGCAGGTGCGGGCGATCCGCGCGGCGCTCGATGATGACGGCTTCAGCTCGCTGCCGGTGTGGTCCTACTCCACGAAGTACGCCTCGGCGTTCTACGGGCCGTTCCGGGAGGCCGCCGAGTGCGCCCCTGCCTTCGGTGACCGGGCGGGGTACCAGCAGGACGGCGCCCGCTCGGCCGACGAGGGTGTCCGCGAGGCGCTGCTCGACGTCGCAGAGGGCGCCGACGCGGTGATGGTCAAGCCGGCGCTGGCCTACCTCGATGTGCTGCGCGCCGTTGTTGACGCGGTGGACGTGCCGGTGGCCGCGTACCAGGTCAGCGGGGAGTACGCCATGCTCGAAGCGGCCGCGGCGCAGGGCTGGATCGACCGCCGTCGAACCGTGCTGGAGACGCTGACGTCGATCAAGCGGGCCGGCGCCGGCACGGTGCTGACCTACTGGGCGACCGAGGTCGCCGGTTGGCTCGACTGAGGCTGCCTCCATGACCTCGGGGCTCGTCGTCGCGGTGCTGCTTCTGACCGGGCTGCTCGGGGTGTGGGGCGTCGTCGCAGCCGTTGCCGACCGGCCACCGCCCCGCAGGTTCCTGCAGGGGCTGCTGGGACTGCAGCTGGTCGCGCTCGGCCAGCTCGCAGTCGTCGGCTACCGACTGTCACAGGGCGACCGGCCCGTGGAGACCGGCGCCTTTGCGGGGTACAGCGTCCTGTCGCTGCTGATGCTTCCCGGCGGCCTCGCGCTGTCGGCGGACGAGCAGACCCGCTGGGGCACCCTGGTGCTGGCGATCGCCTGCGTCGTGCTGGCCGTCGTCGAGCTGCGGATGGCCGCGACGTGGCGGTGAGGCTGTCCGCGGGTCCGGGCCGCGCCCTGACGGCGGTGTACGCGGTCTTCGCCCTCGCCGCTTCGGCCCGGGCCGGGCTGCAGCTCGCCACGAAGTACTCCGATGCGCCGGTCGCGTACCTGCTGTCGGCGCTCGCCGCCGGCGTGTACGTCGTCGCGACGCTCGGGCTGCTCCGGGACCGGCGGCTGGTGGCGTTGGCCGCCGTGTTGGTCGAGCTGTTCGGCGTACTCGTCGTCGGCACGCTGTCCTACGCCGACTCGAGCGCTTTCCCGGACCAGACGGTCTGGTCCGGCTACGGCTCGGGCTACGGCTACGTCCCCCTCGTGCTGCCGGTGCTGGGCCTGCTCTGGCTGCGGCGCTCGGCGCGGGAGCGGCTGCGCTGATCTCTGCGGGTCGGCGCCGTCCGTCCGTCGCGTGCGCCCGCCGGTCGCTGGACGGGGATCTCCTTCTAACGATGGGTGTGCTGCCGGTGCTGCTTTCTCTGGTCTGACCTGGCAAAATGCTTGACTCTCGATACTCCGGGGGGTAGCCTCGCTCGTATGTTCGAGGAGGCCATCGCAGACGTAGACATTGCTGCCCTGCAGGCTGCGGAGCGGGCGTCCGGCGAGGCCTTCCTGAGTCAATGCGAGGCACTGCTCACGGTGTGGGACAGCAGTCCGGAGGACTGCCGGACGGGCCGTCGGCCGCACGTGCTGGCCGAGGCCGGTGTGGCGCTCGGGCTGCACGCGCAGTCCGTCGAGGCACGGCTCGGGATCGCGATGGCGCTGCGCGACCAGCCGCTGCTGCACGGCCTGCTGCGCGACGGTCGGCTCGGCGTCGCCCATGTGATGGTCTGCGTGGACGAGACCGCGGCGCTCGGGGACGACGACCTGGCGACCCGGGTGCTGCAGGAGGTGCTGGCTTCCGGCGGACGGCTCGGTTGGGAGGGCACGCCGGCAGAGCTGCGCCGAGCTCTGGTTCGCGCCGCGGTCAGGCTCGACCCGGCAGCGGCGGCTCGTAGGCGCGCAGAGGAACAGCAGCGCCGCACCGGTGTCCGACTCCGTCCGCTGCCGGACGGGCTGGCAGCGTGGATTGCCACGGGTGCCGCGGAGCAGCTACTGGCCGCCGACCGCCTCCTCGATGCGGCGTCCCAGCGGCACGGGCCCGACGACGACCGCAGCCGCGGCCAGCGCCAGCTCGACGCCCTGCTCGGGGCCCTCGTCGCCAAGGTCGGCCATGCCGTACCGATTGAGGTCCAGATCGAGGTCCCGGTGTCGGTCGACGAGTCTGTGCCGGTCGCTCAGGCAGGCGGGCCGACCCTGCCGGAGCCCATCGCCATCTCCGTGGCCCTGTCCGCTGAGCTCCTGGCACTGCTGGACCCCGCCACGCCGGACGACCTGGCCCGTGACGGCATCGCCTTGGCGGACGCCGAACCGCCGGACGCCACACCGGAGGACGCCGAGCCACATCACATGGCGCCGGAAGCGCGGAAACCCCCGCGCGCGGAGCCCGAGTTGCATGGCATAGGCGCTGTCGACCCCGGGCTGCTCCGCGACCTGCTCCACCCCACGCTTCCCGTCGGACTGTCCGGCGTTCGCGTACGGCGGGTCTTCGTCGACGCGACGGGTCAGGTCGTCGCGGTCGACGCCCGGACGGTCGCCCTCGAGCGGCTGCTGGCGCGCGAGGGCCCGGCTCTGCTCGACCGCCTCACCAGCGACCTGCCGGCTCCGCCGCCCACGACGGAGAGCTACGAGCCGACGGTTGCCCAGACAAGGGTGGTCCGGGCGCGGGACCGCAGGTGTCGCTTCCCCGGCTGCTTCCGGGCCGCCGCGAGGAGCGAGCTCGACCACCGCGACCCCCATCCGCGCGGTCCGACCAGCGTTGCGAACCTGCACCCGCTCTGCCGCCATCACCACCGGCTCAAGCACGACGGGTGGACCTGCGTGCGAGGCCGCTCGGGCGAGACGACCTGGACAAGTCCGCGCGGCCAGCAGCACACCGTCGACCTCGTCTGACCGCGCAGTTCGCGGCTGGCCGGCGGCCGCGCGTCCGGCAGGCGAGGACTGGGCAGCTGCCTGACCGACCTGCGCCGGGTGCACCCCACCGCTGCTTCGGGCAGCGCCTAGCCGCATCCCGCTGAGCGACAGCGGGCCACGACTGGAGCGTCGGGGTCAGTCGGAGCAGTCGACGGCGACGGCGAGGGCGGCACACACCTCGTGCATGCGGGTGTCGCGCAGACGTCCCAGGCGGTGGACCAGCACGGAGACCGAGACGCTCTCGACCGAGTCGAGGTTCACAGCCGAACGACGAGGCACGGGGTCCTCACCGGGCTCCAGGACGACCTCACTGACGAGCCCGCGAATCGTCGTCGTACACGGCGCCACACGTGCGCGTCGGTGGCGCGGGATCACGGCGTCGCGTGACAGGACGACCACAGGTCGGCGACCGACGGCGGCCAGCCGTGCCACAAGCATGCCACCTGCGCGGCACCGCACGGGACGCGGCAACGGCAGGTCCCAAGCCGCCAACCGTAGGGCGGTCCGGCAGGATGAGACCATGACCGACCAGCTGGGCAGTTACCCGTACGACGCGCCCGCCTCGGAGGCGCTGTTTGCGCGAGCGCAGGCGGTCATCCCCGGCGGCGTCAACTCTCCCGTACGCGCCTTTCGCGCCGTCGGTGGGACGCCGCGCTTCATGGTCAGCGGCACCGGGCCCTACCTCACCGACGCCGACGGCCGGACCTACGTCGACCTGGTCTGTTCCTGGGGCCCGATGATCCTGGGCCATGCACACCCGGCCGTTGTCGAGGCGCTGCGCACCGCCGCGACCAAGGGCACGTCGTACGGCACACCGAGCCCCGGCGAGGTCGAGCTTGCCGAACAGATCGTCCGCCGGGTAGCCCCCGTCGAGCAGGTCCGCCTGGTCAACAGCGGCACCGAGGCCACGATGAGCGCCGTCCGGCTCGCCCGCGGGTTTACCGGGCGCAGCAAGATCGTCAAGTTCGCCGGCTGTTACCACGGCCATGTCGACGCGCTGCTGGCCAGCGCCGGCAGCGGCGTGGTGACGTTCGGACTACCGGACTCCAGTGGCGTCACCGGCGCGATGACCGCCGACACGGTCGTCCTGCCGTACAACGACCTCGCTCTGGTGCGCGCCGCCTTCGAGGAGATCGGCGAGCAGATCGCCTGCGTCATCACCGAGGCCGCCGCGGCCAACATGGGCGTCGTCCCGCCGCTGCCCGGGTTCAACCAGGGGCTGAAGGACCTGTGCCAGCAGTACGGCGCACTGCTGATCAGCGACGAGGTGATGACCGGCTTCCGGGTCAGCGCGGCCGGCTGGCACGGCCTGGACGGCGTGGCCGCTGACCTGTTCACCTTCGGCAAGGTGATGGGCGGCGGGCTGCCGGCGGCGGCGTTCGGCGGCCGGGCCGACGTGATGGCGCTGCTCGCGCCGGTCGGCCCCGTCTACCAGGCGGGCACCCTGTCAGGTAACCCGCTCGCGGTCGCTGCCGGGCTCGCGACGCTGCAGCACTGCACGGCGGAGGTGTACGCACACGTCGACGCCACGGCGGCCACCGTCGCCCGGCTCGCCTCCGACGCACTGAGCGCCGAGGGCGTGGCGCACCGGGTCAACCGGGCCGGCAGCTTGTTCAGCGTCTTCTTCGCCGACCACGCGGTCGTCGACTACACCACCGCCACGCGCCAGTCGGTCGCCCGCTACCGGGCCTTCTTCCACGCCCTGCTGGCCCGCGGCGTCTACCTGCCGCCGTCGGCGTACGAGGCGTGGTTCGTCAGCGCCAGCCACGACGACGCCGCCCTTGCCAAGGTCGCCGACGCGATGCCGTACGCCGCACGCGCCGCCGCGCAGGTTTCCGCTCCCGATCTGGCGACCCCGCCGACCAGCGGCGACAGGGCATGAGCCGGACGGTCGTCCACCTGCTGCGGCACGGTGAGGTGCACAACCCCGGCCGAATTCTGTACGGACGGCTGCCCGGGTTCCGGCTGTCCGAGGATGGCCAGCAGATGGCCTGCGATGCCGCCGAGGCCCTCCGCGGGCGCGACGTCGCCGAGGTCGTGGCCAGCCCGCTGCTGCGGGCCCAGCAGACCGCCGCGCCGATCGCCGCGGTGTTCGACGTGGGCATCACCACCGACGACCGGCTGATCGAGAGCTCCAACGTCTTTGAGGGCAAGCCTTTCGGGGTCGGTGACGGGGTACTTCGCCGGCCGGAGATGTGGCGGCACCTGTTCGACCCGTTCACCCCCAGTTGGGGTGAGCCGTATCTCGAGGTCGCCGGGCGGATGCTGGGGGCTGTCCGCGATGTCCGCGACCGGGTGACCGGGCACGAGGCGGTCTGCGTCAGCCACCAGTTGCCGATCTGGACGGTCCGGCGGCACGTCGAGGGCCGCCGGCTCTGGCACCGCCCGGACCGGCGGCAGTGCGGGCTGGCCAGCTTGACCAGCCTGGTGTTCGACGGTGCCGAGCTGGTACGAGTCGACTACAGCGAGCCGGCGGCAGAAGCCGGCCGGCGCCGGGGGCCCGGCGCCTGAGTTCACGGCCGCAGGTGACACTGGCGGCATGTTGCGGGGGCAGGTCGTCGGGCTGCGCCCGGTCGAGCGTGCCGACGTCGAGATGCTCGCCAGCTGGGAGCTCGAGCCCGAGACCTGGCGGCTGGCCGCCGATGGCGCGTACGTGCCGACGACCGCGGCCGCCATGCTCGCCGAGTTCGATGCCGGGAAGGGCCGGCTGGCCCCCGCGCACAACCAGGCCGACTTCGTCGTCGACGTCGACGGAGCCTGTGTCGGACGGGTCACGCTCTGGGGCATCGACGCGCACAACCGGCGGGCACACCTCGGCATCGCGATGGCGCCGCACGCCCGTGGCAAGGGCTGGGGCACCGACGCCTGCCGGGTCCTGCTGGCGTACGCCTTCCGCGACCGGGGCCTGCACAGGGTCCAGCTCGAGACGCTGGCGAGCAATGCGCCGGCGCTGGCCGCCTACCAGCGCGCCGGGTTCATCGTGGAAGGGCGTTTGCGCGAGGACGCCTGGGTCGACGGGCGGTTCGTCGAGCAGGTGGTGATGGGCGTCCTGGCGACGGAGTGGCTCGCGGCGCAGCCGAAGTGGGACGCCGCATCCGGGTAGGCAGAGCGGGCCTGCAGGGCCGATGATTGGCACTGCCCCGCCCGACGCACCTGTGGACCGTGACCCCCGCCATGACTCGCCTTCGCCGCATTACTCTCGTCGGGCTGCTGGCTGCCCCGCTGCTGCTCAGCGGCTGTGCCGGTACGTCCGGAGCGGATGCGTCCGGCGCCACCGACTACCAGTTCGGGCGCCTGCCCACCGGCCCGAACGGCTTGTTCGCCGTCGCCGACCGGAAGGCCGCGCCGACGCTGGCCGGCCAGACCCTGCAGGGCGCGGCGCTGGATACCGCCGCGATGCGTGGGCAGATCATCGTCCTGAACTTCTGGGCCGACTGGTGCGGGCCGTGTCGGGCCGAGGCGCCATTCCTGAGTGCCGTGGCGACCCGCACCGCACCGCGTGGCGTCGCCTTCATCGGGGTCAACGTGAAGAACGACCGCGCCTCCGCGATGGCCTTCGAGCGGGTCAGCCACACCCCCTACCCCTCCCTGTACGACCAGCCGGGGGCGCTGCTGCTGCGTTTTCGCAAGGTCGTGCCGCAGACCCCGCCGTCAACGATGCTGATCGACCGGCAGGGCCGGTTGGCGGGCATCTTCGACGGCGGCGTGACCGAGAGCGAGCTCGAAGGCCCGCTCCTCACCCTCGCCGCCGAGCAGGCCTGAGGTGTCGGTAGCCGACAGCTTCGTCAATGCCGTCACCGACGGGCCGCTGCTGGTCGCGATGCCGGTTGCCGCCGTCGCCGGCCTGGTGTCATTCCTGTCGCCGTGCGTGCTGCCGCTGGTGCCGGGCTACCTGTCCTACGTCACCGGCCTGTCCGGCGCCGACCTCGGCGACACCCGTCCGGTCTCGGTGTCTCAGGGCGACCTGCTGGTGCGGGTGGCCACCCCGGTGCGCGTACGCGGGCGGGTCGTGGCCGGCAGCGTGCTGTTCGTGCTGGGCTTCTCGGCCGTATTCGTCACCGGCGGCGCGCTGTTCGGTGGGCTCGGGGCGCAGCTGCTGGTGCACAAGGCAGTCGTCGACCGGGTGCTGGGCGTCCTCACCGTCGTGATGGGGCTGACCTTCCTCGGTCTGCTGCCGGGCCTGCAGCGTGAGGTGCGCGTGCACCGGCTGCCGGTCGCCGGCCTGGCCGGGGCCCCGCTGCTCGGGGTGCTGTTCGGGGTGGGGTGGACGCCCTGCCTCGGCCCGACGCTCGGGGCGGTGCAGGCGCTCGCGTACACGCAGGCCAGCGCCGGCCGCGGTGCGCTGCTCACCGCCGCCTATTGCGCCGGGCTCGGAGTGCCCTTCGTCCTGACCGGTCTGGCCTTTCGCCGGGCCCTCGGAGCGTTCGACGTCGTGAAGCGGCACTACGCCGTCGTCATGCGGGTCGGTGGCGGCCTGCTCGTGCTGGTCGGCCTGCTGCTCGTCAGCGGCCTGTGGGAGTCCGCGATGGTGCACCTGCGCGGCGTCGTCTCCGGCGCGACGGCAGCGCTCTGATGACGTCGGTGCAAGACACCGTCGAGGACACCGCCACCCGGTTGTCGACCGCCCCGCGGCCGGCTGCCCCGCCGCGGCGCGGCGCGAAGGCGCACCCGCTGCGCCAGGCGTGGCGGCAGCTGACCAGCATGCGTACGGCGCTGCTGCTGCTGTTCATGCTCGCGCTCGCCTCGGTACCCGGCGGGTTCGTCCCGCAGCGCTCGCTCAACCCGGTCGAGGTCAAGCAGTACTTCACCGACCACAAGACGCTCGCGCCGATCTTGGACAAGCTCTCACTGTTCGACGTCTTCACCTCCCCGTGGTTCGCCGCGATCTACCTGCTGCTGTTCGTCAGCCTGGTGGGCTGTCTCGGCCCGCGGATCCGGCTGCACGCCCGGGCGCTGCGCACCAAGCCGCCCGCGGTGCCCGTTGCGCTGACCCGGCTGCCGGCGAGCGACCGCTGGGAGACCGACCTTTCTCCCGAGCAGGCGCTCGCGGCGGCCGGCTCGAGCCTTTCGCGGTGGCGGACGGTGCAGCGGCCCGGCGGCGGGCTGTCGGCCGAGAAGGGCTACCTGCGCGAGACCGGCAACCTGCTGTTCCATGTCAGCCTCGTCGCGCTCCTGGTCGGGATCGCCCTCGGCGCCATGTTCGGCTTCAAGGGCACGGTGCTCGTGAAGGAGGGCGACGGCTTCGCCAACACCATCATCTCCTACGACGACATCCACCCGGGCCGGCGCTTCACCCCCGACCGCCTGGTGCCCTTCGACCTCACCCTGGCGGACTTCCGCGCGACGTACGGCGAGGATGGCAAGGCGCTGACCTTCGACGCGCTGGTCGACTGGTCGCCGCGGCCGGGGGCGCCCCGCAGCCGGTACGACATGCAGGTCAACCACCCGCTGCACGTCGGCGGCGCCAAGGTCTACCTGATCGGGCACGGCTACGCGCCGCGGGTGACCGTGCGGGACGCGGCCGGCAACGCGCTGCCGCAGACCGTTCCGTGCCTGCCGCAGGACGCCCGCTTCGTCAGCAGCTGCACGATCAAGGTGCCGAACGCGCTCAATGCCGACGGTACGAAGGGCCAGCTGGGCTTTGACGGCGTGTTCACCCCGACGACGTCGCAGGACCCGGTGACCGGTCAGGTCAGCTCGGTCTTCCCGGCCGCCGACAACCCGGCGCTGACCCTGGTGGGCTACCGCGGCGACCTCGGCCTCGACTCCGGCGCCAGCCAGTCGGTCTACTCCCTGGACCTGGCAGCGATGACGAAGATCCCGGGGCAGCCGCAGGGGCTCCGGCCCGGCCAGAGCTGGCAGCTGCCCGGTGGGGGGAGCCTGACCTTCGACAGCACTGCGGAGTGGGCGACGTTCCAGGTCACCCAGGACCCCGGCAAGGGCTTGGCGCTGCTGGCCGCCTCCGGGATGGTGCTCGGCCTGCTGCTGTCCCTGTTCGTCCGCCGCCGCCGGGTATGGGTCCGGGTACGCCCCGCAGGCGACCGCCCGGCAGCGGACGCGGCCTCCGCAGGCGCCGAGAGCACCTCCGGCCGTACGGTGGTCGAGGTCGGAGGGCTCGCCCGCACCGACCCGGAGGCCTTTGCCACCGAGTTCGCCGAGCTGACCGAGCGGCTCCGGGCCGTGGTGCCACCAGCTCCTACCGCAGTGCCGACAGCAGGACGGGAGTGACCCAGGTGGCTCAGCTCAGTGACGGTCTGCTGTTCGCTGCAGTGCTGATCTACGGCCTGGCGATGCTGGCCTTCGCCGGGGCAGCGGCGTCGAGCCGCGCCCGGACGGTCATCGGGGTGTCGCAGGCCGCCGCACCGGCCCGGGTCCTCGTCGGCGTCGGTGGTCCGCCGACCATCGAGCGTGCCCCGGCTGCGCCGGCCCGCTCCGCCCGGGCCAGCCGCGCGGGTCGCGTCGCGGTGGCCCTCACAACGCTCGGCTGGGCAGTGCACGTTGGCTCGGTGGTCACCCGCGGCTTCGCGGCGCACCGGGTGCCCTGGGGCAACATGTACGAGTTCAGCTCGTGCGCGGCGCTGGTCGCGGTGACCGCGTTCCTGGTGCTGCTCCGGCGCGGCCGGGTCGACGTCACCGTCGGCGCTTTCGTGATGGTGCCGGTCACGCTCTACCTCGGGCTGGCCGGCACCGTGCTCTACACCGCTGCCGGCCCGCTGGTGCCGGCCCTCAACTCGTACTGGATCAAGATCCACGTGGCCGCTGCTGTCACTGCCAGCGGCGCGTTCCTGCTGTCCGGCGTGATCGCGCTGCTGTACCTGCTGCGGGCGCGGCACGACGGGGCGGTGACCGCCGGGCGCAGCCCGACGTTCCCGCTGTCATTGGGCCGATCGCTGCCGCCGGCTCCTTCGCTGGACCGGGCGGCGTACGCCGTGATCGCTTTTGCCTTCCCGGTTTGGACCTTCGCGATCATCGCGGGCGCGATCTGGGCCGAGGCGGCCTGGGGCCGGTACTGGGGCTGGGACCCCAAGGAGACCTGGTCGTTCATCACCTGGGTGCTGTACGCCGGGTACCTGCACTCGCGGGCGACTGCCGGCTGGAAGGGCCGCAAGGCCGCCTGGGTAGCCGTGGCTGCAGCGACCGCCCTGATCGTCGACTACTACGTGGTCAACATCTTCGTCGTCGGGCTGCACTCCTACGCCTGACGCGAGTGGGGTCAGGTCGTGACGTGGAGCCGGCCATCGGGCTGATGTGGCACCACTGCGACGGGTACGCCGGCCAGCAGCGCGCGCACCTCGGTCTCACGGAAACGCCGGTGCCCACCAGGCGTCCGGATGCTGCTGATCCGACCCGCAGCAGCCCACCGGGTCACCGTCTTGGGGTCGACCCGGAACAGCTGAGCGACCTCACCGGGCGTCAGGAGCCGGTCCCGTGCGGGCACCGCCGTCGTCATGCGTCCAGTTGCGACGTCTTCCATGGGGATCCCCTCGTGACCTGCTCCCGGTGCGCCAGATGATCACGCATCGACACCATAGAGCGCCAAGGTTCGGTAGGCGGCCCATTCGCCAAGACGGCCCGCAACATCACATGCTCGCCGGACGTACGCTCACGGCCATGCCACACCGCTCTTGCCGGGCCTGACGTGGGGAAGGCCTTCGCCCTCTACTCGGGCCTGCGGCTGCTGGCCTTCGTCGGCACCTACGGGTTGATGCTGATCGTCGGGCTCCGCAGCCTGGTCGCGATCGCCGCGGCGGTGCTGGTGAGCAGCTTGATCAGCTTGTTCACTCTGCGTAGGCAGCGGGACGCCGTGTCGGCTGCACTGGACTCCCGCCGCGGTAGCCGCCAGCAGGAGCAGGCGCGGCTACGCCGGCTGCTCGACGACGAGCCGTCCGCCGACGGACACTAGAACGCCGGGCGCAGCGGGAACCCGGCGACGCCGTCCGGCGCCTTGACGGCGAGCACCTGGTGCAGCTGGATCTCGCCGCGCTCGAAGCCCAGAGCCGAGCCGGCCAGGTAGAGCGCCCAGACGCGGGCGGTGCCCAGGCCCACTTCGAGGACCGCTTCGTCCCACCGCGCGTCCAGGTTGTCGCACCACGCCCGGCAGGTGCGGGCGTAGTGCTCGCGCAGGTTCTCGCCGTGCCGGACCTCGAGTCCCGAGCGCTCGAGCTCGCGGACGACCTCCGACACGCTCGGCAGCTCGCCGTCCGGGAAGACGTAGCGCGTGATGAAGCCGCGTCGGGAGATCGGTGGGACGTCCACGCTGCGTCGGGTGATGCAGTGGTTGAGCAGCCGCCCGCCGGGACGCAGCCGACCGGCCAGGGACACGGCGTACGCCGGGATGTTGTGGATCCCGATGTGCTCGGTGAGCCCGATCGAGCTGATCGCGTCGAAGCCGTCCTCGGCGACGTCTCGGTAGTCGCAGTGCCGCACCTCCACGAGGTCGGACAGGCCGTCGTCCGCGACCGCCTTCTGCGCCCACTCGGCCTGCTGCGCCGACAGGGTGACGCCGAGCGCGCGTACGCCGTAGTGCTTCGCGGCGTGGCGCACCATGCCGCCCCAGCCGCAGCCGACGTCGAGCAGGCGCTGGCCCGGCTGCAGGTCCAGCTTGCGGCAGACGAGGTCGAACTTGCTGGCCTGCGCCTCGTCCAAGGTCGTCAGGTCGGAGTCGTACACCGCGCAGGTGTAGGCCATCGACGGCCCCAGCACCCAGCCGTAGAAGTGGTTGCTGACGTCGTAGTGGTGCGCGATCGCCACGGCGTCGCGGCCCCGGCTGTGCGCCACCAGCCCGGCGACGAGGCGCTTGGCGCCGACCTCCTGGACCGGCGGGGTGACCGGCACGAGAGCCTCCCGGCCAAGGATGCGCAGTGCGTGCAGCCGCTCCGGGACGGTGAGGTCAGCGGTCTTGCGGCGGTGCAGCACCCGCAGCGCCTCGAGGTGGCTCGGCGCGTCCAGATCGAGCTCGCCGGAGATGTACGCGCGGGCGAAGCCGAGCTCGCCGGGCGCGCTGATCAGATGGGCGAGCGCCCGCCGGCTGCGCACGTCCATCCCGATCTCGCCGCTGCCACCGGTCGAGCCGTCGTACGCGGTGAAACGCACCCCCGGCACCATCGAGGCGAGCGCTCCGGCCACTGCCGTCATGCGGGTCCCTTCACCGTCGTTCGACGCACTTGGCATAGAGGTCGAGCAGCCGGCCGGCCGGGTCATAGGTCTTCTTCAGCACCTCGTACACCGCACCGCCGTACGTTGCCGCGAACTCCTCGCGGCTGTAGAAGCTGGTGGAGTACAGCGACTTCCGGCCACCCAGGTCGGCGACGAGCCGCTCGAGCAGCCGGTTGTGGGTGCTCGGGTCCTCGCCCGGCGCAAGCGCGACACTGGACCAGAAGCCGACGTTGACATAGAGCTCGTGCGGGTCGAAGGCGTAGAGGTCCCAGATGGCGCCCGGGTCGCGCTGCTGGAGCGGGCAGAACCACACCGGCTCGATCGGCACCTCGCAGGCGAAGACCGACATGAACTCTGCCAGCCCGGCCACCGGCACCTCCACGTCCTGGACGACCTCCTCGCGCTCGGGTCGGCCTCGTCGGCGGTCCCAGCGGGCCTTCCAACGGTGCCGCTGCTCGAAGGACACCAGCTTCCAGTACGAGTCGGAGCGCAGGTAGCGCCGCGGGACCCAGCGCCGGACGCGGGGGTTCTGCACGCCGAAGACCCGCGAGCACCAGAACCAGTCGGTGTCCCAGCGCCACAGGTAGTCGCGGGCGGTGAGGTGGTCGACGGACCGCTGCTGGATCGAGCGGTAGTACACGCCCATCCCGGTGTAGTCGCTGACCCCTGCATCGGCGGTGTCGACGTAGCGGCCCAGCGTCAGGTAGCACTCGTCGGGGGAGAACCACGTCCCGTCGACGAAGTCGTGCTCCCGCGCCGCGCAGACCTGCGCCATCCGCTCGACCAGCGCGGGCACTGCCTCGAAGCGCTCGTGCCGCAGCTCGACGTACGCCTTGACTGGTTCGAGCTCGATGACCAGGCGCAGCGCGTAGCCGAGCGTGCCGTAGGAGTTGGGGAAGCCGAAGAACAGGTCGGGGTTCTCGGTGCGGCTGCAGGTCAGGATCCGGCCGTCGCCGGTCATCACCTCGATCTCGAGCACCGACTCGTGCGGGGTGCCGGCGCGAAAGCTGCTCGACTCGATGCCCAGCCCGCTGACAGCCCCGCCGAGGGTGATGGTCTTGAGCTGTGGGACGACCATCGGCGCGAGGCCGTGGGCGAGGGTGGCGTCGACGAGCTCCTCGTACGTCGTCATGCCAAGCACGTCGGCGGTGCGCGCGACGGGGTCGACGTCGAGCACGCCGGACAGGCCGGTCACGTCGAGCCGCCCGGCAACATCGGTGCGCTGCCGGAACAGGTTCGAGGTCTTCTTGCCCAGCCGCACCGGTGCGTCGGCAGGCAGGGCCGCAAGATCACGAAGCAGGCGGGCACGCGTCTGCGGGTAGGTGCCCCGGTCAACCATCACGTGGTCATTCCTACCCCTCGCCGGTGGACGCGGCTAGCAACCGCATGGGTCGAACACGTGACGGGAGTGTCGTCGGGTGGTCAAGCCGGACATCGTCTGGTGCCGGGCCTGATCTCGTGTGGGCCGTCCGGCGGGCCTGCAGGTCCGGCGGTGCCTACCCTGGGGCGGTGATCCCCGCGCCAGCCATCGACGTGCTGACCGTCGCGACGGTGCGCGCACCCGACCCGGCCGACCTGCTGGCGCTGCTGCCCGAGCACGGCGCGCTGGCCTGGGTGCATGAAGGCGACGGGCTCGTCGGCTGGGGCGAGGCCGCCCGGGTCGAGCTGTCCGGTCCCGACCGCTTCGCCGACGCCCAGCGCTGGTGGCGCTCCGTCGTGGCCGACGCCGATGTCACCGACGAGGTGCGGCTGCCGGGCACCGGGCTGGTCGCCTTCGGATCCTTCGCCTTCGACCCGGCCGCCGGCTCGTCGGTGCTGGTGGTCCCCGAGGTCGTCGTCGGCCGGCGCGCCGGCACCGCATGGGTGACGACGGTCGGTACGGCTGCCGCCCGGCTGCCGGTGCGCCGGGCGCCTCGGCCGCCCGGCGTCGTGCGGTTCGCCGACGGGGCCCGCACCAGCCTGGAGTGGGTACGCGTCGTCGCTGGCGCCGTGCAGCGCATTGAGGCCGGCGAGGTGAGCAAGGTGGTCCTGGCGCGGGACGTCGAGGCCCGCACCCAGGATCCGCTGGACGTGCGCTGGCCGCTGCGGCGGCTGGCCCACGGCTACCCGGCCTGCTGGACCTTCGCCGTCGACGGGCTCATCGGGGCGACCCCCGAGATGCTGGTGCGGCTCGCCGACGGCGTCGCGACCTCACGGGTGCTCGCCGGCACCCTGCGGCGCAGCGGCGACGCGACGATGGACGTACGAAAGGGCACCGCGCTCGCCCGGTCGATCAAAGACGTCGAGGAGCACGGGTACGGCGTTCGCTCGGTCGCCGACGCGCTCGCGCTGCACTGCTCGACGGTCGACGTGCCGGTCGATCCCTTCGTGCTCGAGCTGCCCAACGTGATGCACCTGGCGACCGATGTGACGGGGGTCGTGGCCGACGGCGCGACGTCGCTGGAACTGATCGCCTCGCTGCACCCGCCGGCCGCCGTCTGCGGCACACCGACCGAGGTCGCGATGGACATGATCCGCGAGGTCGAAGGGCTGGACCGCGGTCGCTACGCCGGGCCGGTCGGCTGGCTGAACGCCGCTGGCGACGGCGAGTGGGGGATCGCGCTGCGCTGCGGACAGGTCGACCCCGATGACCCTCGGCGACTCCGGCTGTTCGCCGGTTGCGGGATCGTCGAGGGTTCCAAGCCCGCCGACGAGCTGGCCGAGAGCAACGCCAAGCTGGTGCCGATGCGCGACGCCCTCGGCTCCTGACGGTCTACAGGACCTGTACCGCCAGGATGGCGATGTCGTCGTGGTTGTTGGTGAGTGCCATCAGCAACCGGTCGACGAGCGACTGGGGCCCGTGGTCGGAGCGATGGGCGCTGACCTGTTCGAGCAGCCGCTGCAGGTCACTGTCGATGTCGCCGTCCCGCGTCTCGACCAGTCCGTCGGTGTAGAGCAGCAGCGTGCTGCCGGGCGGCACGCTCAGGGCGTGGTGGGGGCGGTCCTGGTCGGCTGGCACCCCGATGGGGACGCCGACGCCGTCGGTCCCCGTCAGGCCACCGCTGGGCTTGTTGAAGCCGTCGGTGAGCAGCCGCACCGAGCCGTCCGGGTCGAGCAGGACCGGTGGGAGGTGACCGGCGTTCGACCAGGTCAGCCGGGCCGACTTCCGCTGCGCCGTGGGTGCCCGGCCCGGACGGTCTGCCCCGGCGGACTCCAGGCGGGCGTAGATGCAGGTGGCGAGCTGCGCCATCTCAAAGCCCTGCACCAGCTGGTCCATCCGGTCCAGCACGGTCGCCGGGTCCTCCCCCTGCCACGCGCAGGTCCGCAGCACACTGCGTAGCTGACCCATCGCGGCGGCCGCAGCGATGTCGTGCCCCATCACGTCCCCGATGGCCAGCCCGGTCGCCCCGTCGGGCAGCCCGAACACGTCCCACCAGTCCCCACCGACCTGGCTACCGGGTCCGGCCGGCCGGTACTGCGCTGCCAGCGCCAATCCCGAGATCTGCGGCAACACCGGCAGCAAGGTGTGCTGCAGTGTCAACGCGGCAGCGTGCTCACGCGTGTACAGCTGGGCGTTGTCGACCGCCAGACCGGCGCGCCGACCCAGGTCGGCCGCCAGGTCCAGATCCTCGTCCGTGAAATGTCGCCCGGACGGTCCGTGCACCAGCATCATCGACCCGACAACGCGGCGGCGGGCCGTCAAGGGCACGAACATCAGCGACTGCGCCCCCAGCTCCAGGGTCAGCTCCCTGAGGGGCCGCTCCGACGACGCCAGCTGGGACACCGCGGTCGGGACGTAGTCCGCCATCAGCACCGGTCGGCGACCGGTCATCGCGGCATGCAGCCGGCTGCCCTCGTACACCGCCGCCGGCACCAACGTGCTGAGGCGAGCGAGCCGCTCGACCTGGCCGTCCCGGTGCCGGGCGACCGTCACCGGGCCCGGTCGCTCCCGGTCGTCGAACAGGTTGATCACGACCCAGTCGGCAAGCACCGGCACGATCAGTTCGACCAGCCGGTCCAGGGACTGCTCGACGTCCAGCGTCGTCGCCAGCAACCCGGTCGCCTCTGCGACGAACGACAACCGGCGGCCCAGCAGCTCGACCCGGGCCCGAGCGAGCTCTGCCTCGGCTCGGGCGGTCTCGGCCTGCTCCCGGGCCTGCTCGGCATCGGCGCGGGCGGTGCGCTCGGCGGCCAGGGCCTGGTCGCGAAGCTGTTCGGCTTCGACGCGGTCGGTGACGTCGGTCTGCACGCCGACGAAATGGGTGGTGGCCCCGGACGAGTCGAGCACCGGACTGACCGAGAGCTGGTTCCAGAACGCGGTGCCGTCCTTGCGGTAGTTCAGCAGCACCACCACCACGTCACGATTCGCCTTCAGCGCGGCCCGCAGCACCTCGACCTGCCCGCGGTCGGTGTCCGGCCCCTGCAGGAACCGGCAGTTGCGACCGACCACCTCCGCGGCGAGGTACCCGGTCATCGAGGTGAAGGCCGGGTTCACCCACCGCAACGGCCAGTCGGGGCCGTGGGCATCCACCAGCGTGAAGGCACAGCCGGTGGCCAGGACGGCCCGGTCCAGCGCCCCCTGCGCCGTTGCCGTCTCCCCCTGCGCGGCCAGCACCGCGCTGCTGTCCCGTAACGGCAGCAGGACCACCAGGGTCAGCCCATCCAGACCCGGCGTTCCGTGCAGCGGCAAGCCGACCGCGAACAGCGGCTCACGCGCCGTGGTCCCGGATGACCCGCGCTCCGCGCTCACCGGCCGGCCGGCCACCGCCACCTCGGTCGCGGCCACGGACAGCGGATACTCCGAACCGGTCAGCTCCCGGCCCTGCAGGTCCCGCAGCCCCGCAGCGGCGGACCACGCATCGACGGCGACCGGCAGCACCACGCCGGGCGCAAGCTGGCAGGCCAACGTGTTGGCGTGCAGCACCTGTCGGCTGGCGACGTCCACCAGCAGCACGGCTGTCGGGCTGTCCGTCGCGACCCGCGACAGCACGGCGCGCTGAGCTCCCGACGCCGTGGAGACCAACGCGGCCGCGTCCTGCTTCAGCACACGGCTAAACCTACCGGTACGACATCGGGGCGGCGGGCCTCCCGGCCGATCACGCGCACGCCGCTCGTTCAGCAACAGCGCGCTGACGCTGCTCAGGCCCGCAGGGCCTGGTCGAGCGCTACCGCGGCCTTGCGGTCGCTGCGCACCTCGACGACCCGCACGCCCGAGCGCGGGCCCAGCGCGTCCCGTAGCTCGGCGGTTGTCACGGCCAGGGTGTACGGCGTACCGGTGGCGGCGCACAGCGCAGCCAGGTCGACGCCGTGCGGCGTACCGAAGACCCGCTCGAAGGCGCCCTCGAAACCCGGCGCACCCTGCTCCAGTGTCCCGAAGATGGCGCCCCCGTCGTTGTTCGCGACCACGATGGTGAGGTCGGGTCGGGGCTCCTGCGGGCCGCTCACCAACCCATTGCTGTCGTGCAGGAAGGTGAGGTCACCCAGCAGCGCGTACGCCTGGCCACCGCCGGCCGCCTGGTCGGCGAGCGCGGCCCCGAGCGCCGTCGACACGGTGCCGTCGATCCCGGCGGCCCCCCTGTTGGCCAGCACCCGCACGCCTTCGCGCGGTCCGGCCAGGAACAGGTCGCGCACCGGCTTGGAGCTGCCGACGAACAGCACCCCGCCGGCCGCGGCCAGCACCTCGCGGGCGACCACCGGCTCGGCCAACCCGGGGGTGGCCGAGAGCACCCGGGTCAGGGCGTCGGACGCCTGCGAGCCGGCGGCCAGCCACGCGGGCAGCCAGTCGTCGTCGACCGGCCCGCTGCCGGGCAGCGGAACGCCGGGCAGCACCCGGCCGGCCTGCCGCGCGGGGTCGGACCACCGGCCGGCCGCCCCGACGACGTCTGCGGGCGCCGCCGACACCAGCCGGCCCAGGACCCGGCTCAGTGTCGGCCGGCCGACCACGAGCACCCGGTCGGGGAGGTGCGCGTCAAGAAACCCCGGGGCTGCCAGCACCAGCTCGGCGGCGGGCACCAGCGCCGGGCTCGACGCAGCGCCTGACGACGGCTCGGCCACGACCGGCCAGCCGCGGGCCTCGGCGAGCCGGAGCGCCTGCTCGGCCGGGCCGGACGGGCCGTCCCCGAGCACCACAACGGTACGGCCGGGCAGGTCATCCGCCGGACGCGCGGGCACGGCGACGATGCGCTCGGTCCACGGGCCGCCGCCCTCCCGACCGTTCAGTGCCTCGACCCACGCCTCGTCCTGCTCCGGCACCAACGGCTCGCGCAGCCCGAGGTTGAGCTGCACCGGGCCGGAAGCGGTGCCCGCGTCGCCGGTCGCGGCGGCCAACGCCCGGCAGGTCAGGGCCCGCCAGTACGCGTTCTGCCCGGCCCGCCGCTCGGGGGCGCCGACGTCGGCAAACATCCGTACCGCGTAGCCGTAGAGGTGGACCTGGTCGATGGTCTGATTGGCCCCGGTACCGCGCAGCTCGGGCGGCCGGTCGGCTGTCAGCAGCAGCAGCGGTACATCGGCATGCGAGGCCTCCAGCACCGCGGGGTGCAGGTTGGCCGTGGCCGTACCGGACGTGGTCACGACCGGAACGGCCCGTCCGGACGCCTTCGCCAGCCCGAGCGCGAGGAACCCGGCCGAACGCTCGTCGATACGTACGTGCAGCCGCAGCTGGCCGGCCACGTCCGCGCGGTGCAGCGCGAAGGCCAGCGGCGCCGACCGCGAGCCGGGCGACAGCACCGCCTCCCGCACCCCGCCGCGGACGAGCTCGTCGACGAGCACGCGGGCCAGGGCGGTCGACGGGTTCACCGCTCTAGTCTGGCGGCGCAGCGGGCGATCCGCGCTCGCCACCAGGCCTGGCGGTCCGCCGGCGCGGCAAGTTGTTCGAGCAGGTCGGCTTCGGGGGCGACCGGCCCGACCGCGAGCGACCCGCCGCGCCCGTCCAGCGATCGGCGTACGACGTCCGCAGCCATCAGCGAGGTCGTCGCGAGGCCGCAGGCGTACGGCAGGTCGGGCAGCGCGGCGGCCAACGCGACGCCCGCGGCGATGCCGACCGAGGTGTCGAGTGCGCTGCTCACCACGACCGGCAGCCCGCACTCGCGGGCAATGGCGAGGGCCGGCGCCACCCCGCCGAGCGGCGCGACCTTGAGCACCAGCAGGTCGGCGGCGCCCTCGCGGGCCACCCGCAGCGGGTCGGCGGCCTTGCGCACGCTCTCGTCCGCCGCGATCAGCACACCGTGCCCGCGCAGGGCCGCGAGGTCCTCGAGCGAGGCGCACGGCTGCTCGGCGTACTCCAGGTCGTACGGGGCGAGCGCGGTCAGGGCGCGGCGGGCCTGGTCGAGCGTCCAACCACCGTTGGCGTCGATCCGGATGCCGCCCTCGGCACCCAGCACCGCGCGGACGGCGGCGACCCGGGCGACGTCGTCGGGAAGCTGCTGGCCGGCCTGGGCGACCTTGACCTTCGCGGTCGTGCAGCCCGGGAAGCGGGCCAGCACGGCCGCGACGTCGGCGGGTGCGACGGCCGGGACCGTCGCGTTCACCGGCACCCGGTCGCGGACCGGCGCCGGCCAACCGGTGGTCGCGGCCTCCAACGACGCGGCCAGCCAGGGAGTCGCCTCGGCGTCGTCGTACTCCAGGAACGGCGCGAACTCCCCCCACCCGGCCGGGCCGCGCAGCAGCGCCGCCTCGCGGTGCAGCACCCCGCGGAAGGCCATCCGCATCGGGACGCTCACGACGTGCACCTCGGTGATCCGGTCCACCCCGGCGCCTCCTAGTCTCGAGGCCGTGACGGTCTCAGAGCTGTTCGACCCGGCTGCGTGGCGGGTTGTGCCGGGCTTCGACCTGGTCGACACGACGTATCACCGGCACGTGGACAGCGCCGTGGTGCGGGTCGCCATCGACCGGCCGGAGGTACGCAACGCGTTCCGCCCGTCGACGGTCGACGAGCTGTACCGGGTGCTGGACCACGCCCGGATGTCGCCGGATGTGGGCTGCGTGCTGCTGACCGGCAATGGCCCGTCGCCCAAGGACGGCGGGTGGGCGTTCTGCAGCGGCGGGGACCAGCGGATCCGGGGGCGCGACGGCTACCGGTACGCCAGCGACGCGCTCGAGGTGGACCCGGCGCGGGCCGGCCGGCTGCACATCCTGGAGGTGCAGCGCCTGATCCGGATGATGCCCAAGGTCGTCATCGCGGTGGTGCCGGGCTGGGCGGCCGGCGGCGGCCACAGCCTGCACGTCGTCTGCGACCTCACGCTCGCCTCGGCCGAGCATGCGAGGTTCAAGCAGACCGACGCCGACGTGGGCAGCTTCGACGGCGGGTACGGCTCGGCCTACCTCGCCCGGCAGGTCGGCCAGAAGTTCGCCCGGCAGATCTTCTTCCTCGGCGCCGAGCACTCCGCTGACGATGCCTACCGGATGGGCATGGTGAACGAGGTGGTGCCGCACGCCGAGCTCGAGGCCACCGCGATCGAATGGGCCAGGACGATCTGCGCGAAGAGCCCGACGGCGCAGCGCATGCTCAAGTACGCGTTCAACGCCGTCGACGACGGCATGATGGGCCAGCAGGTGTTCGCCGGGGAGGCGACCCGGCTGGCCTACATGACCGATGAGGCCGTCGAGGGGCGCGACGCCTTCCTGGCCAAGCGTGCGCCCGACTGGTCGGCCTACCCGTACTACTTCTGAGGTGGGCCGGCCGCTGCTCGCCCTGCCGGCCGTGCCCGGGCCGGAGCTGCAGGCCGCGCTGCTTGCCGCGCTGGCCGGGACCGGCCCGGCGCTGCTGCCGCTGCCGAGCGACCCGGCGCAGGCGGCGCGGGTGGTCGCTGCGCTGCGGCCGGACCTGCCCGAGGACGACGAGGAGGTCGCGCTCGTCATCTCGACGTCGGGGTCGTCCGGCGAGCCCAAGGGGGTGCTGCTCACCGCGGCCTGTCTGACCGCCTCCGCCCGGGCCGCCGAGCAGCGGCTCGGGGGGCCCGCCGGCTGGCTCCTGGCGCTGCCGGTGACGCACATCGGCGGGCTGCAGGTGCTGCTGCGCGCACTGCTCGCCGGCGCCCCGCCTGTGGTGTCCAGCGACCTGGTGGCCGGAACCGCGGCTCTGCCGCCCGGCCGGCGGCACACCTCGCTGGTGCCCACCCAGCTGCGACGGGCGCTCGCCGAGCCGGCGACGGCGGCGGCCCTCGCGACGTACGACGCGGTGCTGCTCGGCGGCGCCGCCTGCCCGCCGGCGCTGCTCGCCGAGGCCCGGGCAGCGGGGGTCCGGGTGGTGACGACGTACGGGATGAGCGAGACCAGCGGCGGCTGCGTCTACGACGGCGTGCCGCTGCCCGGCGTGACCGCCGAGGTGGGGGAGGAGCGGATCTCGCTGAGCGGGCCGGTGGTTGCGCGGGGCTACCGCTTGCGGCCGGACCTGACGGCGAGGGCCTTCGCCGGGTCGACGTACCGCACCGACGACGTCGGGCGCTGGGACGGCGACCGGCTGGTCGTCCTCGGCCGCGCCGACGACCTGGTGGTCACCGGCGGGGAGAAGGTCGCCCCCGCCGCGGTCGAGGCCGCGCTCGCCGAGCACCCCTCGGTCGGTGACGTCGTGGTGACCGGCGTGCCCGACGAGCTCTGGGGCGCGCGGGTGGTGGCACACGTCGTGCTGCGGCCGGGCCTGGAGCTGACCCTGGAGCAGGCTCGTGCGCACGTCGCGGCCCGGCTCGGCCGCATCGCGGCGCCGCGCGAGCTCCGGCTGCTGCCGGCCCTGCCGGTTCTCCCGTCCGGCAAACCGGACCGCGCCGCTCTAAGATCACCGCCGTGACGACGCCGGCGCAGTGGCTCGAGGGCGCCCGGCCGCGCACCCTGCCGGCGGCCCTCGCGCCCGTCCTGGTCGGCTCCGGGGCGGCTGCCGCCGTCGAGGCGTTCCGGCCCGTTCGCGCGCTGCTGGCGCTCTTGGTCGCCCTCGCGCTGCAGGTCGGTGTCAACTACGCCAACGACTACAGCGACGGCGTACGCGGCACGGACGCCCACCGCGGACTCGGCGGTCCCGGGCCGCTCCGCCTGGTCGGCAGCGGGGTCGCGACGCCCGCAAAGGTCAAGCAGGCTGCGTTCGCCTGCTTCGCGCTCGCCGCGCTGGCCGGGCTGGTGCTGGCGCTGCTGACCACACTGTGGCTGGTGCCGCTCGGGGCGGGAATGATCGCGGCAGCGTGGGGGTACACCGGCGGCGCCAACCCCTACGGCTACCGGGGCCTCGGCGAGGTCTCCGTCTTCATCTTCTTCGGGCTGGTCGCCGTGCTCGGCACGACGTACGTCCAGGCGGAGCGGTTGACCTGGGCGGCGTTCGGCGGCGGCGTCGCGTGCGGTGCGCTGGCCTGCGCAATCCTGGTGGCCAACAACCTTCGCGACATCCCGACCGACGTCGGAAGCGGCAAACGCACGCTGGCGGTCGTGCTCGGCGACCGACGCAGCCGACTGCTCTACCCGGGCCTTGTCGCGACCGCCTTCGTCGTCGCGCTGCTGGTCGCGGCGGCGACCCCGTGGGCGTTGCTGGCTCTGCTTGCCGCGCCGCTGGCCCGCGGCCCGGTCGGGCTTGTCCGCCGGGGAGTGGTCGGCCGCGACCTGGTGCCGGTCCTGCGCGACACCGGCAAGCTCCAGCTCGCGTACGGCGCCCTGCTCGCCGTCGGCCTGTCCCTGTCCTGACCCACCCCGACAGCACGGTCGGCCCGGGTGGGCCCGCGTGGGGCGGATCGGAGCGCGGTCGGCCACCGGCCGGGCCGTACCGTCGGCATATGGCGATCCTCGATCAGGTCGGCGCGCGGGACGGCTGGCGGTGCTGGCTGTGCGACGAGCCGGTTGACGGGCAGGCCTCGCCGAACTCCGACCGGGGCGCCAGCGTCGACTCCGGTGCGGTAGCCAAAGGCAAGCCGGGCATCGAGCGGCTCGCGCACCGCGCCTGCAACACCAGGAAGGGCGCGGTGAAACCGGTGGTGCCCTGGTCCCCGGTGCTGTTCGTCGTCGACCCCGCACCGATCGTCGCGACCGTGGACCGACTGACCCGAAAGGGTGGCCGCGAGGTGGTGGCGCGCTGCCCCAGCCGGTCCGATGCCGACCAGGCCGCCGGGTGGCTGCTCGACCGGCTGTCGCGGTTCGCGCCCGAGCTTGCGGTGACCACGGAGGTAGAGGCGGGCGGCGGCCAGTTCTTGCTGGTGCTGCGGGCTCGCTGACCTCAGGCCAGCGCGAGCAGCCCGACGAGCCGGAAGACCGCGGCGTGCTTGGCCTCCTCGGCGCCACAGGTCAGCACGTGTGTACTGCCGTCGCCGGTGCGGTCGTAGCGCACCACGACGTCGACCGTGGGGCTCCCGCCGAGCCGCACCCGCCAGGCGTCCGGCCCGGCATGCTCCTGCTCGAGTGGCGCGAGATCGTCGCGCCCCCACCGGCCGAGCTGCTCCCGTGCGAACGCCTGGGCGGCCTGTGTGGGCAGCGGCAGGCTGCTGCGGCCCCGCAGATGCTTCGCGGGCAACTCGCCGGCGGCCAGCGCCGCGACGATGCCGACCACGTCGTCCGCCTCGAGCCGGCCGAGATAGAGGCCTTCAGGCAGCACGATCAGGTTGGCGGCGAAGCGGTCCCCTCCTACGTGGCTGCACTCCCAGGTCGTACGCGGGTGCGCTGCGGCCAGCGCCTTGGCGACGGGTCGGCCGCGGGTGGCGCAGCAGCGGTCGTGCCGACCGTGCGTGCACACCAGCAGCAGCGGCTCGTCGACCACGTGCCAGCCCTCGGGCGCCGGGCCGTACGGCGGCACCAGGGTGAGCAGCTCGTCGTCGTCGGTGATGTGCCGCGCCAGCACCTGCTCCGCGCCGGGCCTTGAGTTGACCGCGAACACCCACCGGCCCTCGCCGCAGTCGACGCCGGCCGGTCGGCGCAGCAGTAGCAGGCGCGCCCGGGCTGTCGCCGCGGTCGCGCCCAGCGCACGGGCCACGGCGAGCGGCAGCCGGCTGCTCGGCACCGACGCGGGTCCCCAGGCGCCCCGGTGCTCGACGAGCAACCAGCGTTCGACACGGCTGGCGCTCGCGGACATCGGCTCGTCGCGTTCCAGCGACGTCGTCGCACACCACTCAGTCATCGCTTACAAGATACGGCGGTGGGGCCGACCCGGCAGGGTGGAGCGGTGCGGCTCAGCCGGCGGCCACCACGACACCCTCGCGCAACAACCGGCGTGCCAGCACGAGGGCATCCGCGTCGTCCAGCCCGCCGACCGCCAGGTCCTGGACGACGCACGGACCGGCCAGCACCCGCTCCAGCGCCGCCCGGCAGGACCCCGGCAGCTCGATCGCGGACCCGGGCAGGAACAGCGCGACGCGCTCGCCGGCATCGCGAAGCTCGACCGGCAGGCCGTGCCGGGGTCGTAGCCCGGTGGTCGCGCAGAGCCCGGCGAGTGCGGCTGCGCAGGCCAGCAGGCCGATCGGCTCCGGCGGTACCGCCCGGGCGAGCCGGGC